>ENA-UPTF01001718-UPTF01001718.1-marine-metagenome-genome-assembly--contig:-NODE-1718-length-13493-cov-4.115012_pt1 | contig 13493 bp, 14 predicted proteins | sample MGYA00238166_ERZ767019 | MGnify/ENA primary metagenome ERZ767019 (study PRJEB28930, sample SAMN06266391) | marine metagenome | isolation source: Sea water from 250 m depth | place: Atlantic Ocean...
TATGGACTGTAATGCCAGTGGGCCCTGTGATAAAGGTGAGCCCGGTGGGATGGTACCTATCATACCGTCTGCAGAAGACCAGGCGATGCTCAAGGACATTAGTCAAAACTTCGTCCTAAAACGTTGGGCGCAGCGTTGTGGTCAAGAGTGTGCGGATGAGTGGAATGCTACTGTCGGTAAGATTGTTGGGATGACCGCAACGCCTTAATTTTTAAAGAATTTATTGGTCATCTATGGATTATTCAAGGGTGTCGCGCCAGTGGGCGTGACACCCTCTGAGTAATAGTGAATTCCATGTTTAACCGCATTCATTCTGGTTTCAAATCAGTTTCCCAGTTTACTGTCTGGTGTGGCGGATTTGCTTTGATGCTGTCAGCAATTATGGTGACAGTCGATGTCATCGCAAGAAAGTTTTTTTCTGTCACTATGAGCGGTTCCGATGAAATCTCGGGTTATGTGTTTGCGGCAAGTACTACCTGGGCCTATTCCTACTGTCTTTTGTATCGAGCCAATGTACGAATCGATGCGCTGTACAACGTATTGTCACCTCGTATAAAAGCGATCTTGGATTTTGTTGGTATAGGGCTACTGACGATTTACATCTATCTTCTGACTTATAAAGCAATATTTGTTTTTCGTGAGACAATCGAATACAACGCGACAGCACAGACAACGCTCGCGACACCATTATGGATTCCCCAGATATTTTGGCTCGGCGGATTGGTGTTCTTTTTTGTGACCCTCGTGTTTTTGATTGTCTACGCGCTCTATGCATTTGTACGTAATGACCTGACGACAGTTGCGCTCGCAATTGGTGTTCGGGACGTCGCCCAGGAGTTACAGGACGAAACGCAAGGCACTGGTGTTGTGATCGCCGATTCGGCTACAGACAGGCAGGAGCGTTGAAGTGGGTGGTCTGATCATTCTTGCGTTACTGGTGCTGGTCGTATCTGCCGTTCCGGTTGCGGCTGTACTTGGAATCTTGAGCCTGTCTCTGGATGAAATCTTCATGAACGGGCGCCGATCCCTCATGCTCGGGGATTTTATATGGCACCAGAGTAAGGAATTTATACTGGTGGCCATCCCAATGTTCATTCTGCTTGGTGAAATCATGTTGCGCGCTGGAATTGCCCAACGCATGTACAACGCAGTAATCCAGTGGCTTTCATGGTTGCCAGGTGGTTTGATGCACGCCAACATCGGTTGTTGCGCAATATTTGCAGCGTCGTCAGGTTCCTCTGTTGCAACTGCTGCCACCGTAGGGACTGTGGCTTATCCGGAAATCGAGAAGCGCAATTACAACGAACGCCTATTTCTTGGCTCCTTAGCGGCCGGAGGCACCATCGGTATCTTGATACCACCATCGATCAATTTAATAATTTATGGGCTCCTCACTGATTCCTCAGTGCCAGAACTCTACCTCGCTGGCATTATCCCCGGCATTATCTTATCTGTACTGTTTATGACGGTAATTATTGTAACTTGCTTATTCCGGCGAGATTGGGGAGGTTCACCGGTAAAGACAACATGGTCTGAAAGGATTCGGACCTTGCCAGATCTGTTGCCACCGATTTTGTTGTTTTGTGCGGTTGTAGGTTCGATCTATATGGGTGTAGCAACACCTACAGAAGCGGCTTCTATTGGAGTGGTTTTCGCCTTGGTTATCGCAGCAGCTAACCGCTCGCTTAGTTTCAAGATGCTTCGTGATGCTTTTGAAGGCACCATGCGTACAACAGCCATGATCATGCTGATTATCCTCGCGGCCGTGTTCCTTAATTTTGTGTTGGGTTTTATTGGAGTGACGCAGGCGATTTTGCAGGGTATAGAGGCGCTTGGGCTCACGCCGATGGAAACGATGTTAATTATTATCGTTTTCTATCTGCTATTGGGCATGTTTATGGAAACACTTTCTATGCTACTGACGACTGTCCCTGTGGTCTTTCCAATAGTGATGCACATGGGGTTCGATCCTATATGGTTCGGAATCATGATCACGGTGTTGATGGAAACGGCGCTGATTACCCCACCAATTGGTGTAAACCTTTACGTTGTACAAGGTATACGTACTCGGGGTGGTAAATTTAACGATGTCAGCGTCGGCGCAGCTCCGTTTGTTATTGCGATGATTGTGATGATTGCACTACTCTTGATCTATCCAAAAATTGCACTCTGGCTACCCCAGATGTTTTATTAAGAAGTTTATTGTGAGTGTGCCTTCAAACAACTGGGTGCTGTGACGACCAGATTTAGTTTCAGCAACGAGTTATCGAAGGGCATCGTTTGGTTTTGAAACAATCAACCATGCATTTTGCTATACACCAGACGGTGAAAGTGATGTAGCAGGTGTTCGCTATGTGGACCACGTTCAGAGTCGACTACATAACGACCCTGGTCGTATCCAAAAGATCGTATGCCTCTCTGAACTGCTAGATTTAGTTCTATATCTTCGGGTCCCAGTTCACTGTTAAACCACTTCACGACAGCTTTACTGAGGCTGCTTTGAGGTCGTGATTTTGGTTGGTAGTGCCCAAATCGGAGAAGTGTTTTTTCAGGTCCCAGTGGAATTTGGTTAAATGTTCCAATTACGTCGGCGTACGGGAATGCGTATAACGTGGTCGTTGGCCAGAGCTGAATGTTGTAAAACCAGTCAGTCTGATAGGTTTCCCCGGCAACTGGGTGCCCGAATGCGGTGTCTATTGATATCGGTGGGCCCTTAAAATCCCACCACTTCCCATGAGATTCAAGCGTATATCCGGAGAAATCTATTAGCGATGTTAGTTGTCTGTGTATTGGGCCAGATAATTGGAAGTGATAACCCTCTATAGCGTTATCGACAATAACCTTCCAGTTTGCATCGACTACATAATCAGATTCATTGATCAGTACGACTTCGTCTATATCGGGTAGAAATCGTCGTATCTCGTATTCAGCGCCATCGAGATCATCGGCAAGTGGTTTTGCGCCATCGTCTAAATTAATATAGTAGAAGCTGGCAAACTCTTCTATCCGAACAGATTTTAATGAAATTTTTGTCGGGTTGAAGTCTTTTAGCCGTTGTGTCCTAGGAGCTTTCCGAAGGCGACCGTCAATTTCGTAACTCCATGCATGGTAGGGACAAACGATTGATTGCTTGATCTTGCCGCGTCGGTCTTTGATTAATTGAGTCCCACGGTGTTGACAAACATTGTGGTGAGCATGAACTTTCCCATCAGTTCCCCTTAGGACAATAATACTTTGACCCAATAAATCAAACTTTACGAAGGAACCAGGGGATTCGATTTCTGATCGGTGACACACACAGTACCATGTACGGTAGTGGATGGTATTTGTTTCTAGTCTGAATAATTCCTCATCGTAGTAATACTTGGAAGGTAAAGTCCATGCAGTCTCTGGATCCATATCATCCCAGTGCGTGTAACTATCTTTGTTCATGCAGAATCATCAACCCGGAAAGGTCCAGTTAGTCCACCTTTTGATAATGCTGACAGGTCATGGCTTACCACGAAGTTGGGAAAGAATTAAAAGGGCTATCGATCCTCTTAATATCCTGAATCAACTCCCGAGCTTCGTCAGTAGGAATGCCTTCTGGCATTGGTAAGGTCAGGCAGTCTGTCTGCCCACCAAATCGTTCATTGAGTTTCGACACCAAATTGTCGTAAGTGGCTACGACAGCGAATTCTTCAAGCACTTCGTCAGACACTTGAGCTGCCATTTGTTTCCATTGACCTTTTTTAGACATCTCATGGAGTTTCAGACCGAGGTCTTCCCAGCCGTGTAGCGCGAGTATCGGATGGTAGCTACGAGTAGAACCATAAAATGCGATTCGATAGCGGACGGCTTCTCGCTCTTGGATCAGTGCAGCTTCATCTTTGCCTGTGACAATGAAGCCGCCACCCCAGATTTCAAAGTTCGAACGACTACGCCCGCTTCTTGCAAGGCCCGACTGGATTTCGGGAAGCGCCATTTTCTCAACGTATTTGCGTGTTGCAAAAACATGCAGTCTCACGCCGTCGCAGATCTCACCCGCAAGTCGTAGCAGTGCTGGACCTACGGCAGCGATAGTGACGGGGATGGGCCCTAGGCCCGATTTTGGCGGCGAAAACTCTGGAGTCATCAGGGTAAAACTATAGTGCTCTCCCTGGTAATTAAGTTTTTCGCCCATCTCCCAGCATCGCCAGATAGCATGGAGAGATTGCACGTACTCACGTAATCGAGGTTGTGGGGGCGACCAAGGGACGCTGAATCGTCTTACGTTATGACCTTTTACCTGTGTGCCAAGACCGAGCGTAAAACGACCTTTGGACTGGAGGTGCAGGTCCCAAGCACTGGTAGCCATGGTCATAGGGCTTCGTGGAAAGCACAATGCAATTGATGTGGCCAGCCGAATTTTTTCTGTAGCAATCGCGGCTAATGCGAGCGGGATAAACGGATCGTTTGCTATTTCAAAGCTCAATACCCCATCGAAGCCTGAAGCTTCAGCCGCGGCGGCGGTTGAACCAGTCTCATGCCAGTTATCCATGGGTATGCCCGTTTCAACTTTCATTGATTACTCCTAGTTGAAAAAATAGTTCATCATGCCGAATGTCTAGTCTAGCTAAAATATTTATCGAAATAAGGTCAATTTAGTAGTCGGTACTTCTACACTAGGTAAGCGTTACTAGCTGTTATCTAGCCAGTGCCTAATCAGGTGATGCGCAATGGCAATTGGACGTGGTGCTGAGAATTCTTGATTTTGTTCGGCAAACAATTGTTGAACATCTTTTTTACTGAACCACCGAGCCGACTCCAGTTCTTGGAGGTTGACGTCGAGCTTGAGGTTTTCTGCAACAGCAAAGCATCCAATCATCAAGGTTGATGGAAACGGCCAAGGTTGGCTGGTGAAATATCGTACTTCCGCAATGCTCACGCCGGCTTCTTCGAGAATTTCGCGTCTGACAGCTTCTTCGATACTTTCACCGGGCTCCATGTAGCCTGCGAGCGCTGACACAAGTCGGCCAGGATAACCGTGGTTTCGGCCTAGAAGGCACTGTTCACCATCAGATGAAACAACTAACATGATGACTACGGGGTCTATACGCGGGAAAATTACGGTCCCACAGCTACTGTTCGTACACTCTCGTTGTAAGCCGGCCATCATTGGACGGGAGCTTGAACCACAGCGGGTACAAAACGAATTTTGACTGTGCCAGTTCAAGAGTGATCGAGCTTGAGCGACGATAGCAGCTCGTCCATCCTCAAGTTGCCCGGCGGCAGAACGGGCATCGACAAAGCCGACATTTTTGGCTTCTAAATCACGCTGCGTTTTTTCATTAATTACGGTTGCAAAGCACGCAATTTCAGCTTTATTCAGGCCCAAGAAAACACTTTGATCATAGGCGCTCTGGTGGTCAGTTAAATCTCGACTAGTGCACCAGTAAAGCTCAGGTTTGGGATTGCGTGACATTCCTACGCGCAGTTCACAGAACGGTAGGTGGAGTGTATTGGGATGGTCCCAATGTGAATCAAGCCATTCGATATTTTCTCGGTTACGATCAGTCCGATCTAATGGGCTATCAGTGTAGGGTATTCGTGGGCCTTCACGATCCAGTCCGTGAACCGGAAATTGGGCACCGTCTGTTATGTTATTTTTCATTTTTTGAGGTGTTGATTACGGTCTCCCTGCAGAAATAACCAAATTAACTGCCGTAGCGTTTGACCAGTGCTTCGACATCGGCGGCTACTTTGTCCATGCAGTAACGTTGAAAGTTTTCCAGTGTCACCACACTATTTGGGTCTTCTACTCGATCGAGAAAAATTCTTCCGTCCAAGTGGTCAACTTCGTGCTGATAGGTTGCAGCAGTCATGCCTTTGACCACCGTGGAAATTGAATTGCCTTCACGATCCAAAGCCTCAACGTGGACCTCACAATGGCGTCGCACTTGACCTCGTAAGTTAGGAACACTTAGACAACCTTCATAATTAATAAAAGTCTCGTCACTGGCGGGTGTGAGTACAGGGTTCACCAGAATAGTCAGTGGAATGTTGGGCCTATAGGGGTATCGAGAATTGTTCCTTACTTCTACCGCACAAATCCGTAGTGACTGATAAACCTGGTTGGCAGCGAGACCCGCACCGCTAGCCTCCCGCATAGTTTCTACTAAATCATCTAGGAAACTCTGTATTTCCTCTGACAACAGTTCCTCCCGAGTGAGTATTCGGGTCGGTTGACGCAATATTGGGTGCCCAATCTGGGCGATTCGTAATGGTCGGCGCATGATTAACTCCAGAGTCGTGAGATTCCGAGGATACACGTGTTATGCCTATGCTGGCGAACTGAGGCGGTTCACGCAAGGCCAGGATTGTCGGTATTGTTAATGCTACTAATCTTCCAATCAAAATAGGACGAGACAGTTTGTCTACCTATAAGGCGTTTAGATAAGGTGCAACGGTACTATTGCCAAAATTCAGTACACTGATCAAAGAAAGTAGTCTAATAACGCCGAAGGCAATGTTTGAGGACTAGCCTTTTAGATTGGCAAGATGGGCACTATAAATCCGTTTGATCAGTTTGCCTACCAAGTCGATTTTTTGTTTGACAGGCGTCCGTTCAGCACTGGTGATAGAAGCGACGATAAAATAGCGAGGTTTTAATTGGTCGAAGTATAGAATGCTGAAGGTGAGTTTCCGACTCATAACAACTAGGATAAAGGGAGTGTAATATGTCCGTGGAAATTAGGTCAGTGGTAACAGGGACGGTCTACCAGATCGAAGTAACTACTGGCGATCGGGTTAAATCGGGTGACGACCTGGTCATACTTGAGTCGATGAAGATGGAAATCCCGATTGTTGCCGAGGCGGATAGCACGATCGTTGAGGTGCGCTGCAATGAGGGTGATTCAGTAATTGAAGAACAAGTTCTACTTATTGTTGAGCCAGATTAATTCAGTAGGAGTTATGTTTCTGTCTCCGGTTTGAAAGGAATAACCATGAGTTTAAAAAAAGATGTCCAGGACCCAGCTGCTGCCCGTCCAGATCTTGCCGAGGTGTTAGCGGCGAAAGCAAATACACTTGATGAGAACCGACCAAAGGCTATTGCTAAACGTGCAAAAACTGGCCACCAAACAATTCGACAGAACATTGAACGACTAATCGACAAGGGCAGTTTTCAAGAATACGGTCAATTGGCGGAACCGGCATTCAAAAGTTTGGAGGGACCAGCGGATGGACTCGTGATGGGTACGGGCACTGTGTCTGGTTGCCGGGTGGGGTTTATGGGCTATGACTACACAGTACATGCGGGTACACAGTCAATTATTAATCACGCAAAAGCGGATCGTTTTCTACATCTCGTAGAATCGTTACGCTTACCCTTGGTGCTGTGGGCAGACGGTGGTGGTTGGAGGCCCTACGAGAATAATATCAACTCAAGAGATTACGAAGAGACCTTCGCAATGATGGCTCGGCTTTCCGGCCTCGTTCCGACTGTTGGTGTTGTTTCAGGACGGTGTTTTGCAGGTAACGCGAATCTCGCTGGACTATGTGATACCTTGATTGCTACGCCCAAAGCCGCACTCGGTATGGGGGGACCACCACTTGTTGAGGCAGCCCTGGGACTTACCCTCACACCTGAAGAACTCGGGCCAGCGGAAATGCATGAAGCTTGTGGCGCAATCGACGTCTTGGTTGCTGATGAACAGGAAGCGATAAATTGTGTTCGACTTTATTTGGAATATTTTCGCGGTGCAGGTAGTCAGGTGGGTTCTGACCCTGACATCTCGTTGCTACGAAGTCTTGTACCGGAAAATCCACGACGTGCCTATGATGTACGAAAGGTAATTGAAGGTGTAGCTGATCAGGGCTCTATCCTAGAGCTACGTCCTAAGTTCGCACGTTCGGTTGTGACAGCTTTAGTCAAAGTTAAAGGTACACCAATGGGTGTACTCGCAAATCAGCCTATGTTTCTAGCTGGGGCTATCGATAGTCCCGCCTCGGACAAACTGGCGCGATTTATCCAGCTCTGTGATGCACATGATATTCCGATGCTATACCTTTGTGATACACCAGGACTTATGGTTGGGCCCGAAGTAGAGGCGACAGCCCTTGTTCGGCATAGCTCGAGGATTCTCAATGCAGCAATCAATGCAACGACGCCGTTTATGACAGTAATTCTGCGCAAGGCATATGGCTTGGGACAATACATGATGGGCGCACTACCACTGAGGCCTGCTTTGTTGGTCGGATGGCCGACGGCGGAGTTCGGTGCCATGGGATTCGAAGGTGCCGTCAAAATCACGCACAAGAATGAACTCGAACTGATTACAGACAAGAAAGTCCGGCAGGTACGCGAACGGGAACTGGCTGATGAGTTAAGGGCACACAATACAGCGCTCGGCCTTGCTGGAAGATACGAGTTGGATGATGTGATTGATCCAGCAGATACCCGTGAGGTAGTCATCCGGTTTCTGGTGAGTTTGCCGCCGCTTGCTCCTCGCACTGGGCGCAAACGAACGATCGACAACTGGTAAATGTAAGGGACGTATCGCGATGCACAAGACTGTTAAACGTGCTCTCACTGGAGACGAGATCCAAACCTATCGACGTGATGGTGTAGTCCTAGTAAGAGGACTTGTAGACCCAGATTGGGTTGTAAAGTTACAGGAACTCGTAGATGAGAATATCATTCAGCCATCGACCATGGTTCGTGAAATCAATGAACCTGGTGGTACCGGCAATTTTTTCGGAGACACATTCGTTTGTCACCATATTTCGGGATTCAGGTCGTTTATTTTTGAATCGCCAGCGGCCGATGTTGTCTCTGCCTGTATGGGCTCTAGTCGCGTTAATCTAATATTCGATCAGATTCTCGCTAAAGAGCCCGGAACCAGTACACGCACGACCTGGCACCACGACGCTCCGTACTGGCCAGTTGCCGGCGATATGATCGCTACAGTATGGGTAGCGCTGGATCCTGTAACTTATGACACCGGTGCAGTCGAATACATCAAGGGATCACATCGTTGGGGAAAGCGTTTCGCTGCTGTCAGCTTCAGTCCAGGGGAAACTTATCAAGAATCACTCGATCCAGTGCCGGACATCGATAATCAACGTGATGCTTATGATTTTGCATGTTTCGAAATGGAGCCGGGTGACTGCACAATTCACCACGGCTTGACGGTACACGGTGCACCAGGCAACAGTAGCACTTGTGTGCGTCGTCGTGCCTACATTACTCGTTGGGCAGGCGAGGATGTTACATATAACCCGCGTCCAAATCTGCAGCGGATGTTGCGTGACCCAGAAATAGAAGCCGGTCAACGGTTGGATTGTGATCTTTTCCCTGTAGTTCGTGAAGGACTTGCGTTGATTTGATTGTTTATCAAGGCATAGACAGTGGATCTGGGCAGTACCTAGAATCATCGTCCAAACCGTCCAGTCGAACCATCTCATCTACGCCAATCTGAAAATCGAAAATATCCGCGTTTTGTACAATCCGTTTCGGATTACTTGATTTGGGGATTACAGCCTGCCTATTCTGCAGAGCCCATCGGATCATCACCTGTGCAGGTGACTTACTGTGTTGTTCAGCAATGTCAGCAAGAACGGGTTCGTCAAAACGACGTCCTTTGGCCAGAGGACAGTAACCTGTAAGCTGTATGTTCTCCGATTGACAAAATGAAACAATGAGAGGTTGCTGTAGGAAGGGACTCAGTTCGATTTGATTAACTACAGGCTGTATATCTGAATGTGAATACAGTTCCTGCAGATGCTTGTGAGAAAAATTACTGACTCCGATTGATCGGGTTCGTCCGGATTCTTTTATGTCGTTAAGGGCGCGCCAGGAATCGTTGCGAAGTTTTTCGACTGGCCAGTGAATGAGGTATAGGTCGATGTACTCAAGGCCAAGTTGATCCATGCTGCGATCGAAAGCGTCGTGCGCTGTCTGATAACCCTGGTCGGAGTCCCACAACTTGGTTGTGACAAAAATCTCCTGTCGGGGTATGCTGCTTTGGCGTACAGCCTCGCCCACATCCTGCTCATTACCGTACATTTTGGCAGTATCAATGTGCCGATACCCAGTTTCTAAGGCAAACGCGACCGCATCTCGGGTTTCACCACCGGGTTGTGCTGCCCACGTGCCCAAACCCAGTAGGGGCATGCTGTTACCATCACTAAGAGATACCCGACTGTCGATGGAAAGTTTTTTCTCAGACATTATTTGCACCTATTTCTTGTGTGATCAACCAACTCTGCAACTCATGCCGCCATCAACGGGTAGTGATACACCTGTAATGAAACGTGCTTCATCACTGGCTAAAAACAAAGCGGCATTAGCCACATCCCAGGCATCGCCCATCTTATTTCCAAGTGGTACGCGAGCATTTCGGGCAGCCACAACTTCTTCACGTGATTGACCCCAAGCTTGGGCTCGGTTGTCGACAGCCATTGGTGTATCCATTAATCCAGGAAGTATGACGTTCGCACGAATACCGTACTCCGCATTTTGGATAGCCAACTGTTGCGTAAGGGTTACCAGGGCAGCTTTGCTTGCTTTGTAGGTCACCCAGGGATAATTCTCTATGGCAGCGATCGAAGAAATCGTAATAATGACACCACTTCCTTGAGCGCGCATAACGGGTAGAGCGTGTTTGCACGTCAGAACGATCCCTCGCAAATTAACAGCGATGATTCGGTCGAAGGCTTCACTTGAAATCTCGGTGATAGGTGCATCGCCACCAGTCACGCTGATCCCTACATTATTGTGAAGAATATCGAGTCGGCCGAAATGGTTGTTACAGTGATTAACCGCTGCTTCGAGACTATTCTCATCTATAACATCGGCGGCTACAGCATCTGCCTTACCACCTTCCTGATGTATTAGTTCCACAGTTTCTTGAGCAGAGTCGATGTCACGATCTACTGCAAGGACCTGTGCTCCCTCGCGGGCAAATAGCAATGCGGTAGCCCGGCCATTGCCCATGGTTGGTCCTGGTGTCTGGCCAGCGCCTACCACCATCGCAATCTTATTTGTCAGTCGCATGAATTTCTGGTCCGTTGTTAACCTTGGTTAGGGTGACAGTGGGTTTTCTTCTCCATCGGGTAACGGCATATCGAAGACATTCAGCGTAGCCGACACCAAGCAGTAGTAACCAACAATCCCGACTAGGTCAACGACACCGTGGTGACCAAGGATTTCTTGGGCACGGTCGTAGGTAACTTGACCGACCGTACGCTGTTCAAGCAATTCAGTGACAAATTCATAGATTAAGATTTCGTCTTCAAGAGAAAGAGTCGGCGTTTGTTTTGTGCGTATTGCTTCGACAACATCCGGCGTTATACCTGCTTCCATGGCCATTGGTGCGTGTGCATACCACTCAAATTGTGCACACCAGTATCTCGCAATCACAATGATAGCCAGCTCCGACAGTCGTTTTGGTAGCGAACTAGAGAAGCGGCAAAAGGCTCCAAGTTTCTGGGCGGGGTCTGCCAGCCCGGGGCTATGCAGCCAGGCATGAAATGGCCCACGAAGACTATTGCGTGGACCAGCCATGATGTCGTCATAGATTTCTTTTTGGGCGGGGTTCATCTCCTCAGCAGACAGTTCAGGGATGCGGGGCATAGGTATTCTCTCAACGTTAGGTTAAACGGTGGTTGCATTCGAAGCTCTAATGTTAACTATGCACAAAGCGGGTAGGTGACGCAAAACCAGTTTGTGAGATGAGGAGGGGATGGCTCAAGGGTTAACAGCGTTATCACCGGAGCAAAATTTGCGATGGTCAAAATCATTTTCGAGTACAGATTTAATCAATTGAACCTCGAATGCGTGTGCAGTAACTAATCTATGCCAGCGTTCGTCATTCATACCTTCGTTTCTGAAAGCAATCATCGACATAACACAATTCTCTGTGGCCGAGCCCGTTACCTCACCGGATGTGATACGAACAAAAATTCGCGGCACGAGGTATTTTGAATCGGAGCCAACCCAGTAATCGATTAGATAGTTCTGTTCATTTGGTTGAATACGAACAAAGGCAGTCGAGCCATCAAAGATCGATTGGCCGTGTACCAGCCCTTTGTTATCTACTTTGATTCGCCAGGTACCAAATGACCAGAGGTCCATATTGTTTGGATCAGACATAAATTTGAACACAGTTTTTGCGTGTCGATTTATAACAATAGAAGCGATATCCGTATTCATGTTCCGTTGACTGGTTGGTTATGTGAAACGAGGACGAGGATACGGGTAAGTTCATCACTACCACAGACATACGCGTGTTTTTGTGCCCCATCGAAGTAGAGGCTGTCACCACGGGCCAATTGGGTCGGCGCGTACAGATCGCTATAAATAATTACTTCCCCTTCAAGAACATACAGAAATTCTTCGCCCTGATGAGAGGATAAGCCACCCGCCTGGTCCAATGTTCGTGCCCAAATAGTGTTAATCACCGGATGCATTTCTTTTCGGGACAGGTCAGCGCACAGTATTTCGGCGTCATATCGGGCTAGTTTTTGATGGGTACCGTTTCCATTCGTTGTCACGGACCGTATCCCAGGAGTCAGTGGCGCAGCATCGTCCTGAAAGAAATCAGCAATATCAACTTTGAGGTATTTAGAGAGAGTAAAGAGGTGCTGCGCGCTCACAGCAGAATGACCGTTTTCGATGCGCGATAGTGTTGCTTCTGACAGTTCACAAACTTCAGCCAATCTGGCAAGAGTCAGCCCTTGTCGTTTTCGCAACTCAGAGATTCGTTGACCCAGTGATCGTTGTGGCAATTTGCTGTTAATTGCAGCCATTAGTCTGGCCTATACTGATACTTTCTGGTACTTGGCATCCTGCCACTCATTCGACTCAAGAATAATTTGGAGTCTCGATACAGCGTCCCAGATATCTTCATAACTTATATACAAAGGTCCTAGACCAAAACGCAATGAGTTGGGTCGTCTGAAGGAGCCAACAACACCTGCGGCCAGTAAAGCCTCAGAAACCGGACCTGCTCCGGGATGACTGAATCCAATATGACCGCCACGCTGTTCGTACTCATAGGGTGTGTTAATCGTTACGCCGAGTGAACTGCATTCCTGTTCGAGCAGTTTGATGGTTAGATCACCGAGGGCTTTGTGTTTTGCCCAAAGGTGTTGTTCATCAACTTCTTGCCAAATTTGGGCTGCACAAAAAAAGATTTCGTTCGCGATCACTGTAGGTGTGCCAGTGGCATGTCGTCCTACCCCATTTAGGGGTTGGTAGTCGGTCGCGAAAGCGAAAACATCCTGATGTCCCATCCAACCGCAGATTGTTGGCCAACCGACGTCTGCATGGCGAGGGTTGACCCATAGATAGGCCGCGCCACCGGGACCCCCACTCAAGTATTTGTAGCCACACCCCACTGCAAAGTCTGCATCATCTCCAGTCAGGTTTACCGGGATCGCCCCGGTTGAATGGGATAGATCCCAGACGGTCAACGCACCAACCGCATGAGCACGTTGATTCAGGTCAGCCATATCCCAACACTCACCTG
>ENA-UPTF01001719-UPTF01001719.1-marine-metagenome-genome-assembly--contig:-NODE-1719-length-13491-cov-3.027807_pt1 | contig 13491 bp, 12 predicted proteins | sample MGYA00238166_ERZ767019 | MGnify/ENA primary metagenome ERZ767019 (study PRJEB28930, sample SAMN06266391) | marine metagenome | isolation source: Sea water from 250 m depth | place: Atlantic Ocean...
TAGGCAATATCCGAGTTAACCCTGAAGTCTATAGCATACTGAACGTGACATACATTTAGCAGTGAGTCACTATAATATACGAAATTAATCGGTAGCAATAAAGTTCAAATGTGGTTGTTGGAGCGGGCGATGGGATTCGAACCCACGACTTTTTGCTTGGGAAGCAAACACTCTACCACTGAGTTACGCCCGCTTACATCTCAGATTATAGCATTGTTTAGCTTTAGAAAGGTTTATAGACGTATACTTACCGGCAACGTTGCGACATTTGGGTAAATAGGTTTATTTGAGGATAATAATCTTTATATGAGAACACTTGGCTGTAAAGTAATATTTTCTTTGTTATGAAAATACCAGTAGAAGTTTATACATTCACTATTCTTAATTCTTTTAATCAATATGGAGGAGTTTGGGTCGGTTCCAGCTCTAACGAACCCATTGCTGATGTAGTATTAATGACTAGGAGACATATTCAGATAGAGCTAGAGAGTTTTATAAACCGACATAATCTCCTGTTGATTTATCCTTCAGATTCCGTACTTGTCGGTGGTCGGCCCCGTTGGAAGAGTAGAATGCAAACCGTGATAAATCGTTTGATGATGCATGGTTGCATTCAATATCTAGGTCGGGGTTCTTTAGGGAAACACTCGAATTATTCGATAACAGGGAAAGGTCTGACTATTATTAAGAACTTGCAACTAATCGTTGACGATACAGGTTGTTATCTCGCTGCGATCAACGGTAGTCATCGGATCTCCTGCAGGTTGGCTTTCAGTGCTATACCGTATGAACTAAGGGATAATCGTCGGCCTAAAAATGAGTTGTACGATTAATTATCCGCACATACCAGTTTCCATACGATCCGAGTTTGTATGATATTTAATATAACGGGTAATTTGCTGCCAATTACGTGAAGTCTCACACTAATTTAGTTTGCGATGTGTAATGGAAGTTCCTGATCGCTATCATGGTCTCGATGCTCTACGGGGTATAGCTATGCTACTTGGCATAGTTATACACAGTGCTATGCCGTACATACCAAACGTAGAGGAATTTTGGCCGGCAGATGCAAGTTCCTCAGAGTTAATAAATACCATCTTTCAGTTCATACATATCTGGCGTATGCCTTTATTTTTCATTCTCTCAGGTTTTTTCGCCAATCTGATTATCACTAGGAAATCTTGGAAAAATTGGTGGGGGAATAGATTCTTGCGGATAGGGTTACCACTGATACTGTTTTCCCCAATAATGTCGTTGACCATGCCGTGGATTTTTAGATACGGGGGAACAGGGGAATTCAGATTTTTCTATTCCGGTGAGGGACAGCCTTTCCATCTGTGGTTCTTATGGCATCTGATGATATTTGCCATATTGACAGCTATACTCAGACTCCCTTACCTGATGGGTGTTGGGGGTTTGAACGGCTTAAGGCGAATCGGACTCGGTTTCATAAGTAGCATAGTAGAACAGACGGGGTCTGTCGTATTGGGCCTCTTGTTTCGTTCACGATTCCCTATAGTGTTGGTAATCGTTTGTTGTGTTATCAATCTACCAACATTCGGAGAATTAATCGTAAATCCCGTTGCTGGTGGACTATATTTTGCTATTGGGTACAGCCTTTACGGGAACGCTCAGTTATTCTCGGTTCTGAAATCTTATTGGAAATACTATTTCCTAGTCGGCATCGTTGGTTTCACCCTATATATGATTCTGGAATCCAAGAGCGGCGTAGCGGATTTGTATATTACCGATGCTACAGGCGAAGGATATCTTAGAGCGATTTTGGAACCTTTTACGGCTATTGTAGTATCTCTAAAAATCATCTGTGCTATTTTATTTTCGTATGCTTTCATCGGTTTGTCCGAGAACAGGTTCGGATTTTACAACACCCGATTGAGATTCATCTCTGATGGGGCGTATTGGATGTATTTGATACATCTACCCATAGTTACTCTTACCACATTCCTGATGTTCGACTTACACATACCGATTGAGATTAAATTCTTGATTTCGATAGCGGTGACTTCCATATTCTGCTTGGGTACATACAAATATCTCGTTAGGTCTACCTTCGTCGGCATCTTGTTAAATGGTCAACGTAAGTCTAGGTGAAAACGATTAACATCTTGGAGTACTAACTCTGCATATCTGTAATAGATGGTTTACAATGTTTGGGGGTTAAACAAAGAATTTAAACCATTTTGTAAACAGGGAAGTAAGATGAGTCCAAATGCTATATTTTGTCCTCACTGCGGAGAGGATGTTCCCGATACAACGGAATCATTTTGTGGTAAGTGTGGAGCTAATTTGTTGGTTATGGTTGCCGATATAGAATGCTCAAATTGCCATAAGTTAATCCAAGATGTAGATATTTACTGCCGACACTGCCGCTACTTTGTATCTATTGACTGTTAATGTTTATCGTGGACTATATTATTAGTTGAAGCAGGTAGCCTTAAGAGCGTTACGTTTGATTATAAATTAGACTTTTGCATGCCATTGTACGGGGTTATTAACGGCTCGTAAGTTATTCCCCAACGAAGTTAGGCTCTCTTTTTTCTAGAAAGGCTTGTACTGCTTCTTTTTGATCGGCCGTACCTCTAACTGCCTCGTTAGCCAAGTGTTCTAATTCGATAACATTCCTGAGATCTGGGGAGTGTCTGTTCATTAGTTCCTTAGTGGCTTTAACGGCTAAAGGGGGGTTTGCCGCGATCTCCGCAGCCATGGCTTTTGCATGCTCGAATAATTCCTCTTCTGGTACAACTTTATTTAATAGTCCTTTCTCCAACGCCCAATGAGAGTCGTACACTTTTCCGGTCAACGCCATCTCTGATGCAACGCCTGGCCCGACCAGCGTACCCAATAGCTGAGATACCCCGGCATCAGGTACCAATGATCTTTTCACGAAAACTGATGTGAAGCGAGCTGATTCTGATCCTACTCGAATGTCACAAGAAAGAGCTAGTCCCAAGCCAGCTCCTGCAGCTACACCGTTGACCGCGGCTATTACAGGTTGTGGAATCTCTTTGAGATGGGGTGCTAAACGCATAATCTCTGATGGACCGCCGGATTGTTCGGAGGGGATTGTAACCGGGTCCCCATCTAGGCGCCGTGATATGTCAGACACGTCTGCTCCTGAACAAAAACCCCGGCCAGCCCCTATCACTATCAGGACCCTGATATTAGGGAATTCTTCCGAGACTTGATCCAAGGCACTATGTAATTCATGAGTCATCTCGCGGGTTAGTGCATTTAATCGATCTGGCCGTTTTAGAGTAATCACCGCGACGTGATTAACTCTATGTAGTCCGATCCACTGCAATTTTGTTTCATCAAACATTCGATATTCGGTCTATTCTTTGAGATCAAGTTATAGTAATGGGATAAGGGATGTTAATTTATTAGTTGAGTTTGTTGTTCTAGGCTAAAAGAAAACCCTGCCAGCTATAGGCAGGGTTTCCTTTTTTGGGTACGTTGTTATCCTCAGAGGATTATTAATCTGGACTATGCTTATTTACTAAAGCAGAGACTCTAGCGTCTACTTCACCAAGAGGCATACCTGCATCTTGGCGGGCTACGGCTAGGTGGGCGTCAGTTTGGATAGCCTCCCAGTCAGGCTCCAGTTCGTATTCATCACGTAATTCATCAAACAGGTTATCAAGAGACTGTCTGTCAAACATAGTTCGGTACTCTCCTGCCTACTATTTAAAGGTTTCATCTTTTAATCAAGTTGTGTGATGTTGGAAACACACCCCAATCAAAGGAACTCTGATAGTCTACCTTTAATTAACACCGCTGGCAAGTATTTAATAAGTGAAAATTTTTATTAATGATAAGTTAATTATTAGCGAGTTGTTTAGCTAGCGTAGGTTGATATCTAGATGAATATTTATGTTCCTTTATGGTGAACGCTGACAGAGCGGCCGGAAAAAGTAATAACCCTGCTAGGAGAAATGGAATTGTATAAGACCCCGTAAGGTCAAACATTAATCCTGCAAACAGCACACTAAAAAAACTACCGATGGCATGGAATAAGAAGGAAACTCCAGAAATCGTGCCTAAAGCGCGTAGCCCATATACATCGGCAGTTAACGCTGTCGTTAGCGGGGCAGTGGCAATCCAAGATACACCGGCCACTGCAGCGAATATCCAAAGACCTAAAGGGGCCGGCAAGGTTAGCAACAACATATATCCGAGTCCCCTGACTAGATATACCAATCCTAGAATAGTTTTTCGATTATATTTATCAGAAATCCACCCTGCACCTAAACTGCCTAGGATGTTGAGAAACATCATAAATCCAAAAATTAAGGCAGCTAGACCAGGCGAAATGCCCTGCCCTAGTGCGTAGGGAACGAAATGCACTGATAAAACTCCAGTAGTTGCCCCGCAGACTACGTATGAGCCTGTCATTTGCCACATAGGCAAAGATTTGAACGATGCCATCCATTTGTTAGTGTCTAATGGTCCAACTATCCTTTCCCTTAAACTCGAGTTGGGTTGATTGGGTCGATCACCGTCGAGATTTAGGCCCATATCTTCGGGATTATCCTTAAGAATTAACCACCCAAGAGGTAATGCAAGTACAAGTACCAATAACCCTAAGACCGCCCAAGTTATACGCCAACCGGTGGTTTGTAACAAGTACATGCCAAAAGGGACTAAAATCAACCCGCCGGCAGCCAGTCCCGTAGCATTGAAGCCGACTACCGTAGCACGTTTACGCATAAACCATTTTGAGAGTAAAGATCCCGTATTTGTTAACGACATTCCTCCTAATGCAATAGCCGAGACTATCCCAAACAAGAATATTAAAAATAGGAAATGGAATGTGAGGCTAAGGGCTGTTGTGGCCAGCCCGAAAACGAATAGGCTAATTAGTATTACTCTTCTGCCACCCCAACGATCAAATAGACTACCCATTATAGGTTGAGTGATACCACTAACTAGGAAAGCTAAAGCTGCTGCAAATGATATTGTGCTTCTGTTCCAATCAAATTCATTGCTTAATGGTATTACGAAGATTCCGAAGCTATTGCGGGCTCCGTTGGTCACGAAAGCTATAAAAATACAAGCTAAGACTATATACCAGCCGTAATATATAGTCGGTTGGTTACTTTTAAGGTTTTTCATATTAATGGGTCCATTAGATTAACAGGTCCCTTAATACGAGATGGAACTGTTGATAAACCAACAGTTCCATCTCGTATTATTGATAGGCTGTGTGATTTTGGGATTTCTAAGGCTTTTTATATGTCCTGTAGTATCTTAGCATCTTCTGCCGCACTAGTGCCCGAGAGTTTCCCAAAGACCATTCCGGCCGAAAGCCCAGAACCACCGGGATAGTTGTAGTAGAAGAGGCCTCCCACCATTTCTCCTGCAGCGTATAGACCTGGGATAGGGTCTTGTGCGTTAGTTACGACCTGTCCCCTGGTATTAATTTTAACTCCTCCAAAGGTGAAAGATATTCCTGTAGTTACCGCCCACCCCATATATGGTGGCGTATCTATAGTTTCAGCCCAGTTGGTTTTGTTAACAGTTAGTCCAGTTGTTCCTCTACCGTCTTTGACCGTAGGATTGTGGGGAATGTCTGTTTGTATCGCCGCATTATATTCTTTAACGGTGTTAACTAATCCTTCTACATCTATATCCAATCGTGCAGCCAATTCTTCAAGAGTGTTTGCTTCAACCATAGTTGCTTGCGGGATCCAATATTCATCGCGCAAGAGGTGTTTGACTTTATTGTCGAATACTTGGAAAGCTAAACCCTGTGGTTGTGTCATGAGGGCCCGACCGTACGTGACGTATGTATAGTTTCGGAAATCTGCCCCTTCGTCTAGGAACCGTTCACCGTCGACATTGACTATAAGGCCAAAAGGATAGGAATGCTTCTGGAACAATTCAGTGATAGTACGATCCCCAAAAGCAGGAGCGTTCATATCCCATGCTACCGCGTGACAACTGCTCCAGTGCCCGTAGGATTGCGCACCAACATCGAGGGCCATCTTGATAGCGTCTCCGGTATTGTATGGGATACCTCTTACTTTTACTGTTTCCCAACCGGGTCCCAAGTACCTGCAGCGCATTTCTGCGTTGGCTTCGAAACCGCCAGCTGCAAGTACTACGGATCGGCCAGCAATGTCTTCAAAGCCATCCGGCCCCAGTACCTGAAGACCGCAAACACGGCCTTTTTCATCCTGTAATAATTTGGTACCTTGAGTCGAATATCTAACTTCGATCCCCATTTCTTTGGCGACGTCAAACTGCTGATCTGAAAGACCCTTTCCTGCTCCAACAGCTTCTACTAGTAATCCTCCCCAGAACCTAAATTTGTCGCCATCTTTGAATGCTTGTCTCCCAAACGACAGTACGAATCGTACACCATGCTCTTGAAGCCATTTCATAGTTGGGAAAGCCTGGCTAACGAGAATTTGGGCCATGTCCGGGTCGGAAAGGCCATGCGTGACTCGCATCATATCTTCGTAATATTGGCTTTCCGAATAATTGCCTACATCTACTGAATTCTCTTCCGTTTCGGACATGTCAGGAATTAAGGCTTTTATGTCTTCGATTCCATCAAAAGGAAAGCGAATGATTCCGCCAGTAAAGTAAGTGTTTCCCCCTCTAAAGTATTCAGGGGCTTTTTCAACTACTAGAACCGATTCGCAGTTTTCTTTAGCAGCTATTGCAGCACTGAGTGCGGCATTTCCCGCACCTACAACGATCACATCATAAACTTGGTCCAAAACATACCTCCAGAGGATTGAATAATTGTTCAGTTTTTAAGTCCACACCTATGATAACTTGTACTTTGCTGACGGACAACAAAAGTATCAATTTTGGCTATCGTGATCCAGCAATATATGAGTCTTGGTTTAAATGTACTGATAGTTAACCTGCCCCTAGGACTCTTATACGGTGGTTATTACTATCTGCTATGAATATATTTCCGTTTGTATCAACTTCACAACCATGAGGTCGGTCCAAACCTGCTTTTATAGCTTCTCCTCCGTCCCCATTAGACCCTAGATTACCTCCTGCTATTGTGTTCACGACGGTGCTATTGTTATCTATTTTACGTATTGCATGGTTTTCAGTGTCGACGACTATAATGTTCCCTGCGTTATCACATCTAATGGCCTTGGGGGATCCCCACGTTGCTGAAATGGCAGGTCCACCATCTCCGGAATAACCTCGTTCACCGGTACCGGCGAACGTAGACATAATTCCTGATGGATCAACTTTTCTGACGCCGTTTCCTTCTCTTTCCGCTATATAGGTGTTGCCCAGTTGGTCTTGGCAAACTGCTCGAGCGCCGAGTATGCTGGCTTCTTGGGCTTGGAGACCATCTCCCGTGCGAAGTTTTTCCCCATTACCTGCGAATGTGCTGATTATGCCGGTAGATAAGTCAAGTCTGCGGATTCTTTGATCTTGGATATCTGCTATCAAAAGACTGCCGGTGCTATCGATGTAACAATCGTTGGGTTCTCTCAATTGTGCCAAAGAGCCAGGTCCGCCGTCGCCGCTGTATCCTGGTGTCCCGGTTCCGGCTACAGTAGTAATGACACCACTGGCACCATCTATTTTTCTTATAGCTGCATTTAATCTGTCTACGATATATATATCATCGTTAGTTGGATCGATAGCTAAGGAATACGGTTCGTTCATCGTAGCAGTTGTGGCTAAATCACCGTCCCCTGAGTATCCCGGGTCTCCGTTACCTACTATGGTGGTTATCAAATTAGTATAGACATCAACCCGTCGTACACAGTGATTCTTTGCCTCTGCTATGAAAATATTGCCCTTATTGTCAAAGCAGCACATGAAAGGATCTCTAAGCAATGCGTTCTTGGCTGGTTTTCCATCACCACTGTAACCGGCCTCTCCTGTGCCTATTAAGGTTTGAATTATCCCCTTGGTGTAAGGCATATAGATCTCCCAAATCGGCTCGCGTTCGGCCTGATATTTAAATTGCAATTATATTTGACTTTTGTACCAATCTAGAATCTCACTTCCTGTCATCCAAATTACCCCCTCAAATTGTTTTATGTAATTAAAGATTTCATTGTAATATTTTATTCGGTGGGGGACTCCAGTTATGTATGGGTGGGTGGAAATAGCCATGATTCGCGCGTTTATGGCTCCTTCATTGTAAAGGGTATCGAATTGGTCTTTGGTTCTTTCTAATAATTCAGGAGACTTGTGGTGTTGATCCAAGTAGATAGGGATATCATTCAATTCCAGAGTATAGGGAACGGATATCAGGCTTCCATTGGTCACCTTGATTGGATATGGTTGGTCATCATTACACCAGTCGCATACGTACTCGATCCCCTCCTCAGCCAAAATATCAGGAGTATCAAAAGTTTCGGCTAAACCAGGCCCCATCCAACCTCGTGGTGCTATACCGGAAAAATCCTTGATAGTTTTTATGGTTCGTTGGATTACCTCTCGTTCGTCTGTTTCTCTATTCAGGACTCTCTGGACAAAACCGTGTCCCATAAGTTCCCAATGGGATTGCAGGCTTTTCTCCACTAGAGCCGGATAACTTAAACATACAGATGCGTTCAGACTAACAGTTGCCCGGATTTGGTGATGATCCAATACTCTTTTCAATCGCCAAAATCCAACCCTCATACCATAGTCATACCATCCAAAATTGGGTATATCTGGAATCACAGAGACTCCCTGGGGGGTAGGTAAGACTGCTCGAGCCATCGGTTCTTTTATGTCCCATTCTTCGACATTTATAATAGGCCAGACAGCGATCCGTGCATTATCTGGCAATTTCAACGGAGGGCGATCGAATATTGGGGAATACTCAGCTCTAGGATTGGGCATGATTCCTCCGGTCGTGATATGGACACGAATTTAAAGATTTGGTATCTGATCGATTTTGAAGCAACTCTTCGTCAAATGAGGCGGCATTTTTTCAATTTACCGGCTAGGCTAACTTTTAGAGAAAGACTTCCGAGTATCCTGGGTAACTCTTTAAGGTGACCAAGGTATGGGAGCTTCGCTATCTAATGGGTCCGTAACCACGTCTACTACCGCCGGTCTCCCCGATGCTAACGCTTTCTCAATAGCACTTTGGATATCCTGTGGCTGGTCAACGCGAATACCGTAGGCTCCCATGGCCTCTGCGACTTTGGCCATGTCCACATCGTTAAATTCCCATAAATCTGATGATTGAGAGCCTGGTACGGCTTGATATGCTCGGTCGTCTCCTCTTTTATCCTGGAGCAAGCCGTGATTGTTGTTGACTACTGAAACCACTGGAATGTTATAGCGGACAGCAGTCTCTAATTCTGCTATATGATACATAAAGCCGCCGTCTCCGCTGAAAGAAATCACCGGCCGATTCGGTAAAGCACATTTGACCCCTATTGCCCCCGATAATCCCCAACCCAAAGATCCCGCACATCGGATGTAATCCTGACCAGTGTGGTTCAAATCAACCATTGATCCTGTCCATATCCCGGCATGTCCGGTGTCTGCGACGAGTATGGAATCGGGTGGTAACGCCTGGGTCAACTCATTACATAGCCGTTCGGGAATTATGGGAACTGCGTTAGACGTTGCTCTAGGTAAAACCTCTTCACGCCACTGTGCAACCAGCTCAGCTGCTCTTGAAGTCCATTCAGTTCGATCATGGGTCGGTTCTAATGATTCTATTAATTTTTGGACTGTGGCTTTAGCGTCACCTTGTAGTGATACCTCATTCGGATAGCTTCTTCCAAGCTCAGCAGGTTCGATATCAATTTGAATTACTGGAGTCCCTTGCGCAGGAACTTTCCATTCGTTGGTTACTTGACTGCCTGTGTGGCTACCAATGTAAATTACTAAATCTGCTTCCGCTACAACTCGATTAGCACACCATCTGGAATAGGAGCCCACGACACCTACCGATAGTCTATGATCATCTGTAATGGTCCCCTTAGCATTCAATGAAGTAGCTACAGGGATGTTTAACATCTCGGCCAGCTCTACTACTTCTTGTTGGGCTCTAGACGAGGTGACACCTCCCCCTGCTACTATCACGGGCTTTTGGGATTTGGAGATTACTTGGGCTGCTTCTCGGATAGCGTCGTCGGAAGGTTCAGGCCGTAATGCAGGCCGACTTGTAAAGGTATTTTCAAGTACGAATTCCAAGTCACCTTCGCTCTGCATAATTACATTTCCGGACATTCCCTGTAGGTCTAAGTGTACCGGCTTGGATGCGCCAGTTGTGGCTTCCCTGAACGCTTGCCGTAATAGATATGGGAGTTGTTCAACTTGCTCGACGTAGGCGCTAAATTTGGTTACAGATGCAAAAGGTTTAGAGTGCTCTATTTCCTGATAGGCGTTTCTTTGCTGGTCCATTGGTGGTTTTCTGCCAGTCATGGCAATTACCGGGGATAGACCTAAGTACGGATCCTGGAGGCCCGCTGCTAAATTGGCTGCGCCTACTGATTGTGCAAAACAAATACCTGGTCGGTTGGCTGCTCTAGCGTATCCGTCTGCCATGTATGCTGCGGATTTCTCTCCGTGCGTTACTATGCTTTGGACTCCCAGTTGACTCAATTCTGCCAAAGCTTCGCGTACTACTGCAGGGGCCACAAAGACGTGTGTTACTCCATATTCTTTAAGGGCTTGAGCCATGAATTTAGCACCGGTTGTCCGAGGCATTGTAGTTCCTCCAATGAAGTTTATTTTGGGTTAATCATAGTTAAAAAATTAAATATCCGATAGGGGTTTATATTTTGGGGTAAGGTTAGTAGCCCAATAATCTTACGTCAAGCGGTTGTACATAGCGATATTGGGTTATTAGTTTACTATTTCTGACGGCCAAATATGGTTTAAGTAATTGCAGTTTCTCTTTCTAACAACAGGGTGATAAGTGACTCGACTTTAGCCTTGAGACTGGTCAGATCGGTGTTGTTTTCTATCAAGTAGTCAGCTAATTTAAGTTTTTCGATTTCATCCATTTGAGCTTGAATTCGTTGTTTAACTTCTTCTTCTGCACTTCCGTCTCTCGCTTGGACACGGGAAATCCGATTTTTTTCGGTGGAGTTAATTAGGATCACGCCTTCCATTTCATGGTGTCGGTTCGTTTCGAATAAAAGCGCTGATTCGTAGATAACTATAGGATTTCCTGATTGTATCAATCTGTTGAAAAGCAACCTGCTTCTTTCAAGCACTAGCGGATGTATAATTCCTTCCAACTGGCGACGGTTAGCGGGATCTGTAAATACGGTTGAGGCTAATGCTTTCCGGTTCAAGTCTCCGTTGCAGTCCAGAATACTATCGCCGAAAGCGTCTACTATTTCCGATAATCCTTGGCTGCCTTTTTCAACCACTTCCCTTCCTACACTATCTGCTAAGACTACTGGTATACCGAATTCTTTGAACAGATTAGCAACGGTAGTTTTACCGACTCCTATTCCTCCGGTAAGGCCGTATATGCCCATATCCATTACCCCTATTTGCGTCCGTACCCATAACTTGGAGATTGATAATCCGATATATAGGTTGGGAGACATTTTTATTTATTGTATGATTGGAGAAAGTTTCTGGAGTTTACCATCCAATTGCGTATCCAACTTCACCCTTGGGGGCAACAGCGCCCCATATTGTATTATGCTGCTCGTCGTACTTGATAGCCATGACTTTACCGTTGCTCCATCCATCTATAGCCATCACCTGATGGCCCTTCTGAACCAGTTGATCCCTGACGGTTTCATCTATCCTGGATTCGACCATGACTCGACCGGGGTAGGCTTCCCTCGGGTAGAAGGACGATGGAAAATGTACCGAATGCAAGGTCGGAGCGTCTAAGGCTTCTTGAAGGCTCATATCGAATTCTATATGGTTGAGGAAGAATTGAAGGGTCCATTGCTCTTGGGCGTCTCCACCAGGAGTCCCAAAAGCCATAAATGGTTTATGATTTTTCGTGATCAAGGTCGGGGTTAGTGTGGCTCTGGGTCGCTTATGAGGAGCTAACGAATTAGGTCTTTCTGGGTTCAGGTAAAACATTTGTCCTCTGGTTCCTAATGGAAATCCCAATCCACTGATTACCGGTGATGTGCCTAGCCAACCGCCACTAGGTGTTGCAGCTATCATATTACCGGCATGGTCCATAGCATCAAGATGGGTCGTGTCGCCAATGTGAGCGTGCCCTAGTCCAAGATCCTTTATGACACTTTCTTCCAAATCTAGAGACAGGCGATTGTCTTCCCCGACGGGTCGTAAAGCATAACTGGGAATTTGTATGCCAGCCAAACCTGGCCTCATGTCTAATGACGCCTCAGGGCCTATCAGGTTACTCCGGGATTGAGAATATTCATCCGAGAGCAGAATATCCCAGTTAACTTGATCGAAATTCGGATCGCCATAATAAGCCTCCCGATCAGCAAACGCTAGTTTGGCGGATTCAATCCATATGTGTAAGTATTCAGCGGAATTATGGCCTAAGTCTTTTAAATTGAAATTTTTGAGAATATTGAGTTGTTGTAAAAAAGTCGGCCCCTGAGTCCAAGAAGAGCATTTATGTATATTTAAATCGTTGTGTTGTAGAGATATAGGAGCTTCAATTTCCGCTTGCCATCCAGTGAAGTCAAGGTCTTGTAGTAAGCCTTTGTGTACTCGCCCACTGGCATCTTCAACCGGGTTGTCAGATATAAAATTAAGAATGGTTTCTGATATCGGCCCATCATAAAAAGCTGCTCTAGCAGCTTCAATTCCAGTAATTCTTCCCTTGTGTTTTGCATTGGCTTCGGCATGGCACATGGTTTTAAGAGTATTGGCGAAATCGGGGTTCGTAAAAATTTCTCCGACTTCTGGGGGGATCCCACCTGGACAGTAAACCTCACCCGTAGTCGGGTATAGCTCTAAATATTTATTCAAATGAGCGTGCAGTCTATCCCTCAGACGTTGGTACATTGGATATCCATTCTCTGCTAAGTCGATAGCGGGTTGTAAAATTTGAGTAAAGCTCATTGTGCCGAATCTGGCTAAAGCAAGTGCCCATGTTCCAACTACTGCCGGGACGCAAGCTGGTAAGTATCCGTCCCCGGGAATTAAGTCAATCGTATTTTCTTTGCACCAATCAGTAGTGAAGGATAGAGGGGACCATCCTATTCCACTTATGGCGAAGGTTTTCTTTTCTTTGGCGGAGTAAATCAGGAGTGGAACCTCTCCGCCGATGCCGCAACTTTGGGGTTCGAGTAAATTGAGACAAAAAGACATAGCCGCAGCAGCGTCAATTGCGTTACCGCCCTGATCGATTATACGTAAACCAGCGGCAGTTGCGAGGTAATGTCCGGAGGTAACCACTCCGTGTCTGCCTATTATGACTGGTCGGGTGGGGAATGGTGACATACCATGCCTCCTTTTTGATGCATTTGGACAGTCTGAGCCGCTAATAGGTCGGTGGCGGCGGAGGTGGATGGCATTTGAGGTTCGGTTATTTGTGCAAATCTCCACGGAGTCTAGAATACTTGGATGGCGCTA
>ENA-UPTF01001720-UPTF01001720.1-marine-metagenome-genome-assembly--contig:-NODE-1720-length-13479-cov-2.946426_pt1 | contig 13479 bp, 11 predicted proteins | sample MGYA00238166_ERZ767019 | MGnify/ENA primary metagenome ERZ767019 (study PRJEB28930, sample SAMN06266391) | marine metagenome | isolation source: Sea water from 250 m depth | place: Atlantic Ocean...
TGTTCGGTTTCTGTCAAACCGTTTGCGGGCAGATTTATCTTTTTTTGGAACACCACTTCGCCTTCAACTACGCAAGGGCAAGAATCCGTATGATACCGGATAAGGCAACTAGCTATTGTTGACAAAAAGCGAGAGAGTACTTTTGTGTGCTGGAATTTAGAAATTTCACAAAACTAAACATTTGTTGTGTTACGCTTTAATAATCTGACCGTTTTTATGGCACCGAGGATCCGCCAAGTGTACAAATGCCGGGGTTACTTCATCGGGTTGGCGAAGTGCGTTCGGATTTTCGCCCGGCATAGCCATAGCACGCATTTGTGTCCGTATTATCCCAGGGTCAACTAAGTTCGCTCTGACAGTGGTGTTCAGAACTTCCTTCGCATATGTAAGAACAACAGCATCAAGTGCTGCTTTTGTAGCTGAATAAAGTCCCCAAAAGGGAAAGGCGTATCCCAGCGATAAGAACTGTCGTGACAGAAACTGAACCGTGCTTCAAGCTGGTCAGAAGTCCAATTCTGGCGGTCCGTCAGGCTATAGGTCGGTGCTGTCCCGGCACTCGCAACAGAGAAATATACTTCCGGCGCATAGTGATTTAGATACGTAAACTGGCCGCTCATAACCTCGTTGTCTAAGACGACTCTCGGTGTAGCAAGAGTCGTACCGTCGAAAGTAGCCGGGCTTCTCGCATTGCTCAAACCACTCTCAACAGCTGAAAGCAACTTGAGACAGAGAATTGGACAGTCGTCAGGACTAAGCAATGAGTCTGAAGTTGGCATAAGCTTGACTTCGTACGTTGTGTCACCAACCCGGACATACGGAATTGTCAAAACGGAGCCGTCATAAGTAACGTCATCCGGCTCGATCGCTTGTAAGTGAACCGAAAAACAACTCAGCAAGAATAGAAAGATAAGTTTAATGCCTGGAGCTGGCAGAAAAGCTTTCATAATTCTCTGTTTTTCACCTATAACGTTAGACTGTATCCTGATACAAGCTGCCACTTCGATTAAGATAAGTTTGAGGAGTCATGAGCTAAATACACGCTGGCGATCTCAAAAACAGAATTAAACCAGGCCTGATCATCGTTTAAATTTGGTATAAGTTCGAAAGTTTCGCCTCCGGCTTCGAGAAATTCTCCACGATATTCCCTACCGATTTCAAATAACGTTTCCAGACAATCCGATATAAATGAAGGAGTAATTACTGCTATCCGTTTTTGTTCTTCATCTAATAAACTCTTTAGATGTTCATCCAAATAGGGCTGCAACCAAGGGAGTGGACCGAAACGAGACTGGAATGCCACTGAGTAGTTGACATTTTCCCAGCCCAAGGCTTGCACAATGGCTTCGGTAGTCTGTATACACTGAGCGCGGTAACAGTATCGATTATTTTCATCCAACTGTTTGCAACAATCACCAAACTCACAAACATTAGCATCATCAGATTTTTTGATCGTTTTCTCTGGTACGCCGTGATAACTGAAAATCACATGATCGAATTGCTCCGCTTGCAGGTGTTTGGTAACTACGATAGACCAGGCTCGAATAAACGCAGGTTCCTGAAACAAACTGTCAACAAAAATTAGATTAGGTTGGTTCTGCCATTTCTCCGCTGCAATTTTTACCTGATTGAATATTGAAGCAGTGGTTGCGGTCGAATACTGAGGGAACATTGGCAACAATAGCAAATCAGTTACTCCCCGACGCTCTAATTCCTGCATTACGTCCCAGACAAAGGGTTCACTGTAGGCCATGCCATTTACAACAATGACCTCGTCGCCCTGCTTATCAAAAGACTCCTGCACACTATGCTGCATTCGGTCGGCATAGACTTTTAATGGCGAGCCCTGATCCATCCAGATACTGGCGTAGTCTTTGGCCACCCTCGGTGCGCGAAACGGAATGATGATCATGTTGCGTAACAACCAAAGTAGCAACGGGTTGAAGTCGAAGACATAAGGATCGGCAAAGAAATATTTGTAGAAATCACGCAAGCCTCCCGCAGTAGGTTCTGCAGGCGTGCCGAGATTTAATAGAAGAACAGCTTTGGTCATTAATTTAGAGTCTTTCTGGTCCAGGGCAGGCAATTTAGCTCATCTTTCGCGTTAACTCCAATTACAAAAGTTATGTCAGTTAACTATACGCGGTTACTTGGCTAGCAGTTCCGAAATATCTGAGACAATGCATTTAAATTCAATTTCCGGAAAGTGAGGATACACCGGCCCATTCCTCAGGAGAATCTTGCGCGCTTGCATAACAGTCCCACTGTTTCGCTGGTGACAGGATTTCATTGCGCGACCGCATGGCATGGATGTAAGAGCCATTGCAGCCGCTTATTAACTTCAAAGATTTTTGAGCTTCGATTCCCCTTTCAATAGTGCTTTCGCATACTTCGATTTATTCTGCACGATGCAGCAGGCTGCCCATTTTTTGATCAGAAATTGATCGATTAATTGGACTTAGAAAAACTAGTAACTGTTCTCAACCATCTATTAATTGAAGAGAAAGAGGTTTTACAGATTCTGATTTCTTGAAGAGCACACGTTTACAAGGCTGTAGCCGATTTGTTTCCGTTGGTAACAAAAAATGGAAAAAAAGGCTGCAAACGGCTGGAAATTAAGTAAAATTGAGAGGTCTAGATTATTTTCCGTTTTGGAAGAATTAATTAATTGAGAGGATTAGTTCGTGAAAAAATCATTGTATTTCCTTGCAATAGCATTTGTTTCTGCATCCATTGCATCTGTAGTTTCCGCGGGAGAGCGTATTGGCGATTTTGCATTGATAGATAATCAAGGCACACAACATCACATGGCCTGGTACGACGACCAGAATGCCGTAGTTATTCTGCCTCAAGCCGTGGGCGCAACAGACACCGAGGCGTTGGCTGCATTCCAGGACCTGGAAGCAAATTTTGCTGAGCAAGGTGTTGTTTTCTTTTTGATGAACCCTGGCGTTCAAACTGATCGTGAAGCGGTTACTGCAGATATCAAAGCTCTTGGCGCAGATTATCCAGTTCTAATGGACGATGCCCAGCTTGCTACAGAAGCACTCGGCCTTACTCGTCTTGATGAAGTTGTTGTTTACAACCCCAAGTCATTTGAAATGGTCTATCGTGGTTCGACTGACGCAGAACTAGCTACATCTATTCAACGTTTGCTTGATGGCGCTGATGATTCTCTCGTAACGGTTGCTACCGACGGGGCAACAATCAATTTAACTGGTCCAGGTAGCGATAATGTTCCTTCTTACATAGCGGATGTTGCTCCTGTAATTAAAGAAAACTGTGCCAATTGTCACCGCGAAGGCGGTATTGCTCCTTTCGCAATGGACAGCAAGCTAGCATTACAAGGTTGGTCTCCAATGATTCGTGAAGTGGTAATGACTAAGCGTATGCCCCCTGGACAGATCGACAATAAAGTCAGCCATCTCATGAAGAACGAAATGAATCTTTCCGATGAGGAAATGCAAACTCTCGTTCGCTGGGTGAATGCTGGTTCTCCGGTAGAAGGCGACGTTGATCCACTGGAAGATCTAGTATGGTCTGACACAAAGTGGACAGTTGCTGAAGAATTAGGTGAGCCTGATTTGATTGTGAGAATTCCTCCTCAGGCGGTACCTGCTACTGGCGTAGTTGAGTACCGGGATATTCCAATCGATCTTGGTTTAACAGAAGATCGCTGGGTTCGCGCTTCTGAAGTAGCACCAGACAAGAAAGAAGCTCTTCACCACATTATCACTACAATTATTCCACCTGGCGGTGCTGAAGACATTCAAACCGCATTCGTTAGCGCAATAAACAGCTTGCCCGAAGAACGTGCTGCAGCTATTCGTGCTGAGATGTTCGCTGCAATCGCTACAGGCGAAGCCCCCGACATCGGCAAGATTTTCGAGGAAAACCCTGACATTGACGTAGGCTCATTACTTGGAGGAAGCGACCCTGATCTGGGATCTATCGCTGGTTACGCTCCTGGAAATAGTGTGCAAATGAGCGAAGAAGGAGTTGGCGGGTTGCTGAAAGCTGGCACAACTGTGAGCCTTCAGCTGCACTATACTACCTCAGGTAAGGAACTTACCGACGAAACTGAAATCGGTGTTTGGTTCTATCCTGAAGGAGAGGTCCCAGAAGAGCGCATGTCAGGAGGTGTTGGTAATGCATTCACAATTGCGATTCCGCCACAGGCAAAAGATCACGAAATGCAGCTAGTAACACATGTGAGAGAAGAAGCTGAACTTTACAGCCTGATGCCTCACATGCATTTTCGCGGTAAGCGCATGAAGTTTACTGCCAAGTACCCTGACGGAAGTGAAGAACTATTACTTTCTGTGCCCGATTATGATTTCAACTGGCAGCTAGCACACGAATTTGCTGAGCCATATCGTATACCAGCAGGTACTCAGATCATTGCGGAAGGTGCATTCGATAACTCAGCACAGAATCCTGCAAATCCAGATCCTTCTATTGAAGTTAAGTGGGGTGAACAGAGCTGGGAAGAGATGTTTATGGGATTCTACTCTTGGAAGAATGTCGACCAAGGCGGCGAAGACTAATTAATATCTCGTAGTTTATTGCTAGTTAGAAAAAGAGAGGCCTGTAGGGCCTCTCTTTTTTTATTGGCAAGCATCCTTCATTGGGCGCTTGTCTATTTGACCCAGGGCATTGTTAAAAGCGATATTGTGGCTTCATCCCCTTAACTCAGTTTTCCATAGAGCCCATCAACTTCTGCTCGGCTCAAACGATCAAAGGGAGATTTGAGTACTCCCTTGTAAAAATTAAAAGATTTTCGCAGTTACCATCGAAGGTTAGGTAGATGGTTACTGCTTTCATGTAGCCCCTTTATTTACTGCCCTCTTGGAGGCGGGGGTGTCCAGTCACATGAACTGCAGTTTGGGTCAATATTGTTTTGAGAGAGTACTTCAAAAATAAAATCCCGCCAGACCTCATTAGGCTGCCAAACAGTATTCATGTCAGCTTTCGCTACTTCAAGAGAAACATCGTCATAAATTACTCGATAGAGAAAACTAAAGGCTGTTGCTCTGGCATTTACCTGACAGTGCAATAAAGTTTTCTTATCGCGATTCCGCTCCATGGAATCTGCAAAAGCATAAAACTCGTCAGGCAGTGGATTAGAAAAATCCACGGGCACCTGCATGTATTCCATGCCAAGCTCTTTTGCCACCTGATCCGCATCAGGCAATGCATTTGGATTGTTGGTAAAAGCGATGTAGACCACGCGCTCAAATCCCTGATCGGCTATAGCTTGAAATTGTTCGCGTGTCGGTTGGCCTGCGCTTGCAAAACGGTCACTGTACTGGCGGAAATTAATAATCTCAGCCAATTCGGGAGCTGGTTCTTCCACAGCGAAAGATACTGACGAAAAAATTGATAAGGATATAATCCCGAACGCTAGCTTTTTCATTGTTACTCCATATTAGGCAAAATCATAAATTCATAGCTAACACCCAGATACTATAACAAATGGATCGAGTTATGACCCCCAGATGAGGCGCGACGCAGTGTCGCAACGGTATGAAGGAAGAAATATTAGATAACAAGCGCCACACTCATACCTTCGGTCAGGACCTGAAGAGGCCGGGCGAATTCCGCACATTTATAGTAATTGCCATTACGGCAAGCATGATGGTGGTAGAGATTGCCGCAGGAATTGCTTTTGGCTCGATGGCACTGTTAGCGGACGGACTGCATATGGGAAGCCATGCGGTGGCTCTTGGCATCAGTGCCTTCGCATACGTCTATGCCCGTCGTCATGCACATAATAAACGTTATAGTTTCGGAACCGGCAAGGTGAATACACTCGGTGGATATACCGGTGCAATCTTGCTCGCGGTTTTCGCGGCAATGATGGCATTCGAGAGTGTTGTTCGCTTGGTAAATCCGGTAGAGATAGCTTTTAATCAGGCCATCTTTGTAGCGGTGCTCGGCTTAATTGTTAATGGAGCTTCAGTATTTATACTCGATGCTGGCCATGGCCATGATCATCATCACCATCACCACCATGATCACAATTTAAAGTCTGCTTATCTGCATGTGCTAGCCGACGCTCTTACCTCTTTGTTAGCAATATTTGCATTGGTAATAGGAAAGTATTTTGGTGCAGTTTGGATGGACCCTATTATGGGAATTGTTGGAGCAATTTTGGTAGCACGCTGGTCCATTAGTTTATTGAAAACAACCAGTGCGATTCTGTTAGATGAGCAGGCATCTGAAAATACTCGAACCAATATTCAGGAAATCATTGAAGCAGATGCTAACAATCGAATAGTGGATCTCCACCTTTGGATTGTTGGACCTGGAGTGTTTTCAGCAATTGTTTCTATTGTTTCGACAGATCCTCAACAACCGGATCATTACAAACTACTGATCGAAGAGCACATAACTCTGCATCATCTAAGCGTAGAAGTTCACACTTACGAAGAAGCTTAATTTTAACTTTCAGATGGAGTAAAAAACCGCAGATGCTCGTGGTATCTGCGGTTTTTGTGATTTCGACTGATAAAGTGAACTTAGTTTAACCACCCCATTTCAAGAAGTTTAGAAACTCTCTGCGGTTCTTCGGACCATAGGTCAGAAAGTTAGGCTGTGGATCTTCCAGATAAGCCAACTTTTCCTTGGTCACAATGTCAGTGGAGGTTAATGTGCGAACTTCGGCTTCATCAACGCCATAAGGCAACATGGCATTCAGTCCAAAAACCTTGCGGCGAATCTCTGGAGTTATTTCTGGGTAGTCAAAGCGTTCCTGAAATTCCTCCGAAATCTGGAATGTTCTAAAAGCCTGAATCTGATCTTGGGGCGATCCATACCAAATCGAATCGGTTCCCCAAAGTACATTGTCTTCACCACAATAGGTTAATAACTTACCAAGCGAATGTGCTGCATTATCGGGATCACGCATTAAAAGGCGCCAGGTACTTCCTAATTCTGCATATACATTTGAATTAGGCGCTACTTCATTATCGACTAGTGACTGAATCAAAGTGTCGATTCCATCACGACCTGCACCATCTTCAAATGCCTGTTCTTCGTTGCTGCTTACAAAGCTGGAGTGATAGATCAAAAAGTTCATTTCAGGAAACATCTTCGCCACAATTCCAACGTCACTGGATTGGCTATGCTCGTAGGATCGAGGACCGAATGGCAGTCCTTTATGGATACAAATGTTGCGTACGCCTAATCTCTGCGCTCGTTCAATCATCGCCACGCCAACATCGTCGTGTAGAAAGAAGCCAATACCGCCTGGCCCATATTGCGTATAGGTTTTAAATGCAGAAATGTCCCAATTCTCAGCAAGCTCATCCATTGCCTCCAAATCACCGTCCTGGTTTGGATTTACGCGACCATGAATCATCAGGCGTTTACTGCCTTCTAATTCAGCAACGATCTCTCTAGTCTTAGCCGCATCTTCGATAGTGACTGGCTCTGTCTCATGGGTTGAAGGCACAAAGGACAACACCATGATGTCAGTGTCACTATCCATGAAAATATCTTTAATGAATTCGCTTTCGGAGAGACAGCCCATATAGCCGCGATCACCGCCGGTATTGGCTGCTTCACATTGCGCTTTTGCCATTCCTGAATAGGGCCGAGCATCGGGAGGAATACGACTCAGCCAATCACCCTCAGGATTCACATAGTGTCCTTGCACATCAAAGATAAATTCTCCACCACCAACTTCAGCGTTGGCAGAATCATTATCCAGTGCGCTCTGTTGAGTGATATCGAAAAAACCTCCATTCTTGCCGTGATAAGCATTGGCATGATTCATTGCCAGCAATGTACTGGCAGCACCACAGCTGGAAACAAGAAACTGGCGCCGGGATTGCCCTTTCTTCTTAGCATTCTCTGTCGCCCATTCCATTGCAAGCTTGTTGCCCTTCTCATTACATTCCGAGATCGCTAGCGGTTCGTACTCACCATTGGAAGTAGTATCGATTTTAATTGGTAGCCGGAGACCTTCTTTATCTAATAAATCTACGTTTGCCATTTTGTTTGCCTCTTCTTTTCTTTCTTATTTTTTAACTTTTTGATTTACATATTTTAAACAAAGCGATTCGAGCCCTGAACTAATTCGCCGGATTTAATTCCAGTTTTTCATAGAGCACAGACTCTATCTTATTCCGTGAATAGAACGTTGGAAATACTTTATCATTTGCCCACAAATCAAACAGATTGTCATACAGCGGACTGTCAGGATCACCTACCTGTCCTGGAGTATTCATGCCCAGGGTGTTGTCCCAATCTCGCGTGTCCACAAAGATGCGGAAGGAAGCCCCGGAAGTTTGGTTATCACCACTGCCAGTATTTCCCAAAGTAAAGCCATTACCGCCACGAGGTGCTGGACCCACATTGAGTCTAGCTCTTAACTCATCATTCACTGCTGGTCCTAGCGGATGACGAATAATGGCATGTTTGTAATTTTCCTGACCATATACCCAGTCTTCAACGTTCGGCCCAAGCTTTTCACGCAGAGTAGCAATTCCTTCAGCAAGTGTTCGCAAAAGAAATTGATCTCGACCTTGAATAGGATCTTCCCCGAAATCACCGTCCGGAGCTAATAACATATCGATAGTGGTTTTCATACCTACCGAAATATAACGCTGAGCTTCTACAGGTACTTTTAATAATTCGATGTTATCCAAGAGTTGCCGTTCGAAAGCTACGTAGATTCCTGCCTCTATAGAGTTTTTATCTAGGACGAAATCCCAGCTAAGCAACATCTGACGTGCCTGCTCGACTTGGGGATTATCAGCTTCGACATCACGGAAGAATGGAATCAATGTTCGCGCCGGGATAGATAAATAGTCATGCTGCAATTCAATCATGTCGGTCATGTTGAACTTTCGACCAGACCCTAGCACTTCACTACCGCGAGCCCAGCGAAATGGATCGGTCCAGGTGTAACCAATCGCGTCCAGGTAAGGGAAATCTGGTGGCGTATAGTTACTATTGGATGTCTCGATGTAACCACGGTCAGGATTGTATTCATGTGGCTTGGCAATAATTGGAAGATAGCCATCCCATTCGTATCGACCATCTCCTGATACCGGCACCATACCGCTAAAATTTCTGCGAATCGGAGCGATACCAACTGCCTGCCATCCGATGTTGCCATCCCGGTCCGCCCAGATCATGTTCTCGCCAGGAATATTGCTGTAATTAGAAGCAACACGAAATTCTTCCCAAGTCTTGGCCTGATCCATCCGCAGCGAAGCAAGATAAGGCGCTCCCCCTACTTCCATCCAGGCTGGACGTATTGCATAAGCTAAATCATTCGCTCCATCTTCAAAACTAACGGGACCATGGCGAGTGTACTTCAGATCAACAGTAACTGGATCACCACTTTTAACATTAAATGTCTCGGTAATGATCCGCATCTCTTCCCATTGTCCGTTGTAGAAATACTGATTGGGATTGTCAGGATTTGTTTCGTAGACATAGAGGTCTTCGCCGTCGGTATTAAATACTGTGAGACCCCAGGCGCCGTGCTCATTGTGACCAATTGAGATACCCGGAATTTCCGGCTCACCACCACCAATCACGTTCCATCCTGGACCCACTAAATGGGCCCAATAGCGAAGCGAAGGAACTGCCTGAGCTCGATGCGGATCGTTAATCATCATGGGCCAGCCATCTTGGGTTAGAGCACCACTAACTACCCAGTTATTGCTACCAATATCATCGATGCTACGTTTTTGTAGTTCCTGTTCTTCCGCCGTTATGGTTGTAGCGATACTTTGGAATGCGGAGTCGTCATTACGGTATTGGGCGAGAACAATATCGTTGGGCTGAAATCGTATAGGTCTGCGATAGCTGTTATATAAATGAAGAATGTCGTTGTTAACCAAGGAACCACAATTGATTTTTTCATCAAGAGTAAGAATCGGATCATGGGGGTGGAAGTATCGCAACTCGCGGACTTTATCTTCCCCAATGAGACAGACTGCTCTACCGGTGCTTAGCTCTAACCCAATATTTCCTAACAGTCCTTGATGACGAGAAATAACAACTTCAGGAGTCCAATGCTTAGGTTGAATATCTAATAAATGAAATGGCAAAGGCAGATCATCTGGGTCTTCTAATGCTTCATCTATATACGCATTAACACCATCAACAAATGCGGTAATGATTTCCGCACCATTGTCGTGATAGTGATTCATTTCCTGGGTCATATCACCGCGAAATTTGAACAGCCGCGTGCCATGATCCCGATCAATGGCTCTGGGCCCAAGTATCTCTGCAGTAGTACCAGTTGCCTGGGCACGCCAAATTTCAAACTGAAATAAGCGATCTCTGGCAGCGCTATAGCCTTGTGCAAAAAACAGGTCGTGCTCAGTTTCTGCATAAATATGAGAAATACCCCAGCGATCCTTGAGAATTTCGACAGGTTTTTCTAACCCAGCGATATTAATTTGCTCAGTAGACTGGGCACTGGCAAGAGTGCAAATAGTAAGTACAGCGAGATAGATAGAGATCTTGCGAAAAAGAGCGGTCATTTCCGGGTCCTTTATTCTTGTTTTTTCTAGGACTTTGCAGGCAGAACCCAGATTCTACCTGCCCTCCACGCCTGTTTAGGAGAAAAGGGATACAACTATACCCCAGAAGTGCGGAAGCGAGCTATGGCTCACGCTTTTAATTCGGTGAGTAACTGTAATGCAAGTTCAGCTTTCCCTGCTGGTACGAATACATGGTCATGGAAATGCGCCGCAATCATATTGGCAGGAATACCATTGGCTGCAAGCTTATTTGAGACTGCTGCAGTTAGCCCAACGGCATCAAGGCTAGAATGCACCGACAAGGTGATGCCTCTGAAAACTGAGTCATACTTGATACCAGCACCTTCAGCCTGCTCTCTGGAAAGGAGAAGACTGAGACCTTCATCTTCCCTGTAGCTGCTAAGAGGGTTCAGCTCTAAAACATCGTTGAGGGTTTTATCTTTAAGATTGCAAAAAACAAACTCACCCTCGAGCAACTTCGGCTGCAAAAAGGCAAGCAGTTTTTCTAAATCAACTTCACCTGACACGAGCTACCTCTTTAAAACTCGTTTTGTTTAATCTAACTCCGCCGAGATTTCTTCATAAAATCCAGGAATACTGCGTTGCATAAACAAACCGTTTTCCGCTTGAGTCCAACTCAGATTACCATCGCGGATTTCTTCAGGTGCATCATCAGCGTCTAGACCATTACGTATTAGGTTAGCCATTCGATGACGTACCGATTCCATTTGATTACGAAAGTTGAGCACATCTCGACGATTCATGACTACACCATGGCCTGGTATCGCAGTATCAAAATCAAGCGAAAGAATATTATTCATAGTGCCAACCCAACCACGACTGGTTCCGCCATTACCATAATCAATGAATGGCGCAGTTCCATGAAGTAAATCCCCACCGTGTACAGTTTTCAAATCAGGGAAATAAACTACTGAGTCCCCGTTGGTGTGTCCTCTACCCAAATGGAAGACTTGCACTTCGATTCCACCCAAGAACACTGAAGTCTCATTATTGTAAACAACTCTTGGTAACCCGTCCTGATTGCCACGAATCATATTTTCACGCGCATTCTTATGAGCAATTACTTCAGCTATTGGTAAAAATCCAGGATTGCTTCCAGAATGATCACCATGGTGATGAGTATTGACTACATAGCGCACAGGTAAGTCACTGACTGTAGCAACTAGTGACTGAATTTCATCGAAATCTTGAGGAAACTTATCATCGATTAGAATTACTCCCTCAGAAGTAACACGAACACCGATGTTGCCTCCCGGTCCTGTGATCATATGCAGACCATCTTTTACTTCTTCTATTGCTAATCGATTTTGGGCAATTGCAAAAGAAGAAGACACTAGTAGCCCTGCTAAAGAAAGGTAGAGGAAAAGCTTTTTGTTAAGCTCGACTATTTTCTTTTTCATATTTTCACCGTTTAAGTTCCAGTTATTTTTTGGCGGACTTCCATAAGTACACCTTTGGACAAGCTTTCGCAATTAATTTACGACTCATAAGGAAAAGCATATTTAAGAGTGGCTGCTTCAGTAGATGGATCATTATCTGGCGGGACTTAGGGTTTGTCTTTGACCTGTTACACACTTGGCAACTCCTTACCTGATATCCAGCTGCTCGATGCCACCGCGAGATTGCGGATTAATATAAACTAAACTTCGTTCAAGCTTTCTCCTTAACGAGCAACTGACTCTGAAAAAGTATACATAACGATAACACCAGCGACGATTAAAAGTATTCCGATAATCGCAGGCAGATCAAGGTTCTGATTAAAGAACTTCCAACCAATTAGGGTTATTAGTGCAACTCCAACACCAGACCAAATGGAGTAGGCCATGCCTATAGGTATGGCCCCTAAAGTTAAGGAAAGAAAATAAAACGCTGAGCTGTAACCCGTCACAACAATTATTGACGGTATCAATACTGTAAAGCCTGCGCTGGCTTTTAGTGCAGAAGTTGCCACTACTTCAGAAACAATTGCAACTATTAAATAAATCCAATTATTCATAATTCACCCTTCTTTCCTAACGGCTAATGCTAAATCTAGAGAATGGCTCCAGGTTATCAATAGCTTCTAATCCCTGCTCAGGCAACCAGGCAAATTGTCGTACATCAATGCTATCGGAATTTACATCAAAGATTGAAAAGCCGTTGTTCTCGACCGGATGCACTCTCTCCTCCACTTCCAAATCAATAGGTACTTGCGCTCCGGTGCCTCTTACCCCGCTTGGCCAGCCTGTACCAGTGCTAATTGGCCCGGCAAGTATAGAATGCACAGGATTTTCAAATGTTAATGGACCACTTTGCGTAATCATGCCGGAACCAATTGCGTGAAGATCGCCTGATACGATGATCGGAATGCGCTCGTCCTGCGCAGACATGCTGGAAAGAATTCGTTGATGTTGTTGATACCAACCTGCTTGCCAATAAGGTTTTGGATTCTCGATTCCAAGCTGACCGCTAGGCTGAAGATAATCCGGATACCATTCACCCCATTTCCCAGCAGTCCAACCAAATGGAGTCGAAGGAATGTGGATTAAATGACGAGTGCTGCTTTCATCTGCGGTTCTTTCGGCGATCCACCGTTCGGTTTGCTCTTCGATAAAGACTGCAGTGGGCCCAGCAAGAGTTATAAAACGCCGGCAGTCATAAAGAAGTAATTCCAGCAAGGATCCCCAACGAAATGAACCGTATGACTCGCTTAAGCCATTCCTATTTGAACCGGCTAAATGTACTGGGCGATTTAATTCCGGCAAGTACTCAGGAAAATAAAGTTGCTGAGATGCTCTACCTAATTGCGAAGTAAAATTGCGCGGCGGAAAAGTAATGATGTCATCGGTGCCTTCATCATTTTCGAAATAGTCGTGATCGTCCTGGGTGAGTATCAACGGTGTTGAACGGAAGTTTGTACCATACAGAGAAGCTATTTGTTCATCCAAACAAGATGTTAGTGCTGCCTCATTAT
>ENA-UPTF01001721-UPTF01001721.1-marine-metagenome-genome-assembly--contig:-NODE-1721-length-13474-cov-9.342241_pt1 | contig 13474 bp, 13 predicted proteins | sample MGYA00238166_ERZ767019 | MGnify/ENA primary metagenome ERZ767019 (study PRJEB28930, sample SAMN06266391) | marine metagenome | isolation source: Sea water from 250 m depth | place: Atlantic Ocean...
TTCGACCTCGTCGTCCCGAACGACGCGCGCTAACCGGGCTGCGCTACACCCCGAAATAATTGATCCTGGAACCATGTTACGGTGGGCAATCTACTTTATTTGGTATTCAAACTGAAATAGCTAAATCAGTGCTTTCAGCACCAGAAATCCACCGATCAATAATATGGTGAATATGATAGACAAAATATTGAAATACTTATCAATGAATGCGGTAATCGGTTCACCAAATTGGCGAATTAATAACGCCACTAGGAAGAAACGAGCCGATCGACTTATGGTTGAAGCCAGTAGGAACATGGGGAAATTAACGCTAAAAGCACCAGCAGAAATGGTAATGATCTTGAAGGGTATGGGGGTAAAACCAGCAGTGAAAACGATCAAAAAATTATAGATTTCATATTTTTTCTGAATATTGATAAACACTTCCTCAGAGAAACCTGGAATATGATTAAAAAAGAACATAGCAACCACCGAATATGATTCAGCCCCATTCCACCAAGAAAAATAACCGATACCATACCCTACTATGCCGCCTAAAATACTAGCCGCACTACAGACTAATGCAAAACGCAGGGCCTTTGATCGAGCACCAAGAGCCAGGGCAATCAAGAGTACATCGGGTGGTATTGGAAAAAAAGATGACTCAGCGAATGCCAGTAAGAACAGGGCTGGTATACCATACTTTGTTTCAGCCCAATGTAAAACCCAGTCATAAAGTCTTCGAACGTAGTTCATCTATTCAAGAAAAATGATTTATAAGATTTTTTCAGAAATTTTTCCAGTATTAGGATCTTTTAGGATTTTTTTTGTATTTCCATCAGGCATTACTTCTGTTTTAATTAGGATCATTCCATCAATTTCTTCCATGGTTCGAATATGCGGTACATTTTCTTCACCATTCCAAATATCCAGTTGTACTGTTTCCCACTGTTTACTATTGACAGATTTGTAACAGGCATCAATAATGGTATTCACCACGTAACCATCATAAAATGTTTCAACTGGAGTTTGATTATCATCCATAGAGTTAAACATATCTTTGAACATATCGGTATAACCCAATTCTGCGGCTTCGTCTCCTACTGGAAATAGCCAGCCACTATCCCCCTCTGCCTTTTCTGCAACGTAACGACCCTGCTTTCCTGAAGAGAACATTTCATACCCAGTTCGTAGCCAGTGGTTCAACCAGATAGTACCTTCTGAACCTGAAATTTCATCACGGAGGTCCATTCCCCCACGAAAGGCCCAACTGACTTCAAATTGTCCTATGGATCCATTCTCAAAGCGGATCAAGCCAATGCCATGGTCTTCACCCTGAATAGGATGCACCAATGTGTCTGCCCAACACATGGCTTCAATGGGACGGATACCTTTTCCGATGAAACTACGGATGATCTCGACACAATGGCAGCCCATATCAATAATCGCGCCACCTCCAGCTAGTTCATTGTCCCAGAACCAGTCGCTATGAGGTCCAGGGTGAGTCTCCCGCGATCGAACCCACATTACTTTACCAATCGCTCCTTCTTTTGCAGAATGAATAGCTTTCAATGTCTTTGGTGGGTAAACGAGATCCTCAAGATATCCATTGAAAACGCCTGCTTTTTCTACTGCTTCAAGAATAACTAATGCTTCTTTGGTATTCCGGCCCAGTGGTTTTGTGCATAAAATAGCCTTGCCAGCCTCCGCTGCAGCAAGAATCGCTTCCTCATGTCGATGGTTTGGTAATCCGATAATAACCGTATCAATATCATCATTTTGTACTGCTTCATTCAAATCAGTTGTCTTATTAGGTATATTCCATTTATCTTGAAATGCCTTTCCACTTTCTGCAGAACGGGAATACACCGTATCCACTCTGTCAGTCGACCGCTGACTATGGAGTGTATCAGTATAAAAATCAGCAATAAATCCTGTACCTAACATGGCAATGCGATGTGACTCACTCATGTATTGGAGGTTCTCCTTATTAATTTACTGATACAGCGATAGCAGACATAACCTCACGCTGGCTGGTGGTTCCCGCTGGTCTATTCAATAGTTTACCATCCACCACCATAGCACTAGAACCACCGCCATCTAGGTTGATCGCTTCAACACAACCTAGATCCCTCATTAATATGGCCAATTCTTGTAAATCAACACCACGGCTATCCACTTGACGACCATCCACAACAAGTAAAACGAGTTCGCCGCTATTACGGTATCCTGCGGCAGTCCTGGGATGTATGTCAGGAATTGTGGAACCAAAAAATACTTCTTCATTAGATGTGACTCTGATCTTTCCATCGTGCATCAACACTGGTCCTGCATGGATGGCATCATCTACTTCCCAAGTTTCTGCTTTTGAAAAATCAAAAGAATCCACTGGTTCTTCAGGTTGATTTTTCACTGGTTCTGAAAAATTAAATAAAGAGTCATTGCGGCTTGTTACCCAAGCAATATCAATACCACCATCATCCAGAAAGCCTAAGGCACCCCGGGCGGTAAAATAACGTTTGTTATTGCGCAGTACGGACCTTGTAGCTGGCGCAACGGTACGATTGTTTACATATAGTAGGCCAACATGTTCCGTAGGGGTTTTGTCAATTAAAAAATAACCACCATTGACTACCACTCTGGCTTTTTTATTCTGGGAAAATTGAGTCAAGGTTTCACGACGGTCTATATCTTCCGATACAATAACATTCAGATCAACGTCGGGATCTCTAGGATCGATTATTGCTGCCCATGCATTGATTGGTAATTCATCATTCCTTCCTTTCATAATCTTAATACCTGCAGGAAAATTGGGGGTGGTAGATTCAACAATTTCCCAGGTCATGTTAATTATTGAAAATGACTTACCATTACGCGCGCATGACGAGATAAAGATGACTAAAATAAGAATAATGAGCGATAACTTTTTCAAAGTATTATAGTTGGTTATCGTTCATTAAATGGCACTATAGTGAAGTCAAGTTCTTTTAACACGTTCCTCTCATCATCTAAAACAGCAATGTTCCACTGGCCCGCAGAATTCTCTCGGGGAGTAATGTAGGACCAACAGCGGAAATAATCAGAAACACTTACATTCATATGTACTGTAGCGTAAGGCTCTCCGTTAAATTTCCAGACGTGAATTATATCCTCGGATCGTTCTTGGTTGCGCAAACCGGCGAAGCAGTATATTCTTGATGTAGTATCAATAAATACGTCTCTTATACGGACTGGTTTGCGTTGCTTCAAATCAATATTTTCACAAACCACCAAGCGCTGAACAAATATAGATTTTGGTTTATTATCTTGCGGCTGTTTTGGTGCCACAAATGGTTTTATTTCCATCCCTGAAGAAGCCAGGGTATTTTCACCTGCACTTTGAATAACCGTATCCTCTTTTACTGCCAATGGCTGGGCTATTACTTCTAATTCCATGGAATCTTCGACGATATCATTATTATCTTCTTTTTGAAATGCTGGAGTGCTACGATACGAAATTATTGTAAACAGTAAAAAAGCAAGGTAAACGATGGTTAAATGGGGAACGTAACGTGCTAATTTTTGCCAGAAAGAAAATAATACAAGCAAAAAGAATATGATGGTGATAGGAAAAAATGAAGGGTCCAATAGGGTGCTTTGAATCATATTAAGAAATTGTTCAGTCATTATTATCGGTTCATTCTTTACTGGTGTTGTAGAATAAATTACCATCATCGTTTTGAAACGTAAAACGATATCTATAAATCTGCCATTTAATTGGTAAACATTTATTTCCAATATGAATTATTTCAAAATGAATTCATTTCTGAAACCCATAATTGCTTACGGCGATGGCTGAATTTTATTTTGGGAAACTGTGTTTTATTCTACCCTATTACATATGTCTTTATTTTAGCTTTCTATTGGATTGACGTACGCAACGAGTATTACTTGACGATATTCATCAAAATATCCGGGCGATCCGTGATAATACCATGGGCGCCTAGGTCTAGCATCCTCCTCATTTCAACCGAATCATTCACAGTCCATACCCATACTTGGCGATTGCCTTTAGCGAAAGCATTTATATAACGCCGATCCAGTTTCAATTCCCCTAGTTTTGTAGAAAAAAAGCGAGGTAATTGTGCCACTACCGCATCCAATGGAAGCAGTCGCTCTAGCCCAACCCTGCTCAAGATATACAGAATAGTTCCCTTATTTACAGGAAGCGACGTAGCCACTTCTGGACAAGCATGATGGAAACGAGTGATTGTCTCATCTTTGAATGAGGCTACCACCACTTGGTCAGCAGCAACACCATATTGGCGTAAAATATCACAGAGATCATTTTCCATGGGCGGATCATGCTGTTTAATTTCAATATCGTACACCTGTTGGGGGAAGGAATCTAGAAGAGCATTCAAGGACAAGATCTTTACTCCTTTACCACGATAAGGATAAGTAAAACCATCAGGTGTCCAGTGATATGCTCCATCCACTTGTTGCAACTCTGACCATGACATTTCTCGAATTAAACCACTACTATCTGTAAGACGGTCTATTGTTAGATCATGGTTAATTACAATAACTCCATCCCTAGTACGATGAATATCTATTTCAAGTACTTGTATACCCATATCAACGGCATTAGTAAAAGCCATTAATGATTCATCGGGGTATACCTTATTGCCGCCCTGATGTGCAATGGTTACTGGTTTTGATAAACGTTGAAAAACGGGATGAGTTGTTTTCTGAGGTATTATGAATCCCAGTGAGTAAAGAAAAAAATACGTACCGCAAATAATAATCAAAAACTGTTTCATTGTTGAAAGATGTTTGGATCTGTTAGGATTTGATTATAATTGCTAAAGCCTTTATGCATATATTTATTTCAGGAGTATAAATTTTCTAGTTGCAGTGAAATCAACAGAAGATAATCGATAAAAATAAACACCGGAAGGTAAAGCTAAACCAATATCATTTTGACCATTCCACTCGACAATGCCATGACCTGCTGACTTTTTATTAGAAATTAGTGTTTTGATCAATTTTCCGGTTATATCAAATATCCCTATGGTAAACTGTCCTCCAATAGGTATCTCGTAACTGATGGCAGTAACAGGATTGAAAGGGTTGGGGTAAGCAGCGTGGAGTTGAAATCTATCGAAATTTGTTTCATTAGAAGTAGTCACACTGGTAGTACAATAATTCCCATCCGGAGCTGACTGAGGCAATTGATATGAACCGTTCGTTATTAATGCATGCATAAGGGTATCTGTTTCTTCAAAGAGCATTGGCGTGCAGGGTTCCCATTCATTAGCAATACCAGCACAGGTAGCCGCATCAGCAAGAATACCCATGTTAGTAACTATACACCAATAAAGGTATTCAATGGCCATACATTCATAATCACAAGTATAATCGTCATAGTGATACCATGCTTCCTGCGGATAATTGTTGGGATGCTGTATAAACTGTCCACCCCGTGCTACATCCATAGCGGTAGTGAGTAAGGATGAATTTGGTTCCAATGCAAAGGCATTTGGGTAGATATTAGTATGACCTATCGCATTGATGACATGGACAACTTCTTCCACCGTGGCATCGAGTCCCCAATATCCTGGGTTATTCGGTTCAATCTCATCCCGCCATAACACAGCCGCCACACCATTACCAATATAGTGATCAAAAAAATTATCCATGGCTTGGGAACCATCATAGGCAAAGATCGGTATAAGCGCTCCATTGGTAGCCAATTCGGCCTTCAATACGGGATCATCCACCTCTCCATCTTCATCGTTATCCAACAATTCTGCAGCCACAGCGGCAGCATGTAACACCTTTGCATCCGAAATAGAAGATTCGGCATAGACGCTGAAACAATCCAATACGCGAACGTATTTTGTAAAGTTGCTAAAAGCTGTTGAATTAGCATTTGGATTTGCTTCAATATCGAAACAGACAGTGTTTTGGCCTTGAATTACCTGGATCAAGATTAATAGAAAGTAAATTGCGCTATATTTGAACATGATTTTTGACGATAAATCCCTTAACCGAACCGGCAAAATGTAGTGATGAAAAACGACATGTTTTTTAAAAAAAAACTTGACTTATGGGTTGAATACATTTAATGTCTAGTGTGAGATGAGAACAGAATGAGATAGCATCAAACTCTGGGACTCTCACAGCCTGACAAGACCGAAACGAAAGTAGAGGTAAGCTTTAGGCTCGCAAGAGTCAAAAGAAGTCAGGAAAAAAGCCAGGTTACTAGATCTGTCAAAGGAAAAGGTGACCTGGCTTTTAAATTATAGGAACAAAATATCCCATACATTGCCTGGTTGTATTATAATTATATATTTTTATCTAATTCGAAATGCGCCTAGAAAGATCAGGATCTAAAATAATAATATTTCCCAATGGTAATCTTCATAGTGGTCATCTTTCAAGAAGAATTCCAGGTGGAAAATCACCGCCATGATCCGGAATATACCAGACATCCTTTTCTAAATCCACTCCACCATCCAGTTCTTCTATAACCACTCGATCGATAATATAGATACCGCGTTTCGCCATAAGTGAAAATGTATCCTCACCATCCATTACTGGCGTTCGATCGGGAAAGTTTCGGCGCGTTCTGCTGATCCAATATGTTTCTGATAGGTCATCTTTTTCAAACGCCCACTCTACATTATTTTTTCCGAGCATGAAACCTAGTAATCCACCCCAAGTTGCTGTGGGATTATCCGAGTCCCATCCTGTAAGGGATCCAATTTTAATTGTCCGTGGCAGGTCACCTTCCCCATAAAATAAACTTACCAAACTGGCGGCGAAGTTTATCCCAGAATCAAAAGATTGATTATACACATAACCATCTCCCCCTCCAACCTGGTAGCGCTCGTACACTGAATCTCTAGTACTTTCCCAGTCATTCTTATCGGGATTGGCATCATAGGATGCTTTTATATAATCATACATCCCGGCAACTGGGGTTCCATCAGGCAGTCTCTTCCGAGCCTGTTTCGCCAGCCAGAACACTTTTTCCTTCATACTCAACTCATTTTCTACATAAGAAGCAAGGGAATACATGACCACATAAAATTCCGCGGCCCATTTGGCATTTCCATTGGCCGTTGTTCGGATAGGCATGTGAGACATGCGTAATGCAATGTCTGGGCGAGTTGGTGCGAAAAGACCAAATATCTCTGTTGTTAATTGGGCGTCAATCATTTCATAATGGGAATTATTATCAGGTGCACTCGTAGCCGGTGGTAACAGACCATCCAGCATCAGGTAATACGCGGTCTCATTTGAGACCCATAGAAAATTCTCATTGTTGGGCGCATCCTCATTGGAATAAATATGATGGAGCCAACCATCACGTATTTGCTCTGGGGTCAATATACTTACATTGTTAACATCCATTAGGTGCTGGTACATATACTCTATATCCGTGTCATCGTCCGCGGCCCATGCCTCACCATTACCGACGAAATAATATTCAATGATAGTATCAGTTGTGGATATAAAATTACCCCAAATATTTCGCTCATCAAGACCATCCCAGTTCTCATCCGTATAAAAGGGTGGTTCAATCTTGTCCATTTCCGTTATTAGTCCAGTCCAATTAGCAATGCACTGGGTCAGCCAAAAACCCTGTAGTTGTTCCATATATTTTGAGCGGGAAAGGATCAGATCTGTAGGTTTAGGCATGTATGCAGGGTATTCTAATTCAGGATCAGTCAATTGACTCTGAGCCTGTAATAACGCAATAGCGAGTAATCCAACGCCACGCCACTGGCTATTGGTCATAATTTTGTGTGCCAATATGCAATGGCAATAAAAACAAACTGAAACGGCAACCTACCCCAAGCAATGAGTGGTGTAGTATTCAATGCTGCACCGTTGGTCTGTGCAAGATAGATATTTGCGGGAAAAACGGCAATTAACAACAGGATCAGTCCCCAGCCGGCAATATATCTAAATGCTGGGAAAAGTAGCAACACACCAAAAAGAATCTCAAAGAAGCCGCTGATATAGACTAGGGCCAACTTGTAAGGCAAAACCGGTGGCACAATCTTTACATACCATAAAGGATTTGTAAAGTGGTTAATACCGACACCTGCATAGAATATACTCATTATCACTATACTGGATAATTCCAGTGTCGATATCATTTTTAATTTTCTTGCAGTCGTTTTGGAATCTGACTTAGTCAGCTAATTTTGAACACTTTATCTTTACGACGTACCTTTTCAGTCACTTTAATACCAATACTGTCGCCTTTTTTGGCATTTTCCACAGCATTATGTTCAATCTGCAAAGACTGAATTTTTTCATTTATATCAGTTGTATGTCCCTTGATATGAATGGTATCACCGACTCCTAATTTCCCAGCTGTAATTTCAATGGCAGCGACTGATATCTGGCCAAAATATTTTGATACATAACCAATTTCCTGTTCCTTCATAGTTTACTCCAAGTTTGGGTAAGTTGAATGTACTCCCCGAGGGATTTAAAGTCAATCGCCGACCTGATTTAAGGCCATAACCGGCAAGTTATTTCACCTATTTATAATATCCGGATAGCCAGGTATATCCATCCCCCCATTAATAATAAAACACAAATATAAAAGGCGTAGGCCCTGTTGGGGACATAATTTGATGTTAGCCGTATGTAACTATGGAAAAACTTGAAAACAACAAAAAGCCACGCAATCCACAGATCCAGATCACGAACGTCATCAATAACATAAAGTATGATACATAAGAAATAAAACAGAATAGGAATTTCGAAAAAATTCTTATAGTGATGTCTAGCCGCTAACATATAGTCTGGGGCCGAGCCTTCATACACTCGAAACCAACTATAACGTACTTCCCTTTTCTTGATCGCCTTTTCGATCACGTAGCGCATATGGAAAACGACAAAAAAGTTTAGGAAAACAACGGGCAGTATCGGATAGAGAATGAGTGTGTTATCCATTAAGGGAATTTAACAACTAGACCAATAAACACAAAACCGCGCTACTATGGGATGTGTATTTTGAAAGAAGGAAACTAATTTGAGTGATAAAATCATATATCTTACTTTTTCTTGATACCCATATTTTCCATGACCATTAATAAACTATCCGGATAATCAGTAATAATTCCTTCAACACCTTCTAAAATTAATTTTTCCATTATTTTTGTACGATTAATTGTCCAGGGGATAACAGGGAAACCATTCATTTCCAATTCCTTTACTGTATTACCAAGAAAAAGAGGATCGTTTGGTATGATTAATTGCCAGGATGGGGAAAAAATATCAACATAATTTTCTGCTTTCTGTAATATTGCGAGCGCAGTACCACCACTATTTTCAAAATGAATTCCATTTAACCATTTTGATGGAATGGAATCATTTATTGACTTAAACGTGGTTGATCCCAAAAGAGCAGCTGTTTTTATGTATGGATCATGATGTTTAACAGATTCAAGGACTTCCCAATCAAAAGATTGAATATTTACCTTTGCGTTAGCATCGTTTTGGTTTACCACCTGTAATACAGCTTTGACGAAAATATCAATAGGCGGAGTTATTTGAGATTCTGGTTCAACCTTGATCTCGATATTCAACCAAATATTTTTATCCGGATATTTGGCTAACAAATCAAATACCTCTTGCAGTGTAGGAATTTTTTCACCCGGAATATTTTTTCTGGGAGGTTCAGGAAAACGTGACACGTCTGGATTTAAGGATCCACAATCAAATGTTTTTATCTCTTTTAAAGTGAGATTAGATATTAAAGGACCATAACCAAGCGTATCTGTTGCAATGGAATCTCCGTTGGCATTTAGGCATAAATTTTGGTTTATATAGGGATCGTGGATAACAATGGGCACGAAGTCTTTTGTAAGACCCAGATCAAGTTCCAATGTTGTAACACCCATTTCAATTGTTTTGCGAAACCCGACCAATGTATTCTCAGGGAAAAGACCTCTTGCACCTCTATGCCCTTGAATGTCAAGAGTTGGCGTGTAAGATGACCAGCATGATAATAAAACACTAACTAGTAAAACTAGCAGGATCTTCCCTGTTAATTTATGGTATTGTTTCAGCACTGAGATCTATACTTGATTGGATTAGAGATTAGGGAGAATACCAAATTGGAGATGACCAGGCTCGTTCACGTACTGTCATGGAAATATGGTCCGGATATTGGGTCCCATACCTGATTTGATCCCACAATTGCCAACTGGCAGTGGGAATTTCAATCACCCTGACATAATAAAAGGCCTTTGCTTCCGGATCAAATTCTTCATCCTGCCAAACAATAAATAGTTCTTCAGCACCTTTATCCCTTGACCATTCGCCTGTTTTCAGGTCAACGGTAGCACCATTGTCCTGTACCGTTCCATCATCATTAACCACTCGGCCATCCGATAGTGATACATTAAATATCTTTTCATGCAACTGTCCATCCTTATGCCAACCTTTGATAACTTGGATTCGATCAAGATTGGCACCTATTGAATCTTTTTTTGCCCAAATCATAAACTCAACTTTTTGGGTGTTTTTACTATCAAGATCACTGCCCATGGGTACCCCATTTGTATATCCATCTATTAGTAAATCTTCATCAGATTTAAAGTCTTTTTGAAATCCACTACCACCAAAAAAACGTAATTGGATCCGGCTACCGCTTGTGGCATAACATTCTTTGCGCTTCAGGGCATCGTACAAATATCCCCGGGAATTTTCTTCAGCCCACACAGCTACCATCCCTCCGGGATTGACAACTTCGTACACTTGGAAGTATTCATTTAAAGGCCAGCGTTGGGTTGCGCGGGCTTCCGGGAATAAATCCGCCATGGCATTATTTCCAGTATTGCTATGTTCTTCTACTTTCCCTGGAGTAGCGGTATGTGTATCAGTGCTACCGATCAGACCAAATTTGAACGGATTCACTCCGTAAGTTTGTTCATGTTCAAGCCCCTTTTTGAGGGCCCAGCGCACATAATTGTTTTCCAAAGGCGGAGGGTGTGCATAGTTCTCAAAACCGGAAAACTCATCATTTTTCCAGAAAGCAGCATGAACTTCAGAACTTCCTTTCGCCTGATGAATCTCTACCAATGGTTCAAAATCTTGTCGGAGTTTTGCATATTCCTTTGACATTGGGTTACCATTATTATCACGACTCGAAAATGCACCGCCATCTGACAAGTTTGAATTATGAGGTATTGCCATTGCCGTCGCGCCATCATCCGTAATTTGTTGAAGCCAATTCCATAATGCTTCTTCATGTTTCAATTCGAAAGCGCTCAATGGATAATCCGGTACCATCATATCACGAAAAATAATGTTGCGATGAAGGTGTGATCGTCCAATAAATAAAGACCATTCAAAACCTGCGAAAGTGGTGAACTTGCCAGGATGATAATGTTTTTCAGCCGCATCAAGAATAATATCCCATGCTTTTGCTGTAGTGGCGTATCCACGAAAAAAAGCGGGATGTTTTCGATCATCACGTCCTATTTGTTCCAAGGCATATTCAAAGAGTTGAAGTTGGTTTGAAGTATCAATATTAACGGGGACGTCTGGGTTGTAAACGGAATAAATTGGTTCATCCGGTTCATGGATTGCCCGAAACATTCGGGGAGCAAAAGCTTTATGTGCAGGTTCTTCAGGGTTCTGGATGGTCAACATTTCACCCATGGCTTCAGCATGATCTGTTACTGCGGAAAAATCAAGAGGTCGTTCGATCTTCATCTGTTTTCCAAATATTTCTATTGCTTCCCCCCTGGCAAACTTATAGGCATCATCTGGGTTAGCTATTGTACCCCCTATATATGCATCCATCGATAAAGATGTATGCACGTGCAAATCGCCAAAATAGAGATTTCGCAGGTGGTTTGGTTTTAATTGCGCTTCTTCGGCCTGTTTGTTGGTTCGTGTTTTATCTGAAATAGGGTTGGGTACTGGGTCTAAAATCGGGCCGGTTGGAAAGAACATTTTGTAGACGTAAAAACCACCGGTCAAAATGATTGCAAGGGTGATGATTATGGAAATTTTCAACTTTTTTGGTTTTAACATTATTAAAATATACTATGCGAATTTTTGGTATGGACTGGCAATTATTTATTTCCCCTTCGTTATCCACCACAAATATTGAACCTCGATAATGGGCGGGGCTTCATGATATTGATGGGATATCAATTACTGAATGATTTTAGGAACTTGCTTAACCCTATATGTTTCATATGCAATCCATAGATAAGAGATGAGCAGCACTGTTAGCATAAGAAATAGACCTAACCTTACAAATGACCAGAAAATAATACCTCCCAATAAGAAGAGGACTATCAACAAACGTTTAGATACCCATCCTTCCTGAAGTGCATTTCGTGCAATGATAATATTTACAGGAAGGTACAAAAATACGGCCGTAATTAAACCCGGACTGAAGTCTTGAAACACTATAGTTCCGCCAGCATGAAAAATCATATTATTCACTTGAGTTGCCATTAAGAATGTAATTACCGACTGTGCACTGGCTTTGTTTTGCACGATGAAATGTAGAATTATGTATACCAAAGATATTACCATGAGAATTACTAACATTAATTCTGTTGAAGGCAATTGATTATCAGGGAAATATAGGGAACGCCACGCTCTAAAATTAAAAATGATAGATTCCTCCAAGTGATGGAATGCATAAGCAAGCGGTGCAAAGAGTAAACTGATTTTAAAAGTAATTTTGTTCAATTCAATCCTTCATACCTACTATGATCGTCTCTTTTTCAGACTCAAGTTCATGAATCCGTTTTTCTAACATACCTAGTGTACTCCTTTTTTCATACTCTAGCTCTTTAATCTGTTGCTCTAAAATATCCACTGTTGTAGATAATTCTTGCACGGCTTTGACCAGAGGTACAGTCAATGCACCATATTGAATACCTTGCTTCCCATCCGAATCATTCTTTGACCATCCACTCCATTCAATACCTAGCTCATCTATTACTGATTTTACTTCTTGCGCAATCAATCCATCGTAGACTTTTTCATTATCTTGTGGTCTCATTACATTTCCTTCAGTGAATCGTTTTTCACGAAGAGCTAATGGATAATCTGCTGGATTCTTTAATCTGTACTTGACAGTCCTTAGTTTATTAATAAATGCTAAACCAAGGTCATTATTACGGATATCTCTTTTAATCCTTTTATCTGAGTAACCAGTAATGGATGTAACTTGCGCTTTGATGGCCGAAATCGAAGTGTTCCCCAACGCAATTTCATTGTCGCCGGTGCCTGTGGCCCCCTGACCAATTACGACTTGATTCTCAGCGCCACTCGCACTTACATCGGATCCTTTACCAATAACTGTATTATTAGAACCAGTTGTTATTGTTGTACCTGACGCCCTTCCAAAACTAACATTCCCACTACCAGTTGTAAGCGCAGTCATGGCGTTATAACCAACTCCAGTATTCCCATCTCCACTTGTAAGCGCATCCAATGCATAATTACCGACTGC
>ENA-UPTF01001723-UPTF01001723.1-marine-metagenome-genome-assembly--contig:-NODE-1723-length-13464-cov-2.974976_pt1 | contig 13464 bp, 10 predicted proteins | sample MGYA00238166_ERZ767019 | MGnify/ENA primary metagenome ERZ767019 (study PRJEB28930, sample SAMN06266391) | marine metagenome | isolation source: Sea water from 250 m depth | place: Atlantic Ocean...
GGGCGAGAAATCGCACGTGCGAATCTTGACGGTGTTGCCCGTTACAACACGCAGGCAAAAAAAGGGCACGAAGCCGGTGATCCCGAGGACTTCGATATCACCGAAAAACTAGGTCTTATAAAAGAAGGCGAGAACGTGCTCGCGATACAGGTTCACAACGACAAGCTCACCAGCAATGACCTGACCATGATCCCGAGACTGTTGCAACGAACCAAGCTGGATTTACCCCCAGTAAAACGGATCAAGGATATTGAATCCTTGCAGCAACTCATTCATTTACGGGGCATCTACTCAAGGCGACAACTACAGGCTGTCCTGGCAGAATTCTGGGAAAACCACTTCACAACCGATTACGACAAGCTGGTTGATTTCTTTGAAGACTTGGAAAACTCGGACGGCCGAGAAGCTATGAGCTCCAAGCAGGCCGAACAGGAAGCCGCTCAGATGGAGTGGCAGGAATACGAGTTTTTCCATGACAACGCACTCGGTAATTTCGGAAACCTCCTGCTTTACAGCGCGAGCAGCCCCTCAATGCTCATTTACCTGGATAACGTTCTGAACGAAAAAGGAGAAGCAAACGAAAACTATGCAAGGGAAATTCTCGAGTTATTCGGGTTCGGCGTCGACAACCGCTACAACCAGACAGACATCGAGGAGTTATCCAGGACATTCACTGGATGGAACGTAAGAAAAGCCTGGCCCGGCGATGTGAAACCTTTCCCGCAATCGGCTCGGACTCCATTTACCAAAGAGAGCGCTCAATATGAAGATGACAACAAGCTTAAGACCGGTCGGGTATGGCGCTACTTCAAGGGGCTAGCAGAACCATCCCCCAAGAAGGTTGGCAATGACATGATCCCAACTCTGGACTGGGCACAACCTGAATTCAACGACGCCAAGTGGTCTCGGGGCACGGTGAGTATTGGCTACGGTGACAATGACGACAAAACGATCCTTGCCGATATGCGCAACCGGTACACCTCCATTTATCTGCGCCACACATTTACCATTGGAGACCCGTACGAAATGGATAATCTGATGCTTCACGTGGAGTATGACGATGGATTCATCGCCTACTTGAATGGCCAGGAAATTGGCCGGAGCGACACTATGAACTTCACAGGGTCTCCGCCCCCATTCGATACTGAAGCCAATTCCGGGCATGAAGTCACTGCCAAGCCAGCGGCTATTAACCTGAAGGATTATTTTCAGTTGCTCAAACCCAGCCCAAGCCAGAACGTCCTGGCGATCCAAGTACACAACACCACCAAGAACAGCTCAGACCTTTCCATTAACCCCACCCTAATCGAGCGCAAGACGCTTGCAGGCAGTATTGAAAACGGTGACCCAAATGGGACATGGACGTTTCGCTTTATCCCCGAAATACATGACACCGGTACAAAAACCCTCTTCAAGGGAACGGAACACCAGCACCGGATTCGCGCCAATCAACGTGGCATTAATGGGGTCAATGACGCGATCAGTGTCATAGACAGAATGGTAGGACACCCCTCAACCAGTGAGTTCATCTGCCAAAAACTCATCAACAAATTTGTCTCGGATGAAATCAGTTTAACAACCTACCACAGCCGAACTGCCCCAAATGAACTGCTACAACTCATGGACCAAGCCATTGAGGTGTGGCATTCCACCAAGCCGGCCGGCGACATCGACAAAGTCATGAGGGTCATCTTGGACCCCAAAAAACAAGAGAGTGCCTTCTGGCAGGACATCGGGTACCGCGGCAAGATCAAGACGCCGGTCGAGTACATCAACAGCTCCATACGCGCGCTTGATGCAGATGTCACAGACACCAAGCTGCCCGATTACAACTCCGACCTTGGGATGGAGCTATTCGTCCGAGACGACCCTGACGGCTACTCGGAGATCGGATCCGATTGGATGGACACAAGTTCCCTGCTGGAGCGGATGACATTCGCCCAGACCATGGCCAGTAACGCAGATAAATATGTTGAGTGGGACGCTGAAACCCTCTTCTCAGAAAGAGGACCAGATACCCTTGTCCGATACCATGTCCCAACCAACGGAGCGCTCAATCTCGACTGGACAAGAGTTGATTTCAACGACGCTAAATGGAGCGCGACCGGAACCAGTGTTGGGTATGACACAAATGACGATTACACAGATATTATTGATCTAGACGTTAAATCCGGGATGCACAAAAAAGGAACCTCTGTTTACATCCGCCTGCCATTTCTTGTGGATGACCCTGGGCAATTTGACTATCTGCGACTGGACATGAGGTACGACGACGGATTTGTCGCCTACCTAAACGGCGTGAAAGTGGCCGCTGCCAACGAACCTGAAACGCTTGCGTGGGATTCCAATGCGGCCGAAGGGCACAACGACAGCGAAGCGAAGGAATTCCAGGCCTTTTCACTATCAAACCATATTAAACGCTTGAAAAAGGGTAAGAATATTCTGGCTATCCACGGACTTAACGTATCAAACACCAGTTCAGACTTCCTCATTCAACCCCGACTCCGGGGTGGTCTAGGAAGCGGCGAATCGATTGTGAATTATTTTGACAGGTTGCTGTTTCAGGAATCACTCAGCTCGGAACAGCGCGGCATACTCCTAGACTTCGTCAACTCAAACGCCGTTGGGCGCCCAAGAAAACTGGATCCAGCTTCGACCAGATACCTGCAGCAGGTCCAAGAACTTGTAGGGTTAATTTTATCCATGCCACAGTGGCAATTCCAATAAGGCAACAAACCGAACTATCACAACGGGCAAGATTATGAATATGCAACGACGCGAATTCCTCAAAACCGGCGGTTTGGCCGGTGGTGCACTTGGCCTCAATCTGTTGGGCTCTCTCGGGCTTCCTGGCAACCTGTTTGCCGACGGTCATTCCGGGAACAAAAAGATGCTCTTCATCTTTCAGCGAGGTGGCAATGACGGGATCAATGCAGTCATACCTCGTGGTGACAATGAATATAACACCACCAATCGCCCGACCTTGTTCCTTCGTGAAAACCAAGCGCTAGACCTGGGCAACGGATTCGCACAACTACACCCCGGACTGGAGCCAATGATGGAGATTTTCAACAGCCAAAAACTCAATGGCAAGGATGGCCCCGGGAACCTGGCAGTGATCCACCGCGTGGGATATGCCGGTCAATCACGGTCACATTTCAACAGCCAGCACTACTGGGAAAACGCGACCCCTGGTAACAAGAAACTCGACGAAGGAATGTTTTATCGGCAGATCACACAGACGCTGGATCTTACTGATGAAGCGAACGCCTTTGTGGCGGCCAGCCTGTCCGGTTCACAGATGGTCTCACTACGCGGTCCCAGACCATTACCGAATTTCAAAAAGGCATCAGATTTTGGGTTCAGGGGCAACACGGCACAGAATCAAAAATTTCTGGGCACGCTTCCCGGTACAGACGCCCGCTGGCCGGTTGGATCTGGCGCTCTTGGGCTTTACGGCGGACGCCCTAACCTCCCAAGGAAACGGTACCGAGAAACAGTTCACCGAACCGGGCAGCTCCTTGGTACAACTATTCAGACACTACAGGACGCCACTCGAAAGTCCTACACCCCAGCAAATAGCGCAACCTACCCTGACGGAAGCTATGGAAACCGCCTCCAGGAGGCGGCTATGCTTTTTAAGCGAACTAACGCCCGCATTCTTGGTTTAAACATCGGCGGTTGGGACACACACACCAGCCAAGGACAGCTCTACGGAAAGCACAGGCAATTACTAGAGGATGTAGCGATGGCGTTTCAGGCGTTTTACCGTGATATGCAGGATCAGTGGGATGACATGGTGATTGTGACCATGACCGAGTTCGGCCGAACATCAAAGGAGAACGGCAGCCGAGGGACGGACCATGCTGAAGCAACGGCCATGTTTGTCGCCGGAGGTGGCGTCAAGGGCGGCGTATACAATTGCGACAGCAAGACTTGGAAAAACGGTGACATGTTCAGCACCAAGAACGAGCGCTACCTGCTGCGCAAGACAGACTTTCGGTCGGTATTTGGAGAAATATTCACCGACCACTTTGGGAACACGCGAAAGCAGCTGAATCAGGTAATCCCCACCTACACCGCCGGCAAAAAAGAAAATCCCATGGATTTCAAAAAGCTCGGATTGTTTGCCTAAATTAAACGCTTGCGTTTTTCAAATTTTGGTGTTTTTAATTTTTTTTTGATTTGAAATTTCTGCGCTCAACGATGAAGACAATCTTCACGCTAATCTGCGTTCTGCAAATTGGCTTGTTGTCGGCATCTATTGCTTCGCCAGAGTTGCATTTCTTGGTTTTTCACCCCCATGCCACATCGCACTCAGGCTATTCCTGTGTAGATCACAGCAGTAGTGAATCTTCTAACGATGAGAAGCCGTGGGAAAATGATGAATATTGCCCGGTAGATATTTATTCTCAGGGACTAATTCTTCCAGAGTCCAACATTTCTTCAAATTGGGAGTATATTAATTATGCAGAATTTAAGTTCTCTTTAATTAAGATATCTCTCCCTAATGCCAGCGCTAAACTAACTAAACAGCGCGCCCCTCCTTTAAGTTAGCTCTTCAAACCGTAGGCACCTATTAAAGTATCTGGATTTCTCCTTAGGGATTTCTCCGGAGATTACAACAGGTGGCCCCCTTCTTCGAACTGCTGTTTAATAATTAATTAAACAACAGATCAATCAGACGGAAAATATATCATAAATACCTGTAATTAGGTTATTTATGGCTAACTTAAATTAAATGAAAAACAAAGACCCCTTAGTTGGTGGCTCTAATTACGAGCCCATAAAGCTAAATTTAAGTAGAGGGTTTACCTTAATCGAGCTTTTGGTGGTTATTGCAATAATTGCAATATTAGCTGGTTTGCTTTTACCAGCCCTCGGAAAAGCAAAAAGCAAAGCAAAGCAAATAAACTGTTTATCAAACATGAAACAATTGGGCCTTGGGTTTATGCTTTATTCGGACGACTTCAATGGAAAGTTGCCGATGACCGCTCATCAAACATCCAACCCAAACTATGTTTGGATCAACACTCTTTCTCCATACATAGGAGAAGTTGACTCAATCAGGCTTTGCGGCGCAGATCCTCTAAATAAACTAAGAAAAGAAAACGGTGGCACAAGTTATATTCTGAATGAATCCATAACCGTACCATTGGTGAACGCATTTGGAAAACTGGTTGAGCCTTTGCCAAGACTTGATCAACTCAAAAGCTCTAGCTCTACTTTTCTGCTGTTTGAAGCTTCAGACAAATTGGGGGTTTCTTTGTTTTCAGATCATTCTCATTCACGAACTTGGCACATTGCCGGGTGGAAAAGTGTTATTAACGACATTCAGCCTGATCGCCATAGATTGGGTAAAGCTGCTGAGGACCGATCTGCAGGAAAGGCAAATTACCTTTTTGCGGATGGTCATGTGAAGTCAGTTGATGCGCGCATCATCAAGTCCCTGATTGAGGATGGAATTAATCCATCAGCTCCCTCTAACTTTAATCCTTAAAATTTAAAAAAACTTAAGTCTAAAAATGAATAAATATATACTCTTTAATATCAGCCTACTGCTAGTAATTGCTTCACCTAATATTTTAAATGCTCAAGAAAACGGAAAATGGTCCAATGGACACGGAGATTTATCTGTTAATTATCAAGACTCGGGATGGTCTTTTTCATTCAGGCATGAGGATGCCGTCGATGACCAAACAGCTGTTTTAAACCAGAGCAGTAAAGAGACTATCCCGGAGGATTTAAGGTTCAGTTTTCTTGGCGATGCAGGTTCACCTATCTGGATTATTCCGCAAGTAGCCAGGCCTGAAATTTTGTTTCTTGGAATGAATGCAGAAAGCACAGCAAAAGGTGCTTTTGAACAAGGGCTATTCAATCTGCAGTTGTCTAGCATTCATGCTCCCGGTGACTTCTTTATTTGGAAATCAAGTCTTAACGAAATCGATGTTGATATTAATTCATCAGATGGAATTACTGAGTCAGATAGAATGGAGTTTCCTGCTAGAGCGCATTTTCACAAAAACTGGGGTTTTAATTCTCCAGGCACATATAGATTAGGATTTACAGCGAATGGAATCCTTGCAAACGGCGTGCTACCAACAGAAAGCGAGGAGTATTTTATTAATTTTGAAGTGAATGTTTTGTCAGAGGGCGAGGTAGATTTGGAGATTGTCTATGAAGATGGAGAGTGGGAGGCAGAGATTCTTGCTCACGTTGACGCTCATGGTCATGACGATCACGATGAAGATGACCATGGCGAAGATGATCACGGTGAAGACGACCATGGCGAGGCGGTATACCCAGCGAATGACGTAGCCCTTCGAGTGGATTCTAGATCAGCGACCCTGGTTCCAAATGATCCTGCCTTTGGTTTTCTCGGGCACCCGGGAGAATTGTTCTACGAGTTGCCACAGCATGAAGAGGAGGGATTGCTCTATCTTGGGATCGCTTCAGACGAGGTGGAAGCGGGAGTGTTTGTTGGGGATCAGGTACAACTGAACCTCAAGTCGGCTGAAGGGCCGGGAGAGGTGTATCTGTATTCAACGGATACTTTTGGCAAGCCCAACGTAATGTTCAACACCGCCGATGGAATCAGCGAATCGGACACATTTGTGATGAAGGCGGGAGCGCATTCACATCAGTCTATGGCCTTCAGTGAAGCGGGGCTTTATCGGGTTGCCTTTGATTTTTCAGGCAAGCTTGCCGGCACGGGAGAAGAGACTCGCAGTGAAGAATTCCAGTTACTCTTTGAAGTCGAGAAAGGAACTTCCAGCGGGTTAACGGATGATCACGGTGAAGATGACCACTACAGCATTAAGAGTTTTTCTAAAGCTGCATCGCCGTTCTCTTTAACACTTCAAACAAAAGCCGGTATGAATTACATCATTGAAGCTTCTCATGACTTAAAAAAATGGGGGGAGATTGGAGAAATACAAGGCACCGGCAGTCCTGTTAACTTCACTGAGGCCCGCAAAGCCTTGTTTCCCAGGCAGTACTACCGGGTTAAGATTAAGGAGTAAAAGAGTTAAAAGTAATTCTTTAACACCAACGACCCCCTAAAACAAATGCCCGATCGGTTTACCCGATCGGGCATTTTTAGGAAACATTCACCAACTGATACGAATTCCAGAGGTGAATCCCCACCCATCATACCCTTCGTTGCCAGACGCTCTATCCATTTCAGTGTATTGGATCCCGTTCTGCCACTTTAGTTTATGCCCATAGAGATAGTGATTGATGCCTATAAACATTTCGCCGGCTTCATTTCCTTTGATTCCAAACAGACCTTTTTCGTATTTACTTAATCTGATGCTGTCGCCACCAGAGCTTTTTAAGTAGGTGTACCTGAAAACCACCTGAGTCCTGTCCGTGATATCGTAGAAGGGCATTAACTGAAGGCCAATTAGGTCATTTTGGGAACCAAAACCATCTGAAAGGCTAAGATCAGTCCAAAGATGAAAGTCGCCTTTCTCGAACTTAGCAACTAGGGAGGCTACGTTTTTGTGATCCGGCGTTTTATTGGTCAAATCTTGCTCCTGATTGACGTAGTCTAAACGAACCAAGGCATTATCCATTCCTAAATTTTCCTTGAAGTTATAGCCAACCGAGAAAAGCGCAAACCGACCATAGTCAAAGGCTTCGTCGAACTCGGGACCATGGTCACTCGAGAATAATCCGGCCAGATATTCCCAGTTGTTCCGCTTGGCTGAAAAAGTAATGCCCGGAAAATACTCCTTCGGAAACCCCAGATTGCCGGAAATCTTACTCCTCTCAAGAGTATAAAGTTTTTTTGATGAAGTCGCCCCATCCAAGGTAAAGGGAGCCGATTGCCTGCCCACTTTAATTGTCGTGCCACCTGGCGAGGCCCAGGCCAAGTTGGAGTCGGTTAATTTTTTATAGAGTGGCGCTGGATCGTTCAGATTCATATCCGCCTCCGAATGAAGCGTGAGGCCATCAAAAAAAGATGCTTTGAAGCCAACCCGAAACCGCCTCCAGTTAAAATCACTATCTGAACCCCAGTCTGAGCCATCAAAGTTGTAGTAGTCCCCTTGCAGGCGCCCCGTGAACGCAAACTTCTTAAGCGTATTACTGTTGGGCTCATCGTAGAAAACCACTCGATTCCAAGCACTCTCGTAAGCAGATTCTCTGTCGTTTCCATCTACCTGATAAGCCGCGCCTATCACTGTCGTTGCAGCAATTCCAATGACCGTCATTACCCTCTGTTTAGATTGCATTTTAATCATGATACAGACCCCCAAAACCGAGGGATATAAAAACCAGTTTTTGCGAAAACAAAGCCTTTAAATGTTACAATTGCGTTACATGAAACCGACCGCTTCGATCCTCCGAGTGTCACAAATCTGCAACATTGAAAACCAAGTGTAGACAAACCGGAAAGCTGGGTCATTTTTCCAACCGGCAGGGACAATGCATTTAACCTAATGAGCGACCAGAAACATTTGGAAGCAACCCTTCAGCGGGACACTGATGAGATCCGCTCCAAGGTTCAGCACATGGCCGGCTTGGCTGAATCCGCCCTAAACGACAGCCTCAAGGCACTATTGGAAAAAAACGGCCAGCTCGCCTACTCGGTGATCCTGCGCGACCAGAAAATCGACGAGTGCGAGAAGGAAATCGATCGGCTTTGTCTGGAGTTTCTAGTTCGGCAACAACCCGCTGCCGGCCCCTTGCGTTTCGTTTACGCGACTATCAAGATCAACCTCGAACTGGAGCGGATCGGTGACTACGCGGAAAGCATTGCCCGACGAGGACTTGTAGTCAACTCGCTCAATCTCGATCTGAACTACTCCGATTTCGAGGCGATCGGCGAGACCTCCATTTCAATGCTTAAAAGCTCAATCCAGGCTTTCCTGAACCAGGACGCCGATCTGGCAAAGAGCACGATGCTCGCCCAAAGGGAGGCCAACAGGGTCCGTGATAAAATCAACGATGACTTGTTCCAACTCAGGGCTGACAAAAAAATTCCAATCACGGCCCTCACCCCGCTACAGACAATAGCCCGGCGGCTTGAGCGGGTTGCCGATCAGTCCAAGAACATCTGCGAGGAAACACTCTACATGTGTACTGGCCAGTACATGAAGCACATGAGCAAGGAAGTTTTCCGGGTGCTGTTTGTCGATGACGACAACTCCAGCGCCAGCCAGATTGCCGAGACGATCGGAAACACGCTCGACCAGCCCAGTTTCGTGTTCACCAGCGCCGGGATAGAGTCAAAGAAGATCTCCTCAGAAACGGTTGCCTTCCTCAAGGCTAAAGGACACGACATCGGCAATAATATTAGTAAGTCCGTGGATAACATCCCCAACTTGGATCACTATCACGTAGTCGTCGCCTTGAGCAGCCTTGGAACTAAAGCGTTTCCCACCCCGCCCACCAAGACTATCAGTATCGCATGGGAACTGGGCCAAGTATCGCCATCCATTGAAGAAACATACTCTTTTCTGAACCAAAACATCGAAGACCTGGTTCAGGCAATCCTCGGACAGTCCGATAACAACTAACAGAACAAAGAAAAAATATGAGCACAATCCAAAAAAGCACCTTTGCAATGTACAGCCTAACCGTCTTGGCTGGCACACTCATTCTAGTTGGATGTGGAAAAAAAACCACGAATGGGGATCAAAGCGCCGGCGGCGGGAACTCTGTTGAAATACAAAATGCAGGCTCTGACACTATGGTAAACCTTGCACAGGCTTGGGCAGAGGCCTACGGAGCAGCAAATAACAACGTGGCCGTTGCCGTTGCCGGAGGAGGGTCAGGAACAGGCATAGCTGCGCTAATCAATGGAACTGCCGACATTGCCAACTGCAGTCGAGCCATGAAAAGCAGCGAGTTAACCAAGGCTGTGGATACGCACGGTCAGGACCCTAAGCAGCATGTCATGGGGCTCGATGCTTTGGCTGTTTATGTGCACAAAGACAATCCACTTGACGAAATAACCATCGAGCAATTGGGTGGAATTTACGGCGAAGACGGCGCTATCACCAAATGGTCGCAACTTGGCGTGAAATCGAGTGATGGAAACGACGAAATCATACGAATCAGTCGCCAATCCAACTCCGGCACCTATGTTTACTTCAAAGAGACAGTCGTCCCTAAGGGCAAGGAGTTCAAACTAGGCTCGCGTGACCTGCACGGCTCCAAGGATGTTGTAGAACTAGTAGGAAACACACCGAGCGCAATCGGTTACAGCGGAATGGGATATGCCACGGACCACGTAAAAATGCTCAAGGTCGCCCTAAAAAAAGGTGAGGCCTATTACGCCCCAACACTCCAAAACTCACTCGACAAAAAATATCCAATTGCACGCCCGCTCTACATGTACACCACCGGCGAACCCACCGGACACATCAAGAGCTACATTGACTGGTGCCTTACCGACGCGGGGCAAAAGATCGTTGTGGATAACGGGTATATCCCCGCACCTAAAAACTGACAGCATTTAGGTTTAGCCACTGACTGACATGCTCCAGCGATCTAAATACAAGGTCATACGCGAAGCTCTGATCGAATGGATAATCAGGATTTGCGGCATCAGTGCGGTCGTATTTGTATTCGCTATTTTCCTGTTTGTTTTTTGGCAGGGCAAAGGGTTGATATTTAGCGGTGACTTTGATTTTTGGAAATTTCTTACAACAAAGGAATGGTATCCCGCTTCGGAGAACAATCCTCGCTATGGGGTTTACGCACTAATAGCCGGCACCGTTAGTGTAACCGTCCTAGCTATGATCATTGCAGTACCGTTTGGCTTGGGGGCTGCCCTTTTTATCTCCGAGTTTTGCAGCCCTAAACTTAAAGAGACACTGAAGATCGTTATTGAGCTTTTGGCGGCGATTCCCTCAGTGGTATGGGGGTTTATTGGTCTCACCATTATGAATCATCTGATTATGGAATTGTTCGGAGCCCCCATTGGCCTAACCGTTTTGAACGGAGCCATCATCCTGGCGTTGATGAGCGTTCCCATCATCGTTTCCATCGGGGAGGATGCCCTTCAGGCTGTACCAGACTCCTACCGCGAAGCTGGAATTGGCCTCGGGGTCACTCGCTGGCAAATGGTTTATAAGGTCCTCCTACCAGCCGCAAAGAACGGCCTATTGGCTGCCGTGCTACTTGGTGTAGGGCGCGCCATTGGTGAAACCATGGCTGTGCTTATGGCTACCGGCCACGCAGTGCATATACCTTTTGATGCGGAATTCCCATTCCTGCATGGATTGGATTCCGTCCGCACACTTACCGCAACGATTGCAGCAGAACTGGGTGAAACCGCTCGTGATTCCAGTCACTATCAGGTGCTCTTCATTATCGGCATCCTGCTTTTCACAATCACATTCGCGGTGAACCTAACGGCAGACCTCATCGTAAAAGGAGTAAAAGGCAAATGATCGAAGCTGCAAACAATGCAAAAAAGTTTACCGAAACTACAGTTGGGCGCAACTGTCGGTTCACAGAAAAAATTGCCAAGTCTGTATTTTTTCTAATGACCCTGACGATGGTGCTGCCACTTCTTTTAATTGTTGGCTTTCTATTCTATAAGGCCTGGCCAGCGCTTTCCATAGATTTCGTTTTGGAGCTACCGAAAAACGGCATGCGCGCGGGCGGCATATGGCCTGCCTTTCTGGGAACATTGTATCTGGTTTTAATCTCACTTGTAATCGCCGCGCCAATAGGTGTGATGGCTGCAATTTACTTAAACGAATACGCAAAGGAAAATTGGTTTACACGTATAATCAATTTGGCCGTCATCAACCTTGCAGGCGTGCCGAGCATCGTTCACGCCCTGTTCGGACTCGGAGCTTTTGTGCTAGCCGCCGGATTGGGCCGCTCCGTGCTTGCCGCATCTCTGACCCTTGCTGTCATGACCCTGCCCGTGATTATCGCAAGCACCAAGGAGGCATTATCAGCGGTTCCAATGTCTTTTCGGCAGGCTTCGTGGAACATGGGCGTAAGCCGATGGCAAACAATACGCGGTATTGTAATGCCCAACTCAATTAGTGGGATTTTAACTGGAATCATTCTTCAGGTATCTCGTGCTGCCGGCGAGACAGCTCCAATCATGTTTACCGGAGTGGTTTTCTACAAAGCGATCGAAAAGGGTGACCTGTTAGCTTACGGACTATTAGACCAGTGCATGGCGCTTGCCATGCATCTTTATACCATCTCAACTCAAGTACCCAATGTTCCTGACGCCGTTCCCTTTGCAACGGCAGTATTACTACTTGGTGTGGTTTTATTGGTGAACGCACTTTCCATCGGATTGCGAATCTATTTACGCACGCACAGGAAATGGTAGCTGAAACAGCAAAATTAAATATCGACGGCCTGAAGCTTTCCTACGGCAGTAAACAGGTCATACACGGCATAACATTCGATATTCAACCGAATGAGATTTTTGGAGTAATCGGACCTGCCCAATCCGGTAAAACATCAATGTTGAAGGTGATTAACCGAACGATCGATTTTACCGCGGACGCGCACGTAGAAGGAACGGTCAAAATGGAGGGGCAGAATGTCTTTCATGTTAAGGATGTCTACGAATACCGGCGTCGCATTGGAATGGTCGCCCCCCTCCCTGTTGGACTGCCGCTGACAATCTACGACAATGTGGCCTTCGCTCCCCGCAGTTTCGGGATGAAGGACAAGGACCAACTCGACGAACTTGTTCAACGATGCCTTGAGCAGGCTGCGCTCTGGGATGAGGTAAAGGACCGCCTCGACACGTTGGGGACGATGCTGTCCGGCGGCCAACAGCAACGGCTCACCATCGCCCGAGCATTATCACATCAGCCGGAGGTGCTGTGCCTAGATGAATTTTCCATTGCAATCGACCCTGTCACGACCATGAAAATTGAGGATGTCCTCAAGGAACTACGCAATGAAATGACCATTATTCTTGTTACAAATTTAGTCCAGCAAGCTCGTCGCCTGGCCGACCGCACTATGTTTTTACTTAACGGCGATCTCATCGAAGTAGACGAAACAGAAAAAATCTTCTCTGGTAACGCTCAAGAAACTAAAACAAACGAATTCGTCTCAGGAGCTTTCGGTTGACCGATGAGTAACGAAAATCAATATGCGATCGTTACCGAGGATCTAGATCTTTGGTACGGTGACTTTCAGGCGCTCGAAAAAGTAAGTCTCAACCTCCGAGGCGGCATCATCACAGGGCTGATCGGGCCTAGCGGCTGCGGAAAGACCACCTTCCTTCGCTGCCTCAACCGCGTGAATGAGCGTTATGGCAACGTCCGCACCGAGGGTACGATCAACCTGTTGGGCAAAAATATCTACGATCCAGATGTATCGCTGATCGAGCTGCGCAAGTCGGTCGGAATGGTGTTTCAGCGCCCAAACCCGCTACCAATTTCCGTCTACGAAAATGTTGTGTTTGGCCTTCGGATTCACTCACCCCGGAGCGAACTCAAACGCTCTGTACTAGACGAGGCC
>ENA-UPTF01001724-UPTF01001724.1-marine-metagenome-genome-assembly--contig:-NODE-1724-length-13456-cov-2.694596_pt1 | contig 13456 bp, 10 predicted proteins | sample MGYA00238166_ERZ767019 | MGnify/ENA primary metagenome ERZ767019 (study PRJEB28930, sample SAMN06266391) | marine metagenome | isolation source: Sea water from 250 m depth | place: Atlantic Ocean...
CAGTCGAGTGGTAGGTGTACTTTCTATTGGTGACTTGGTCGCAGATATAATTAGTGATCAGCAATCAACAATAGAGCAACTGGAAAATTATATTAGAGGTTAGCTCTCAAACTACAGACTCTTCTATCCGAAAGCCACCGTTATTATTTGAGACAAAACTTAATCGACGATTAATACACTGCGGCTTTTCATCTCTTATGTGACTTACATATACAATATTAGTCGCCATTTGCTCAGCAATCTTGTCTAGAACTCCCAGCATTAACACTCGATGAAAGTCGTCTAGCCCAACACACGGTTCATCAAGCACCAGAATTCTGGGCTGTTTAACCATTGCCCTTGCTAGTAAAACTAAGCGTTGCTGACCGAACGAGATTTCGTGATAGAAATACTTTTCCAATCCCATGATACCAAGCGCACCCAACCAGTCTTTTGCTATTTCTATTTCCTGAGTACCACTGTCGTCATAGAGCCCTACCGAATCGAAGAATCCCGAAACGATTACATCGATTACCTTCCATCCTTTTACATACTTATTGTGTAACTCATTGGACACAACGCCAAATTTTGCTTTCACTTCCCAAATGGTTTCTCCACTGCCTTTCTTTGTTCCAAACAAGGTTACGTCCTGGCCATAGGCTTTATGGTTCTCGCCATCAATAAGGCTGAGCAATGTGGACTTGCCACAACCATTCGGCCCTTCGATTTGCACATGTTGATCAGAATACATAGCCCAACTTAAGTTATTAAGTACAACGAGAGGACCATAGCTCGCATTAATTTGTGACAGCTCAATTAAAACCTCTCTCTTTTTTTTATTGGGCTCAATTGAACTATTTGGTAATTGATCAGGAATCGTTGGAATTCGATTTTGTAATTGACGAAAAGTATCACTAGCTTCGATTTTTGCCCTATCCCCTTGTTGCAAAATCTTTAAATCTTGCATAAGTGCTATGTGACTTACGCTAGGCAGGACGTCAATTTTTCTTCGACAGAGTTGAATACTAGAAAAACCTGAATGCAAATACTTATCTATGCAACTTTTTATTCGTTCCTGGGAGTCCCCGTCGATACTCTCCAAGGGATCATCGAGTATTACTACTTGAGGAGAATCTGGATTAAACGCATAAAGTGCCCTAGCTATAAGCACTTTGCGAATCTGCCCTGAAGACAAAAAACGAATCCCCTTCGTATGCAAGTGAGCGATGTCAAGCTCACTGGATAATTGCTCCAATAACTCCGAATCTTGATGCCCGCTTGCTCTCGTGCTTCTAATGAGTTCGATTACTTGGGTCCCTGTATCGTGAGCATCCTCACTGTATTCACTGATATCCAGACGATTGTCTTTCTGCCACAAATTTTGTTGTTCTTCGAATGACACTATGTGGATATCGCGAATCGGCACAAAGTTGGAGCAATGAGTTACATATTTACCTGACTCAATTCGCTTAGCTGCGATTAAATTTGCGAGAAGAGTTTTGCCAGCACCATTAGGGCCAAAGAGACACCAATGTTGCCCTTGTTCAATTCGAAAAGATTCGATACTGAGTACTTTATGCCGCCCAATACGACACATAGCGTTGTTAACCTGTAGGAGCTCAGTCATTGCCTCGTTCAAATATAGATCGCTGCTGGAATTACTCTTAGGGTCGATTACCCAATGCTCTGCGCATTACTTCATGCTGGATGGTCATCATGTGCCCGATAGATCTGCGCCAGTATTCAGAATTATGCTGCCCACGACTTTGCATGTAATCGAATGGAACATTATTAACCATTAGTAGTTGCACCAGTTCTCTCGCTTCTGCAATTAATCCATCTTCTGTTCCAGAGTCAATATAGATATGTGGCATCTGACTTCTTGGCACGTTATAGATAATTTCATATGGGTCATAAGCTTTGGCTTGTTCTTCTGTCGTGAATACCGCCCCTATTGGCGTTCTTTCTTCCTGTGTTGAAAATCCGGGAATGTTTATGATGTTGGAAATTATAGCGTCCGCTTCTGCAAATCGAGCTTGATCCTCATCTCCGCGTTGACGTGATTGCGGATTAATACCTGCAGCGATTGCTGCAGCGCTACTTCTTGCATAACTTAATGCACCACTGGTTGAACCTATCGATACAAACATCTCAGGATGTCTTAAACCAATAGCAAAAGCTCCAAACCCTCCCATGGACAATCCAGAAATTGCACGGCCTTCTCTGCGGTTTTCAGTACGAAAATTAATATCAACGTAATTAATCACATCTTGAATAATGTGATCTTCCCAATTATTAGATTGTTCATCTTCGCTTTCTGACCAATTTACATACCAACTGTTGCCACCATCAGGCAATACAAGTATCAAGTCATTGATATTGCGCGCATAGAAAGCAGCTGCAAGATTGCGACCCCATACTGTGTAATTCTGCATATATCCGTGAAGCAAATAGAGAACTGGATAATGATCTTCTGTTTCCCAATAATCCGAAGGAAAAACGATATCGAATTTCATCATGCGATTTACGGCAGGGCTGAAAAACTCTACAGTTTCCAATCCGCTGGGCCGGGGTGCTTCAACCATCTGCGCGGCTTGATCTTGCGCGCTTATAGAAGTTGCAAGCGAAGCTATCAATAAAAATACTATTGAAAAGCAGCGGCTGAGTGAATTCATTGATCAGAACTATATCTAATTAAGACAGCGTTTATAGCACTTTTTACCTTCGAGTTCCCCTGCTACTCACTTTTCAATGTCGGTGTTATAGTAATGCCATCAATGTTTAAAAGCGTCGCAAAACTCAGTCGATTGCCTGCTATCTTGACGATCTGTTGTCTTGCTACTTCCCCAATAGTTTTTGCTACAGAAAAAAATGGTGAGCGCCTGTTTCTTGAAAACTGCGCGGAATGCCATCAACCCGATGGTATGGGCATACCGAATATTTATCCTGCATTAGCTGGAAACGAATTAGTGCTGGGTAGTGGTGTCGATGTTGCGCTAATGCTCATTATCGGCAGGGGAGAAATGCCTTCCTTTAATGGTGCAATATCCAGCGAAGATATGGCCACCATTATTAATTACGTGCGCAATTCTTTTGGCAATCAAGGTACACTGATCGATTCCGAAATTATTGAATCTCTGAAATAAAAAATGTAGGCATTGCCTCCCTTCCTCTTTCTTGCTGAATTTAGAAGATATCGCAAAGTCCTAAGTCATAAGTTCTTCCAAATTTATCGAATAAAAGATTGGCGCTATGACAATTTTATTACTTAACTGCTAAGATTTTCGTAGGAAAATTTCTCATTAGTGAGTTGATAAGCAAAAAAATGCGAGAAAATAATGTATAAACTTTTAATATTGGCAGTGGCGCTAAGTTACTCAATTATCAGTTTTAGCCAATCTGGTGATCGCGCTGCGATTCTGGAGACTGTGCAGAAGTTTTTTGATTCCATAGAGTTCCGCGATAGGCAACTGCTGGAATCAATTTTAGTTCCTAACTCTCTAAATATATCCGCCAGAGAACTGGATGATGGCGAGGCTCAATTCAATGTAATGAGTTACGATGAAGTGGTAACAGCACTCACTCGCCCCGGAAGAAATGCTAAAGAGCGCTCATGGGACGAAACTGTTTTGATTCAGGGAAATATTGCAGTAGTGTGGACGCCCTATGACTTTCATGTAGACGGCGTATTCAGTCACTGTGGCATAGATTCGTTTCAGCTGATCAAACAAGATGGTCAGTGGCTAATAAGTAATTCAAGTTGGACTCTCGAGACCGAGAATTGTCCGGCTAGCCCTTTAGGGCCGATCGACTAGTTAAAGATTTTTTGATTTAACCACCAACATCTTTTCGATTTGCATATCTTCATACGTGTAAGGTATGCCGCCAATGCCATAGCCCGATTCTTTTAATCCAGCAAACGGCATCCAGTCAACACGGAAAGCTGTATGATCATTCACCATTACCGCCGACGCATTTAATCTTCGATAAGCATACATAGCCTTATCGATATCCTGACTCATCACTGAAGCCTGAAACGAATATGGCACTTCGTTGGCCATCGCTATGGCCTGCTCCATATCATAATAGGCATTGACACTAATTACCGGGCCAAATATTTCTTGTTTGCGCAAAGTTACTTCTGCTGGCGGGTTCAATATCACTGTTGGTTGGTAAAACGCGTCAGAAATTTTTGTGCCACCGCAAATTAACTGCGCACCTGCAGCAACTGCTTCATCTACCCATTCTGCGACTCGATCAGTTTCTTTATGACGAATAATTGGCCCCACTTCGGTTTTCGGGTCTGCCGGATCACCAACGATTAAGGCATTAGCCATCTTTGCAAGACGCTGTGCGATTTCTTCGGCTACGGAATGGTGTGCAAAGATTCTTTGCACAGAAACACAAACTTGCCCGGCGTGATAGAAGCCACCTTTCGCTAATAAGGGCAGCATGGCATCAAGATCAACATCTTCGGCGACGATAACCGGTGCCGCTCCCCCATGCTCCAATGCACATCGAGTGCCAGGGGCTAATTTGCTCTTTAACATCCAGCCAACTGCACCACTGCCTATAAAACTGAAGAAGGCGATTCGGGAATCGGTCACCATATCAGTCGCTATATCATTACTTGTAACTACCACTGCCTGAGCATATTCGTCAGGCAATCCAGCCTCGCGCAGTAATTCAACAAACTTAAAACAAGAAAGTGCTGTATCGGTTGCCGGCTTAACTATTACTGGACATCCCGATGCAACTGCCGGACCCACTTGATGCACGATAAGATTTAGGGGGTGATTAAATGCACTTATTGCCATGACCGGACCAATTGGTTCCTTAGAAGTCACGGCAATACGATTCATTGATGCGGGATTGACTCCCATGGGTATTTCAGTGCCGTGTTCGGAACGTACACACTCGATGCAGTTCTTTACTCCATCGATGGCACGAGCGACTTCCACCTGTGAGTCTGCATATGGCTTTCCGCCTTCACTTAAGGACAGATTCACCAGGTCATCGAATTGTAACTGCATGAGTTCGGCTGTTTTTTCTAACACAGACACTCTTTCATGCACTGACAACCATCGAGATCTATCTTTAAACAATTTATCAGCAGTGTTGAGCGCCAACTCAGCACCTCGATCATCGATGCGTTCAACTCTTCCAACTACGGAACAATCAAATGGCGAAGTAACTTCTATCGTGTCGACAGCTACAGCGCCAGGCACCATGACTTTAAATTCTTGCATCAACGTGGCCTTTTCTTAACTTGATAGACTAAGTTACCAAGCTTTTGGTTAGCTTCATGTTTTCTGGATAGCCTCCCATTATGATTGCAATCTCACCTGCGAGGCCGATGCTTTCGAGGAAATCTGAGGACTTTGATTTGGGGATAAATCCTGTATCAATTTTATTTTGTTCTAGCTACGTCATTCCTAAATCCTAATTTCAAGAACCACTATGATGGAACAAACAAATTCATTCCCTCATTGTTTGAAACATTGCCTTGCCTGCCTATTTGCTCGGACTGCGTCATCGCGATTAACAACCCAGATTCAGAAGGTGTATTGGCCACAAAGCGCTGATCTGTCTCTGCAAGCCTGCCGATCACAATACCTCTTTCCGGTTCCCCTTTAGCAAAGCACACAGTGTAGGTTTCGATAACCGCCGGACCGTCAGGAGTTTCTGTAAAGGCTGGACTCACTAAATCATCCACTTCATGTTGATAACTACTTGGATTCTCCCGTTTCCAATTTCCTTCATATTGCTTGGCAGAATAGATCCCTGTCGAATGTTTAGATAGGTAGCCGCCGTTAGCGGTAACCATGCCAAAGAGATCAGGATTGGCTCGTAATATTGGCAACATAGAAGCTAATCCATGGGTGGAATAATTATTACCAGGTCCGCCGAAGAAAGGCAGACCACCAGTAACCGTAAAGCCCCGGGGATCATCAAATTCAATTCCTAGTTCTTCGCAAGCGAGTTCTACCGCCGAAGGAAAGCAGGAATAGAAATCAAAGTAGTTGATTTCACTCACTGAGATTCCAGCCATATCCATTGCATGACGAGCGTTGACTCCTATGGCTGGAGCTGAATAGTAGTTAACTCGGTCAGTGACATTTATTTTTTCATTCGCTTCGGCACAACCATGCAGGAACACCCACTTTGCTGGATCGATTCCCAATTCTTTTGCTTTACCAACTGAAGTTATGATCACTGCCGCACCTAGGTTTACTCCGTCCATGGCATTCATCCACTTTGGATAAGGGAAACTGATCCAGCGGTTTTCGGGTGTTACTTTAATGAGTTCTTCTGCGGTTCTAAATGTTCCATAAAAGGAATGGGGATTGTTTGCTGCAACTTCTGAGAATTTCTCAAAAAGAGATCCCATTTGTTGCATGTGATCTTCAATGCTTAATCCTTTATGATGCCGCAACGCATTTTCGAACAGAGGGTAAGTTTGAATTGGAATACCAACACCATGAGCAAACTCATGGGGAGTAAAAAGAGCTTCACCCAGACCTCGATCGTCTAAAGATCCTTCATGCTCTTCCTGCCAATTTAGCATGATGTTGTTGCGCATCGCTGTTTGTGCAGTTTTTATTGCTTCCGATCCAGCTATCAGCGCTATTCCAACGTCGCCTTCAGTAATTCGCTCAGCCAATTCATTGATGTATTTCTGTGGTGTATTGCCACCAACATTGCCATAAATCGCATTTGTTGGGTTCGCACCGATGCGAGCCGCAACGGCGCGCGGTGGATTCTCTGCTCGCCCAAAAGGAATTTGTAAGCGTGGGCGGTTAGTAGAATCGGGAAATATCCGAATCGAAACTACAGTATCAATATGAGCTGCAATTGAATCGCCGATTCCGGTATCTACTATTGCCGCTTTAGCGGCTTCTCCTGCAATCCCCATTGGGGGTTGAGAATTTTCAGGATGAAACTCTTTTTCCGTAAACTGGCCGCCACCGACCACGATTGGTGTTGAATCTTCCACTTCTTGTTCCTAATGAATTAACTACATAATGCTTAGCACTGAAAACTCGTTTCCATAAAAAATCGAAAATCTATACCTCGATGATCATCCATCAATTGACCAGCGACTCCCTAAAATATTAATTGGACATTAGACCCATCAATCTCAGTTTGAATCGAGCGTAGTCCAGGAAGAATCGCTTCACTAGCTGGCGGCAATTGCACATTCCATTGCGCGTATTCTGCTTCCAACCTTGCAACAATATCAGGATGTTGCTCCGCAAGATTTGTAGTTTCCCCCGGATCGTTTGCTAAATCATACAGAACCAATTTATGTCCGAGGGGTGCATCCGCATGCCAACCACCAGCAGGGGGTGTTAGACGACCCGTTGTATCTATCGCGTCATCGTCAAAATCACTAAGTTTAAACTTAATAAGTTTCCAGCGTTCATCCCTAATCACCATTGTTGCTCCAGAACGCCAATAGAGAAAATCATGAGGATTTCCTTCCTCTTCTCCCTTTAAATAGGGCAGTAAATTAACGGTATCTTCTGTTTCAACCATTTGTCCCGCCGCCGCAGTGAATGTACCGAATAAATCGAGAGATATTACCGGGGTGTCTAGTACACGATTTCCTTCCAGTTCGGTAGGCCAGCTCAGAATAAAGGGAATGCGTATTCCACCCTCCTGATGATAGCGTTTAAATCCTGCAAGCTCGCCGTTTGAACATGCGTTATCGATGTATCCAGCACATCCATTATCACTAAGGAATGCAATGATAGTGTTTTCATACTGTCCGATGTCTTTCAACTTTTGAACGACTCTACCAACACTGTCGTCTAAGGAGGAAACCATGGCCGCATAAACTCGGGTTGCCATGTTGCGAATATGCCCATAGCGATCGAGATATTGTTTGGTTGCTTGCAATGGCGTGTGGGGCGTGGTGTGACTCAAGTAGAGAAAGAATGGGTCATCTGCGTGGTGATCAATAAATGTGATGGCCTCATCGGTGAAGACATCTGTCAGGTATTCATCGACCTGCACCAGCTCTCTGTCTCTATATATTCCGTTGTAAGGAGTTCGTTTTGTTGGAGCACCGTTGCGAGCGTACTCGCCACCCTCTGGCAAAGTTTCAAAAAACTGGGAACCCCCTGCCAATACACCAAAATATTCATCAAACCCTCGACTCATGGGATGATGTTCTTCAGCGTGGCCTAAATGCCATTTACCAATCATTCCAGTCGCATAGCCCTGAGCTTTTAGCGCATCTGCTATGGTTTGTTCATTAATATCCATTCCAGCGGCGTCATCACGGCGAGCTGGATTAAATTCCCAACCATGCCGCTGTTGATATCGTCCGGTTAATAGCCCTGCTCGGGAAGGACTACATACCGGGTGGGATACGTAGCCTTGGGTAAAGCGAATTCCTTCTCCCGCTAAAGCATCGATATGGGGTGTTCTAATCACCTCGCTGCCATAAACGCTGGTATCTGCATAGCCCAGATCGTCGGCGAAAATAAAAACGATATTGGGTTGCCTCGATTGTGCCGCAATTGTTGAAGCTATTAAAAATGTAAAAACTGAAACTAGTGTTCTTGCCAGAGTTTTTGTTTTCACTTATTTGCCTCTTAGTTTTCGACGTACAGATTACGTAATAGATTTAGTAATGACTGTCGAAGGTTCTGCTGACTGTAGTCTTCTTTGAAATAGCTTGTATAAACCGCAACTAAATCGTAGCGCGGATTAACTACCAATACCTGACCTCCCCAGCCACCTTTGATCATAAATCCGTCTTCATCAATGTAGTCCCATTGATAACTATTATGACTCCCATCATCTCTAATAAGATTCGGATTAGGCTCATCTAATAAGAGCTCTATGAATTCCTGTGAAACTATTCTGTTGTCACTTACGGCTGAATACGACGGTGTAAACAACAGTCCAAATCGTGCCATGTCCCGCATATTAGATAAGAATCCACCATGGGTTAACGGAATACCATAACGATAAGCCAGAAAAGACGCATCAGATTCGGCACCGATATATCTCCAAACTTCACGAGTAAACGTATCTTGAAATGGCTCACCGGTTATTTTTTCGATCAGCCAGCCCAAAATAAATGTATTAACTCCTGAGTAAGAAAATTGTTGACCTTGATCGTTATGCTTTGCAGCTTTCAGAGTGGAAAGAAAGTCATAAGGATTATCAGGAGCTCCTTCTTCTCTAAAGCCATCTCCTATAGCCATTGAATACTGGTAATAACAAGACTGTCGGTTCTCATATTCGTCCTGGCAATCAAGGCCGGTAGCCATGTCGAGAATGTTTCGTACAGTAATTCCGGCAAATGCAGACGATGAGAGTTCGGGTATGTACTGCTCTATGCCATTGTTGCTATCAATGAGGCCTCGCTCTTCAAAGATCCTTACTAAAAGAGATGGCATTACTTTGGCAACTGACCAGTAGATTGGTTTTTCGTGGGGCTCCATCCGGGGATAGGATTCGAATACAACTTTGCCTTGATGAAGAATTAACAAACCTAAGGTTGTTGTTAAATCACTATCCAAGAGTTCAGCAAATGATAATTCACCACTTGCCGTTTCAACCGGAAAAATTGCTATTTCGGAATTTGGTCTAAACTTAAGTTCATTAACTTGCCCCGATCGATAAACATTAACTGTTGGAAAAAGCTGATGCACATTTTTGTGCATCCATGCCATTTGCTTGCCAGTTACTGTCCACCAGATATCATCGGTGGGTAATAATCTCTGCCGTTGCTGCACTTCTTCCCAACTGCTTGCTGACACAAACTCCTTTGGCTCAGCTGCAAGTAAACTACCAGCAGACCAGGATAGAAATACACCGATTAGAGAAACTTTCTTTATAAGCCTTATCACCATAACGTCGAGAATGCCGCAATCCTTCATATATGTACAGGCACGCAATAGATAGGAACTAAATAGCAATGTTAGACTGATGTAAATTTTCTTAAATCCAAATATCTCATGAAACTAGATCCGCAAGCCAAGGCACTCCTGGAAAGCATTGAGCAATCTGGCGCACCGCCTTTTAATGCCTATTCGGCGCAGGCGGCACGTACCGTCTACGATCAGGCTAGCGAGGCAGTTAGAGGCACCCCACCAGTACCCCATAAGATCGAGACCATTGAGATTCCCGGTTCGCTGGGACCTATTCCTGCTTGGATCTATAAGCCATCTGACGGTTCTGACTTACCAGTATTGGTTTACTATCACGGCGGTGGCTATACCATTGGCTCATTACAGAGTCACGATTGTGTCTGTCGAGGCATCTGTGTAGAAGCTGAATGTATTGTGGTGTCAGTTGATTATCGATTAGCTCCGGAAAATAAATTTCCCGCGGCAGTGGTAGATGCCTGGGATTCTGCCGTGTGGGTTGTAGAAAATGCAAATTCTTTGGGTGGAGATCCTAATAATGTTGCTATAGGTGGTGACAGTGCTGGAGGAAACCTGGCGGCTGTAGTCTCTCTAATTATAAAGGAGTCAGGTGGACCACAATTAATTTTTCAGTTACTAGTTTATCCTTGTACCGATATGAGTTGTGAATTTAAATCACATCAAAAATTTGGCAAAGGATATCGACTCACTAACGAATTAATCGACTGGTTTTATGAGCACTACTTCTCTGAAGGTGATGATAGGAGTCACTGGAAAGCATCTCCCCTAAATGCATCAGATTTAAGTGACTTGCCATCGGCCTTTGTAATTAGCGCTGGTTTCGATCCATTACAGGATGAGGGCAAAGCGTATGCTGAGAAAATGGAAAGTGCCGGAGTTAAGGTTAAACATTCACATTATGAAAGCATGATGCATGGTTTTTTAACCATGCCAGGAGTGATTGACAAGGCCAAGGAAGCTATTAGTGAATGCGCAAAAGAATTAAAGCAAGCCTTTAACAAAAAATGAAATTATTCTCTCATCTGTTTTAGCTAAGCTAAAAGAACGCGACCGCGAGCCCTACCTATGGATATCAACCGCATTATTAAATTTTTATTGGCGATCAGCTTTATCATTTCAACTGACTCCGTATTAGCACAATGTGATAGTGGCAGGGCAGGAGCTCAGACAGCCCAAGGAGTGGTTTTTGCAGATTCCAATAACAATGGCGTACGCGAAGCTCATGAAACCGGCGTTGCCAATGTGGCTTTATCTAATGGCTGCGATGTGACCATCACAAATAGCGATGGGAGGTACGAAATTTCTATCGCGCCTACGGAAATAGTTTTTATTTCTAAGCCGGCTAACTACTTGGTGCCGGTCGATGGATCCAATGTGCCGCAATTTTTCTATAGCCACTATCCAAATGGAACTCCTGCACAAATTGCAGGTACATCGGTGGAATGGATGTGGCCTGTTATAGAAGCCACTGGTCCGCTGCCAACATCCGTTGACTTCCCTCTTATACCAACGGAATCCGGAATTGAATTTCTCGCCCATGGTTTCGCTGACACTCAGGCTCAGTATGAAACCGGCCAGGATATGATCCGTGAAGATCTGGTTAATCCCTTAATTAACAATCCTTTTGGAGTTGAATTCGGCCTAACTGTTGGGGATGTCGTATTTGATAATTTAGGACTGTATGACAGACATAAGGCTATGATGGGTTTAATGGGAATCCCCCAATGGTATTTGCCTGGCAATCACGATATGAATTTTGAATCGCCTAACGCGCAATTTGCCAATGAAACCTACAAGAAGCACTTTGGACCACCCTATTATTCTTTTGATTACGGTAATGTGCATTTTGTCGCACTAAATAACGTCGAGTATGCAGGTGCTGGCAACGAATTTAGTAGTAGTGTTTACCGCGGTTACATAAGCGAGGTGCAATTGCAGTGGCTACGAAATGATCTAGCCCATGTACCGACGGACAAACTAATTGTGATCGCCAGTCACATTCCTTTGATTGCCGAAGCAGATGACGGCGTTTCTTCAATTTTAACTGGACCTAACACAGAAAATTTTGCAAACCTGCTGGAAATTCTTGAACCCTTCGAAAATATTTACGGCTTGGCCGGACACGACACCAGTAATAGTTTTAAGGTACAGGTAAACCATCAACACGGATGGAATGGCAAGCCGTGGATCGCTCACACATTAGGTGAAGTTCGAGGCAGTGGCTGGACTAGGGGACCGCGTGATTTTCGCGGAGTACGAGACGCCATGATGGAAGATGGCAATCCCAATGGTTTCTATGTGCTGAAGTTTGATAATGTGGACCTAGTTCCTGAATTTATACCTTTTCCTTCCAGTGCCGATGGCACAAATCGTATGCGAGTCATGCTAGACCCACCAATGGTTTTAAGTGGACGTAACGGTATTCATAGAGGAGCGTTGCAAGCCGGTACAAAGCTAGTAGTCAATCTTTTTGACGGTGGGATTCGGGATTCAGTGCGGGCTTCAATAGATGGCAACCCGGAACGAATCATGACCTATACGGTGCGAACTGACCCTTTTATCGAAGCTTTATATGAAGAATTTAGAAACACCGATGACGCTTACCCCACTCCAGATAGATCATCGCATGTCTGGGAACTAACAATACCTGAAAACTTAAGTACTGGACTACATCAAATAGTCGTAAGGAGTACTGATGAATTTGGGCAATCCCAGCGTGGCACTTTTACATTTGAGCTAGAAGGGAATTAGCCTTAAGCGCAGACCCAACGCCTTATCCGGCGCTTGTAATCGGGACATCCCCCTGAACTTTTCTTCAAGTCAGTCTTCTTCTTTTTCTGTATTTGAACCTCAGTATCTTTAAAGCTTTCCCCGGATACTTGTCTTCAAATTCCTCCGCTGCTGGAATTGATTCAACAAATTCCGCCGCAGGAGCATTTTTAGAAAATTTGTCCAGTAAAAATTGCTGATCGAGAAATGGACTATTAAGGGTGGCGATAATATCTGCCTTGTCGTTGCAAAGCTGAGTCATTCTTTTTATTACTGATCCATAATTTTTCTCAGCATCAAAACTACGACGCTGTCTTGTCGGTGGATCAACAATTACTAGATCATAGCGACCTAATTGTTTAATACGTCCCCAGGAAGTAAACACATTGTAGGGAATTTGATTTACCAAACTAACATCTTGGCGATTATGGGCGTGATTTTCCAAGCCCCAACGCATACTGGTCTTAGACATATCCACATTGGTTACAGAATTCGCGCCTCCCGCTAAGGCCGCTACGGAAAATGAGCATGTATACGCAAAAAGGTTTAACACGTTTCTACCATCGCAGTTTGCCTTGACCCAACTTCTGAGGGGACGCATGTCCAAAAACAAGCCACTATTTTGTTGCTTGCCAAGGCGCACCTCAAAAACCAATCCATCTTCGAGAGCGAGGATTTTATCCGGTACAGTTCCTTTTAAAATTTCTACAGGAGCACCCTCTTCATAGCGCTTCTGTAACAGAATCGAAGTTATTTGGGAATGCAAGTCGGCTTTATCGATTACAGTTAGAAAAGCATCG
>ENA-UPTF01001725-UPTF01001725.1-marine-metagenome-genome-assembly--contig:-NODE-1725-length-13450-cov-5.168474_pt1 | contig 13450 bp, 13 predicted proteins | sample MGYA00238166_ERZ767019 | MGnify/ENA primary metagenome ERZ767019 (study PRJEB28930, sample SAMN06266391) | marine metagenome | isolation source: Sea water from 250 m depth | place: Atlantic Ocean...
CGTCAAGTGCAGTAAACTGTATTTTATAGTTACCAACAGCCTTGGTTAATTTCGAGCCACTAAATTGTTCAAAATATTTTTTGATTTCAATTTCTTTGATATCAAAAAGTGATGGTATGAATTCATCATGATTTTTGGTATAGCAGTTTTTTTTCAGATAGTTATGAATATTTTTTCTATCAAAGAGCCCATCAATGCTTTCCTTTCTTATTATTTGATTATCCTCGCCGTTCCAAGCATCGCCTGGAATAAGATCTAAAACTTGTGCATCTGAATTGCTAAAATATTCTTTTACTGTTTTTGGTGTATTTTTTATTTGGAATTCAACTAATCGTTCATGTTGTTTTGATCTTAATTCATTAAAATTTGCAAATGGCATGAAATATCTTGCCTTACATAATTCCACAACCTGTTTAATCATTTTGAGCATCCCAGAATTTTTTGCCACCATAATATTCCTTTTAGTTGTGTCATCCATATCAGTCCAATTTAGTGGATATGCACTTGCACCATAAGAAAATGCTGAACAGATTAGATCAACATCTCCAATTATATCTATTATTTTCCAATTAAATCCTGCATCATTTACATTAAGAATTTTAAAATTACCAAATTGTAGATATATTATACTATCCTTCCACATACTTTCAGATTCAAATGATACTGCATGAATATCATCTGTTAAACTAATCTGTTGCGTTGATTTAACTGATATAACATTCGAGAATCCTAATTTTTCTAATTTTTGTGCAATTCTTCCATTGTTAAAATCTGGCACGTAAATGGGAATATCTTTTTGGAAAAATTGTAGTGTATATGGATTCAAATGATCGGTATGCTCATGCGAAATCCATATTGCGTCGATTTTTGGTAAATCATTTACACTAATATCAGAAGGAGGATATCTTTCCCATGCCCCAAAAATTGCCGGTCCTTCAATCCAAGGATCAGTTAGTAGATTAAATCCCTCCCATTCAATAAGTAAACAAGCATTACTTACAAGGGTAATTTTTGGTGGAATTTTAGGTCCAGCGTGTTCTATCGATAGTTTTTTCTTTTTTAATGGAATTTCCGCAAATAATTTGTCATCTTCAAGAAATATTTTGTATGAACGCAAACATGCTTGAGGTGCGTTAATACTTCTTCCGGAAGACGGTTCGTATGTCCAACCATGACTTGGGCAACGAAAAACTTGTGAATTTAATTCTTCAACAATTCCATGTTGGTGTGGACAATCTGCACTGTATAGCTTTGGTTTACCATTAGTATCAATATGAAGAATACATTTTTCATTAGATACTTCTATTAATTTTGGTGTGTGTTCAAGAATTTTTTTGTCACCAACAAAAACTTTCATATTTCTAATCCGATTTTAGCAATAAAAATATACTTTATTTTTAGAGAAGTAAAGTTTTGACTATTTGTGCCTGTTAAATAGTCAAAAACACTGTTTATCTATATTTTTCATATGAATATGCCTCATGATGTAATGATTTGCTAGAAATGTATAAGATTATTGAGATAAATGAGTTAATTAGATATGGTAACCGAAAAAATAATTTTCTGGGAATCAGGAAATTTTCTTTCCCTTTTTTTCGCCAATTCACTACAAAAAAAAATTAATAGTGAATTTTATGCAATAATTGACGTTCCAGAGAGACAAAAACTGTTTTATCAAAAACAAAAATTAGTCGATTTTAAGAAAATTTGGTTTTTTCATGATGGTATATCTAAACCACGAAAAAATGTGGATATTGATTTTCTTACTTCTTTTGAGGAGAAATATAACATCAATCTTTGGTTACTTGCTTTGAATGAGAGATTATTCAATGAATATAACGAATTCTACAAATTTTCTAGGGAAGAAATTCTTTCTATTTTAGAGGATGAATGTAAAATGTTTGAAAAAATCCTAGCTTTGAAACCTAAATTTCTTATATCATACAAAAGTACATTTCACCATCACGAAATTTTTCATCAAATGTGTAAAATATCAGGTGTAAAACCATTAATTTTTAGTGCATCAGTTCTTGCAAATAGATGCATGATAACAGAAGAACCAAACATTCTTGACGATAAAAGAACCATAGAAGAGTTACAATCATCAAATAGAGATTTTAATGCACTTCAGAAATATTGGAAGAAATTTGAACTTAGAAAACAATTTGGTGATACAACAGATACACTTAGAAAATCAAAAACACCAAAAATTAACGCGGGTTTAGATTTTGTTTTTTCATCGAATACTATTATAGAAAATAATTATGGCTATTATGGTCATACTAAGAGGAAGGCTCTATCAAATTATGTTGTTACTAGAATGAAGAAAAAAAATCGTAATGACTACATGGATAAGAACTTTTTAAAGGTTATAGACGATAGCACACCTTTTGTATATTTCCCATTACATCAAATGCCTGAACGAGAATTACTTATAGCTTCTCCATTTAATACAAATCAAATCGAAACCATAAAACACATAGCAAAATCTTTGCCTATTGGATATAGATTATTTGTGAAGGAGCATCCAAGTCAGGTAACAAGAGAATGGAGAGACATCTCTTTTTATGAAGAAATTCTATCAATTCCTAATGTCCAACTTCTTCATTATTCAATTAAATCAGAGGACATTTTGAAAAAATGTTCACTGGTAATTACAATCCATGGAGCAGTTGGGCTAGAAGCTGCAATACATAAAAAACCAGCAATAATTTTCTCAGATTTCTTTTATTCTATTTTGCCTTCCGTACACAAATTACAATCCATTGAGGAATTACCTAGTGCTATTAGATCTTCGTTACGTACTAAAGTTCATGCATCTGATGTTGATAAATTTTTGAATTTACTTGAGGAGAACTCTATTGATTTTGATTTATTTGGATTTGAAGTAGATTATCACAATTATTTTTTTAATGAAGGAAATATATTAAATGTTGAAATTGATGGAGAAAAAGTTAAACAGTTTATCAAAAAACATGAATCATCATTTGGTATGTTGGCGGATGAATTTATAAAGAAAATGCAGAAGATTGAGAAATAGATTATGATAATAATATAGTGAAGCGTATGGCAAATTTACAATTTACAATAAATTCTACTCTTGAACCTGAAAAGTTGATGACTTTCATAACTGATTTTGAGTCTTACCAAAGTTTTTTTCCAGATCAAATAAAAGAAGTTAAAATATTAGATCGACAAAATGGTGAAATCTTTACTGAAGAGACGATCGTGTTTTCTACTTTAATCAAGCGCCCATTTATTCAAAAATCACGTCATAAGATAATATCAGACAAAGAATTATTCACGCAAATACTTGAAGGCCCTGCAAAAAACAGTACAGTTAAGATAACATGTATCAAAAATGAACAAGGAAGCCAAATTGCATTTGATGCTGAACTGAAGCTGTCATTTAAAGCAAAATTTCTATCACCATTGATTAAAAAATTTTATAAACGATATCTAACTGCAATCATCTTTAAAATCACTGAACGTCATCTTAAGTTACAAGAATCTAACTAAAATGGCTGAAAATTCACAAATGGTTAATTGGGACAATATTTTTCTCAATTCTAAAACTTTTCAAGAGAGAAAGCCAACAAAATGGGCATTTCTTGAGGAATTTTTTGTGAAAGATTTCTATGAAAAATTGTATGAAACTTATCCAAAAAAAGATGATAGCTGGTTTGTTGAATCATCTAATGATAAATCAGCATATAGGAAATGGTGGGCAGGAAAAAAGAATGGTGATCATTTTGCAAGTGATGTAGAGGATCCAAATTTTAGCAAATCTTGGAATGAATTTTACCATTATTTATTTTCCGATGAATTTCTGTCTAACATTCGTAAGTTTTCTGGAGTTCCTGTTAACAAAACAAAATTTGTAACGTTTATGCTTTTAACACGTGGAGGATACCAACTTCCCCACATTCATAATGTTGGACCTAATACATTGATCCTAATGTTTTATTTTAGTAAAAATTGGAAAAAAGGTGATCCTGGAGGAACATATGTAACACCAGAAGAGGATGAATCAAAAATGATCTTTGAGCCATATAATCTGGATAATAGTGTCATGATCTTTCATGATGGACCTCATGCAGGACATGGTGTTAGATACATAGAGAAAGATGTTGAAAGGAGAGCTGTTCAGATTTATTTGGAAAAATATTCACCAGAAGAGGGTTGGAGTGCATATCCTATTAAGAGAGAATTAAGAGAAATCTAAAACTAAGAAAAAGATTGTAGTAGGTTTTTTATAATCTGTTTTAATGTGCATATCTATGGCTTCTAAAATGTATGCAACTGATTCAAAAGTACGATGGTTTGCGTCTGAAGGAGATATTAATTCTAAACTAGCATCAATCATAGGTAAAAAATTTGAAACATATAGAGAAAAATGGGATGCAGTAAATAGGTTTGAATTAGAAACTGATTTTCCTTTATTTTTACAATTAGAAACTAATCAGATCTGTAATTTGCTATGCCCATCTTGCCCAATTGGACAACCAGAGGCTTATACAAAATACATTTCTTCTGAAAAAATGGATTGGGAATTATATCAAAAAATAATTCTTGAAGGAGAAAAATACGACTGTCCATCTATGGAACCACAGGGGACAAATGAACCATTTCTTGATCAAAATCTTGAAAATTACATAAAGTTTGCAGCTGATCATGGTTTTATTGATATTATGTTAAACACAAATGGAACAATCCTATCCGAAGAACGTGCAAGAAAAGTTTTAAAATCTGGAATTACTCGGCTACGATTTAGTCTGGATGCTGCAACAAAAGAAACTTATGAAAAAGTCAGATTAGGTGCAAAATACGATGTGACTATGAAAAATATAGAAAGATTCCTCGAAATCAAAAAACAAGAAAAGTTTGAATTACCTATGGTGGGTGTCAATTTTTGTAAGACAAAATTTAATGAGCATGAAGAGGATAAATTTATTGAAAAATGGATTGACAAAGTAGATTTTTTTGTCATACAAGATTTCCAACCACCAGATCTAGATACAAATTATACAGCATTTCTACCGTCAAAATCTAACCTTAGAGAAAGCATTCAGGAGTCTGGTTATAACTGTCAACAGCCATGGCAACGAGTTTTAGTTCGAAGCAATGGAGAAGTTTGTCCTTGCTGTGCATTTTTTAGTACAGAGTTATCACTTGGAAATATGAAAGAACATAACTTACACGAACTTTGGATCTCAAAGGAAATGCGTGAGCTACGCAGTATGCATAAACTAGGTAAATATGGGGAAAATCCATGGTGCAAAAAATGTGTTAATCACATGGGTGGTGAATATGGTGATTCACAACTAATAGATATTAAAACTCCATCAAAAAATTAATAATTGCAACCTGATTTCAATTTTAGTTTAAAATTCATCCTCTAAGTTTTTTCTTCACTGGTATTTCTGAATCCCACACTCGTTTTTTACCATCTCCCATTATAGCTTCTACACCATTGACATCTCTAACCATTCTTTCTAATCCACCAGGTTCTAATGATGCTGCTTGATCTGAACCATACATAGTTCTGTCTAAAGTAATATGCCGTTCTAATGAAGTTGCTCCAAGAGTAACTGCAATTAATGAGACTCTATAAGCACCAATTTCATGTCCACTATATCCTACATTACATCCAAATTCTTTCTTTAACATTGGAATGCATAAGAGATTTGCTTCTTCAATTTTCATTGGATATGAGCTATTTGTATGCATCAATTCAAAGGGACAACTATATTCTCTAAAGATATTTACTGCATTGCTAATTTCTTCCATAGTACTCATACCAGTTGAAATGAATGTTTGTTTTTTTTCTTTAGCCACAGTTTTTAACAATTCATTATTTGTTAGCATCGCAGAAGCGATTTTATTATATTTCAAATCATATTGGTGTAGAAATGATTGGCTATCTAGATCCCATGACGATGCAAACCAATCTATATCATAAAGTAGACAGTGTTTATTGATCTCATCATATTCTTTTTTCCCAAATTCTAATCCTAGTTTCTGATCACGATTTGTATTTCCCCATGGACTTTCTCTTGGAGAATCTAGAACATCTTTAGAATAAACTTTTTCAATTGTTCTTTTTTGAAACTTAACTGCATTACAGCCTGTTTTTTTTGCTATCTCTATTAGCTTTTTTGCAATTTCCAAGTCTCCATTATGGTTAATACCAATTTCTGCGATAACGAATACCATATTTTCGAGCGTCTTCTTTAATGTAATAAACTTATTTTATAATTACTCTGTACTCTTATTATTCGTCTTGAAGACCATTTGCTGACCATCCACCATCAACGTAAATATCTTGACCTGTCACATAGGATGAAGCATCAGATGCTAAGAATATACATGGTCCTAACAGATCATTTGTTTTACCCCATCTTCCTAACATAGTATTTGCTTTCCTAGCTGTATACTTTTTTTTATTTCGATAGCTTTTCTCAGTCATTTTAGTAGCAATATATCCAGGTCCCAAATTATTTACTCTAATACCATATTTTCCACAATCTCTAGCTAATGATTTACCTAACATCTTTAATCCACCTTTTGATGCAATATATGCAGGATTATCAGGGAATCCAAATTCCGCATTAATACTTGTAATGTTAATAATTGAACCAGAACGATTTTTTTTCATTCGTTTCAAAACTTGTTGAGTAAAAATAAAAGCTCCTGTCAGATTAACGTCAAGTGTTTTAGTCCATGAATCTAAAGAATAATTATCTAGTTTATCTGGTATAGTTATTCCTGCGTTATTAATTAGAACATCTATTTTCTTATTCTTCTTAATTATTTCAGCACAAGTATTTTTTATCTCATCCAATTTTGTTATATCACAGAGCATATTATTCAAGCCTCGATACTTTTTTTGTCTGTTTTTTAATTTTTTGTCTATACAATAAACAATAGCACCTCTTTTTGAAAGACCTAATGCAAGAAATTCACCAATTCCTTGCCCACCACCAGTGATAATAACGACTTTACCCTTAAGTGAAAATAAATCATCATCCATAATGAACGACAATCAGTATTCAGATATAATAATACTTGTGATAAATTGAATCACTCATAGTATTTCTATAGTAAAGGTTTTCAATAGTATAATTAATTTAAAAATTAGATCCTGATATGGCAGATTCTAACTTTATTGATGAGATTAATGCAATATTTGATGATAGTATAGATGTAATTAGCAAATCAAAAAATCTATCTGAAAAAATTAACGAATCAGCATTAAAAATTATCTCATGTATAAAAAACAATGGAAAAGTGGTTTTATTTGGTAATGGTGGTAGTGCTGCTGATGCACAACATATGACTGCAGAATTAATTGGACGATTTAAGGTTGATAGTAATCCTATACCTGCTATTGCATTAACTACTGACACATCTGTAATAACATCTATTGCCAATGATTATGACTTTGATGAAATTTTTTCAAGACAATGTGAAGCATTAGTAAATAAAAATGATATAGTTATTGCAATCTCGACTAGTGGTAATTCAAGTAATATAATTAATGGAATTATTGAGGCAAAAGAAAAACAATCGTTTGTTATAGGATTAACAGGTAATTCAGGTGGAAAATTGAAGTCTGAAGTAGATCTTCTTCTTGATGTACCATCCAATGATACTGCAAGAATTCAAGAAAGTCATAGGATAATAATTCATTCTCTATGCCAATTAATAGAAAAAAAATCTATAATCTAATTTTTCATGAATTAATTATTTTACCATAAATTTTTCCTGCTGCAAGTTCAGTATTTTGTAATGCATCATTAAAATTTCCTGGGCGGAAAAAACTTTCTCCCAGATTAATGAATATTATTTTATTATCTTTATCATTCTCCCATGCAAATTCTTTAATGATCGAATTCAATGCGCCCATGCTTATATGATCCTCAATTACAAATATTTTTTCAAATTTATCAAAAATCTCATGTAAAATCTCTTTATCTATTGGTTTTAAAAACCTCATATTATACACTGCATGTGAAAAAGATTTTTCAGAAAGTTTTTTTGAGGCTTTTAGACAAATATCCAAAATTGTTCCATATGAAAGAATAGCTACATTATCTCCTTTGATAACACATTCATTCTTTCCCCAAACGAAAGGTTCTCTTTCTATGTCTATTGATCCAGAATTTGAATCTCTAATGTAGAGTGGTCCATCTAATTTTGATATATTATCAAGAACTTGTAAAGTTTCAGATACATCAGAAGGCGCAACAACTGTCATGTGAGGAACTAGTCTCATTAATGCAATATCTTCAATTGCTTGATGAGTTGGACCGTTTGCAGTACCATTCGCTGTGGCAGAAAGTCCATTGAATGTACCAACTAAAACAGAAGGAAGGCTTGGATAACCAAGGTCTGTTCGTATAAATTCAAATGCACGCATTGTTAAAAATGCAGACATACCATGCATGATAGGTAAAAATCCTAATTTTGCCAATCCCGCACCTATACCAATTAAGTTTTGTTCCGAAATTCCCACATCTATGAAATTTTTATTTAGTTTATCAGGTACATTTCTTAGCGAAACTCTATTTTCTGCTGTAAGTACAACAATTTTTTTATTTTTTTCAATCATTGCAAGAATCTTGGATTCATAAGGTTCCATTATGTATCACTATTTCCTCCCATTTCATTATCTAATATTTTATTGAATTCTGATAATTCTTTTTCATTAAAATCACCAAACCAATATTTTGGATTATCTTCTATAAGCGGAATACCATTTCCTCTTGTAGTATTAGCAATTATCACTGTTGGTTTATCTAATCCATTTTTAGAAATTTCTTCAAATGTATCACGTATGTCTTTGATATCATGTCCATTACAAGATAATGTTATCCATCCAAATGCTGAAAATTTATCCTGAATTGATTCTAATGGAATTAGTTCTTCCGTCTTGAGATTAGCTTGTCTAAAATTTCTGTCTATTATCACAGTGAGATTATCAAGTTTGTATGCGTTTGCAATTAAAACAGATTCCCATACAGAACCTTCATTTAATTCTCCATCACCTAATACCACAAAAACTCTGTTACTGATTTTATTTAATTTAGAAGCAAATGCCATACCTATACCTATTGCTAAACCATGACCCATCGAACCACTGTGAAATTCTATTCCTGGAATGTTTGGGTTTGGATGCCAGTACAAATCATCCTTTACAGTTAGATAATTTTCTAATCTATCTTTTGATATTATACCAACTTGAGCTAAAACTGCATATAATCCTGAAACTGCATGACCTTTACTTAGAATTAAAATATCTCTATCTTTTTCCATATTTTTGATTTTTTCTATATCAAATACATTGCTGTAGAGATAAGCAAGAATATCTATACATGAAAATGCTGAACCAATAAAACAACCTCCATTTTTAGCCATTTTTAATACATTTTTTTTACAGGATAGAAGAAAGTTATTGAAATCTATTTCCTTGAAATTATTATTCACAAAATTTGTTATAATGTATGCATATTATATTTACTCCACTTTCGTACACCTATCCGTTATTTTTTAGACTGCAACGGATTTCATTGTTTTTGATGATTTTTTCATTGCTAATGCAATTTTCAAAGTAGCTATACCCTGTTCAATGTCATTGATAGTTTTTTTCCTCTGTTTCACGCATTTTATAAAATGCTTTAGTTGCTCAACATATGAGAAATTTCTTTGATAATTTTTTACTTTGAATTCGGTTTTCCATCTTTTTTTATTCATGATGTAAATATTCACACTATTATTATCAGAATTCCAATAAATCTCTCCTTTTGTTCCACGTATTTTACAACTTCGGAAATCTGGCCTCTGAAAATAATCCATATGAAGCTCACCCACTATTTGATTCTTAAATTTCAATAAACTTGATACATAATCTTCTGCGGTGACATCAAGATCGCTGAATTTTCCTGACATTGAAATTACATTTTCAACTTCCTGAAAGAGCCAATACATATAGTCAATTTCATGAATTTGTGTTAGAATAATACCACCTCCCAAATCTTTTCTTGCTGCATATCCTTTTCTATAATCTTCCCATGGATGATAATCTGGCAGATAAGAACAATTCTGAACCTGTGCCGAAATGATTCTTCCAATTTTTTGTTGTTCTATCATATTTTTGATTTTTTTAATACATGGATGAAACCTCATATTACATCCCATCTGTGTTATCAGTTTCTTCCTCTTTATGATGGCATGTAATTTTTCAACATCTTTTAAAGAATTTGATAATGGCTTTTCTAAAAATAGGTCCAATCCTGCTTTTGCTAATTTAATTGCAGTTGGAATATGTAAGCTAGTTTCATTGGCTATAATTCCAATATCTGGTTTTTCTTTAAGACATCGTTCAATGGTGCGATATACTTTTGCATGTTTTTTTAATTTACCAATATCCTTTCTTTTTGTGCAGACTATTACTTCTAAATTAGAAATTGATAAAAGATTTTCAATATGACGTTTTCCTATAGATCCATATCCGACTACTAATATTTTTTTCATGTTAATCATTAGTTTGAATATTAAAATAATTTACTTAGCTAAATTCTGCTTTTTATGAATTCAATAGGTTTGACTGGTGTGGGATCAGTTTTGGATAAAACTGCTCTGTATATGCTACTATAATCCAAAAGGTAGATCAAGTTTACAAGTTTTGTTAGAATACTACCGTTTGAAGAATGTATTTCTTTGTACTGTATTTTATTTAGTTCAAAAAATTCTTTGAGTACTTTCCATCTTTGCTTGGTTTTAGCATAATCATCTTTACCAATTATTAATACAGGCTTAATTTTTGATCTTTTTTCCCAAGCAACAATTGCATTATGTGAAGATTCTATTACATCCTCAGCAAATGTATGAGTTTTTGCATTTTCTTGCAATGAGTTTTTGAATCTAATAGCAGCTGAATGTAATCCCCAGGGATAATAAATAATCGGGAGTTCGGAAATCCATTTAGCTAATGACAATGCAGGATTTGAATGTGTTAGATTAGTTGAAGAAATTTTTTTCTTTGTGTCAATTAATTGAGATATTGATTCATTGACATCAGTTTTCTTAACCGGAATCATGTCTTCTAGCGCATTTAACATAGAATATAGATAACAAGAAAAAGATGCACGTGGTGAGTGAATTTCTGGAATTTCAATATAAGATATGTTGTTTTTTGTCGAAAATTTTTTCATTTTACCGCCGGAAGAAAACGCGACAAATTTACCTTCAGATTTTCTAGCATTTTGCAAAATAGATAAAGCTTCTTTAGAATTTCCTGAAACACTTGTTGTAACAACTAATGTATTTCGACCCACAGTTTTTGGAAGAAGATATCCTTTTACAACATTCACATGTATGTTAGTTTTTGATAATATTGATGACATTACATCACCAATAGTTCCAGATCCTCCTACACCAGCGAATACGATATGTTCTATATTCCTAAATTGTAATTTTGATAAATCTTTTTTATAATTTTCTTGTGCTATTTCCGGCCATTTTTCATAAGCCTCATACATTTTTTCAGAATCATATCTCTGAATATCAGAAATTTTCATTAATTGTTATTGAAACTTGGAGGATAATAAAATGGTTAACTATTCAATCGTTATTTTAAATTGGAAAATGGGCAAGTAATATAACCAGTTTTAAACTAATCCGAGATTGTAATGGAATTGCGTACTGTAGAATGGAAGGATGATTCTGTGATTATGATTGATCAAACCAAATTACCAAATGAATTAGTTTTTGCAAAATATACTGATTACAATGATGTTGCTGAAGCAATTCGAACTTTAGTTGTCCGTGGAGCTCCGGCTATTGGAGTTTCGGGTGCATTTGGAATGGCGCTTGCTGTGTTACAAAGCTCATCTGAAAATATCGAAGGTTTGTTGTCTGATTTGAAAAAAGCAAAAAAAATACTTTTTGAGACAAGACCAACCGCTGTTAATTTATCTTGGGGATTAGAAAAAATTATGAAGATCGCTGAGCAAGGAAAAACAGTATCTGAAATAAAAGATATTGTAGTTGCTAAGGCAAAGGAGATGGCAGAAGATGATATCAATATTAATAAAAAGATGGGGAAGAACGGAGCAAAGTTATTTGAAAACAACGATACAATAATGACACATTGTAATGCTGGTGCTTTAGCAACAGTGGCATATGGAACAGCTTTAGGTGTTATACGTGCTACAAATGAAAGCGGAAAAAACATTAAAGTTATTGCTACAGAAACACGACCAGTACAGCAGGGTTCAAGACTTACAGCTTTTGAGCTAAAACATGATGGGATAGATGTTATCTTAATTCCAGATACAGCAGTTGGTTATACAATGGCAAATAATCTTGTAAATGGTGTTGTAGTCGGAGCAGATCGAATTCTTCAAACAGGTCATGTATTTAATAAAATTGGAACATATCAAGTTGCTACAATGGCAAAACAGCATAATATTCCATTTTATGTTGCTGCACCACTTTCTACATTTGATCTTGAAAGTAGACCTGAGGACATTATAATAGAACAAAGAAAGGCAAGTGAGGTGACGGGCATTGGAGATAATAAAACTGCACCTGATGGAATAGATGTAATTAATCCAGCCTTTGATATGACCCCACCAGAACTAATTTCTGGAATTATAACTGAGGGAGGCGTAGCAAAACCTCCATTTGATGAATCTATTAAAAAATTATTCTAAGCTAAAAAATAGAAAGTTTTTATTTATTCCATGATTTTGTCAGCATATGAGTCAAGTTAGTACTGAGCAAATTGAAAATTCCCTTAAACAATGTATGGATCCAGAAGTTCCTCTAAGTATTGTAGATATGGGCCTGATTTATGGAATAAATGTATCTGAAAATAATGATGTTAACATAAAAATGACAATGACAACCAAAGGATGTCCATTACATGATACTATGGTTGATGATGTTACTAGATATGCAAAAAAAGTTCCTGGTGTAAATAATGTTCAAGTGGACATAGTTTGGGATCCTCCATGGTCTATGGATAAGATGTCGGATGAGGCTAAAGCAAAAATGAAAGGTTTTGGAAATCAGTCCACACCTGCACCAATAAACTATGAAACTGCATTACCACAAGGTGTAGGTAAAATGGTGAAACAAGAGGATGGTTCTATAATGCTTGCTAACGAGCATGACCAAGGATTTATGGTAAATCAAGCAATCATTGACTTTTGGAGATCATGCAATGGACAGAGAAAAGTCACAGAATTAGTAGAGCTTTTTGCACAGCAAACAGGACTACAACGTTCTCAAGTGGAGAAAGAAGTAATGCAACTTTTAAAACAACTTCATGAGGGTGGTTTACTAGTAATTCCAAACCAAAACGCGGAACCAAACGTAGAGTTTAAAAAATCCAACTAAATTTCATTAATTTCTAAAATAGTAGCTTGTACAGAATCCATTC
>ENA-UPTF01001726-UPTF01001726.1-marine-metagenome-genome-assembly--contig:-NODE-1726-length-13446-cov-2.273543_pt1 | contig 13446 bp, 10 predicted proteins | sample MGYA00238166_ERZ767019 | MGnify/ENA primary metagenome ERZ767019 (study PRJEB28930, sample SAMN06266391) | marine metagenome | isolation source: Sea water from 250 m depth | place: Atlantic Ocean...
GTACTTTACACACCGGCTGTGGTATGCCGTCAATTCTCAATCCGCTTGCGTCTGCCTCTATTGTCAACCTGGGAGTAACTTATGAGCGACATCGCGGTGTTAGGAGCAGGACCCGCCGGACTAATGGCAGCCCTCAAAGCTCGCGAACGAGGACACGAGGTCACAATATTCGAAGCTTCTGATCGCGTCGGAGGGATGGCGGCAAGCTTCGAAGTTGCTGGCCAGCGTGTGGACTACGGAAGTCATCGGCTTCACCCAGCTACCGAACCGTCAATCATGTCTCTCATCAAAGAGTTACTGGGTGATGATCTGCAAACCCGGCAACGCAACGGTCGTATTCGTCTAAGAAACCGATGGATCAAATTCCCACTTCGAACCATGGACATGATTCAACAGTTGCCCCTCGCCTTCAGTAGTGCAGCAGTGTTCGATACTTTGACCACACCATTTCGGTCAAAAGAATCGAATGATTTCCAATCGGAGATTGAGCGTCGACTGGGCCCTACGGTGGCAAAAGAGTTTTACGGGCCCTACGTGACGAAGCTCTACGGCACAACACCTGACCAATTAACTACCGAGTTATCAGACCGTCGAGTCTCGGCATCAGGACCACTGCAAATTCTCGGAAACGCAATTCGTAACTCTCAAGCCAAAGCACGAATTTTTTATTACCCGCGCCGCGGCTACGGCCAAATCACAGAAGCCCTGGCTGAAACCGCCATCGCGCAGGGCGTAAACATCCGCTTGTCATCACCAATTGAGCGTTTAACAGTGAACGAAACTGCGGTCGACATCTACTTCCGAGACACTCGCGTCCAAGTTCAGACAGTGCTCTCATCGATCCCGCTGCCCTCTCTCGCCGCGACGCTCCAACCGCCGCCGCCGAGCGAAGTCATTGAGGCCATAGCGAGCCAACGAACAAGAGGAATGGTGATCGCATATCTGGTCGTGCCTCAGGCCCAGTACACGCCTTTCGACGCGCACTACTTCCCTGGCTCAGATGTCTCAACTGCGCGACTATCGGAACCAAAGAATTACCGAACGGCCGACGACCCTATCGATGTCACCGTTTTATGTGCCGAATTGGCGTGCTGGGTCGACGACGAAACATGGCACCTTGACCGGGAGGCAGTCGGCCAACTCGTCGCCGAAGACCTCAAAAGATCGGGGCTTCCACCCACAAACCATGTACACACCGAAATCCGACGTCTTGGCTCCGTCTACCCCGTCTACGAACACTCAACACTTCAAGCCCGCCGTACAATCAAAGATTGGGTCGGGCGACCGAAGCGCGTCGTGACTTTAGGCCGACAAGGCCTCGGAGTTCCCGACAACCTCCACCACGTGCTGCGCATGGGGGTTAGTGCTGCCGACGCTCTCAAGACTGACGGCTCCTTCGACCGCGAGGCCTGGCGAATGGCTCTAGCCGAGTTCGAGACGTTCGTAGTCGAGGACTGAGACCCTCGCCCTGCCCAATGAAACAGCCGAAGGTCCATTCTTCTATGAGGTGACCTGGGGTCAAACGGCATTCAGTTCCCGGTAGACGGCGGGAACAACCTTGCGCAGATATCGACCCAGTTTGACAAAGCTCTCACCGTTGGTCCGAAAGCGGTAGCTGATAGGCACCTCGTGGTATCGGAAACCCTTGGCCAGCAGGTCCAGAGTCAGCACCTGGGCGTAGTTGAAGTCATGCACCACCTCGGCGGCCCGAGCCGCTGCCGGGGAAAAGGCCCGGTACCCGGTCTGCCCGTCGTCAATCCGGCGTCGAGCCACGATCGAAAGCAGACGACTCAAGACCTTGTTGCCAAAGCGTCGATGGGGTCGCATGTGCTCGATAGTCCCAGCAAAGCGACTGCCCACCACGTAATCAGCCTCACCAGCGAGAATCGGAGCAACCAAGTTCTCCAACTCCTCCGGTGGGTACTCTTCATCGGCATCGCAAAAGGCGATAGCTGCAGCGCCATTCGCCACACCGACGGACAATCCGTAGCGCACTCCGGCACCGAGACCGCGACAAGAGGGGAACGACTCCACCGTCGCACCAGCCGCTTGGGCCACCTCAGCGGTCCTGTCAGTAGATCCGTCGTCGACTACGAGCACCTCAACTCGGCGCCCGCAGACTTCTGACGGCACCCGATCCACACAGCGACCCACTGTCGCCTCCTCATTCAGGGCCGGCATGAAGAGCAACACAGGTGCGTCGATGGGTACCACCGGAGCAGGATCGGGCGCCGGTGGCAGGTGCGCTGGCAGCCGGAAGCGACCCAGAAGGCCGGGCTGGGGCCACCACACGGCAACGGCGCCGACTAGCAGCGACCATGCCGTCTTGAGGGCGTGGGCAGCCAACGCCGCAACCAAGGCGTCTTTAGCGCCATGCCCGAGCATCGCGTAGGCGGCCACCGAGGCCGCCTCGTAGGTCCCAAAGCCACCCGGAGCTATGGCCGCAATCTGTGCCGAGACAGCAACCGTCGTGACAAGCACAGCGTCGAATGCTGACAACTCGATGCCCGCCCATCGGGCGCACTGCCACACCAGTACCGCCTCTAACAGCCACGCCGCCACGGTCATTACGAAGGCAGTGGGGCCCGGAAGGCGAACCTGTGACAGATCAAGGTGAGAAAGCCGGCGCAGAGACAACCAAGCCACTATCCCGGCAACGAGCACAGCAGCCGCTAGTAGCCAGGCCCATCCACCGACTAGTCGGGAAAAGGCGCGCGGTGCTATCAGCCAGCCCAGCCCTGCCACGGTTGCAATGTCAGCCGCCCGCAGAGCAACTGTGGAAGCAGTGGCCGCCTCGAGACCAACCGGCGTACGCCGAGTCACGCTCAAAATCCGCAGCGGCTCACCAAGGCGAAGTGGCAACACGTGGTTGGCGCCAAAAGCAAGGTGGATACCTGCCAACGCCTGTCCAAGGGGCAGCCCCGGAAGGACTCGTCGCCAGGCCAACGCCCGCAAGACAAAGGCGAGCCCGAAGGCGGCACAAGCGACGACCACGCCCACTGGGTCACCAGTCGCCCTGGCCCAAGCACGTCGGAGCGCGTCTACATCAACAGCAGCGGCAACCGCTGCTGCCGCTACCACCAAGGCAAGCAGCCCAAGCGCCAGAGCCGTCCACCATCTTGCCCCCAGTCCGCGACCGACTTCGGAACGCAGCATCCCTATCTCCCTCTCCAGTTAGGCCAGTCGGTGTCGGCGTTGGCTACCGACAATACGTTAGGTACACCTTACGGATTTCGTGTAGCACTCGCTACACTCAACCGCCATGACAAAGATCGAAGACTCATCTCTCCGTCGCATCACTGCAACCGTCCTCGCCATCGCCATAGCGGCCAGCTTCACCACCGCCTGTAGCAGCGACAAGCGAGAGCTCTCCGAAAAGGCTGCTGCCATCGTGACCGGGGAGTGCCGCGACGAACGCAACCAAACGGTAACCATCTACTCAGGCCGCACCGAGTACTTGATTAGGCCCATCATCGAAGCTTTCGCCTGCGAAACAGGAATTGACGTCCGGGTCCGCTGGGGCAACTCGACTGACCTGGCGATTCTCATCGGCGAGGAAGGCACCGCCACCGAGGCCGACGTCTTCCTCTCACGATCGCCCGGGCCGGTCGGTTTCCTTGAAAGTCGCGGCCTCCTCGGAACCATCGACGACGAGGTCCTCAGCCTGGTTGATCCTCAGAACCGGGCCTCTAGCGGTTCTTGGATCGGATTCTCGGGCCGCAAGCGCGTGTTGGTCCGCAACCTCGACCTGGTATCGGATAGCGAACTTCCCGAGTCCGTCTTCGACCTCACCGAGGATCGCTACCGAGGACGAGTCGGACTACCGGCAACCAATGGCTCATTCGAGGATTGGTTCACCGTGTTTCGCGATACGCACGGTGATGAGGTAGCCACTCAATGGCTACACGACATGGTGGCCAACGACGCCGAGTACTACCCCAACAACAGGGCGATCGTGGAGGCTGCGGGCCGGGGTGAGATTGATATGGGCCTCGTCAACCACTACTACCAGTACCAAGAGGCGGCAGCGGCCGGCGACTCTCACCGGGCTGAAAATCACGACTTCGGGCCCAACGACATCGGCTCACTTCTGATCATCACAGCTGCCACTATCTTGGGGACGACCAAGGATCGCGGCGCCGCCCACGAACTACTTGCCTACCTACTCAGCCCGCAAGCCCAGTTGTATTTCACTAATCAGACGTTCGAGTACCCACTCGGTGCCGGCATAACCCCCAACTCGATCCTTCCAGCGCTATCCGCTCTGGAGATCGGATCGGTCGACTTCGACTCTCTGGGTGGCGGCTTTGAAGAGACGGAGCGCATTATTAGAGAGAGTGGAATCCTCACCGGCTAACCCCGCCCGGGGTACCGCGGCCGCTGGCCCACCAGATCGGAGGGTCGAAGGTCGCAAGCAGGCGCCGCTGCCTCTAACGGCTGCGGCGTTCATCGTCGGTGTCCTTTTTGCTTTCCCAGCCCTATATCTGACCTGGCGCAACGTCACCAGCGACAGCGACCCATTAGGGCTGCTGACCTCATCACGGACCTTAGAGCCGCTGCGCCGCAGCGTGGTGCTGGCCGTCCTCGTATCCGCTAGCACTGCAGTACTGGGAACAGCTCTCGCCTGGCTAACCGCCCGCACCGACCTCCCAGGGCGCCGAATCTGGCGGGTTCTACTGCCCCTGCCACTCGCCTATCCGACCTTCGTTGGGGCGGCGGCATTTATCCGCACCCTCAATCCGGGCGGCCTAGCCAACGACCTCCTGGAAGGAGTTGGCATCGACCACTCCTTCGAACTTCGCGGACTGTTCGGTGCCTGGCTAGTTCTCACCCTGTTCACCTACCCATACGTCTACCTACCAGTTGCCGCACGGCTCCGCAGCCTTCCAGGATCGCTTGAAGAAAGTGCCCGGCTGCTCGGTGACTCCGGATTCAGCACCTTTCGTCGAATCGTTCTTCCTCAGACTGCATCCGCCATCACTTCAGGCGCCCTACTGGTCTGCCTGTACACGATCAGTGACTTCGGAGCCGTCCAGCTCATGCGCTACGACACCCTGACCCGCGCCATCTGGACGACCCGTCTGGCAGACCAGCCCACTTCATTCGCCCTATCGGCCATCCTGCTGGTTCTAGCCGTGGTCGTGGTGGCCGGTGAACGCATCGGCAGCCGCCGGCTCGGTGAGCGACGACCAGCACGCACCAATACCAGCCGACCCCTTACTACACCGCTGAACCGTTGGCGGCTCCCCGGACTGGCTCTGGTTGGCGGCACGATCGGTCTTGCTTTAGTGGCTCCGGCTGCAGCTCTGGCCGATTGGGGAATCTCAGGCCTAGTCCGGAACGCAACCGGTGGTCGCTCCCTGGCCATCAACGCCTCAGATGTCGTCGGCCCGGCCTGGAACACCGTCTGGGTGAGCGTGGTGGCCGCCTGCGTAGCCGTCTTTGCCGTCCTACCCACTGCAATGCTGCTGGCCCGCTACCGCTCCCGGGTCGGCCCAATCACAGGCAACGTGATTATCTCGACCTTCGCCATGCCCGGCCTGATCGTCGCTTTGGCCATGTTCTTCTGGACCCTGCGCAGCAACTGGGCGGCCGAGTACCTGCGCGGCACCTTGTTCGTCCTGGTGTTCGCCTACGTGGTCCGATTCGGAGCCCAGGCCCTCGGCGCAGCCCAGATAGCAGTGGCCGCCGTGCCCGACCGTCTGCACGATTCGGCAAGGGTGCTTGGCGCTGGGTCTTTCCGCCGTCTGGCCACCGTGGACGCGCCACTCGTAACCCCCGGACTGCTCGCCGGCGGTGGCCTAGTGCTGCTATCGACCATGAAGGAACTGCCCATCACCCTCCTAGTAGCACCGTTTGACTTCCCCACACTGACCACCAAGATCTTTCAGTCATTCGAGGACGCCTTCGTGGCTGAGGCTGGCCTGCTGGCAATGGTCTTGGTGGTTCTGTCCGGTGCCCTCACTTGGTTCTTGGTGGTCCGCCGGGCTGATCACCTCGACTGATACCAGGCATGACCTTGGCGAAAACAGGTCTCCTCCGGGCAATGGTGGCCGTGGGCATGGTGGCCACCATTACCGCGGCCGTGGGCATCCCGGCGCGAACCACCTATGGAGCTCAGGTCAGCGTGGACGAGCCCCAGTACCTATTAACCGCCATCAGCCTGGCTGAGGACTTCGATCTGGACGTGTCCGACGAGATCGACGATGAGCGATACCTGCCTTTCCACGAAATTGGCCTCAACACTCAGACCATTGACCTTGACGAGCAGGGCCAACGGATTAGCCCGCATGACCCCCTCCTGCCGGCAATGTTGGCCCTGCCGATGCAAGTCGGCGGATGGGTGGCAGCCCGAGCCTCGATCGCGATAGTTGCTGGCCTGCTCGCCGCGGCAACTCTGTGGGTGGCCGTTCGTCGCTTCGGGGTATCAACGCGAACCGGAGCCTGGGTGGTGGGTGCTCTGTCGGCAACGCCGCCACTGACCGCCTACGGCAGCCAGATCTATCCAGAACTGCCAGCCGCCCTAGCTTTGGTGGTTGCCGTCGGAGCGGTTTCGGGTCTCAAAGTCAAAGCGAGTGAAACGACGCCACGAACCCGCTTGCTTGTGGTCTTGGTAATAGCTGTAACTGCCCTGCCCTGGCTGTCGGTGAAGTACGTCCCGACTACCGCAACTGTGGTCGGAATCGCCGCCAAGAACCTCTGGCAGTTAGGGCAGCGACGTCTCCTTCTACTCGGCGGTCTGGCCCTAGGGGCTATGGGCATCCTTTACGTCGTATTCCACGTACGTGTCTACGGTGGATGGACGGTTTACTCGGCCGGCGACCACTTCGTGACCAGCGAGTTCGGTGTCGTGGGCTTCAATCCCGACTACTGGGGCCGGTCCCGACGTCTAGTCGGCCTTCTCATCGACCGGCCTTTTGGTCTGGCCTCATGGTCCCCCGCCTGGCTGGTGATGGCGCCAGCTCTCGGTGCGCTAATAGCCCGCCGTCCTGCTGGCTGGTCGCTTCTGGCACTTCCAATAGCTACCGGCTGGGCTACGGCGACCTGGTTAGCACTCACCATGCACGGCTGGTGGTGGCCGGGACGTCAGGTTGTGGTCATTCTCCCACTCGTCGTAGTGGTCGTTGCCATAGCAGTGGACCAGACGCGCCGAATGCTTGTTCCGCTCGTGGCGTCAGCAATCGTGGGATCTGCTGGATGGATCTGGGTAGCCGTCGAGGCTTCCACTGGCCGTCGGGCCTTAGCCGTCGACGTCACCGAGACAGCTTGGTTCGGTTACCGGTGGTTCTCTCGCCTTTTCCCCGACCTGCAACGGAGTTCAGCCAGCGATCTGTGGTGGGCTGTTGTCTTGACTCTGGTCCTACTGGCCTGGGCCGGCCTAGCGGGTCGTCGCGCGTCAGTCGAGGGCGACGAGAATACGGGCCGAAGCGAAGGCACCAACGCCGACGAAGTCGCCAGCGATCTCGATGGTGGTAGTGCCATCCGGTGAACTAGCGGTCACCCGACCCCGGTTTCCCGGCTTGATCTCTGCGCCTTCCAAGAACTCGAGCAGACCGTCTCGGAACTCCAACTCCTCAGGAATCCGCTCCACAGTGAACTCCACGCCCGGTCTCAGGTCACTGAGCACCGCTGAGTGCTCAGGCTCCTGGTAGCCAGCTCCAGGAATGGGATTGCCGTGGGGGCAGGTCGTGGGTTCATGGAGGACACGCATGAGTGCATCCTCGACTGGGCCAGAGATGATGTGCTCCCACTTGCCGGCCTCGTGGTGGGCATCGGTCCACGACAAGCCCAGGATGTCGGTCAGGAAGCACTCGGCCAGCCGGTGGCGGCGAACCACCTGTTTGGCGAGCCTTGCTCCATCGCTAGTCAAGGCAATTGTGCCGTCATCGACTGAGACCATGCCCTCCTTTTCCATGCGGCGAACCATCTCGGACACAGCGGGCCGGGATACCTCGAGTCGTTCGGCGATGCGGGCCTGGATTACGTCAACATCGTCTTCAGCTAGTTCGAAAATGGTCTCGCAATACTCCTCGAACGCCGGGTGGTACTCAGGAGTCTCGTAAGTCACGTCGTCACGCTACCTGACAGCAACAAGTCTCTTCCGGGGGCAGCCGGCTCCCTCAAACTTCGAGTGGCTCGGTGATGGGCGACCTGCTCTGCCAGGCCATCTTCCAAGCCGGTGGTGGGCACCCAGCCAATCATGTCCCGGAGTCGGTCGACACAGGCGTGCGTCAGATCGGGGTCACCCGGCGGGCGCTCGTGGTACTCAACGGGGACCGGACGGCCGACAAGGTGGCCGACGAGGTCCAGAACGTCAATAAGGGGCGTAGCGGTAGACGAACCCACATTGAGCACCATGCCTGAAACACCCGGTGCCACGGCTACCCGGACAACAGCATCGACCACATCGTCCACGAAGGTGAAGGACCGCCGCTGGCTGCCATCGCCCCGTAGTGGGAAGGCAGGCCCCCCGAGAGCTGCTTCAACCATCCGGTGAAAAGCCATGTCGGGCCTCTGGCGTGGTCCGTAGACGGTGAAGAACCGTAACGGCACCACGTCTAGACCGCGGACGCCGTATAGCGAGGCCAGGTGCTCAGTCGACAACTTCGAGAGGCCATAGGGGCTCAGCGGACGCAACGGTGCATCCTCCATGGTCGCGCCGTCGACCGCTCCGTAAACCGACGAACTCGACGCCAATACCAGCCGACGGACACCGGTGGCTAGGCAGGCCTCCATCAGGCGTTGGGTTACCAACACGTTTCGCTCCAAGTGGTTGGCGAACCCTGAACCCCACGAAGTCTGAACGCCCGGTTGGCCAGCCAGGTGGAACACAGTGTCCACTCCATCCAGCAAGGGTTCGAGATCCGACACGGCTAGGTCATCACGCCGCATCGAAAAGCCCGGATGCTTGATCGCGTCGGTGAGGTTGCGCTCCTTGATCGTCGCTTGGTAGGTGGGCGTCAGGCAATCAACCCCCACTACCAGATGCCCGTTGGCCAAAAGACGATCTATCAGAGTCGAGCCGATGAAACCGGCGCAACCAGTAACTAGGTAGGTAACCCGGTCGGGTTTTGGCTGCATCATTGCGACGCAGTGTAAGCCTTTCTATGTGAAGCGCACCTAACACAATTCTCCAGTGCGCTGCCGAGCCACGGAGACGGCGAAGATGGCTAGATGGGACTCGACCCCCGCACCCCAGTCATCGTCGGCGTCGCCCAGGTCACCGACCGGGTGGACGATCCAACGATGGCCCGGACCGCCGTGGAGCTCATGATCGACGCCTGCCGCTCGGCTGGCATCGACGCGGTCGGTTGCGGAACTGCTGTGAGGGCCGACATGGTGGCCGTGGTGGGCGGCATCTGGAGCTACCGGGACCCGGGGCGCCAAGTGGCCGACGCCCTCGGCGCTAGCAACGCCACCACCCTGCTCACCGGCCTGTCCGGCACCTCACCCCAACGGCTGCTGGCCCATCTAGCCGAACTCGTGGCCGATGGCCGAATCGACGCTGCCCTCATGACCGGAGGCGAGGTGTTCCGGTCGCGACACCGGGCCCGAAGGTTCGCCGTAGAGGTCCGTCGCGACGTCGACGAGGCTTTGACCCCAGCTGAACGCTTCGAAGGCGGCCTGGAAATGGCCACACCGCATGAGGAGTCCCGCGGACTCGTCGAACCCGGCGTCTTCTACCCGATCGTCGAATCGGCTATCCGTCACGACCGTGGCGAGACGATCGATCAGCACCGCCGTCGCGTGGGCGCCCTGTGGGCCCGCTTCAACGAAGTGGCATGTGCCAATCCCCATGCGGCAACCCGCACGCCCATGGATGCCGACGCCATCACCACGCCATCGGGAACCAACCGCATGGTTGCCGCTCCCTACACCCGAGCCATGATGGCCAACAACAACGTGGACCAGGCCAGCGCTGTCCTGCTCACCTCGGTGGCCCGGGCCGAAACCCTCGGAGTACCCCGTGACCGGTGGGTGTTCCCCCACGTCGCCACTCGGGCCGACGACCCGGGATCCCCTAGCGTCCGCATGCACCTCCACCGCTCACCGGGTGCACGTGTCAGCGGCACCAGTGCGCTGGCTGCCGCCAGGCTCCACCTTGACGAGGTGGACCACCTGGACCTGTACGCCTGCTTTCCGGCCTCGGTCCAGGTGTGCGCTACCGAACTGGGCCTCGACGCTGATACCGAAACCCGACCTCTGACCGCCAACGGAGGCCTGACGTTTGCCGGTGGTCCGCACTCCAACTCGGTGGGCCAGTCGCTGGCCGCCCTCGTAGGCCGACTACGCGAAGCACCGGGTACCGGGCTGCTGTACGCCAACGGCGGCTACCTCGGCAAGCATGCCTTCGGCATCTACGGCACCGAACCTCCCGCCGCCCCGTTCCACTCGATCGACGGTGCGGACACGATGGCCGAACAGTCTGCTGACGGGATGACCCGCCAACCCGACCCAGGGTTTGCCGGGACGGCCATAATCGACGGCTACACAGTCCGCCACGACCGGAACGGTCTACCCACCGAGGCCCTGATCGCCAGCCTCTCCCCCGCCGGCGCCCGGGTGTGGGGTGGCACCACCGACCGTGGCACGCTCGACGCGTTGCTGGCAGATGACCTCGTCGGCCAGTCTTGTGAACTCGACCTCACCGGCCAGGTCGCCATCTGACCCGGCCAACGGCCAACTCCGGAGAAATAGGAGATCCCATGCAGACCCCGATAACCGAATTATTCGGCATCGAGTTCCCAATCGTGGCTTTCACCCACTGCCGTGACGTGGTGGCCGCTGTATCCCGGGCCGGTGGCCTCGGCGTGCTGGGGGCGGTGGCCCACAGCGACGAGGCACTGGAGACCGACCTGGCGTGGATCGCTGACGAGATCGGCGACCGTCCGTTCGGAGTGGACCTCATCGTCCCTGCCCGATACGCCGGATCCGACGAGGGAGGCCTGACCGTGGCCGACCTGGTGGAAGCCATTCCTGGCGCCCACCGGGATTTCCTCGACGAGCTGCTCGAGCGCTACGGCGTGCCGGAGAACCCGGACACTGCCGGGTGGGCCGAACGCCCGGGTGACGCCCCATTCTCTGCCAACAGGGCTATCCGCCAGTTAGACATCGCCCTGGCCCACCGCCCGGCCCTCGTGGCCAACGCCCTCGGCCCGCCACCACGTGAGATGGTCGACCGCTGCCACGAAGCCGGGGTGACGGTGGCAGCCCTGGCCGGCACGAAGGTGCACGCCGAGCGCCACGTGGCTGCCGGTGCCGACGTCATCATCGCCCAGGGCACCGAGGGGGGCGGCCACACGGGCCACATCGGATCCATGGTGCTCCTACCCGAGGTCGTCGACGCCGTGGCGCCCGTCCCCGTACTGGGCGCCGGCGGTATCGGTCGAGGCCGTCAGATGGCCGCCGCCATGGCCCTCGGGGCAGCCGGCGTGTGGTGCGGATCGGTGTGGCTGACTACCGCAGAAGCCGAGACTCACCCTGTAGTCAAGGACAAGATGCTGGCCGCCGGGTCGGGTGACACTCTGCGCTCGCGCTCCATGACCGGCAAACCCGCCCGCATGTTGCGAACGGCCTGGACCGAGGAGTGGGACCGCGACGACACCCCGGCCCCTCTGGGCATGCCGCTCCAACCAATGCTGACCGGCGCGGCCATTGAACGCATCAACCGGGCCGCCCACCAGGAGGGATCGGGCGCCGAGGAACTGGCCACCTACTTCGTGGGCCAGGTGGTTGGCACCATGAACCGAACCAGGGGTGCCGGCCAGGTGGTACTGGACATGGTCGAAGAGTTCATCGACGCTGCCCAGACCGTTGCCGCCCAACTAGAGGTCTAGGTATTTTCGGCCGTCAGTTGATGTTGATGAGTTGACCACCGTCGACCAGCACGGCATGGCCGGTCATCCACGAGGCGGCGTCAGAGGCCAAAAACAGCGCCGTGGAGGCAATGTCCTCGGGCTCACCGAGGCGCTTCATGGGCAGCGCCTCGGCAATGGCGTCGCCGCGGCCGTCTTCCCACAGGGCGCGAGCAAAGTCGGTGCGGATGAGCCCTGGACACACCGCGTTGACTCGCACGGCCGGGCCCATCTCGGCCGCCAGTTGCTCGGTCAGGTGGATCAACGCCCGCTTGGTTAGGTCGTAGACGCCAAGGATGGGATTGGTACCGAAGGCACCCACCGACGAGATGTTGACCACCGAGCCGCCGTGCTCCTTCATCCACCGGTTCCAGCAGGCCTGAGTCCAAACCAGCGGGGTGGTCAGGTTGGTGGCGAACGTCTTCTCCCACCGGGGGACGTCGATGTCGATGACGGGTCCGGCGTAGGGGTTGGTGGCTGCGTTGTTGACCAGCACGTCGATGGCCCCGAATGCCTCCAGCGTGGCATCCAGCACCCGGTCCATGTCCTCGACCTTGCCGACGTGGCCTGCCACATACGCGAGGTCGCCGCCTGTTGCGGTCCGGAGTTCTTCCACGGTGGCCGCGCACGACTCCTCGTTACGGCTGGTAATCATCACCCTGGCCCCCGCCGCCGCCATAGCCGAAGCGATGCCCCGCCCAATTCCGCGTGAGCCACCGGTGACGATGGCGACCTTGCCGTCCAGTCTGATGTCCATGGACAGCGACCCTAGGGGGACACCTCCGGGTCGTCCGAAGCGGGCTCAGCCAACCCGGCGGTCGTGACCCTCCCAGTAGGGCTCTCGAAGGATGCGCTTAAGGATCTTGCCCGTCGGATTCCGAGGAATCTCCTCGATGAACTCCACTGTCTTGGGGCACTTGAAGCCGGCTAGCCGCTCCCGAGCGTGCGCCAAGATGTCCTCGGCGGTCACCCCCGAGTCGGGCACCGGGATGACCAGGGCCTTGCCCGCTTCGCCCCACCGCTCGTCAGGCACCCCGATGACGGCCACGTCGGCAACCCCGTCGTGGGACATGAGGGCGTTTTCCACCTCGGCCGGGTACACGTTCTCACCGCCCGAGACGATCATGTCCTTCACCCGATCATGGATGTACAGGTAGCCGTCCTCTAGGTAGGCGGCGTCACCGGACCGCAGCCAACCGTCACCAGGCAGGGTCTTGGCCGTCTCCTCCGGCAGGTTCCAGTAACCCAGCATGTTCCCGCCATGGCGCATCCAGACCTCGCCCACCTCACCGTCGGGCAGCGTCTCGCCGGTGTCCGGATCGACGATCTTCATCTCCATGCCCCGGATGGGCTTGCCTGCTGACCGCAGCAGCTTTGGATCGGCGTCGCCACCGTGGTCCTCAGGCGGCAGGGTGGTCCCGGCACCGGTGGTCTCGGTCATGGCGTACACCTGGAAGAACTCGCAACCGAACTGCGCCATGGACTTGACCAGCACATCCTCGGTGATGGGCGAGGCGCCGTAGGCAATGCGTTCCATGGACGACAAGTCGATCCCGTCGGAGGGCACCATCAGGAAGAACTGCAGCATGGC
>ENA-UPTF01001727-UPTF01001727.1-marine-metagenome-genome-assembly--contig:-NODE-1727-length-13445-cov-1.996035_pt1 | contig 13445 bp, 10 predicted proteins | sample MGYA00238166_ERZ767019 | MGnify/ENA primary metagenome ERZ767019 (study PRJEB28930, sample SAMN06266391) | marine metagenome | isolation source: Sea water from 250 m depth | place: Atlantic Ocean...
GGTCTTTGATGACATTCCTCCACCACACAGTAATGCCCAATCGGGTCCAGACCATGGAAGGACAGCCTTCTATCATACACGCCGGCCCCTTTGGGAACATAGCTCACGGTTGCAGCTCCATCATCGCCGACAAGATGGCCTTGGGTTATGCCGATTATGTGATCACCGAGGCGGGCTTCGCCTCTGACCTGGGGTTTGAGAAGTTCATGCACATCAAGACCCGCCAAAGCGGTCTTCTGCCTAATGCTGCCGTCCTGGTGGCGTCGGCCCGTGCCCTGAAATGGCACGGAGGGACCAGACGCCGAGATCTTGGAAATCCAGACCCTGCAGCCGTAATAGCCGGCGGGGATAACCTTATCCACCACATTGGCATAGTCCGGAGTTTCGGCCTACCCTGCGTGGTAGCCATCAACAGGTTTGGCACCGACAGCCCCGAGGAAATCGCCGCAGTGAATCAGATTGCCATGGCCGCCGGGGCAACTTCCGCAGTGGAATGCGATGGCTTTGCCCAAGGCGGTGTTGGCGGTGAAGACCTGGCCCAAGCGGTGGTGGACGCATCCCAGGGAACACCCCAGATAACCTACGCTTACCCCACCGACGCATCAGCCGAGGACAAAGTATTGGCGCTAGCCCAAACGATCTACAACGCAGCCGACGTTAGCTGGTCACCCGAATCCCGACGACGACTTAGATACTTCGAGTCAAAGGGCTGGGGTAGTCTGCCCATCTGCATTGCTAAGACTCACCTATCCATCTCCCATGACCAGGGTCTCAAAGGACGCCCCAGCGGCTACACATTCCCCATAACAGACATTCGGGCTTCTGTTGGTGCGGGCTTCCTATACGCCCTCGCGGGCCCCATACAAACCCTACCTGGCCTGCCAACTCGACCCAGGGCACTAGACATGGATGTGACACCGAAAGGCGAGGTCATTGGTCTGAGTTAGGAAATCGGCTGGGAATCAGCCCCGATATCATCCTCTATGCCACTCTGGGCAACATGTGCCAGTTGATTACTGATAACAAACAAATCACAGACGGATAATCTGGGGACCTTCAGTCAAGCCATTTATTATCATTCCGGTATATATTTGACTAGCATTCTCGAGGATCTTTTATGCGAGTAACCATGATTCACGCCATCGCCGAGTCCATCCCTCCGGTGCGGTTGGCCTTTGACGAAGAATTTCCCGAAGCCGAAGTAATCAACGTTCTGGACGAGAGTCTACTGGTCGACTTCGACGACCAACTTACGCCAGACCTGCGGCGTCGAATTACCAACATCATCGGCTATTGCCAGGACAATAAGGCAGACGCCATAGGCCTGGCTTGCTCGGTCTACGCCCCAGTGGTCGAATCGGCCAAGGACCTGGTTCACGTGCCATTGGTATCGTCCTACGGACCGGTAATGGCCGATGCTGTAACCGCAGGGCCGAGAATAGGGTTGATTGCGTCTGTTGCCTCCACCATGCAGGACTCGAAGTACTACCTCCATTTGGCCGCAGATGAAGCAGGCGTTGAGATTGAACCTCAACTTTGTCTTGCCGAAGATTTGGTTACCGTGATGCGCGCTGAGGGCCAATCCGGCCTGGAACGCCGCCTGGAGGAGGAAGTCTTGAAGATCGCATCAAAAATAGATGTGGTCCTACTGACTCAGTTCTCCTTTGCTGCGGCGCTGGCACATCTGGAAAAGGTCTCACCAATTCCGGTACTATCTGCTCCCCACAGTAGCGCCCGCACGCTGAAGAAGCTTCTTAGCTAGGCATCTACTATCTCTCGACAAACGCTCACCGTGATTCCTGGTTGTTCCTAGTGGCCTCGCCTCACCTCTTGCGGGTTGGTACTTGGGCAACTATCATGGCCGCACCGTAATTACACTTCGGTCAGAAACCTACCGGGACACGACTCATGGCCACGGCCACTATCAAATCACAGTTCTGGGACGGATTCGCGTTCGGCCCCAGGGCCCGCGATCTTAATTAAGGCTATTTGGAGAGATAATGATTTACGACTACCGTGTTTACACTTTGAAGCCAGGCGCAACGCCCGACTATCGCGCCGGCGTAAAGGAACTTAGCCTGCCCATCCGACAACGCTACGGCATCAGGCTGGCCGGGTGGTATTGGAGCGAGATTGGCGCCTTAAATCAGGTCGTTCATATCTGGGGTTACGAAGATGAAAAACACATGGCCGAGGCCAAACACTCCTTCCACACCGATCCAGACTGGACTGGCAAATACCTGCCCAGAACCAGAGGGTTGGTGGAATCCCAGAAGACCTCCCAGATGAACGCCTCTAGTTTTGCACCCGTATACCCGGTCAACGGAGACGTTCCCGACGAAGGTACACCCGAGTTCATCAAGAAAAACAACATGGTATTCGACTACCGCGTTTACACCTTCAAGCCTGGCGGCATCCCATCTTATATGGCCGCAGCAGAGGAAATTGCGCTTCCTCTTCGAAAGCGCCACGGAGTCAATCTGGCCGGCTGGTATTACAGCGACATTGGAGACCTGAACCAGGTAACTCACATCTGGGCATATAACGACCTAAAGCACCTCAAAGAAGCCAAAGAGGCCGTTACTTCCGATCCGGAATGGACTGGAACTTACGTCCCTCGAGTTCGAGGCCTGCTGGTGGCCCAGAACACCTATCTCATGAACACGTCAGAGTTTGGTCCGGTACCGGAGTAGTTAACAACGATCAATAAACAAAAAGAGACCCGGCGCAGTGCGCCGGGTCTCTTTTTGTTTTCGCCCATGTTTCCAAGTCTAGGTTGACCGCCAGGAAACTGCCTGGTGTTAGATGAGCTCTGTCCGCCTAGTTATGACAACCTCGGGCTTGGATGTCCCAAACAACTTCTACCTGGCCGTGTCGCAGACCGATGAATCGGTCCCAGCGACTGACCATCGCATCTTGTTGGGCCGGTATAAGCAGCACTTGGTCTCCCACTTTCAAGCTGGCGTCAGAATCTAGCTTGAACACCGCGTGGTCACTATCCAGGGCCTCTACTGTAACTCCGGGACGGTCAAACACCGTGGGCATACCAGAAAGACTGCTGACCGCACGAACGCCGGCGTCACCTATGGCCACTCCAGGCTTCGGAGTACTAATTATAGTGGTAAGAATCTTGGCGGCGTAATGAAACTCGGTCATGTAGCTGTAGTGAGTCTCCATCATCAAATAGCTACCGCCCTGAATCTCCGTCACACCGGGAATCTCAGCCGCAACATCATAGCTCCAAGTCTCACCAGTGGAGATTATGTCAATGGGTATCCCTTCACCTTCAATGGCTTCTTTAAGGTCGATCACACCCTTGATGGTCCGAGCAGCTTCAACAGCCCGGTCTTCTCGATCTGGCATGTCCGGGATGGTCTGATGACTCATGATTCCCCTGAACCGCAATCCTGGCAGTGAGGAGATTTCCTTGGCCAGGGCCACCCCGGCGTCGGTTTCCCTAACACCACAGCGGAGCAGGCCGGTCTCTAGTTCAATGACCACGCTGATTTCCACACCCCTGGCTTGAGCAGCCTTTGAGAGGTCTCTGGCGTTTGACTCTTGGTCGCAGGCCACCAGCATCTCAGCCTGGTCAGCCAAGGCCGCAAGCCGTTGAATTTTTATTGGCTCAACAATCTCCGACGTGATGAACACGCTGGGAATTCCACCGTGAACCATCACCTCTGCCTCGGAGACCTTGGCGGCACAGACCCCACCGACAGTACCGCCTCGGCGAATTTGACGGTGAGCGATGGCCGGAGTTTTATGGTTCTTGGAATGGCCCCTAAGCTTGGCACTCCGGCCCTCATAGGTGTTGGCTATGACATCCATATTGTTATCCAGGTCGTCCATGTCGATAACCAGACAAGGGGTGTCCAGGCCTTCCATAGCCGTACCGGGTGTTGGTCGATAATGTTCGTTCATTTAAAGACTCCTAAGATGTCCGTAATACGAATGATAGACGATTTACGCCAATCGGCCTCGTGCTGAGATGGGCCAGAAGCCTTCTAGTTTGCCATTTTTGATAGCGCGGAAGTAATCGTACTGGTTCACAGTGGCTCCCAATTCGTAGGGCACTAACCAGGCCTTATCCCCTGGGTTCAACTTATTCTGGGCATCACCTTCCAATTCGATTATCCCGTGTTCGGCGCTGAACCGGGTGGCCACCCCACCTTCCATTCCTTCCAAGACCGGCCGACCTTGGTCTGGTGCCGTGGATTTGTGACCAGCGTCCAAAACCGCCATGCCCTCAACGGGATGTGAAATCACTGAGGCCAATATCCTGGCCGCAGGAGCAAGTTCCGGCAAAAAGGATTTCAGCCGGTGGTCCATCAGCGGGTAGCGCCCTGCACGCACTTCAGTCACGCCTGGCATTTGTATCGCCTGGGCGTAGCAGTGGGTGCCTCCGACGCTGAGCACAGAAACCGCAAGACCAGCCTGTTCCATGGCTGTTTTAGTATCGAGGACAATCTTAAGGTTCGCGCGGGATTTAGCTTCGTGGTCCGACGGATCATCGTCGCCTCTGGGGCCTGGAACCGAGCCCATGATGCCTTCGAATTTCAAACCAGGGAGGCCGTCAACCACTTGGGCTAAAGCTACTGCCTCCGGGCCTGGGGTTATGCCGCAGCGGCCCATCCCAGCTTCAATCTCAACCAATACTCGAAGCTCTATTCCAGCCGAAACAGCGCCTACTGAAAGTTGTTTGGCGTTATCGGGGCTATCAACAGCGATGCCGATACTGGTCTGGCCGGCCAGTGCACACAGCCGCCTGATCTTGGAAGCCGTAACTACCTGATTTGCAAGGAGTATGTCAGAGAACCCTGAGTTAGCAAATACTTCCGCCTCGCCCAGTGTGGTCACGGCGATGCCTCCCGTGGTGCCATCGACCTCTAGTTGCCTGTGGGCTATCTGGGGACAGAGATGGCTAGTTACAACAGGTCTGGCCTTAACGATAGAATTTGCGAAATACGACTGGAAAGTTTTGATGTTTTGATCCATTACATCCAGGTCAATGACCAATGCCGGGGTGTCTAATTGTTCTACCGGTGTACCCACTGGATGAAAGATGGGACGTTCCATATAGATTGTCTCCAACGGCTCTCAAAATAACTTGATTCCGACCGTCGCAATTTACTGAATAGAGCTCATAAGCTAGCTGGCCAGAAGAATACCATAAACCAGTTGCGCTTACAGGCATGAGGGCCAGGTATAGTTGCAATTCCTGACTCCCGATGCAACAATCTCATCGGCTCTTGGGCGAGGGTTCCTGCCTGAGCAAGCCCTGATTATTTGGAGATAATAAATGCCAGGACTTTTGGAAGGAGTCAAGGTCTTGGACCTTACTCACTATATAGCGGGGCCTTATTGCACCAAGCTACTTTCCGGTTTAGGCGCAGACGTTGTCAAAATTGAGCACCCAACCAGAGGAGACGGAGTCAGGTGGCTAGGGCCGTTTGCTTCAGGTAATCCGGACATCTTACCTAACTCACCATTAGAAAAAAGAGATACGGCACCGGAAGATGGAGCTTGGTTCCTATATTTGAATACGGCCAAGCAGAGCGTGGCGTTGGACTTGCAGTCATCTGAAGGACGAAGAGTACTGCTAGAAATGGCAGCCAAGGCCCATATATTGATTGAGAATTTCGCCCCCGGCCAGATGGAGAGTCTGGGTCTTTCTTATGCGGAATTGCAGAAGGTAAACCCGGCTCTGGTAATGACATCTATTTCTAATTTCGGGCAGACCGGCCCTTACCGTGATTGGAAGGCGTCGGAGTTGAACCTATACGCCCTAGGTGGGTTAATGAATATCACCGGGGAGCCGGAGCAAGAGCCACTAAAAGAGGGTATGCCCTTGGCCCAATTGGGCGCGGGTCAAAACGCCTTTGCAGCCACCATGGCCGGACTAATGTACGCTGAAGAAACGGGAGAGGGCCAGCAGATAGACTTGGCCATAGCCGAGTATGCCACCAACATACTGGAAAACGCACTGATGCAATTCAGTTACTCCGGCCAGGAATACAATCGAGTCGGCAACCGAGGTTACGGACGGGCCGCCTGGGGCATCTATCCCTGTCTGGACGGCCACGTTGGCATCATCGCCGGGCCGGACCACCGTTGGCCAGAGGTTGCCCGAATCATGGAGCGAGAGGAATTGTCTGACCCCAGGTTCCTCTCTCGTTCCGGCAGGTTGGAGAACGCCGATGAGGTTGATGCCTACATGCTGCCATTCCTAGTAGAGAACAATAAGGTAGACATATTCAAAGCAGGACAGGACAGCGGACTGGGTTTCAGTTTCGTCGCAACCATGAAAGATATCTTGGAGATGGAACAGCTTTTGGATCGAGACTACTTCGTTGACCTGGACCACCCGGTAGCCGGAAAGCTGACCTACCCAGGAGCGCCAATAATGCCTGAAGTAGGTGTCAATGCGTGGGTTTTCGAGCGCGCCCCACTCCTTGGAGAGCACACTGCGTCGGCATTACATAGTTGGCTGGGTTACTCGGACAGACAGGTGTCTGAGTTGGTTGATCAGGGTGTAATAACTCAGAGCAAGGGGGCTTAGTAACATGGAAAAGACGTCAGACAAGATGCCCCTAAGAAACTATAGAGTACTCGATCTCTCAAGAATCTGGGCAGGGCCTTACTGCACCAAGTTATTTGCCGACATGGGCGCCGAGATTATCAAGATGGAATCCCTCAGCGTTTACGATTCCCACCGCGGTCCAGTCAGTCCGGCGCGGGGTATTGCCGCCTATCCCGATGGCGAACCGGGAGAAGAACCTTGGAATCGGAACGGTTGGTTCAACTGCCTGCACATGTCCAAGTACGGCATCACTTTAGAGTTGACAAAGGACGAGGGCCGGAGGGTCTTTGAGAAGTTGGTTTCCGTCAGCGATGTGGTCATAGAGAATTTCCGGCAGGGTAGCCTCGAAAGACTGGGCTACACATATGAGGAGTTACGTAAGCATCGTCCAGACTTAATCTATGTATCCATGCCAGCCTTCGGCAACACTGGCCCCTGGAAAGGTTACCTCGGATACGGCATAGGCCAGGAGCAACTCTCCGGTATGGCCCATATGACCGGCTACCGAGGTGAAGGCCCAATGAAGTCGGGCATCAACCACGGCGACCCGATAACTGGTTCCCATGCAGCCGGAGTGCTGATGGCGGCGTTGCGTCACCGCCGGAAGACGGGCAAAGGCATGTTCATTGACGTTTCTCAGCAGGAGTCATCCGTCGCGTTGATGGGGCCAGAGGTATTGGCTTATCAAATGACCGGACAGGAACCAGAACGTCAAGGCAACCGCTCTGGTTGGTACGCCCCAGCCAACAGCTATCCCTGCGCCGGTGAAGACCGTTGGGTAACCATCACCACCACCAACGAGGAACAATGGCAGAACCTGGCCAAGGTCATGGGAACATCAGGGGTCGTTGGCGACTCCAGGTTTGCCAATCTGGCACAGAGGAGAGAGAACCACGATGAGTTGGACCGGATCATCTCCGAATGGACGATTGGCCAGGAAGTCTACGCGGTAACCCAGAAACTTCAAGAAGCCGGTGTCCCGGCCGGGCCGGTGCTGCGAGGACCCGACTTGCTGGAAGACCCTCATTACAAAGACCGAGGGACCTTTGTCACCATCAACCATTCTCAGGTCGGGCCCAAGCAGTATCCGGGGATCCCATGGCGAATGTCAGCCACTCCCGGTCAGGTGCGCTGGCCATCCCCGACATTAGGTCAACACAACCGAGAGGTCTACAGCGAGTTGCTGGGCTTAACCGGTATTGAAATAGATCAATTAGATGAAACTGGAATCATCGGCACAAAGCCAACTGGTTCTCGAATAATCTAATTTGAGCCGACAAGGCCCTCCAATACAATCTAACCGAGACTCAAACCACCGCAATGGAATGTTCTATGGGTGGGTGATTGTCGCAGTCATGTGGCTGGTCAATTTCTCAACCATGGCCACCGGAAACCTGAGCTTTGGTCTGTTCGTCATTCCCATGGGGAGTGATTTGAGCATGAGTCGCAGCCAGTTTGGTTGGGCGGTGACCACTCGCAGGATGGCCGCCGGACTATCTAGCTACTTCGTTGGGCGACTTCTCGACCGCTACGGCCCCAGAGTTCTGATTCCAGTTTCTGCAGTCCTTATTGGTATTGGCCTCATGGCCTTGAGCAGGGTAAACGCGCCGTGGCAGGTCATCGTGATATCTGGCGTTCTGGGCATGTCAGGACTGGCCGCACCCCAGAACATCATGACCTCAGTTCCGGTCGCTAAATGGTTTCAGCGGAAAAGAGGGCTCGCCCTGGCATTGGCCACCAGCGGCATAGGCACCGGCGGAATATTATTTCTCCCTATCACACAAGCGCTTTTAGGAGGAGTTGGCTGGCGTACCACCTGGATCATCATGGCGGCAGTGTTCATGTCATTATCTATCCCGTTTTCAGCCATCTTCCTACGGCGTCTACCAGAGGACATGGGCCTGGAAGTGGACGGGGGAAAACCAAAACCAGGCAATGTTGGGCCTACTGAGGAATCAACCCAATATCAGACAGACGAGAAGTCATGGACCGTCAAAGAGGCGTTCCAGACTGCCACCATGTGGAAACTCTTATTGGCCTTTGGGCTAGCTGGCGTCGCCCAAGGAGGAGCCAGCGTACACCGAATCCCATATTGGATCGAGAGGGGATTCGACGCTCAAACAGTTTCCTACTCATTTGCAGCTGACGCCGGAGGAGCGGCTACCATGGCTCTATTCGCCGGCTGGATGGCAGACCGTATACCAATACGTTTTATCGGAGGCGCGTCATACATTGGGTTATCCTGCGCCATCGGCCTGATGCTCATTAGTAAGAATGAGTTCTTCCTTTTTGGCTCCACCATTACATTTGGCCTTTCAGTCGGAGCGGGGATGATCGTCAACTCCTATATCTTTGCATCATATTTCGGCCGCGCATTCTTGGGCGGCATCCGGGGCATCGTACTACCGTTCATGCTGATCAGCGCCGGTATAGGAGCGCCGTTGGTAGGTTATCTCAGAGACAACACCGGAAACTATGTATCATCCTGGTGGCTGATACTAACCCTCTACTTGGTATCTGCAGCGATCATCAGCAGCGCAACCAAGCCCGCACTCTCCGCGGCCATAGAGGAAAAATCAAAGGATTCCCCATACTAGAATCTCAGCCGCGATATCAGGGCAACCCAACCCTTTAATCCCTCTGTCTAGAGCTATACAATAGCGGCGGCTAATCCAGCCATACTGATCACTAATCACTAAAAGTCCTGATGGGACCGATAGTTTACAGAATTTTTTGGAGGCACTGAAATGGCAGATGAAGTAATCTACGAAATTAAACAAGGAATCGCCTACATCACAATGAACCGTCCGGAGAAGTTGAACGCGATCGACCCGCCCATGCGTCAACAACTCTGGGACGCTTTCCAAGACGTGGACAATAACCCTGCGGTTCGCTGCGCCATCGTCACCGGCGCTGGACGGGCATTCTCCACGGGACATGACCTGTTGGCCATGGCCGCCGGAAATGCCAATGAAGGCCCCAGTACCGGCGACCTCTATGTGGTTCAGTCCAACATCTGGAAGCCCATCATCGCCGCCGTAAACGGAATCTGCCTGGCTCAGGGTTGCGGAATCGCCCTTGGCAGCGACATCCGTATTGCGTCGTCCAAGGCTGAGTTCGGCTGGCCCCAAGCCAAGCGGGGCATAGCCTCAGTCAGCGGACCGGCCTTGCTCTCCCAGGTGGTTCCAAGAAACATCGCCTTCGAATTCCTTTTCACCGGAGACTTCGTGGACGCTGAAAAGGCCCTAGAGCTGATGCTAGTCAACTATGTGGTTGAACCGGAAGAAGTCATGGCCAAGGCGGAAGAGATTGCCGCCAAGATTGTGGCCAATGCGCCTTTGTCTCTAGCAGCAATCAAAGAAGCCTCCATCAAGGGTTCTGAGATGGGATTAGAAGAACGGGTCAAATTTGCCCAGGACAAACGGAACGAAATCCTCGAGAGCGAAGACGCTCAGGAAGGCGTTTTGGCCTTCGCCGAGAAACGGGCCCCGGTCTGGAAAGGTCGCTAGACCTCCCGCAACTCCAGTGTTATCAGATCGTTGATGGCGTCGTTATCGAACCATCCGTTCCGGTGGGCCAAGTCGGCCTTACCGGAACCATGGCTGTCACGCATCATTCGACACTCTGATGACGGGAAGGTTGGCTGCATTCCTACTCGCTAGCCTTGATTAAATCGCACAATTCCTAAAAATACTGACACTATAGCCTTGAAGCGTGGGCCGCTCGTGGCTAGGATGTGGCCGTGCTCGAACAACTTAAGGCGTATTTCGGATTCGACCAGTTCCTGCCCCTCCAGGGGGAAATCATTACCAAGGTGCTATCCAAGCAGGACACCTTGGTTCTGATGCCAACGGGCGGCGGCAAGTCACTCTGTTACCAACTGCCTGCTCTGCGTTTCAATGGTCTCACACTGGTGGTCTCTCCTCTGATCGCACTGATGAAAGACCAGGTGGACGTCCTACGGGCCAACGGCGTCCCTGCCGGACTATTAAACAGTACCCTGTCTCCCCAGGAATCGTCCCAGATCCAAAACCAGGCGCGACAAGGCCAGATTAAAATTCTCTACATCGCACCGGAGCGGTTGGCGTTACCGGGCTTCCAGAGGTTCTTGCAGTCCCTGGAAGTCAGTCTGATTGCCATTGACGAAGCCCATTGCATATCTGAGTGGGGTCACGACTTTCGACCCGACTACCGAAACCTAAAATCCTTGAGGCAGGAATTCCCTGGAGTTCCGGTCATTGCCCTAACCGCAACCGCCACCACCCAGGTTCGGGAAGACATCGTGAACCAACTGGGTCTAAACGAGCCGGAGATATTCATCTCTAGTTTCAACCGCCCCAACCTGACCTACACCATCGAACCCAAGGCCGAACCCCTTGGCACTTTATTGAACCTGCTGGACAAGCACCCTGGCGGGTCCACCATCATCTACCGCTTCTCCAGGAAAGCCACCGAAGAGACTGCCTTGGAACTGACGGACAGAGGCTTCGACGCCCTGCCCTACCATGCCGGTCTGGATCGGAACCTGCGACGGGAGACCCAGGAGAAGTTCATCCGCGATCAGGTTCAGATCATAGTCGCTACCATTGCCTTTGGCATGGGTATCGACAAACCCGACGTTCGGCTGGTGGTGCACTACGACCTGCCCAAGACCGTGGAGGGTTACTACCAGGAAACGGGTCGTGCTGGAAGGGACGGATTCCCCAGCGACTGCGTGCTATTTTATTCCTACGGCGACCGTTCCAAGCAGGAATATTTCATCAGCCAGATAGAAGACTACGACGAGCGAAGCAAGGCCCACACCAAGCTCGATCAGATCTTGGCTTTTTGCGATCTCCAGACCTGCCGACGCGCCTATCTCATGGAGTACCTGGGCGAGCCCTGGCCCAAAACGGACTGCGGTGGATGTGACATCTGCCTACTGCCCCGCGAAGAATTTGATGCCACTGAGATTGCCCAAAAAGTACTATCCACGGCCATCCGAACTGGAGAGCGGTTTGGAGTGAACTATCTGGTTGACGTACTGCGCGGAGCCAACAACAAGGCCGTGCGCGACCGGAGCCACCATGAGTTGCCGGTATTCGGCATATCCCGGGATATGGATTCTGACGAACTCAAGGAAATGGTGCGTTCTCTGGTCTCCAACGGGCTATTGGCCCAACAGGGCAGTGGGTACCCAACTCTGGCGGTTTCAGCCCAGGGACGTAAATTTCTGAATAACCGGGAAAGCTTGATGCTGACTCGGCCCAAACAGACCACCAACTCCATGCCAAAGAACTTTGATACCTCTGGTCGGGAGACGGCCTTTGACACCAAGTTATTTGATGAACTGGCGGCTCTTAGATTGGAAATAGCCACCGAGCGTGAGGTGCCCGCCTACGTAATCTTTGGTAATAAGTCCCTTCAGCAGATGGCCTACCACATGCCCCGGGACGAGGATTCATTCTCCAAGATATCCGGAGTGGGCGATGCCAAATTGCGGGAGTACAGCCGTCCCTTCCTAAAGGTCATAGCTGAATATATAGATGCCAATACCCAGATTACCAGTATTAAACGAGTACCAGTGGCTGCCCCGAAAAAGCGGTCCAACCGAGGCATCAGCATGAGCATACGAGAGACGCGAGATTTGATTGGCCAAGGCATGTCTCTAAGTGAAGTGGCTGAACAAAGGGGAATCAGCGAGACCACGATCCGCAGTCACCTAGAGCGACTGGTACAGGAAGGCGGCCAGGTAGACCTAGACCACTTGATGCCGCCCGACGACCGACGCATCAACATTGAATTAGCCTTCAGAGAGTTGGGCGATGCCCGGCTAACCCCAGTGAGGGACATGCTTGGCGAAGGCTATACTTGGGATGAGTTGGCTGTGGTCCGCCTGGCCCTGAGGCAGGAACAAGCCGTCGGCTAAATGGTTCGGATCCTCTTTCCTTATTCCGTCATTCTGATTCGGTCTCAGCAGCGAGTAATACCTCCAGAGACAGGATTAACCTGCTCTGGTCCACATATGTCAAGCACCTAGAAGCTATTGATTTCGTGGTGCCCATACACCATATCAATATGGTCCGTTTCCTCTAAATAATTTGATGGCCTACAATCCTAAGGCGTCAGCCAATCGGCGGCGGTGGAACTTGGGGTCGCCCAGGTAATGGTAAAGTGTGCGCGACGCGGTGGTATGTAGGGTGAGACCGTATTCGGTCATACTGCCTAGCCCGGCATGCACCTCATGGGCAAAATTACAAGCCTGGTAGTATGCCTCGCTCCCTACCGCCTTGGCTAGGTGAACCGCATCCTGCGCATCTGCGCCGTTATCCAACTTCCACAGGGCTTCATAGTTAGTCCAGCGGGCGGCGTCAAGTTGATTAACCAGGTTTATGATATGGTCTTGAACCCTCTGGAATCGTCCGATGGGTGTTCCGAACTGCATCCGGGTTCGGCTGTAGTCGACGGACATCTCATAGACCGATTGGCATGCCCCGACCTGGTAGGCGCCGAGTATGGGAATCGTTTTGGATATCGCCCTTTGCAAGGCGTCCCAGCCACCGGCGAAAGAGCTGCCCAAAACGTCATCGGGAGAGACAACCACGTCTTCCAAAGTCACCTCGCATAGGTGCCACACGAAACCTGGGAGGAGTCTGACCGATACCCCGGGAGAGTCTGCGGAAATCAGCACCAGGCCAACTTCACCGGTATCCTCGGACCGGGCGGCGCAGATGAAGTGGCTGGCCGAGTTGGCGTCCATCACATAAGCCTTGGCGCCGGATAGCTTGTAGCCGTCGCCATCCCGGCGGGCTGCGAGATGCACGTCTTCCTGCCACCAGGAATAATCGGCTTCGGTCAGCGCCAGTACCAGGGAGCGTTCTCCCTT
>ENA-UPTF01001728-UPTF01001728.1-marine-metagenome-genome-assembly--contig:-NODE-1728-length-13444-cov-5.709508_pt1 | contig 13444 bp, 12 predicted proteins | sample MGYA00238166_ERZ767019 | MGnify/ENA primary metagenome ERZ767019 (study PRJEB28930, sample SAMN06266391) | marine metagenome | isolation source: Sea water from 250 m depth | place: Atlantic Ocean...
ACATACTGGACAATGGCAATCGCAACACTCGCCATATCCGGAGTGCCACTATTCTCGGGATTCTTATCTAAAGATGCCATTCTAGCAGGAACACTGTCTTTTGTTGAGCATCACCCTGAACATTTATTGTTGGCAATTTTTGGATTTGGTGCAGCTGCAATAACAGCATTTTATATGTTCAGATTAATTTTTATGACATTTCATGGTAAACCTAAAATGCCAAAAATATTCAAAAGCATTCATGAATCACCAAAGTTAATGACTTATCCTTTGATGTTGTTGGCTGGGCTAAGTTTTTTCCTTTTTTATACCCTTCCATATTTCAATCCTTTTTCGGATCATGGATGGTTTACTGACTTAATTAAAGCACAAGATTCGGCTGTACCTGGGAGCTTAACTGCAGCTGAAATATATGAAGGCGTTCATCACGCGCACTATCCTGCTATGGCCTTATCTTTAATTGTAGCTAGCTTAGGCATTGGGCTATCGTATTTATTTTATTTTAAACAAAAGTTTTCCGCAAAAAATTGGTCAAAGAAAATGGGTTTTCTTTATAAACTTTCTCTCAACAAGTATTATTTCGATGAAAATTATAATCGGTTTATCTACCAACCATTCTTAAAACTTTCTCGCGCTGTCTCTTATTTGGATTGGGACTTATATGATAAATATTTTATCAATGGTTTTGGAAGAGTAACGCGTATTTTTTCCAAGTTAACTGGTCGAATGGACTATGATGGTCTTGATCAAATTTTAGTTGATGGGGTAGGGCGATCTATGCAACAGCTTGGAAATCAATTAAAACAAACACAGACTGGTCGATTACAAAACTATATGCTTTTTGCATTGATTGGTGTAATTGTTATTCTGGTACTTCAAACAATATAGGATTTTGATAAAGGTTAACGTATGAACTATTTACTAAGTTGGATAATTTGGTTGCCAATTGTTGGGATGCTAGCAATTGCTTTCATTCCAAGAGATAAATCAGAGCTAATTAAACAGATATCTGCTGTAGTATCTGGCCTTCAATTATTGTTGGCAATATATCTTTGGAGTATTTTTGATCAGGCGGTTGGTACATTCCAATTTATGGAGCGAGCTGAATGGATTCCTTCATTTAACATTACATATATCTTGGGAGTAGATGGCCTCAGTTTACCCATGGTATTCTTGATGGCATTAATAGGATTTATTGGTGTATTTGTCAGTTGGAATATTGATAAAGCAGTAAAGGGGTATTTTTCACTTTTTCTTCTATTAAATACGGGCGTCATGGGTGTCTTTTTGGCGCTTGATTTCTTTCTATTCTATATTTTTTGGGAAGTAATGCTCCTTCCTATGTATTTCTTAATTGGAATATGGGGAGGTCCACAGCGTGAATATGCAGCAATCAAATTTTTTCTTTATACTTTAGCAGGTTCTGTGTTGATGCTGATTGCGATACTTGCCCTTTATTTTACTTGTGGTAAAACCTTTGATATGCTCATTCTAATGGAAACTGCACCAATTGCTTTAAATGGCATGCTTTGGTGGGGAATGAGCGCGATCAAAGTGATTTGGGTACTTTTATTTATTGGGTTTGCGATAAAAGTTCCAGTTTTTCCATTTCATACTTGGTTGCCCTTGGCACATGTAGAGGCACCAACGGCGATTTCAGTTATTCTAGCGGGTGTATTACTTAAGTTGGGTGTCTATGGTATGTTAAGGATTAATTATACCATGTTACCGGATGGCGTGTTTTGGTTTGCGGGTGCCTTGGCAGTATTGGGATTAATTAATGTCATTTGGGGAGCAATGTGTGCTTTAGCGCAAAAAGATTTGAAGAAGTTAGTAGCGTATTCATCCGTAAATCACATGGGGTATACACTAATAGGAATGTCTGCTGTTATTGCTGCTTCAACAATGAATGGTGATAATTTAATCAGTGCTCAAGCTGGAATGGGTGGCGCCGTATTCCAAATGTTTAATCATGGTACAATTTCTGCTATGCTATTTATTTTAGTAGGGGTGATTTATGATAGGGCCCATCATAGAGATATTGATGGTTTTGGAGGTCTAGCGGCGCAAATGCCAATTTATACTGCTTTTGTAGCAGTAGCTTTTTTTGCAGGGCTTGGTTTGCCAGGATTCAGTGGCTTTATAAGTGAAGCAATGATTTTCATTGGAGCTTTTCCAGTTTTTAAAACTATTGTAATTATCTCAACCTTGGGGATTCTTCTCAATGCAGCTTACTTTTTGTGGGCATTTCAGCGTATCTTTTTTGGTCCTGCAAATGAAAAGTATAATGATCTACCTGAAATAAATACAAGAGAGTTATTTACGGTAGTTCCTTTAGCCGTAATCACATTGATTTTAGGTATCTATCCTCGTCCATTTCTTGATATGATTTCTGCAACATTAAATGTATTAATTGATTCGGTTGTATCTCTAGGTGGTTTTACTAGTGCTTTTTAGTAAGGATAATGAATGAGCAATCTCAATAGTTTAGCTCATTATTGGCCAGAGCTTATTCTTACAGTAACAATATTAGTTGCTGTAATATCAGATCTGATTTACCGCAGAGAGCATTCAATTAATGTTGCATGGTGGGTGCTTGGAGGCCTGACACTTACGCTATTTGCTGTAAGAATGGGAGGAAGTAATGTTTCTCATCTTTTCATGGGAACTGTAGCATCTGATCCTTTTTCTAATTTTTTTAAGGTATTAATTATTTTGTCCACCGCTTTAGTTATTCTTATGAGTTTTAATTCAAATGAATTAAAAGATTATAGATTAGGTGAATATTTTTCAATATTAACAATTCTATCATTTGGCTTATTTCTTATGGTATCCGCCATTGATATATTGATGGTATACCTTGCCATTGAAATAGTATCTATAATGTCATTTTTTCTAGCAGGATATTTGAAAAAAAATCCACATAGTAATGAAGCATCATTGAAATATGTAATTTATGGAGCTTTTTCATCAGGAATTATGCTCTATGGCCTAAGCCTTCTTTTCGGGCTAACCGGTACCACTAAGTTCTTTGAAATGCAAAATGCAATTTCTTCACTAGGTTCAGATTCAAATCTAGCATTGATTTTATCCGTAGTCTTTATTTTGGTTGGGTTTGGATATAAAATTTCTGCTGTTCCCTTTCATTTTTGGACACCAGATGTATATGAAGGCTCTCCAACAACAATAACTGCATATTTATCAGTTGCTCCTAAAGCGGCAGGTTTTGCTCTGTTAATTAGGTTTTTTAATCAAGTTTTTGGTGATGGTACAGCAATGGCGTCAGAGTCTTGGATGGCGGTCAATAATCTTCCCTGGCCTCAATTGATGGCGGTTTTAGCCGCTGCAACGATGACTGTAGGAAATTTAGTAGCTATCCAGCAAAATAGTGTTAAACGAATGTTAGCTTATTCAAGCATTGCTCATGCTGGATACATGATGATGGCACTGCCATTAATGTCACAGTCTGGTGTGTATGGAATTATGGTATATATCTTTGTATATCTTTTTATGAATCTCGGAGCCTTTTTTGTACTTATATATGTTCAAAGTGAAATTGGAGGCGAAACCTTTAATGATTTTGATGGTTTAGGATGGAAAATGCCTTTTCTAGGTATCGTCATGACACTATTCATGGTTTCATTAACTGGTTTACCTCCTACAGCGGGTTTTATTGGAAAATTTTATATTTTTGCATCAGTTATTGAAGCAGGACCTCAGTACTATTGGTTAGTATTTGTAGGAGTAGTTAATAGCGTTGTATCTCTTTATTATTACATTCGTGTTGTTAAACATATGTATTTAGTGGGAGAACGAAGTGAATCAATTGGTCTGCCATCTTCGCACCTAGTTACTTTAGTTCTTATTGTACTGGCCATCCCAACCTTTATTTTTGGTTGGTATTTCAATCCATTAACAGATTGGATAAATCAATCTTTAGTGATTTTCCAAGGAATGTGATCAGATATCCAATTCATAGAGATAATAATTGGCTGATTATAATTTAGTAAAGGGACATGATATAAAAATTGCGGGTGTTCCTAAAAACACTGTTGTTGAAGGGGAAACTCCTGAATTTGTAGCACTGAAGCCGAGCGAATTTAGAGGCATAAAACCGAAATTGATGGTGCAAGAGGGTGATCAGGTAAAAATAGGTACCCCCTTATTTCATGATAAAACTAATCCTGAGATAACTTGGCCATCTCCGGGTTCAGGTAAAATAATGGAAATAAAATATGGACCGCGGAGAGTTATTGAAAAAATAGTGGTAAAATTATCTGATGAGGAATCATCAGAATATTTTTCGTCTTACAATCCTCAAGAGATAAATAATTTAAGTCGCAAGAAGATAGTCTCTGCATTATTGAAAGGAAGTATTTTTCCTTTTATTCGCCAGAGACCATATAATAAAGTTCCTGACCCTGATGTTATTCCAAGAGATATTTTTATATCAGGCTGGAATTCTGGCCCTTTAGCAGTTAATCTAGACTTAGCCCTAAGAAGAAGATTACCCCAGTTCCAAGCAGGGGTTGACATATTAAATAAACTTACTGATGGAGAAGTGCATTTATCATATAACGAAAATACGGTTTCTGATACATTATTGAATGTAAGGGGGGTTAGAGCGCATACCTTCAATGGTCCACACCCTGCAGGTAATGTAGGGATCCAAATCCATCATGTTTCTCCAATAAATTTAAATGATTTAGTCTGGGTTGTGAATGCACAAGACGTTGTTAGGATTGGCAATTTTTTTCTTATGGGTAAACTAGATACTACACTTTTTGTTACAGTTGGAGGCCCAAGTGTTTTAAATCCTATTCATATTAAATCACGCTTGGGTTCAAAAATCGAATATTTACTTAAAGATAATTTATCTGAGAATGAAAATCGTATTATCTCTGGAGATGTATTAACTGGCACGAAATCAAGCTTAGAGGATTTTATAGAGTTTTATCACTCAACTATTTCTGTAATACCAAATGAAAGTTCAAGAGAGTTCTTGGGTATGCTTAGGCCTGGTTCATCTTCATCAAGATACAGTTTAACGAATGCATTTATTGGTTCTAGACAAAAGAATTATAGTTTTAACACATTAAAGAATGGAAGTGAAAGATATATTTTACCAATTAATGCTTGGGAGAACGTATTACCAATGGATATTATTCCAAATGCTCTGTATCGTGCAATTTATGCGAAAGATATCGAAGAAATGGAGCAATTAGGAATTATAGAATGTGATGAAGAAGATTTTGCTCTATGTTCATTCGCTTGTCCCAGTAAAATTGATGTAGGTGGAATGATACGCCAAGGATTAGATCTTATGGAGGAAGAAGGTTAGATGTTAGGTCTCCTCAAAAAGATTTTAGATAAATATAGAGAAAATTTTGATGAAGGTGGGAAATTAGAAAGATTATATCCAATTTATGAAGCCACAGATACTATTTTGTTCTCTACAAATGAAGTAACTGAGAATGGACCTCACATTCGAGATAGCATTGATACAAAACGAGTGATGATTTTGGTGGTGATGTCTCTATTGCCGCTATATGTTTTTGGGGCAATGAATATAGGTTTTCAAAATAGTATTGCAATTGGTTTAGAAAGATCAAATTGGGAGAATTTTTGGTTTGGTTTTTCTAAAATTTTACCCATAATCATTGCGACCTTTACTGCTGGTGCATTTTGGGAACTTTTGTTTGCAGTTGTGCGGAAACATCCTGTTAGTGAAGGTTTTTTGGTTACTTGTGCACTCATTCCATTGACAATGCCAGCTGGAATACCATTGTGGCAAATTGTTGTTGCAACAACTTTTGGGATTGTAATTGGGAAAGAAATTTTTGGTGGTGTTGGTATGAATATATTTAACCCCGCCTTGATGGCTAGAGTTTTCATATTTTTTACTTATCCGACAAAAATTTCTGGTGATAAGGTGTGGGTTTTGGGCCCTGATGGTTATTCTGGTGCTACCGCATTATCAATACCTGCAGCAGAATTGAATCAAGATGCATTGACCCTACTTAATAATTTTGATCAATTTGATTATTCTTGGTGGAACATGTTCTGGGGTTGGATCCCTGGGTCAATAGGAGAAACGAATAAATTCCTAATTATTATCGGCGCATTATTTCTTGCATATATTAAAATTATTAATTGGCGAGTTATTTTTGGTTCCATACTGGGATTGGTTGGTACAGCTTTATTAACAAACCTTGTCGCACCATTTTCAAGCAATTCAATGTTTACGATTCCCCCTCATTTCCATTTAGTTATGGGTAGTTTTTTATTTGGAACAGCATTTATGGCAACCGAACCTGTTACGGGTTGTCACACGAATCAGGGTAGATGGATTTATGGAATTTTATTTGGAAGTTTAACGGTTATCATCAGAGCAATAAATCCAGCTTATCCGGAAGGGGTAATGCTATCAATATTATTTGTAAATGCATTTGCAGCTTTGATTGATTGGTTTGTTATTCAAGCAAATATTAAACGAAGGCAGGCTCGGTATGCACAGTAATCGTTATACATTAATTTTTGCGATGGCAATAACAATTGTGCTAGCATTTTTTCTTTCGCTTGCAGATTCATCTTTAAAAGAGAAGTATGAAAAAAATGTTGAAGTTGATATAAGAAAGAATATTTTAATATCATTAGGTTTTAGTCCTACTGATGTTTTATTAATGAACAATGAAAATGTGGAATCCATTTTTCAAAATTCAATAGTTGGGTTTGTTGTTGATAATTCTGGTTCTATTGTTGACAATAAATTGCCTCAAGACATTGACCCTAATGTAGATTTGAATTTGTATCCTATTTATAAAAGAGTATCTAATAATATAACAGAAGGATACTCAATTCCAATCTCAGGCAAAGGTTTGTGGGGAACTATGTTTGGTTATTTTTCAATTGAACCTGATGGAGCAACTGCCAAAGGAATTACTTTTTATCAGCATATTGAAACACCTGGTTTAGGAGGTGAAGTAGATAAACCATGGTTTCAAAATAATTTTGTTGGTAAACGCTTTGTAGATGAAAACGGTACTTTAATAGGTATCCAAACAGTTAAAGGACAAGTAGATGATACTTCTAAAGAGGCTTATCATTTAGTAGATGGAATTTCAGGAGCAACAATGACCTCTAGGGGGCTAAATCAATTCTTACTTAAGGATTTAAAATTGTATGATCCATATTTTTCAAAGATTAGAACTAAAAGGAATGGCTAATGGCGTTAAGTAAAAAATCTAAGACAGCTTTTACTGACCCTTTAATGAGTAATAATCCTATTAGTTTGCAGGTGCTCGGGATTTGTTCGGCACTGGCAGTAACTACTAAATTGGATACAGCCGTAGTTATGTCTTTTGCTGTGATTGCGGTTCTGTCAGTATCAAATACTGTAATTTCAATTTTAAGAAAAATGATACCTGCAAAGGTTAGAATAATTGTACAACTATCGGTTATTGCATCGATGGTGATATTAACTGATATGGTTCTTAAAGCGTTCTTTTATGATATAAGTAAACAGTTATCTGTTTTTGTTGCTTTGATAATCACCAATTGCATTATCATGGGACGTGCAGAAGCTTTTGCTATGCAAAATGGACCTGGACGGTCTTTATTAGATGGATTGGGTAATGGACTAGGCTATGGATTAATTTTAATTGGAGTAGCTTTTTTTAGAGAACTTTTAGGGTTCGGTACGATATATAATCGTCAAGTTATTCCGGAGTCTTTTTATCAAGCAGGATATGAAAATATGGGATTAATGGTTTTAAGCCCGGGTGCATTTATTATTCTTGGACTTATTGTATGGGCGCAACGCATCATTGGCAAGGTGGAAGAGGAATAGTATTTTGGAACATTATATTAGTTTAATTACAAAAGCTGTTTTTATAGAAAATATTCTTCTTGCCTATTTTTTGGGTATGTGTTCATTCTTGGCCATTTCAAAGAAAGTTGATGCATCGATTGGATTGGGTTTGGCTGTAACATTCGTTTTGACAATAACTGCGCCAACTAATTGGTTTATCTATACATTTTTGATAGGAGATGGTGCCTTAGAATGGGCTAACTTACCAGAAATTAACCTTAGTTTTTTAAAACCTATTGTGTTCATTGCAGTGATTGCTGCCATGGTTCAGCTAGTTGAAATGGTTATTGATCGATTTTCTCCAGCTCTCTATCAAAATCTTGGAATATTTTTACCATTGATTGCGGTGAATTGTTCTATTTTAGGGGGCTCATTGTTTCTCGTTGAAAGAGAATATACATTATTAGAATCTACTGTTTTTGGATTTGGATCAGGATTGGGTTGGTTTTTGGCGATTATTGCAATGGCATCTATTCGGTATCGTTTACGTTATTCTAATGTTCCATTGAAGCTTCGTGGCATTGGAATAACCATGCTACTTACAGGACTATTATCGATTGCATTTATGTCATTTGGGGGAATACAATTGTGATAACAACTTCAACCATCTTGAGCATACTTATTTTTTCTGGAGTGATACTAATTCTTGTGATATTGCTGAACTTTGCAGAATCAAAACTCTTGCCTCAAGAAGAAGTCTCGATTAAGATCAATGGAGATGATGATAAATCTATTCAAATCCGTCCAGGTAGTACGTTATTATCTGCATTGGCGGGTAAGAGTATTTTTCTTCCATCCGCTTGTGGAGGAGGAGGGACATGTGCGCTTTGCAAATGTCAGGTCAATTCAGGTGGAGGAGAAATTCTGCCTACAGAGACTGGTCATATTAACAGAAAAGAAGCCAAAGAAAATTGGCGTTTAGCCTGTCAAGTAAAGATAAAAGAAAATATGGATATCAATGTTCCTGATGAGATATTTAATATTCAAAAATGGGAGTGTACTGTAAGATCAAATGATAGTGTGGCTACATTCATTAAAGAGTTAATCTTAGAATTACCTTCAGGTGAAAATTTAGATTTTCTTGCGGGTGGCTATATTCAAATAGATATTCCTGAATATTATGATTTAAATTTTAAGGACTTTGATATTGATAATGAATATCATCCTGATTGGGATAAATTCAACATTTGGAATATTAAAGCAAATAATGATGAAGATTGCTTTCGCGCTTATTCAATGGCTAATCACCCTGCTGAAGGTAATATAATTATGCTCAATGTTCGAATTGCGACACCACCTCCAGCATTGTGGGATAAGGTTCCACCTGGAATAGCCTCTTCATATATTTTTAATTTGAAACCAGGTGATAAGGTTAGCATTTCAGGACCATTTGGCGATTTTTTTGTTAAAGATACGGATCGTGAAATGGTGTATCTCGGTGGGGGTGCTGGAATGGCACCCATGAGAAGTCATTTATTTGATTTACTGGATACTAATAAATCTACTAGAAAGATTACCTACTTTTATGGTGCGCGCTCAGCGAGAGAAATGTTTTATCACGAAGATTTTATACAACTAGAAAAAGAATTTCCTAATTTTAAATATGTTGTAGGTCTTTCTGAACCGTTACCTGAAGATAATTGGGAGGGCGCAACCGGATTTATTCATAATGTTGCATTTGAGAATTATTTGAAAGATCATGAAGACCCTACAGAAATTGAATATTATATGTGTGGACCTCCCATGATGATTGATGCTTGCGATAAAATGTTATACGACTTGGGCGTAGAAAGAGAAATGATAGCTTATGATAGTTTTGGTTAATCGCTATCTTTTTATTTTTTTATCTAAAGCCCGACTTTTGTTGGGCTTTCTTTTTCTATTAATTATTTCTTGTTCAAGAATAGAATCTGTAGAAGAAATCAAGGGTATGGCTTGGGGTACTTCTTATTCGATAATAATCGTAGAAGATTCAAATATTAATATGGATATAACATCCATAAAAATTGGTATTGATTCTATAATAAATAATATAGATGAACAGATGTCCACTTATAAATTAAATAGCGAGATTTCATTATTTAATCAAATGCCTATCGATGCAGTAATAAAAATTTCTTCGGGTTTTGCTGAAGTGATAAATAGATCAATTTACTGGAGTAAATTAACCTCTAATGCATTTGATATTTCGGTTTTTCCTATGGTATTACTTTGGAGGAAAGGTAAAGAAGATCGTGAGTATAAAGACGTTTGGGAGCCTCCATCAGATTTTGATGTATTTATGGAAATGTCAAAAATTGGCTCAAATAAGATCAGATTAAATGGATTGAATCTATCAAAGACAACAAAAGGTCAAATGTTGGATGTAAATGCTATTGCAAAAGGATGGGGAGTTGATCAAATTTTTGGTTATTTGATATCAAGAGGTTTAGATAGATTTATGATAGAAATTGGAGGAGAAATTCGAGTTATTGGAAAAAATAAAGAAGGGAAGAAATGGAAAATCGGAATAGATAAACCTATTGTAGGGAATGAGCCCGGAGATGATATGCTTGCTGTTATTACTTTAGATAATAAAGCGATGGCTACTTCCGGTAATTACAGAAATTTTTTTGAATTTGATAATAGACAATTTTCACATATAGTTAATCCACGAAATGGTTATGCAATACAATCATCTATTTCCTCCGTTTCTGTATTAGGTCCAAATTGTATAGATGCTGATGCGCTTGCTACAGCTTTAAATGTGATGTCATTAGATGAAGGTAAGGCTTTAATTGATTCTTTAGATGGATTTGAAGCTTACTGGGTAATTAAAGATTCAACAGGGAATTTTCTAACAGAATCTTCAAGCAATATGCCAATAGTTGGTGGTTTATAGTTTTGGTTTTTGTGAAGGATCATCGCAGGTACCACCTTTGAGACAAATGCAATCATCTATTACACCACCACAGGACCCCTGCAAAGGTTTTCGATTAAATAATACACCTACAGACATCCCAAGAATGGCAATGCCAATAACCAAAATTGCTAGAAATAATTGCATTTATAAAATTACAAAAAAAAGAATATAGAAAACTGTTATCAATAAATTAGGATGATTATATAGAACCAATTAATTTTTGATATAAGAATGGAATGATAAAACTATGATTATTAATAATATGAAAAAAATTATTCTCTTTGCATTTCTGCTTTCAGGATTTGTCTTTGCAGCTGAAGGAAATGCCCCCCACCTTAATGGGGCGGATCTATCAATATTTTGGGTTTTCCCTTTTGCGGGTATTCTCTTATCAATTGCAATCTTTCCATTAGTTGCACCAGATTTTTGGCATCATAATTTTGGAAAAATTTCTGCATTTTGGTCAATATTATTAATTGGACCCTTCCTTTTAAAAGTTGGCTTCACGATTACATTATATGAATTACTTCATGTTGGATTGTTAGAGTATGTACCATTTATAATATTACTTTTATCTCTATTTACAATTTCTGGTGGTGTACAGCTTACAGGAGCACTTGTAGGAACACCTATTGTAAATACAGGAATTATTTTTATAGGGACAGCATTGGCAAGTTGGATGGGAACTACTGGAGCAGCCATGCTACTTATTAGACCACTTATACGAGCAAATAAAGAAAGGAAAAATAAAGTCCATGTGATTGTTTTCTTTATTTTTCTTGTTGCAAACATAGGTGGTTCTTTAACACCTCTAGGTGACCCACCTCTATTTTTAGGGTTTTTGAAGGGTGTAAACTTCTTTTGGACAACTTCAGCAATGATGGTACCTATGTTATTCATGGTTTTTTCATTGTTAATCATATTTTTTATTTTTGATTCTTATTTATATAAAAAGGAGAATGTTAAGAAAGTGGAAAGCGATATTAAGATTGGCATTGAAGGTTCTTTTAATCTGTTATTGCTTTTAGGTGTAATTGTATCTGTTTTATTAAGTGGTTTTTGGAAACCTCATATCGAATTTGAAGTTTTTTATGTCCACGTTGAATTACAGAATGTTATCCGCGATATTTTGTTGCTGTGTCTTACATTTGCTAGTTGGAAACTAACTTCTTCAAAAATTAGAGAAGCTAATGAATACACTTGGTTTCCAATAGTTGAGGTAGCAAAATTATTTGCAGGGATTTTTGTTACGATTATACCAGCTATTGCTATTTTAAAGGCAGGAACTTCTGGAGCACTTGGAGCTGTGATTAATTCTGTTTCAAATGAGTCAGGACCAATCAATTATATGTATTTTTGGGCTACGGGTATATTGTCGAGTTTTTTGGATAATGCCCCAACGTATTTGGTATTCTTTAATACTGCTGGTGGAGATCCCATTCAATTAATGGGTGAACTCTCTCAAACTCTTCTAGCAATATCCGCAGGAGCAGTATTTATGGGGGCAAACACATATATAGGAAATGCGCCAAATTTTATGGTCAAATCAATCTCTGAATCATCAGGTATTGAAATGCCATCATTTTTTGGATATCTATTTAAATGGTCTCTACCTATCCTTTTCCCACTATTTATAATTGTCACTTTTCTTTTCTTTTAATTAGATGTCAAGAATTTCAAAAGTAACAACTAAAACTGGAGATAAAGGAGATACTGGCCTAGGAGATGGTTCTCGAGTTTCTAAATCTCATTCTTTAGTTTGGTTCTTAGGAGAGATTGATGAATTAAATTCATATTTAGGAAGAGTTATTTCATCTTGTAATAAAGATAAACTAGTCCAAGAGCTTCAATCTATTCAACAAGATCTTTTTAATATGGGGGGTGAAGCTGCTATGCCTAATTCGGAATTGAATTTATTGAATAAAGATAGGGTATTGTTTTTGGAAAACCGCATTGCATTTTTCAATGAAAAACTTCCCCCATTGGATGAATTTATTTTACCAGGAGGAGATGAATTTTGCTCAAAAGTTCATGTTTTAAGAGCCATTTGTAGACGGGTTGAAAGGTATTGTGTAAAGGCAAAGGAAGAAGATATAGAAATAAAATACTGGTTGCTATATTTAAATCGACTTAGTGATTACTTTTTTGTTTTGTCTAGATATTTTTCATTGAAAGATGGTGATGATGAAATACTTTGGGATCGAAAAAAATAATCCTTTCTATATTTAGTTTTAAACTCTAAAAATACCCTAAATTCCATGTCGCTCTAAATTAGAATAATGCTCGACTGGAAAACATTATATCAACAAATTGAGACTTCGGAAAGAATTCTTCTTTCTACGCATGAGAATCCTGATGGTGATGGATTGGGTAGTGCTTATGCTATGTACCACTATTTAAAGAATCTAAAGAAGGACTGTCGAATCATTCATATTTCAGAATTACCTTCAGAGTACATGTTTTTTAATAATGATAATGCAATTGAAACTTATAATTCAGCGGATCATGATACTTGGATCTCAAAAATTGATTTGGCTTTAATTTTTGATGTGGGTGATTTTCGTCGTCTAAGAGATATAGGTGATTTACTGACAAGTAGCAGAAAACATGTAGTTAATATTGATCACCACCCTGATCTTAGCGATGGAAGATTCGCAGAAAACTTTATTAAT
>ENA-UPTF01001729-UPTF01001729.1-marine-metagenome-genome-assembly--contig:-NODE-1729-length-13444-cov-3.384604_pt1 | contig 13444 bp, 13 predicted proteins | sample MGYA00238166_ERZ767019 | MGnify/ENA primary metagenome ERZ767019 (study PRJEB28930, sample SAMN06266391) | marine metagenome | isolation source: Sea water from 250 m depth | place: Atlantic Ocean...
GGAGGTGGCTTGCCAATTGCGCTTTGGGCCCGTCGCGCCAAACGGCGTTATCGAAACCTTGACCGGCGTCTGCCACGCGCTGAAGCCGAGCGTCGTGAGCGAATCTGCGGTTGCGGCCTCAGCAATAACGACATCTGCTTCGGCTGCGAGTTTAGCGATCAATCCAGGATCGCTGGTGTTGAGGCGGCGCTTGCCAGCGTGCAAGTAGAGGTCAGAGGCGGTTTGACTCACCCAACCCGGCGACGAGGGTTGTGATTCGATCCGGACGACGTCGTAACCGGATTGTGCGAAAAGCCGACCGCAATAGCCGGCTGCGAAACCACCGATTTCAAGTACGCGATCCATTATTAGCGTCAGTTACTCACGAATCTCGTCGACCAATCCCCATGCCATGGCGGTTTCGGCGTCGACACGGGAACCGGTCAACGCCCAAGCTGCCATGCGATGGCGACCGATTCGCGGAAGAATGCTCGCGGTGCCCCCCGCACCCGGGACGAGTCCCATGGAGACCTCTGGCAATTGAAAGAAAGCGTCTGGACGTGCAAGCACATGATGGGCGAATGCGGGTAATTCGATTCCTGCGCCTATACAAGCTCCGTGCAGGTGTACCTCGACACGGTCGTGGACACTTGCCATTAAACTGCCGGCACTGCGAGCGATTCGAGACACATGAGCGAGACCCGCATCGGTAGCTTCGCCAAATTCGCTGAGATCGCCACCGGCACTGAAGCACGATCCTGTTCCACGTAATATCGCTTTGCGTATTCCGCTATCGAGCGAGAGCAAAGACAAACCATCGCATAAGGCATCCCGCATCTCAGCACTGTACGCGTTGCGTTTTTCCGGTCGGTTCAACGTCAGGAATAGTTCGTCTTTGATACGTTCAACGGTCACCGCGGGTTCGTCACTGGTTGTTGACGGTTTGCGCTGTTCGTGCGAGCGGATCCAGCGCTGAAACTCGCTACCGTGTTGTAAAGTCGAATAGGCTAGAGACTCGGCGACGAGCCGTTGCGAGATACTGATGCCCTCGTTGTAGCGGAGCAAGTGGACTAAGACTGCGGAGGCTATTGGATTGTTTGAAACCGCCTGTTCAATTGCCCGAGCTTGCTCTCTACTCGAGACAACCACGTCCGCGAGTGGCGGTGGAGTGGGGTCGTCGGTAATGGCGATGACAGGGCACGGGGGAAGATGTGGGGGTAGCGGGACGAACCCGTCCACTTCAACCAGCACGAAAGGATTGTCAAAGAACACAGAAAATTCTTCCGCCGAAGCAGCCGAGTACAATCGCTCGCTAAGCTCGGACAGCAACATGGGCTCTTTCAACGGTGCACCTTTGTCGGTGGCAGAGAACGGTGATTATGCACAAACGAGGCTACAGAGCCGATATTCCGAACCACGATCAGCGGATGGGTCGAGTCGCTGGGCGATGATGTCTGGTTGCGCGTTGACAGGAATACGGGGTTGTCGATGTTGTTGATACGTAACACCGAAGTATCAGGCCGCCACGGTTTGGACGTCTTATGTACCGACGGCAAGATTCGCGACATTGGACGAAATCTCGTGCATCCGGACGCCGAGACTATTGATGCCGATGGCGGGGTCTTACTGCCAGGTTTGCACGATCACCATGTGCATCTATTTGCGCTTGCGGCGTCGCGGCGATCGGTTCGTTGTGGCCCGCCAGACGTGGCCGACAAAGAGACGTTGGCGTCGGTTCTTCGAAATGCTGAAGATTCAGCTGATGGATGGATTCGGGGGGTTGGGTATCACGAATCCGTGGCCGGGATGCTCGACCGGCACACGCTCGATGCCATGGCGTCGGAACGACCGATTCGGATCCAACATCGATCAGGGAAGATGTGGTTCTTGAATTCGATAGCACTTCAGATGCTTAGCGTGAACGAGAGTAATGGTCAGTTATTCCGCAAGGACGAGTGGATCCGGAAACGCCTTGGCCCAGCGGCCAATCATTTGGCAGAGGTTGCTGACACATCTCGACAACTCGCTAGCTATGGCGTTACCGGTATTACGGACGCGACAGCTTCGAACGACGCTGAGGCAGAACGTCTTTGGATGGACGTCGATGCGAGCCAGTCGGTGCGACTGATGGGGAACGAGGACTTGGGTCATGGTTCACTGAAGATCATGCTCGACGACTATGCACTGCCTGAGATTGAAGCATTTCAAGAACGTATCCGTGTCGCGCACGATTGCGGCCGGCCGGTCGCCGTACACTGTGTGACCCGTACGGAGCTTGTTTACGCGCTGTCCGCTCTCATCGAGGTGGGGTCGTTATCAGGCGATCGAATCGAGCACGCCTCGGTCGTGGACGACTCCACGTTGGACTTGATGAATAGGGCGGGAATCTGCGTCGTCACTCAGCCTAACTTCCTAGTTGAACGTGGTGATCAGTATCTGAAGGACGTTGATCCGCAGCACTTCGAATCTCTTTACCGCGGCAAAAGTTTTCTTGACGCGGGAATCCCACTGGGCGGTGGGACCGATGCACCGTTTGGGGGCGCGGATCCATGGACCGCTATGCGCGCGGCCGTTCATCGTAAAACCGCGTCGGGCAAGGTCATTGGTGACCAGGAAAAACTCACGCCGGAACAAGCGCTTGCGATGTTCACGTCCTCAGCGGAAACGCCAGGTGGTCCGCCACGACGGGTCGCGCCGGGTCAAACAGCAGATCTTTGTTTACTTGCGCGGCCCTGGTCTGAAGCGCGCGCGCGGATTTCACGTGACGACGTCGCGATGACGGTTTTGGCGGGAACCATCACGTATCGGCGTTAATCGCTAGCTTGTTTGAAGTCGGGGCAGGGCGATCTAGCCTGGCCTAATTGTTGAATGCAAAAAAGGATCATGGATCGAGTTCGGCGAGTACTTCGTCGTTGTGTTCATTGAGTGTTGGCGCTCGTCGATAGATCGACCACGGCGTTTTTTCGAAACGATAAGGCGCTCCGGGGTAGGTGATGGTTCGTTCGATCTCGTCATGATCCACCTGGACGTGAAAACCGCGTGCTTTGAAGTGTTCATCTTCGAATGCTTCTTCCGGCGAGTTGACCGGGCCGACGGCGAGCCCGACGCCTTGGCAACCGAGAAAGAAGTCTTGAGCAGAAACGCTTGACGCGATCAGCTGCAGAGCCGCTCGCCCGGCTCCAAAAATGGCTGTGATGGCATCGTCTTGACCGATGAGCGATAGATCGAATGGCCCTTCCCATTCAGCGCCCATTTCAAGAAAGACTGCTTCCGGAAGTCGGTCTTCAAGCCCCAGACTTTTAAGCCACTCATGTAAAGCCTTGTATTCGTGAGGAAATCGGGGTGGAACGCCGGTATTCGCATAGCGCCCGTCGGCACATAGTTGCTGGGTTTCGCCTGATGGGCTAACGGATGCGTGGCGACCGGTTTGGCGCTGTACGGTCTTTTGCGCCACGAGCCAAGAGTAGGTCGCGGCTTCGGTCGATACGTTAGAGGCGGCAGTCATGGACACGTCAATGAACTGCCCGTCCCCCGATACGCCGCGATGGAGTAGGGCGGTCAGTGCCGACATATAGGCGAAGTGAGACGCTGTCTGATAACCCTGTAACGGACCTCGAATCGGAGGGAGCGAGTGGTCGTCGTAACCGCAACTCCAGGGAGGTCCTGATGTGGCCATGATGGTGAGGTCCGTTGCGGGCAGGTCACTCCGTGGATCGTTTCGACCATGGGTCGTTACCGCGATATGGATAAGATCGGGTTTGATTTCGGACAAGTTGGCGTAATCAAGCTGAAAATTCGCGAGTCGATCGCGCGGTTCTGCTTCGATCAGAACATCGGTTGTTGCAATCAGCTTTCGAAAAGTCTTGGCACCGTCGGGGTCTTCTAAGTCGAGGACCATGGCGCGCTTGCTGGTGTGGTAATGCCACCAGTACAAGCTGCGGTCGGGCCCGGGTTTGTTGTCGAGAAATGGCGGGTAGTCTCGGCTTGGATCCCCCCCGGGAGGTTCAACCAAAATGAGGTCAGCGCCCATATCCGCCATCAACTTACCGGCGAATGCGATGCGCTCATTGGCCAGTTCGACGACCCGCAAACCGCTAAGGGCTGTCATACCACCCCCTCCGAGGCGAGTTGAGTGACCTCGTCCTCGCTATACCCGAGAACGCGCGTTAGTACATCCATGGTGTGCTCGGAGAGACACGGTGCGCCATGAGTCATCTCCCAGTCAGTTTTTGAGAAATGCACGGGTTGACCGTCGACTCGAACCTCACCCATTTCGCGATGATGAACACTCGGCCAGAGTCCAAACGATCCGGTCGCCGGGTCGCGATCGATGCGTTCTTCGGGTGTAAGGACGGCGGCTACAGGAATTCGAACGTCTTGGAGAGCCGTCTCGACCTCGTGCTTTGTTTGGTTTCTGGTCCAGCCACCCAGGTGTTGATCAAGCTCGTTTTGATTCGTGAGACGGTCCTTGAGCGTTGCGAATGTTTTGTTCTTCAACCAAGGACGTTGAACGACGGAACACAACGAATCCCAATCCGATTCGTTGCGGCAGGCGATTGCTACCCATTCATCGTCGCCCAAGGCGGGGTAAATTCCGTGGGGTGCCATGGGCGGCCATTGGTTACGGTTGGAGTGTGGTGAACCTTCTCGCCGCATGGGATTGGCGTTGATGGTCCAATCCAGTAGCGCGGGCCCGTGCAGCGATAACGCCGATTCTGAACACGCCAGATCGACCCACTGGCCCTCGCCCGTCTTTTGACGGTGTAACAAGGCCAACATAATGGCCATAGCCATGTAGTAAGCGCCGGTGTGATCCATAAACGAATAACCCCAGCCGGCGGGTTCTAACCCGGGCAGTCCGGAGCTAAATGTAAGACCCGAGATTGCCTGGACAATGGGGCCCCAGGTTCGAAAGTCACTATAGGGTCCGACATGGCCGAAGCCACAATTGGACACGTAGACAATGTCCGGCTTGATGGCCTTGAGTTGACTGTAATCGAAGCCCCATTTTTCGAGCACGCCCTTGGCAAAGTTTTCGGTCACGACATCCGATACGCGAACGAGCTCAGCTAGAATTTCTTTTGCTTTTTCGTCACGAAGATTAAGCGTGATACCCAACTTGTCGGTGTTGTGGTTATTGAATGCGCCACCAAGGTCGATGCCTCGTCGATCATCGATAAACGGGGGGGTGCCACGCAGAATATCCCAACGACCTTCGCGTACGGGGTCCTCGATGCGTATGACCTCAGCGCCGAACGAAGCCAACCATTTGGTCGCGCCGGCGCCCGCCAATTGGCCAGTAAAGTCGCATATTCGGAAGGAAGATAAAGCTTCCGACATGGGAAGTTGCTCCTCTTTTAAGCGACGATGCCCGACTGGCGTAGTGAAGTAATCTCTTCTGTGTCGAGACCTAGCTCTTGAACGAGTACGTCGTCGGTGTGTTCGCCTAACAGGGGCGCGCGTTCGATTGCGACGTCGGACTCCGAGAGTCGCGGCGCGAAACCGAGCAACGGTACTTCGCCGTGACCAGGGTGATCGATGTGGTGAACGAATCCGCGGTCGATGAGGTGAGGATCGCTATGCAATTCCTCGGTGTCCAAGCAAGCTGAACAAGGAACGCCAGCGTCGCCGAGGATCTTCATGACCTCGTGTTTGGTGCGTTCACTCGTCCACGCGGTGAAGATGTCGTGGAGTGCGTCCGCGTTCTTGCTGCGTTCGTCGAGGGCTGCAAAGCGCGCATCCACGATAAGGTCAGAGCGTCCGATCGCGACGCAAAGTTCGTCCCACTGTCCTGCGGTAATCGGCATGATGTAGACCCAATCGTTGGGACCGAAAGGTTGGCACGGGTAGTTGTTCACGGGCGGAAGTCCCTGAATGTTGCCGGTACGGCGGGTTGCCTGGGAGCCCCACTTGGATCCGATCGCGATACGCGTACGCATGTAGTAGGTCATTGCCTCCTGCATCGAGATTTCGATTTCTTGCCCCTCCCCGGAACGGAGTCTTTGTATGTATGCGGCGAGAATAGCCATGCCGAGTTGGATTCCGGTACCAGAATCACCCGTCGTCGGTCCCGGTACGAGTGGTGCGCCGTCTGCTTCTCCGGTGACGGAGAAAGCGCCGGCGGCTGCCTGCGCAATCATGTCGTAACTTTTGTAGTGTGCGTAAGGTCCCGACGTCCCAAACCCTTTGAGTCGGGCGTAAATAAGTGACGGATGTGCCGCTTTAAGTGTTTTGTAGCCGATGTTGAGACGCTCCGCGACCCCGGGCCCGTAATTCTCGACGAAGACGTCGAAACGAGGTAGCAACTTAAGCAGCAGCTCGTGTCCTTCAGTCGAAGCGAGATTAAGGGCCACGCTTCGCTTGTTGGCATTCCAGTTACAGAAATACGCCGAATAGTCTCGGTCCGCGCTTAAGCCGACGGCACGGCCAGGGTCGCCATCGCCGGGTGGTTCGATCTTGACGACTTCGGCACCGAGCCACGCGAGTGCTTGGGTGCACGATGTGCCGGCTTCGTACTGCGTCATGTCGAGAATGCGCATTCCTTCTAGAGCAGGCATCCAATTCCCTCGAGTTTTTCCAGCAAGACGTTCTAGTGAACACCTAGACGGTTCGGTGATCAACGATTGTCGTGACCCGAAGTCGTCCAGAAGACGGAATCAGGCTTGGTCCAAGAACTCCTGCTACAGTCCCTTGAAGACGGGGCGCCTTTTTTCCCGGAAGGCGACTCTCCCTTCCGATCCGTCGTCAGAATCGCGGACGGACAGTAGCGATTGACGTGCCAGAGCTCCTGATTCTGCCGGACTCTTGTTTAGCGTTTCCAGGGAAAAGCCCTTCAACGTTTTGACAACCAGCGGTGCCGAGTCGACCAAAATCTTGGCGAGTTCGGTGGCTACCTCAAGTTCACTGCCCGGTGGGACGACGCGGTTGACCATGCCCATTTCTCGGGCTCGCTCGGCCGGTACGTCCTGCCCGAGTAACATGAACTCCATGGCGAATTTGTGCGGTATACGGGCGACGGCGCTTGCGATTAACCCGCCAGTGAAGCCGACTTGCGCTTCGGGGTACTTAAATACTGTCGTTTCCGAGGCGACAACTAGATCGCACATTTGGACGATGACGTAAGCGCCACCGATGCACCAACCGTGGACGGCGGCGATCACCGGTTTATCGAGGGCGACGCCAATGCTGGGGACGCCACGCCATAGTTCGCCGGGTGGGTCTTTGATATCCGCGCCAACGGAAAACGCGCGATCGCCGGTTGCATGCAGAATGGCGACGCGATCGTCCGACTCGGCGAATCGTTTCCAAGACGCCTCCAAACCATCGACGACCTCAGAATCCAACGCGTTCATACGATCGGCCCGATCGATCGTCACGGTTGCGATTCCTTCGACGGATTCGTAAAGGACGCTCACGACTCGTCCAACCAGTCATTGAAGGATGCGGTGCGCTTCTCATGGAAGGCCGTGACTCCTTCTCGAGAGTCGGGGTGATGGTCCGAGATTGCGGTCTTAGCTGCGATTTCGTCGAGGGACTGTTCCCAGGACATTTCGGCAGCGTTGTAAATGGATCGCTTCAATAGTCGCATCGATACCTGTGGTCCGTTAGCGAGTTCGGTTGCCAACTCGATGGTCTTCTGCTCGAGTTCGTTTGCTTCAACGACTTCGTGTACCAGTCCGAGCTCAAGGGCTTCTTCTGCCTCCACGATCTTTTTTCGCATAATGAAGTCCATCGTCCGAGCCACACCCATGTGCTGGACGAGTAAGTATTGGCCGCCCTCGTCCGGCAGCAACCCGAATCGAAGTGTTGCACTGCCCATCCGCACACCCCTTGTCGCGATGCGAAAATCGCAGGCCAACGCCAGCGAGAAACCTGTCTGAATGGCGACACCGTTCATGGACGCTATGGTCAATTTGTCGAGCTCGCGAATGGCAGTATTCACGCGTTGCGAAATGGTACGCAGGCCGTTGTACGTCCCGAGGTGATTGTCGTGTCCGTGACCAATCGGCCTGGTGAGGGGCTCGCCACTGACGTTGGCGTTTTGGTAGCCTTTCAGATCGTCACCAGCGCAAAAAGCGCGTCCGCTGCCGGTGAACACGACCACGCGTACGGCGTTGTCCATTTGCGCCTGGGTAATCACCTCGACTAAATCTCGTTTGATGGAGGCCGTCATGCCGTTGAGTCGTTCCGGCGTATTGAATTGAATCCAGGCAATTCCTGGATCCTTAAGCGACACCCCGAACCCCTGAAAATCTCCAGTATCCATTTGTCCTTCCTATGATCGTGTTTTCGTTATCGTAAACCAGTCGGCGTCGCTAGAGACGAGTGACCCCAGCGAGGGTGTCGATGAGTTACCCCATGACTTGTGTCCAGGTCTCAAGGTTTTGCACACTGAGGTAGCTGTTTCGTGCTTTGGTTTCACCCATGGTGGCATTGGGTACCTGACTGTAATTGTGACCGGGCAACAACAGGGTATCGTCGGGTAACGACTTTAGTTTCTGCAGACTGTGATACATATCCTCAGAATTGGATCCTGGTAGGTCGACTCGGCCACATCCGTCGATGAATAGTGTGTCGCCTGAAACGAGCGTGTTGTGAACTCGGAAACATTGGGAACCCGGTGTGTGGCCAGGCGTGTGTAAGAATTCGATCTGAATCTTGCCCACGTCGAGGGTATCCCCCGAGTCCACCTTGACGAGATCGGAATCGGATAATGCAGTCACTTTTTTCATGCCGTCGACTTCGTGTTTGTGGGCATAAACTTTGACCGGTTTGTGTTCCATCAACTCGGCGACTCCGACGATGTTGTGTCCACCCATTCCTCCGCCGACGTGGTCGGGGTGATAGTGTGTGGCGAGCGCGGCGATGAGCGTGTAATCCCGTTCTTCTAGATGTTTGATCAGGCCGTCGACATCCCAAGCTGGGTCGACGATGGCGACTTCACGGGTTGATCGAGAACCAACGATGTAGGTGAAGTTGGCCATGGATCCGATCTCGATTTGTTCGATGATCAGTTCACTTTCTTCGCTATCGGCGTCCGCCATGATTCCTCCGCCCGTTGAAGGGGTTAATCCCGAAGTAATCGTTCCATTATAGTGTCTCGCCGAAATATAGGAGTCGAAGTCTGGATGGGAAAATCGATGAAAAGGGCCAACCAACAAAACGCAGAACCGAACGCGTATTAATTCGGTGTATTACACCTACACCTCGAGCCCTGTTGGGCAATTGTTGTTAGCGGGTTCGACGGAGTCGTTGCAGGTCATTGGATTTGCAGACGGTAAAAAGGCACGGCGTGCAGAAACCGGCTGGGAACGACACGACGAACCGTTCAAGAAAACGGCGCGGCAATTGAACGAGTATTTTTCTGGTGATCGGCGGGAGTTTGAACTCGATCTTGCGCTGGATGGGACGATTTTCCAGGTGGAGGTGCTCGAAGCTCTACGCCGCATTCCTTATGGGGAAACGTGCTCGTATAGCGATATTGCGGCCACTGTAGGTCGACCTAATGCGGTTCGTGCCGTGGGTAATGCCAACGGACGAAACCCATTGCCGATCGTCATTCCTTGCCACCGAGTCATTGGCAGTGACGGGGGGTTGACTGGATTTGGAGGCGGCATCCAAACGAAACGATATCTATTGGATCTTGAGCAGCGACACTCAGGGTTATTCACTTAAGTCGATTTGCGACGTAGACCCTGCAGTACCTAATGCGATGGCCCTTTTTCGAGTTGGCAACGTGCTAACGTGATGTCTGCTGAATTTTTTTGTCGTTTTGACGGGAGAGCCCAATGGAAGTCTCGAACGCGTTCGGCAGTCACGAGCTCAGACGCTTCAATTACGCAGAAGCGCTAACGAAAGGGCCGGCGCAGGAAATCGAATTCGATGCCAACGTACTGAGCGCGATAGATCGTCATGGGTTTGTCGTAATCGAGGACGCCGTACCAGAGTCCACTTGCGAGCAACTTCTTGGGGAAATGCGGCCGTACGTTGATGCGACACCCCACGGCCTCCACGGATTAGGAGGAACGCGCCGCGTCGGGGCGTTGGTCGCTCGTTCCTTAGCGAGCCATGAAATGATTTCGCACCCCGGGATACTGCGCCTTGTCGAATCGATTCTCGGGGAGCAGCAGCTAAACGGTGATGCCGTCAAGATTGGAGGGAAAGAGGGAAAGGGTCGAAAAGATTTTCGTTACCCTTGGCAGTTGCATTTGACCCAAGTCATCGACGTTGGCCCCGGCGGTGGAACAAAAGAAATGCCTCACAGTCTTCGTCTCCACCGGGCGAATGGGATGTGGTTGCACGACTTCCAACAAGCCGGCCTCGATTTACAGATCGAGGTTATGTGGGCGCTGTCAGATTTCACCGAAGCGAATGGGGCGACGCACGTAGTTCTGGGTAGCCACCGAGATGAGCCTCGTGGCGGGGATCAAGGTTATAGACAACCAACGATCCAAGCGGTCATGCCCCGAGGTAGTGCCTTGGTTTGGACGGGGTGGTCAATCCATGGCGCAGGGGCTAATACCACAACCGTGCGAAGGCTGGGGATGAACATCAACTACGCGCTAGGGTTCTTGGCGCAAGAGGAAAACCAGCTTCTTGCTTGCCCGCCCCATCTCGCGAGAAAACTCCCGAAAGACATGCAACGCCTCATTGGCTATCGTCAACCCGCTGGTGCTCTAAACTATGTGGCCGAATGCCAGTCGCCAGCCGACTCCGTTCTGAGGGACGACTTCGACGTTCTCGTGCCCGGTGCACATGGACACCCTATGAACTCGGCGACAGACGGACCGACCTACGCGCCTGCTTCTCAGGGCGAATTCGACGCGAAATTGGCGGACCTGACCGCGAAAAAAATGAGGGCTATCGAAATCGATGACCTTGAACTTGCTCTACACTATAAGAATGCCTTGAGCGTTTTGAAGCGATCGGAACGTATCTAAATCAGGGTTTAGCCTCGTTACCCTTTAACGACGTTGAAATTTCCGAATTAGTTACCGCCCGAAGGCCGATTCCATGTGCTAGGGGGTCGCCGGGGACGCTCCTCGCCACGGTGTGGCGATCGTCCTCGATCGTCGTTAAATCGAGGTGGTGGGCGCTTTGGGCCTATATCGCGCGGTCTTCCTTGATTTGGGCGCGCACGGAGTTGACTGAGGGCAATGCGAACTGCGGAGCGCTCATCGGGATCCATTTGCTCGAACAATTGAACGAGCAAACGGTGGCTGTCTTCTTGATTTTCGTCGAAGCGGCGACGAAAGTTCTCTAAAGCGTTGGCGAGGCTCTCGGCGTCGAAAGGCTCCATCGCCAAAGCGCGTTCGATATCAATTTGGACCTTTTGAAGCGCACGATGCCGCGACGCGATTTCACGGCGGCTCACGTCAACATCCTGGAGCAATGCACGGCGACGATCGTCCGGTAAGCCCTGCAGCATGCGCGGCAAACCCATGGTGGGATCGATACTCACGTTGGTTCGGACTGGCAGGAGCTGCTGACCGATGTAAAAGCCGACCAGCAGCAAATTTACAGCGACAGAAATCGCGACGATTGTGACTAACCACTTCCGTTCAATCATTGGCTGCAGTGCTCTCGACCACTTCGGCAAAATTTTCAAGATCCGCGAACGCAAGGAACATCGTTGCGTCCGTGGAATCGCTGTCTAACTGCGACGTCATGTCGCCTAAGACGAAGCCAAGTACCAAGGGCAGAATAGCCAACAGCGCAGGACGCCAGAAAGCATCGGTAATCCACGTCCACCACACTGGAGATTCGTTGGCGGCAACGCGCTCTAGAATACGGGCGCGCAATCGCAGCGGTGTTGGCACATCGGTTGAGTCCGCGAGCAACGCGTCGAAGGCTCTTGATTCGGCCAACAATCGGCGACCATGGTCGGATACACGGGCGTAGCCATGCGCTTCGTTTCGCAACGTACTCGGCCACTCGGCAATGTTGCTACCGTGGCGTTCCAGCAGGTCGCTGAATTCGTCTGCGGTCACGCGCAAATCTCGTTTTGGTACACGGCCAATTGCCGCTTTAACGCGCGTCGTGCTCTTGCCAGGAGCGACTCCAGCGCATCAACAGACACCGAAAGCACTTCGGCAGCGTCCTTATTTGACCACCCATGTAGCTGGCATAGCACCAAGGCCGTTCGCTGCCGTTCGGGCAGATTGGCGATGGCGTTAAGCACTGCCAGCCGACGATCATCGTTTGGAGCATCGTCGTTCGTGGCAATGGTATCCGGGTCGATGTCCGCATTGATCTCGGGACGGCGTCGCCGGAACGCATCCACGCACGCGTTGTGGGCGACGCGATGGAGCCAGGTAGTTAGCTGAACCTGTCCCGGTTTCCAGGTTGTTGCGCGAGACCAGAGTCGTAAAAAGGTTTCTTGCGTCAATTCATCGGCATCGCTGTGGTTGCGGCACATCCGGTAGATGTACGCATGGATAGGCCCCATATAGCGATCCACCAGCTGTGCATACGCGGCCTGATCGCGAGTTTTCACCAGTTCCATAAGTGCTTCATCTGAGTCCGCCTCGGACACCGTTAACGCATCGAAACGTTGGGCGACCCGAGTTACCTTCGGCCCTCTGGTCGTCGGGCCTTGGACATTTCTTCGCGCGTGATTTGTCCGTCACCGTCGGCGTCCATCTTCTCGAGCATCGGTAGTCGACTTGGGAATTCCTCCCGATCAACTTGACCGTCTTTGTTCTTATCCATCGCGTCAAATCTTGCCTTCACGCCGCGAGATCTCATCGACGCCCGGACAGCCTTTTCACGTCCGAGAAATTCATCGATAGACAGTTCCCCGCTCTTGTCGATATCGGCTAACCCAAAAAGCCGGCGTTCTCTCATTTCCCGGTTGCGCTCGTCGCCAGGTCGGTACTCTTGCTGATTGCCTGGATTGGGTCGTCCACGGTGAGACATTTTTGGACCGCGTTCGCGCGGATTCATGCGCGGCCCGTGCGTACCGTGGCGCATTGGTTTACCCATACGCTTTGAACTCATTCTGCGTTTAGCGCCGGGTCGGTGCTTCGGCATGCCTCGAGGGCCGGGGTGGGCCTTCGTTCGATCGTGGTGTGGACGACGATGACCCGGTTCGTTTCGATCGACTGCGGTGGCCGAAAATTCCTGGGGACTTAGACGTCCATCGCCATCGCCATCCATCTTCGAAAAAGCAGCCTGCTCTTGTCTCTTGGCTTCTTCCAGATCGATCCCGAAATCGCGCTCGTTTTCGTGTCGATCACCGTGGGCGGTAATCCCTGTGAACGCCGCCGCTAGTAGTAACAATTTCCACGCCATATTCTTGACTCCCTTAATCGAGCTAACCTTTGTACGCATTAGAAGAGTTTTTCCGTCGATCTTCCACCGGCGGGTAGTTGATGGCGACGACGGTATAGCGGGTGGTTTGGCTTTCGAGGCTCAAGGAAATCAAATCGCCTTTCCGTTTACCGAGCAGCCGCTGTGCCAATGG
>ENA-UPTF01001730-UPTF01001730.1-marine-metagenome-genome-assembly--contig:-NODE-1730-length-13443-cov-4.526859_pt1 | contig 13443 bp, 15 predicted proteins | sample MGYA00238166_ERZ767019 | MGnify/ENA primary metagenome ERZ767019 (study PRJEB28930, sample SAMN06266391) | marine metagenome | isolation source: Sea water from 250 m depth | place: Atlantic Ocean...
TAACCAATGTCGGATAGCTAATATTGAAAGGTCTCTAATATTTGATTATTTGGAGTGTCAAATGATTCGTTATTTCCTGATATTAGTCTTAATATTTGCGCTGTTAGCGTGTGATGTGGTAGCGGAACCTACCAGATGGCCAACATCTACTCCTCATATAGAACAAGACGCGTCTAGCGAGTTGTCATCCGCCGAGAAGGAGGAGCCACAATCGGTGAAACAACCTCCTAATTCAACTCCTATGATTTCAAATACAGAATTGACTTTAGATGCAGAAACTGTAGTTACCGAATCAGGACTGCAAATTAAAGATCTAATAGCTGGAAAAGGTGATAGGGCCAGGGAAGGTTCTATAGTCGTAGTTCACTATACTGGGAGTTTGCTGGATGGCACTAAATTTGATAGTTCGGTTGACCGAGGGATTCCGTTTGAGTTTACGCTGGGGCAGAAGAGTGTTATTAAAGGTTGGGAAGAAGGAGTTGCTTCGATGAAAGTTGGAGGTAAGAGGCAGTTGGTTATCCCTTCAGAATTGGCGTATGGTGACAGAGGAGTCGGACCTATAATCAAGCCAGGAGATACGCTAGTTTTCGACATTGAATTGTTGGACGTAAAAGGCCCCTAGTCGTCAGGGTTTAGGCTAAATGAAAAAAGACCGGTATATTACCGGTCTTTTTTCTTTAATACGTTTTTACCTAGGAAAAAACTAATTCCTTATTCTGACGGCTTTCTCGGCGCATCTCTGCAAGGCCATCTTCTGCTTTATCGAAGCTATTGCAGAAAAGTTCTATACCGTTTCCATCAGGATCTTCAATATATATGCTCTTTGTCATACCGTGATCGGTAGTTCGAAAGTCGATTATCCCGTTTTCTTGAAGTACGTGGTAGTACTCAGTAAGCATATCAAAATCTTCTACCTGCAATGCCATGTGATTGAGGCCTAGTCCGCCCTTGCTTATTGGAGCAGCATCAGGTTTGGCCTGAAACAGTGCTAGATCATGATGGATTTTGCCGCAAGTTAAAAATGTACCAAATCCTGGGCGTTCTACGGCAATTTCAAACCCTAAAACTTCAGTATAAAATTTTGTTGCTTCGGTTTGGTCTTTTACGTTTAATACCAGGTGTCCTACTCTCTTAGGTTTTGCCATGATAACCTCCTAAGTTTTTGAATGTTTACGTCAGTGTACCGATTATATCTTACTATATCTTCTTATTTCCAGCGCGACTATGATGTGTTCTTAAAAAACTTGCATCTATCGAAACGATTTGTCGTAATGTTACAAGTTAAATAAGGGAATTTTTGTAAGAATTTGGTCATTATTGGTTGTTAACCGTTCTAGTCCAGATCTAATCTTCTTAACGTGAGGGCCTCTGAGCGCATGATCTCTGGAATTTTGGAAGCTATATGATTATAATCGTCGGCTACCGCAGAAATAAGACGACCGCTCAATTTGCCGGAATCGGCGCTAGCCAAAAAAACAGCTAAGTCGGCGGGGTTTTCCAATGACGCTCCTCCTCCGCTTAATACTCGCTCTCCTATTTGTTGAATTTCGGTTGCGCTCGCCAGTTCAGCTCCGTCTCGTAGTTCCTCCCACATCCTAGTATGAATTGAACCGGGTCCCAGTGCATTCACCTGTATATTTTGGCCCTCTAATTCGAGGGCTAGGACCTCGGTCATTCGTACTACCCCAGCTTTGCTGGTGCAATAGGCTGAAAGATTAGCCCATGCGTTGTTGGCCCCGGCCCCAGCGAGATTTATTATTTTGCCGCCACCTTGGTTAGCCATTAAGGGCACGACTGATTTACAGCAGAGATAGGGCCCAACAACGTTTACTTGAATAGTTTGAATCCAATCATCTATATCATTGTTCTGTAGAGCCCCGATCGGACCTGCTATACCTGCATTGTTAACTAATATGTCAACGCGACCATATTGGGATATGGTTTCCCGTACCATTTCAGATACTGAAGTAGGTTCCGTGACATCAGTTGGTATCACTATTGATTGAGAGGCGTACTCTTTGATTAACTGGGCGGTTTCTTCAAGTTCTGAGACTGTTCTAGAGACTAATGCAACCTTAGCGCCTTCCTTTGCGAATGCGATTGCTATAGCTCTTCCGATTCCCCTGCCTGAACCTGTAATTATTGCGACTTTGTCAGATAATTTCATAACTTACACTCTGGTTTCGTAAATAATACGATTATTAGCTGTTGTGGCATCTATTTCAGTAAAGAACAATTTAAAGTTGATATATTGGCCGTGGTCGGATATCCGTTATGCCCATGGTAAAGTGTTTTAATGAAGCTGTCCAAAGCAAATAAAGATTCTTTGGCCATAGCCAAGTCAAAATTGTTCGATAAATTGTCCAATGATATAGAGGCACCGGAAGTTTTACAGGTTATGGAAATTATTCCTAGGGAGCTTTTTGTTTCCAAGTCAGATGTCCATCAAGCGTACAGGGATATTCCTTTAGATATAGGGTATGGGCAGACTATATCTCAGCCATACATTGTGGCTTTGATGACTGCTGCTATGAAGCTTGACCAATCTGACCTAGTGCTAGAGATCGGAACTGGTAGTGGATATCAATCCGCAATCTTGGCCAAAATATTAAATGAAGGAAAGGTAATTAGCGTCGAAAGGATACCTGAATTGGCAGATCTGGCTAGGTCTGTTCTTAACAAACTTAATTGTGACAACGTAGAAATATATCCAGCTACATGCGAACTCGGTCGACCGAGTAACGGCCCATTTGATGCTATCATCGTGACTGCTGCCTGCCCTAATCTTCCCCAGGCGTTGGTGGATCAGCTTAAAATAGGAGGACGGTTAGTTGTACCAATTGGTTGCTTAAAGCGGCAGGAATTGACCTTGGTCATACGTACTATGCATGGGATGCAGGTTTACTCCCTCGGATCCTGCAGGTTTGTTCCGCTCATTGGGCAGGAGGGATTTCCCGAATCCCTGTAGAGATCTCAAACTTGATGTTCATTTATCGGCACGTTACCTATTTGCGATATAGTAGTTGATTCATAAAAATTCCATGAATGTGTTAGGATTTCAACGGTAGAAAACTGAGCATCTAATCATTCATGTGGTAGCTGTTTACGTACATTTTGGGAAGGTGAGAAAGATGAAATATGTAGTGACTTGGTCAGAGAGACCCGGAGGATCAGCCTCGGACTATGAAGAGGCTCAACACCGTGTATTGAGTCTCTTCGAAAAATGGGAAATGCCTGAGAGTTTAAATTTCCAGCAGTTTGTGGTGAGAGTAGGTGAATTCGGTGGGTATGCCGTTATTGAGACCGATAATCCACTGGATATACACAAGCTTACTACCGTGTTTGCAGTATTCCAGTTCAAAGTTGAACCGGTAGTTGATGTCATGGATGCTGTTGGAGCCGAACTCGAGGCAATGGCTTGGAGGAATGCTCAGATCTCCTAGTGGTTTACGCGTTAGCCAATTCTTGAGTTCAGAGACTTGATGCTGGTGATTCATCCAAATGCACTACAGCCTCAGTAGGCGTACTGATATGCTGATAGTGGTTGAATTTGTGCTGGTAGCGTAACTATGGGGGTTTGGATCGTAGCACTGAAGTGCTGCGGTTTTTATTGGAGATGGAAATAAATGGATAATTTGAGTGGGGCTCTATCAGGTATCAGAGCTGTGACTTGTTCAACAGCCCAGGCCGGCACGGTGCCTTATATGTTGATGGCTGATCTGGGTGCTGAAGTTATTAAAATTGAAGTCCCTCAAGGGGGGGACGAATCTAGGACAGGCGGTGAACTTATAGGTGATGTTAGTTCTATGTTTGAAACCAATAACCGTGGTGTTAAGAGTCTGACTCTTAATCTTAGGTTAGAGGAAGGAAGAGAGATTCTGCACCAGCTCGTGAAAACGGCCGACATTTTCGGTCAGAATTTTCGTCCAGGAGCAGCTGAGCGATATGGATTTGGTTATGAAGAATTAAAGAAAATCAATCCCGCTATTGTGTACGCATCGGTTTCTGCATATGGACCAGATGGTCCGAATTCTAAATTGGCGGGAAACGATGCCATAGGTCAAGCTTTATCTGGAATTCCTGAGGCATTTTCGATGCCTGGTCAACCGATGCGTACGGGGGTCGTTTCCGTTGCGGATGAAAGTTGCGCCATGTTGACCTTTGGAGGAGTGTTAGCTGCCGTAATCCATGCCAAGTCAACCGGTATAGGACAAAAAGTAGAAACGTCTCTTGTCGGTAGTGCTTTTAGACTTATGGGATGGACTATGACAACTACTATGTGGAAAAACGCTCCCCCGATAACTGGTGCCAGGATAAACGGTACGCCTGAAAGGCCCGGAATAGCGGCCTGCTTCAATGATTGTGATGGGAAACCCCTTGCAATACAATTTCAACCAAGATACTGGAGACATGGTATCGAAGTGCTAGGGTTCCTTGAATCTCTTCAAGATGAAGGACTGGATGATCTTGGGGTAGCATTCGAATCTGAAGATAAGAAAAACCAAATTCTGGATCATTTGGGAAAATTATTTGCAACAAATACTCGAGATCACTGGCTAGCTATATTGCGTGAGGCGGGATTGGTATGTGCGCCTGTGAACACTTTGTTGGAAGCTGCAGATGATCCCAATATAGTAGAGAACAACTACGTTCAAGAGATTCTTCATCCCAGGTTAGGGAAGAATATTAAAATTCATGGTAGCCCGTGGAAATTTTCTGAAACTCCTAGTAATCCTGGAGTAGCCCCGACCCTAGGTCAACACAACGAAGAAATTCTAAATAGCCTTGGATATGACGATAAGGCTATCGCTGAATTACAAAACAAAGAAGTGATATGATCAACACCTTGGTCGGGACGGGTCTAGTGGGGTGCGTCTACGACTAAGAGTAACCAGCACAAAAGGAAATAACCCATGAAAGCAGCTGTGATAACGGAACCCGGTGGCCCGGATGTTTTAAAAATTATGGAGGTCGCAGATCCGAGCCCGGGTCCTGACGATATTTTAATCGATGTGAAAGCATCGGCTCTTAATCGAGCTGATACTCTTCAGCGTCAAGGGGGTTATCCTGCACCACCAGGTAGCCCATCTGATATACCGGGTTTGGAATTTTCAGGGATAGTCAGTCAACTGGGGGATAGAGTTACTGGAATTCAGAAAGGCGATAGGGTTTTTGGTTTGCTGGGGGGTGGAGGATATGCTACTAAGGTGATTACCCATCACCGCATGGCCATACCTATCCCGGATTCATGGGATTTTGTGCAAGCTGCAGCGACACCAGAGGTGTATTTCACCGCTTATGACGCGCTGTTTAACCGGGCTAATTTGCAAATGGGCGAGACCGTTTTGGTGCATGCAGCTGGGAGTGGTGTTGGGACGGCAGCCGTACAATTAGCCCACCATGCAGGGGCTTTTGTATATGGGACTGCAGGTTCAAATGAGAAATTGTCTGCAGCTTTAGAGTTAGGAATGGATGTAGGGATCAACTACAATGACCAAGAGTTTTCCTCGGTCATCAAAGAAAAGACAGGCGGGATCGGAGTAGACGTCCTGATAGATTTCATAGGGGGCCCGTACTGGAACCAAAATATCGATTCGATGGCAGTATTGGGTAGACTGGTGGAAGTGGGCCTTATGGGCGGCGGTCAAGTAGATGTAGATCTTAGGCAATTGATGTCCAAACGATTGCAAGTGTGCGGGACTGGATTAAGAGGCAGATCAATCGAAGAAAAACTGATGGTTACTGCACAATTCAAAAGACATGTTTTACCTCATTTAATTAAAGGGACTATGAAACCTGTTGTTGATCGTTCTTATGATTTGGGAGAGGTAGCTGAGGCCCATCGTTACATGGAAACAAACGCTAATTTTGGTAAGATAGTATTAACTATGGAATAATAATATCCATCCTTTCAATTCACGATTTAAGGAATGAAACACATCCGATAAATCGCTTAAGGAGGTAATGTATGGCAAAGAGAGCTCAACCGATCCGAGAGGATCATCTAGAACGGCAAGAAACCACAGCAGAACTTAGAGAGCGGATTCGTGTGCTTTTCAAATTGAGTAAAACCCCTGATGACAAGACCGTAAAGTCCTTGTTGAGTAGGCTGGAGAAATACAAGAAGACAGGATATGTCTAGGTCCTGGTTATCATAAATAACAGTTAAAAAGGTGAAGGTCGATTGTTCAATATAGTTGTATTAATCGGACTTGCCTCAAAGGGAAAGGAAATAGCATGACTACTATTAAGACTGACAAATACGATTATGAATTAGTCCAGAGTTGGGGAACTTTGCCTGACGGCATGACATTCGGAACAGTAAGTTCTGTAGCATCTGATTCACAGAACAGGGTCTATGTTTATCAACGAAAGGATCCCCCAATTGTTGTATTGGATTCGGACGGTAATTATTTAAATTCATGGGGTATAAGTGCATTCAATTTACCTCACGGATTTTGTATAGTGGACGATGTAATCTACCTGACCGATAGAGAAGACTCTGTATGTTTAAAATATACCTTAGACGGAAAGCCACTAATGGTTCTCGGAGATAGGGGAATCCATTCTGATACTGGCTGTGAGGAGCCAGGTGAGTTAGTACTGAGAGCAGCTGGTCCCTTTAATTATCCCTCTGAGATGTATCCGTCCCCGTCCGGTGATTTGTACGTATCGGATGGCTATCGAAACAGTCGGGTTCATCGTTTCTCAGCGGAGGGAAGATACATAACGTCCTGGGGTACACCGGGTAAAGGCGGTCCCGGGGAATTTCATCTGCCACATAGCCTGCTTATAGATGAAGAGGGCCTGGTCTACGTATGTGATAGAGAAAATAACAGGATTCAAGTTTTCACTCCCGAGGGCGAATTCATAACTATGTGGACTGATATGACAAGACCAAACGATATATCCCAATCCGTGGACGGAGATTTTTATATAGCGGAGTCCACTTTTGAAGGCTCGACTCCTAGAATCACTGTCAGAGATAAAGAGGGCGAAATATTGTCTTCTTGGGAATCTAGACAAGCCCATGGTCTCTGGGTGGATAAACAGGATAGTGTTTATCTGGCTTTGCCTGGAGCCCAAAGTGTCGATAAATACATAAGACAAAATTAACTAGGGTGATGAATGGTTTTCAAAACAATTCATCATTAGTAAAGAGTCGAAAAGTCCCCCTATGGTGGGGCCGTGCTGGATACTATTGGTATTGAGATATCAATAGTTGAGTTACTTATACTGACAGATAGCTCGGATATAGGTATTAGACCATACTTTAGTAGAGAATAACGTAAATGAAATTCGCTCTTTTTATTTTAGCATCTTGGGCTGAGGAAGATCCTGGAGAACAAAGAAGGATTTATGGCGAGGCTTTGGATCAGGTCCAATATGCGGAAGAACTGGGATTTGATTCGGTCTGGGTGGCGGAACATCATTCAAGTAGGTACGGGATATTTCCATCATTGATGCCCATAGTTAATTATTTAGCTGCCAAGACTAAACGTATACGGATTGGGACTGGGGTTAGCGTATTACCATTTCATAATCCTATTTTCCTGGCCGAGGAAAGCGCTATGATGGACTTGCTCAGTGAGGGTAGGCTCGAGTTCGGCGTTGGACGAGGATCTGCAAACTATGAATATGGCAATTTTAATATAGATTTTGATTCGAGGAACAAGCGTTTCCAGGAATCATTGGATATGATCTTGGGGCTCTGGACCAAAAGAGGATTTTCATATCAGGGAGAGTATTATCAGGCTAAGGATGTCACCATTGCTCCATCGCCAGTTCAAAAACCTCATCCACCAGTATTCCTGGGGGTATCCCGAACTGCAGCTAGTGTAGATATGGCAGTATCTAGAGATCTACCTATATTAACTAGTTTTTCTACACCGGAGGCTGACAATCTAGCTCTTTTTGACTTGTATTCAGACCGCTGTAAATCTGCCGGTGTGCTAGATAGGCGGGATAGCAGTCCATTTTTCAGATTCGTGTACTTATCGGATAATGAGGATCAAGCTAGGGAATATCCTCGAAATGCATTGACTTGGGTGAGAGACCTAGCCACTTATCGACGGACGTTAGGCTGGGGTAATGAGATAGATGTTGATTTGGATGACTGGAAAAAAGTACGTACTGAAATTCCTAGTAGCTATGAATCAGAACTTGAAAATACTGCTTATTTTATGACTCCCGAACAATGTGTAGAACGCATAAATTTCTTACAGCGAGAACATGGTGTTGGTTACTTCGGGGCAAGCATGTCCTTTGGTACTATGGAACATGCGCAGGTCATAAAATCTATGGAACTATTTGCCAGAGATGTAATGCCTAGATTTCGATAGATTGTAGTCTAAGTTTGTTCATTAAGGCGTCTTTCCATCTCAAAATCGGCATCTGCGTTGTTGTGTTGTCTGAGTTGAGCGTAGACTTCGCCTCGATATCTATAATTTGATCCATCACTTGGGGCCAATTCTATAGCTTTCCCGAAATCGGATATAGCCGCAGGATATTCCTCCATCTCCACATTAGAATGTCCGCGGGCCACGTAATAACTAGGTTCGGTTGGAACCAACGCAATGGCTTTGTCGTAGTCTGGAATGGCATCGTAATGTCTACCAAGTTGAGTGTATATGTCAGCACGCCCAAAATAATAATCAGGATCATTGGGGTCTAACATGATTGCGTGACCCAGGTCTCGAAGAGCTTCGTTACTTTGTGACAGTATGAAGAAAGCATTTCCTCTTTGAAAGTACGCAAGGTCAAAATAAGGATCTAGTTGTATTGCTTTAGTATATTCTTCGATCGCGAGCCCGAACTCCCCTTGAATATAATAATCGTATCCCTGCTGTGAATGACCATCAGCGTCTGGGTTCAGAGTCATTATGATACTCCCTGCTTGAGCACTAGATTACTTAGTTGACGGGTAGGCGGTCGGTTAAGGACGCGATTAACACGGTAAACCATATCGGATGTGATTCGGGAAGCCGTGTGAGATAAGTTTGCCGTGTTTGTGATAACGAATATAATTTTACCTCTTAAGCTTTGTGGCATAGATAGTCTCGATCAGGTTTACTTTAGAGTAAGGGATATGAGTTTATCGGCTTTTTCATGTTGATCTAGTTCCCTACAAGTAGTGATTATTTCTTCAAACTGAGCCTCTGGGATTGGTATGCCTGGGATAACATCCCTGATACGGCGGGCCTCTTCTTCAAAATCCCACATGAATTCACGCCCGGTCGATTGCTTGGTGTAGCTCTTCCCATCTTTGGTATATATAGTGATTCTGGGACCAAACAGCGTCATTTCGTGGGATGGTATCAGAGTCACACGATTCATAAGTTCCAAAACTTCCGGAGGATCTTCACCACCGCTTGAGGGGCCGAACTGATTGTTTAGTACAGGGAAGCCTCGTTTTACGACGCCGTAGGCGGTATGGTATGCAGTACTGCCCTTACCTTTTCCGATGTCTTCCCTACGACTTGGAAATGCGGGACTAGGATATTGAGTTTCGAGCCAATTTACGACTGCTTCAACTCTGTCTACGTCTTCATATTTGATGTTGTGCTCTACGCATAGCTGTGCCGTTACGTCAACATGTGCAATGTTGTATCCCGCAGTTGAGTAAATTCGATAGAGCGTTTCCAAAAACATCCAGTCCTTGCCTAGCTCTGACGTAACTTTTTCTAAATTGGCCTGGGTGGCACCAACGAAGCTATGAGAAAGCTGTCCTTTATTATTTCCGGCGTATGCGTGATAGAAACCAGCATCGCCTTCAAGTACAGTTTCTCCTCCTACATGCCCTTGCTGGGCTAAGGCCACTGCTAGCATAGCGTTTCGAACTGCGGCTCCTTCTCGTAAAGCCTTGCCACCGCTCCGGGGGCCTTCCAGGTTGCCAGCTGCTAGGTGGACGCATAGAGCAATGGTACTATTTACTTGGTCTTCATCCAATTTTAATATTTTTGCTGCAGCGATAGCCGGGCCGAATATTCCAAAAACTGGACCGGCATGGAATCCACGTGCCATTACCGTAGGTATGAAGTCGGCAGCTAGTCTTTCCATGACTTCGTATCCGGCGGCAAGGCCTGTTAAAAACTCCTTTCCAGAAGCACCTGAGGTTTCGGCTGCAACAAATGTGCCTGGAACTATACTTGTGCCGGGATGAGTGAGCATTCGAAAAGAATCTAGTTTTCCTCCGGCCATGGCCATCTCAGAATTGGTAAAGGCTGCACCACCCTTTGTGACGGTGTTGCCGTGTACCATGATGGTGGCACCGTTATGGACACCTGATTCTTCTGAAGTCATTAGTTCTACAGCTTGTTGACCTCCGGGTAATTGCGATCCTAGTAGTACAGATGCAAGACTGTGGAGAGTGACCCCCTTAGCGCGGTCTATGACTGCTGAAGGCAGATCTTCATACTTGAGCCCGGTTACCCATTTTGCAAGTGTACGACTGATAGATGGCATTTTTTCTCCTATGTTAATGGAACTTAAAACAAATTAAGGTGTAATTATATTGTTTAGCTACTGAAGTAAATATGTGATTGGTATCTCCGCGTTTATACTTTAGTAGGCGTTGTTTGTTTCAAGAATTTGAGTATGAATGGTAAGGACTCCTCACTGGCACGCGATGCTTGCCCATGGTCAAGACCCGGTAGCACAACGAATTCACAGTTTGGGATCAACGCTGCAGAAGCTTTAGCAGATGGGAAAAATCCGTCTGAGTCTCCACAGTAAATCAAACATGGTGTATCAAGATTCGGTAAGGCTTGCTCCACATCCTCTGTCCCCAGCGGCGCGATAGTAGCTGCTATCAAGGCTAGAGGATCGTTTTCCAGTAGCCTATCTTTTCTCCATTGCTCCATTTTCCCTTCTTTTGCTTCTATCCCTGCTACGTAATTAGCCATGCCATTTTCTAGAGCAGCTATACGATCCTGGGGAGGGACATCTGTATTTGCAACGTGTGCACCCATCCCTCCAATGATGAACGATTCAAAGCGTTCTAAGGCGTGTAAAATTAATCCAAATCCGATTCTGCCGCCCATGGAATAACCCAGGTAATTAGCTTTTTCAATCCCAAGATGATCCATAACGCTAGTGATATCTCCAACCCTGAGTTTAAGATCGTATTGTTGCGGATCATGAGGTTTAGAACTATGACCGTGTCCTCGAGCATCTATGAGAATGAGTTGATAAAATTTTTGTAACTCTGTAACAAACCCATAGTCATACCAGTTGGCTAAACTGCCCGTAAGACCGTGTTGCATAACTAAAGTAGGGCCACTACCTTCCACGTGGTAATGAATTTTAATGTCATCGTTATTTACGAACGGCATTACGAGACCTCTTTCAAAAATATTAGACGTACTTTGATACGTAGGCTGTTCTGGTGTATCTTTTGTAACAGTTAGGCTTGTATGTGGAGCATAGTAGCCCCTTCAGTAACATCAGGTGGATTTGCTCTTGTTGAACAATGTTGACCAATGAATTCAGCCGCAACCCTTACTGACTCGTCCGCGGCAGCTTTAGTATCACAAACTGTAATTGACGTTCCTCCGTTTGAAGTTCTGAGGAGTGTATAGGTCACTACTCCAGAAATAGAACGGATCGCCTCTTCTATTCCTGCTAATAGACCTTCAAGTTCATTGAAGAGTTGTGAAGATTCGCTACCAGAGTAGTTTCGAACAACTGCGTGCATGTGTGCCTCCTGAGGCTGATATATCGAATTAACAATGTATGAATTATGCCACATTCAACTCCGATCTGTGATTGTATTCCATCAGGTCGAATGTTGGAACCAAGTCTAATTAATGTTTGCTGGGCTAGGACATGTTACTAATGGAAAAATATTATTTAGACAGGGTTTTACTCTACCGTTAACTCGGTCCCTTTATCAGATGCTGCTTTTATAGTATCGAGGAACCGATGAAGTTCTACTGCTGTATCGAACGTCGGCAATCTGTTTTCACCTGTCCGTATAGCTTCTGCGAACAAAGTATACATCTGACCAACGTTGAATGGATCTCCACGGGGAAAATCATCCGGTACATACACGAAACGGTCAGGTATAGACAAGTCTTCTAACTCTTGGGTTCCTTGTGTCCCTTGGACCCGTAGCATCTCTCCTCTTTGGGATGAGACACTTCCCGTAGTGACAATAGTCCCTTCGCGCCCATATATCTCCATTCGGAATCCGGCTCCCGCCCATGGCACAGCTCCCACATGTACCGATGCAGCGGCTCCACGTTCAAGTTCGCCAGATACTCGAACGTTATCCGGAGCTGTGACATCAACAAATTGTTTGGTATCAGTCTCGTATATTTGCTTCACCTGAGTTGTAACCATGCAAGATACTCTTTTGAAGTTGCCCAAGACGAACCGTAGGGCATCAATGACGTGCCCATTTGCTATTGTCAGTGTGTTAGCTCCCAAGTTGATATCCCGCTGCCAAGTCCTACTGGAGGGTCGTTCCAGTGCTCCATCTCGCATGGTTGTAACGTGACAGGAAAGAACCTCCCCTACATATCCGGTTTCAATGAGCTCTTTGATATATAAAAGCGCAGGGCTCACTCTGGATTGAAGCCCGCATACTGTTTGTACTCCTTTGGCTCGGGCGAGTGCAGATAATTCTTCAGCTTCAGCGGTGTTACGGCCAAGTGGCCATTCTGTATAGACGTGCTTACCGGCCTCTATAGCAGCTTTAGTCGGTCCATAATGGGCTGGGACACGTACTACTACGGCCACTGCATCTATTTCAGAGGACGATGCCATAGCTTCAAAATCGTGAAATGCTAGTTTTGCACCGAAATGTTGGCGTGCTTCTTCTGCACTATCAGGCCTTGTGGTACAGACTGCAGTAAGTTCGACATCAGGGCTCGCCAATAACGCTGGAAAGTGAGACTGGGATGACCATGTGGAGTTCACGTTAGCTCCAACAAACCCGAGACGAATCTTGTCTGCCATTATTAAGCTCCTTAAATTTTTGGTATCCTGAAGATTCTAAAGATGGTGGATCAAGGCGTCAATTAGGGATTGGGATGTAGTACTTATTAGATTAGCGAATTGTTGCATTATGGTCGTGAATCTCAATAGTTATAATTAGGACTAGGCAATGGCATTTTGGATACCTTATAATCGGTATCAACATAATCGGTATCAACGGCTGTGCATGTTTTAGATGTGATTATGTCTTAGTAACGTGTAGCATGCCGTTAAACTTGTTTAGTAAGGAGATAGTTATGCCAGAAGCGGCCCAGATTATTTACACTAAAATTGATGAGGCGCCGAACCTGGCGACTCATTCGTTATTGCCGATTCTTCAAGCTTTTACTAAGGGATCAGGGATAGAACTGGAAAGTTGGGATATATCTCTAACAGGAAGGATTATTGCTAATTTTCCAGATAATCTGACCGATGATCAAAAGGTTCCAGACTACCTGGCGATGT
>ENA-UPTF01001731-UPTF01001731.1-marine-metagenome-genome-assembly--contig:-NODE-1731-length-13440-cov-9.880117_pt1 | contig 13440 bp, 13 predicted proteins | sample MGYA00238166_ERZ767019 | MGnify/ENA primary metagenome ERZ767019 (study PRJEB28930, sample SAMN06266391) | marine metagenome | isolation source: Sea water from 250 m depth | place: Atlantic Ocean...
CCTGCCAAGCAGTTTCGATTGTGTACTGACCAATTACCCTATAATTCAGACTTTCTCCGGCAGCAATTGCTTCGTAGACATCTTTTATATCATCAGTTTGGCTAACTGTTATTTCTCCCACTAGTGGTACTTGTAATCCAGAAGTCAACAAAGCTCTTCCTGTCAACGGAATATCCGAAACAGAATATGAAGAAGCACCAAGCGATGTTCCATCAGCAAAAAGCTCAAAAGAAATTTCTGGAACGGTAACCGTTCTCTCGCCATGATTTGTTATTCCAAAAACTACTTCTAAATACAGACGGTTCTCAACACTATCTATTTCCGCAATATTAACAGAAATCAATTCGAGTTCTGATTTTTCCAATTCTGGAATATCATAAGTAGAATAGTATGCTATAGCTCCCATGAATGCGAACATGGCTCCAATTGCAGCATATACAATGATTTTTGACGGTTTTATGAACAAGCCATTTTCTTCATTTTTGATACAACTAAAAAACGTTGTCAGAATTCATATAGCTAATATTTGAATAAAAAAAGGAATTTTTATGGCAATTGAACAAGTTATAGTTACTTGGGCTCATCTAGTTAGCGCATCAATTTGGGTAGGTGGAGGAATATTTCTTGGAGTTGTTCTAGCACCACTTTTGAAAAAAATGTCGTTTTCTACTGAAGAGAGATTAGAGTTAATGATTAAAACAGGCAGAAGATTTAACAAAATCGCTCTACCCTCGCTTATAATTTTGATTATTACAGGAATTTACAATTCTCATTTGGTACTACAATCTCCTGAAATATTATTTTCAAGTAGCTATGGAGCCTTTCTAATAACAAAAATTATTCTAGTCGTTGCTTTGATTGTAACTTTTGCCGTTCATATTCGTGTGTTTAGTGGTGATGTAGAGAAAAAAATTACGAAAAGGGAAATGGCTGACGGTGAACTGAAGAAACTTAATAAAAGAGGCATGATTTTGGGGGAAACTACAGTTGTATTATCGGTAGCCATATTGTTTTTTGCAGCCTTGCTTGATGTGGGAATTTAAATATATTTTTTAAAGATACTTCAAAAATAGTTTCATGGATGGACTTTTAATTGGACGGTTTCAGCCATTCCATTTGGGGCACCTTGATGCTGTTCTGTTTGGATTGTCGAGGATAGAAAATTTGTTCATATGTATTGGCAGCTCAAACAAATCAAATGAAAGGAGAAACCCCTTTTCTGCTGAAGAAAGAAGAGAAATGATTGTTTCATCTATAGAGCCATCTATGGCAGCACGGCTCAAAATTTTTGACATACCTGATGTTGGTGACCATGAAAAATGGACTTTTGAGATTGATAAAATCGTGCCAAAATATGATGTTATTTTTACCAATGACGAGTTTACAAAAACGCTGTTTGAAAAGCGTGAGATGAATGTAATTCCAGTAGTACTGAAAGATCGCGAAAAGTTTTCAGGAACAAACGTACGCGCGCTAATAGCTGATGATAAAAACTGGCAAGATTTGGTTCCACATGGAACCAAAAAAGTGCTGGATAAGATTAACGCCAAAGAGCGGTTAAAAAATCTGTAATTATAAATAAAGCCCATCTTACATTTGATCTGAAGCTATTTGGAATATCTAGTAATGTTGCCGGGACCAACAAATGTACCCGAAAGAATACTGCGTGCTATGTATGTGCCAATGATCAATCATAGAAGTGATGATTTTGTTGAGCTGTACGAAGACTGTGTAGAAAAGACAAAAAAGGTGTTCGAAACAGAAGGTGAGGCTGTATGTCTCTCCGCATCTGGAACCGGCGCGGTAGAGGCTAGCGTTGTTAATCTCATAAAAAAAGGAGACAAGGTAATCATTCCAGTTAACGGCGAGTTTAGCAGTAGATTGTCACAAATGTTAGAATGGGCAGGTGCCAACGTTATCAAACTTGAAACACAACCAGGTGAGAACTCTAGCTTTGAATCTGTAAAGGAAGCATTTGATAATAACAAGGACGTTAAGGCATTCTATTGCGTATGGAATGAAACATCTACGGGAACCATGATAAACTACCTTGATAAGGTAAAAGATCTCACGTCTAGGAATGATTCCTACTATGTTGTAGATGGAGTTTCTATAGTAGGTGGCGAGGAGCTTAAGGTAGATAAGTGGGGTGTTGATATTGCAATGACCGGTGCACAAAAAGCGTTTGCAGCTCCACCTGGAATTTCTCCAATTGTTGTTAATGAGAGAACAAAAAAATACATGATTGAAAACCCGCCAAATACAATGTATTTCAACTTACCACGTTATTTCAAATATTACGAAGAGGCAAAACATACTCCATTTACCCCAGCACTTCCATTGCTTTATGCTTACAGGGAAGCAATGAATATGATCTTAGAAGAGGGATTGGATAATAGAATAAAGAGACATAGAATATGTTCAGACGCTTTGTACTCTGGTCTGAGTGCAATAGGTCTTACACCATTTGCAAAAGAAGATTCCCGTTCCACTGTGGTCATTGCATTAAACTATCTTGAAGGTCTAGAGGACAAAACATTTCGAAACACTCTGGCACAAAAATTCCGTGTACTAGTTGCAGGTGGATTTGGAAATTTGAAAGGAAAAGTTTTCAGGGTTGGTTGTATGGGCGAAGTTCACCGTTACCATGTTATGAGAACTGTTTCTTCTATTGCATCTACATTGGATATGATGGGTTACAAAGTGGATGCAAAAGCTGGTCTCAGCATTGCAGAAGAAAAATTAAAAGCTCTTTAATCCACGTTAACTTATATAAGGAAATTCAAAAACGCAGTATACGATGGCTTTTAACAAAGGATCATTAATTTTGGTTGATTACACCTCCAAAGTAAAAGATACTGGTGAAGTGTTTGAAACAACCATTGAGGAAGAAGCAAAAAAACATTCTCTTCACGAACCTAATGTAAAGTATCAACCAAAACTTGTTTCAGTAGGAGAGTCTTGGGTAGTAAAAGGATTAGATGAAGCACTAGAAAAAACTTCTGTTGGTGATAAAAAAACTGTAGAGATTTCACCCGATAAGGGATTTGGCGAAAGAGATACAGGCAAAGTTAGAATGATTCCATTAAGAAAGCTTGGTGAGGATGCAGAAAAGGTTTCAATAGGCGATACAGTAGAGGTCGACAATAAGAAGGGCGTTGTCCGATTTATTGGATCTGGTAGAGTTCAGATAGATTATAATCATAGATTTGCAGGCAAGACTGTTCTTTACGATATTAACGTCTTGAAAGAATTAAAAACAGAAGACGAAAAGGCGTCTGGAATTTTAAAAAAATATCTTCCAGTAAAAGACGATAAAATCTCATTTAAAAAAACTGGAAAAGTGTTAGATGTTACTATACCAGAAGACATGTTTCGTGTTGATGGATTACATGCGATTAAACACTTTGTTCAAACTGATGTTTTCAAGTTTATCCCTACTTTAGAACAGGTAAACTTTGTTGAATCACACGTAAATAAGAAACCAAAATCTACGGAAAAAGCTACAACAACTAAAACAAAAAAAGCTAAAGCACCTTAGTGCTTTTAGCAAGTGAAAGAGCTTTCTCCTCGGTCATATCAACCTCACTTAGTATAGTATATCTTTCTGGCCTCAATGATTGTGCAATTGTTAGTGCCTTTGCTAGGACTTTAGGTTTCAATCGTATCTCTTTTGCAGTTGTTGGTGCACCTACATTCTTCAGGGTTTTTACAATCTCCTTCCAATTTTGTCCCTGTAACTTTGAGATCAAAATAGTACCAATTCCACATTTTTCTCCATGAAGACCTGTTCCTGGTTCTAATTTATCAACAGCATGTGAAAACAAATGCTCCGCCCCAGAGCATGGTCTGCTACTACCTGCTATGCATGACGCAACTCCAGCACTGATTAGAGCCTCTACAATTTCCCTGACATGTAGACCTTTTTTTGAGAAACGAGCAGAATTTTTTATCAAAAACTGTGCACTCATGGATGCCAGCTCAGCAGAATACTTTCCATAATACTCACCAGTTTTATCTCTCCCTAACTGCCAGTCACGTACAGCTGTAATTTTTGCGATAAGATCTCCACAACCACTTGCCAGTAATTTTTTGGGCGCCTTTTTCATAATGTCCACATCCACAAAAACACCAAGCGGAGCAGTAGCAACTAGAGAGTGTGGCTTGTCTCCCTTAACTGATACAAATGGACTAGCAATCCCATCATGTGATGCAGATGTTGGAACACTAACAAACGGTTTGTTAAGATTAAACCCAATCAGCTTTGCTATATCTACAGAGCGCCCACCGCCAACGCCAATAACTAGCTCACTTTTACTTTGACGCACTTTTTTTTCAATATCTTGTATGGTTTTTTGATCATTGGTTTTAGCTAAATGCCATGTACTTTTAATTTTCGATCTAGCAAGAGATGCCTCAATTTTCTTTTGTACTATTTTTTTAACATTACCTCCAGAAACCATTGAAATACTTTTTGTTTTTTTTATAGAATTTAGAAAATCTCCTAGATCGCCAATATTTTTATCTCCTACAACAATTTGGCGAGGCAGCTCCATCGTATGTGATGCCATGGGTTTTTTACTTTTCATATGCTTATTATTTACCTCACAAAAGTTATTTAAAGGGTGAAAACAAACTCAGACTATCTAGACGAGGTATGTTCTATGTCTACAAATATTGAAGAAAAAATATTACACGGTACGACCACAGTAGGGATTAAAGCATCAGATGGTGTTGTTCTATGCGCTGATATGAGAGCTAGTGCTGGATATTTTATTGCAAACAATAACACCATGAAGATACAAAAAATATATGATCATGCTGGGTTGACATTAGCTGGCGGAGTTGCTGACGCCCAGAATCTTACTGACATTTTAAGATACCATGCAAATGTACATGCAGTGCAAAGAGATGAAAATATTCCTATAAAATCATTGGCAAGGTTATGTTCATTAGTCTTTCATCAAAACAGAGGCTATCCCTTTATGGCCGACATTTTGCTCGGTGGTTATGATCATGACGGACCTGAATTATTTAATGTGGACATGTTTGGTTCTGTAGAAAAAAAATCCTATGTAACAACTGGAAGCGGTTCCCCTGTTGCATACGGTCTTTTAGAAGGTGAGTATCGTGATGATCTTACACTTGAAGATGCAAAGGAAGTTGCTCTTCGCGCAGTCAAGGCTGCTATTGTAAGAAATATTGGAACCGGTGATGGAATCAACGTGGCTACAATGGATAAAAACGGATTCCAACTTTTGACAAAAGAACAAAAAAAATCTATAATTTCGCTTTAGTGATTTAATGCAAAAAAAGCAAGAGCAAGAAGTATCTAACAGCCAAAATATTATGGCAACCATACTGTCAAGTATACCTAAGGAAGCTAACGTGACTAAAATTGACTATGAGGGACCCAGAATTGCGTTATATACAAAAACTCCAAGATTTTTGATGGAAAACAATACCATAATTTCTAATCTTGTTAAGGGGATTAAGAAACGAATTGTAATTCGAATAGATGAATCAATCAGAAAAAATGAGGACGATGTAAGAAAAATCCTTAACGAAAAAGTACCAAAAGATGCAAATCTTCAGGGAATCTATTTTGATACCACTACAGGTGAAGTTTCCATAGAGGTAAAACGTCCATGGCTTTGTCAGAGAAACGCTGAAGAATTTAGCCATGCTGAAATCGCCGAAAAAACTGGCTGGAAGCTACGTGTACGAAAATCTACAAACAAACCGTCAAACACAATACAATCGATAAACTATCAGCTCAAACTTTCATCATCTGAGAGGGGAAAACACCTTAAACAAGCCGGCGAACAAATTTTCAGACCGCGTCTTGCGCAAAAATCAGAAGTGTCATTATTAACGCTTGGTGGTTTTGGTCAAGTAGGCAGATCATGTATGCTACTAACTACACCAGACAGTAAGGTGTTGATTGATTGTGGCATAAACCCTGGAGCACGCAGTCCGAGAGAGGCATTTCCACGTCTTGATTGGGCGAACATAACACTTGAAGATCTGGACGCCGTAGTGATAGGCCATGCACATCTTGATCACACAGGATTCTTACCAGTTTTGCTCAAGTATGGTTACAAGGGACCAATTTACTGCACAGAACCCACACTTCCTATGATGAATCTAATTCAGCTTGATGCAATCAAGGTCGCAACAGCTCAGGGCAAAACACCGATGTATGCAGACAGAGATGTCTTTCAAGTAATGAGGCAGGCGATTACCATTCCTTACGGAGCAGTAACCGACATTTCACCTGATATCAAGCTGGTATTGTCAAATGCTGGACATATTTTAGGTTCAGCAACATGCCATTTTCACATAGGTAATGGAGAACACAACTTTGTATACACAGGTGACATAAAATACGGCAAAAGTATGCTTCTTGAAAGCGCTAATACAAATTATCCACGGGTAGAAACTCTGCTTATTGAAAGTACATATGGTCTAAAAGAAGACATTCAACCAGACAGGGAAGAAGTTGAATCTGCATTTGTCACTTCAGTAAACTCTATTCTCAAAGAGGGAGGTAAGGTTCTCATACCAATACCTGCTGTTGGACGTGCACAAGAGCTTATGCTAGTAATAGATCAATACATGAAGTCTGGTGATCTTGTTGAGGCTCCTGTATTTATGGAAGGAATGATACAAGAAGCTACTGCAATACACGAAGCATTTCCGGAATATCTAGTAAGGGAACTCAAAAAGAAAATTTTAGAAACTGATGACAATCCATTTGATTCTGAATACTTTACTAACGTTGAGCATCAGGATGGCAGAGATGAGGCATTACGAGACAACACACCATGTATTATTATCGCAACATCTGGTATGCTTGAGGGCGGACCAGTTCTTGAATATTTTAAGAACATTGCGCCTAACCCAAAAAATAAGATCTTGTTTGTATCCTATCAGGTAAATGGTACACTTGGTAGAAGGGTGATGGATGGATCAAGACAAGTTTCAATACTAGGGAAAGAGGGTAAGATTGAAGTGGTTTCAATAAACTGTAGTACAGAAAGACTTGATGGATTTAGCGGACACAGTGACTACAACCAACTGATGTCATTTGTACATAGATTACGACCTAAACTAAGGCGCGTACTTGTTAATCACGGAGAAAAGAAAAAATCGGAAAATCTATCAATGTCAATCCGCAGAATGTACAGAGTGACATCACATTATCCACAAATTCAAGAAGCGATCAAATTATTTTAGATCGTAATCAGGCTTCCAGATCTTTATTCTTGGTGGAGTTACAACAATTCTTTCCTCGCCAAGACGTGCAATATCAGCACCTGAATCCCTCGCAATTACATACAATTCCTCAACAATCTTCCTCAACTTCTCCACATCCTTCTGAGCAAGTGGTGTAACTCGAAGAATCAGGATCATACCTTTTTTGATGTCCTCCTTGATCGTATGGATATCACTAGGGTCCCTAATTGTTATCGCCTTCAGATATGTTGGGTTTGCCTGCTTTTGCATCAGCTATCTTGCGATCAGCTCCTTCAAAAAGTCTTTCTTATCTTTTACGAGTAAATGGTGGCTTGTTATCTAAATTCTGAGTTTCAGATATGAGGCTTCTTCGGCAGATTTTGTTGACACTTCCATATCCTCATTTTTATGAACAGTGACAACACCTGTTTTATTTTTTGGTGCATCAGAGTAGCGCAGTGTAACACTAGCTGAAAATTCTACATGTTTGCCCGTGTTATCTCCTCTTAACAAGACAGTTGGTCCAACATGTTCCTTTGCTTCGAGCAAAATGTCATCTGGTAATGCAAGTGCATTGATCATTTCGTTTTCATCTTTATTTCTTCCAACAATTAGCTTTGTACTTTGATCCAATCTGAAATGCCTTCCAATTTTTAGCAGATCAATATCATTTGTCGTTGGTGTCTCAATATGTTTGAACAAGTCCTTAGCTCTTAACGAGAACGCGGGATCTGTCAACAGACAACCTCCACCTGCATTTGGTGGATCTTCAATATCAAACTCTTTTGCCATTCGAAGCTGTTCTTTTCTGGAACGCCCCCTTATCATACCAAGATCTTTTCTTTTTATCAAACCATTCTTTTCAGGATCAGTAGCAGGAAGTAATGCAGCTGATAATGGTCTGACAATTTTTCCTTCCAACCCAGATAACTTTTCAATTTTTTTCAATGCAGGTGCAAACTGACTCATTGGTCTTTGTCCAAGCACCTCACCAGAAATAATAAACTCTGCACCAATCTCTTCCATGTGTTTCTTACCAGCTTCAAACATCATTGCTCTACAATCAATACATGGATTCATTCCAGAACCGTAACCATATTTTGGATTCTTTAGCATCTCAATATACTCGTCTCCGAGATAAACTGTTTTTAGATCAACTCCTAAATTGTCTGCTCTTTCTCTAATCTCAAAACCACAACCTCTACCACAATCGAAATCACAAAATGGAGTCTTGATCGCAACTGCTGAAACTTCAAAGCCCTGTTTTTGCATTGTTTTCACAGCAAGTGTGCTATCTAATCCTCCAGAAAGTAGTGCGACAACTTTCTTTTTCTCTTCCTTTTCTGCCATTACAGTTACAGAATGGTATCCGTATACAAACTTTCCAACATACATAAATTCACAAAAACATCTTTTTCAACAATGAAGGCACGCAGAAGGAGACTCGAAAAATATTGTAATGCCCTTAACTGTGACACTCTTGTCACTTTTGAGCCTGAGAACCTCTTCTATCTTACTGGTTTTTGGGGCGAGGCAATTGGTGTATTGGAAAAGGGTGGGAAAACCACGATCATTGCTCCGGAGCTAGAGGCACAGAGGGCGAAGGAAGATTCAGTCAACTGTAATGTTATAACTTCGCAAAGAGGCGGTCTTGTATCTTCATTAGCTTCCACAATAAAGAAGAATAAAATCTGCACGGATTGTCAGAATTATTCTATAATGCAATCACTGAAAAAATCAATTCCTAAGATAAAACAATCTTCTGCTCCTTTTTACAATGCACGCATAATCAAGGATTCCGAAGAGATTCGTATCTTGAAAAAAACATCTTCTGTTATAGATGAAATGTTTGAGCTTTGCGCGCAAAGCATCAAGAAAGGTAGAAGAGAATCTGAACTGCAAGCATTTTTGATGGCGTTTGCAAACGCAAATGATCTATTTGATACTGGTTATCGTTCAACGCTAAATCCGTTGATAATAGCTAGTGGACAAAATTCTTCGCTTCCACATGCACAAGTTACTAAGAGAAAATTCGCAGGTGGTGACATGATTACAGTTGATTTGACATTGAGATACAAAGGATATGTTTCAGATGCAACTAGAACATTTGGTCTCGGTTCGATCTCTAAGGAGGCAATCACTGTTTATGAAATTGTAAAAGAATCACAAAAGGCTGGACTAAAAGCTGTCAGATCTGGGAAAACCTGCGCATCAGTAGACGATGCATGCAGAAAAATCATAGAGGAGCATAACTATGGGCCACATTTCATTCATTCAACTGGTCACGGCATTGGATTGGATGTCCATGAAAGCCCCAACATTTCTGCCAAAAGCAAAGAGAAGCTGAAAAAAGATATGGCAATTACGGTAGAGCCTGGTATATACATACCTAAAAAATTTGGTGTTCGAATTGAGGATTCGCTAATAGTGAAAGAAAGGGCATCTGTCATGCACAAGTTTACGAAAGATTTGATTGTGATTTAAAAAATTAATAGGTTTTAGTGCCAGCGTTTCCGTTTTGATTTTCCCAAGCAGCAAATCCACCCTCAAGGTTTACTATATCAACTTTAATTTCAGACTTTACTAGTTCTTCAGCAGCCAGATTTCCCCTGTATCCAAAAGAACAGTACGTACAAATTTTCTTGTCTAGAGATTTTTCCACGTCAACTTGCTTTGTAAGAACTAAAAATAGACGATGTCTTTCCTCAGGACCAAACTCATCCTTTTCCGTCTTTCTTACTTTTCTGATTAATTGCCCTAATGGCAAATGAATAGCACCATCAATATTTCCACCAAGTAACTCTTCTTGTTCTCGTACATCTATCAAAACATATTTTTCACGATTTTTTTTCAATTCATCCGCATTGATGGTCTTTACCATTTTTGATTTTGTTTTGGTACGGAATTTAAGCTATGCCTTAGTCGTACAATTCACTAGTACAACAATCAAACTAAACATGATATTAAATACTTGACAATCTTTTGGATCGATCTGACTCAACAAGCACGTGACATAAGAAAGGCGTTTGGACAGTTCTCATCCAGTAAGACGCAAGTATGTAACACATTGAAACCTGTGGAGATTGAATTTGATGCACAGGAAGATGTTCTTGAAGCAACACAATCAGTTGACTTTGACAAGGGAGATATTATAATTAAAAAATCAGGAATCTATCTTGTAATTGCAGGACCACAGATTGCGAAGCTAAGAGGAGCAAGAAATCGTTGGATTGATTTTTGGCTAAGAGTGAACAACGTAGATCTTCCTAACTCTAACGTTAGACGTGTGTTGACAGACTCTCAAGAAAAAGATGTTATACCAATTAATGCCGTATGTCCATTAAACCGTGGTGACACATTGAACATAATGATGGCTGCTGAAACTGAAGGTGAAGGTATTGGTATAGAAGCGCTGCAACCTGACGGCGAACCAACTATCCCATCTGTAATACTAACACTTGTCCAATTAGATTAGGACGTTGTTCTAATTGTCTAGTTTATCAAAGAAAAAACAGGTACACAAAAGTTTGCTTACAAAAACATTATTGGTTTTTTTCATATTTGTTTCATCCACATTCTTCATCCACATGTCATTTGGTGCTACTGGAGAAAGAGATCCAAGCTGCCATGTTTTAGAAATTAGTGAAAATTGCGATCTTGGAGGAATTGGGCATCTAGTTTATGGTGATCTAATTGTTGGTGGTGTTTTAGCGCTTTTTTTCCATCATCTTGCGCACAAAAATCAAGTTAGAATCGATAAGATCATCAGTTCAAATGAGGAGCAGAGACTAAAAAGAAAAGACTTTGCTGTATTTCATCTTAAGTCACAAGTTACTGCAATGCTATTCAATTTAGGTCGAATCAAGAAGACAGCACAGTTTCACAATGACGCAATCAAATTAGAGTATCACCCACTTACACTTGAAGAAAAGGAGAGAACTTGGAAAATACGTACCTTAACTGAAAGAATAAAGTTTGAGCAGGAAAAGCTTGGACGATTGCTTGATGTTGTTAGAAGTACATTGGTAGGCGCTCAAGATGTTTTGGAACCTGAAGTGGTTATGCAGACAGATGGAGTAATTACATTTGTTGGAGAGATGACAATTGAGGAGCAACCAGACGAAACAATGGAATTTCTGAAATATTCAGTTTCTAAGCAGAAGGTTTTGTACCTTTTAGAGAAACTAAAATCTTATTCGACTGTAACACATACATTCAAAAAAATGGAGGAAGATATTGAGGACGAGCTCAATGTTTCAGCGTATCCTGATGCACGCTAGTCGCCTTCTCCACGAGCCAAGTCACCAATTCCAAATTCATCAACAACTTGTTTGCGTTTACCTTCATGTTCTGCAATTTCGTTCTCTTCCCGCTTTTCATCTCCTTGGTAAACTGTTCTAATTGGCCATGGAATTCTGATATCATATTTTTTAAATTCTTCGTACATTATTAGCCGCATTGTACTTTTCATTTTGAATTGTGATCCATATGATCTAACATAGACCCAAACTGAAAAATCAAGAGATGAGTCGTTGAATTTGTTAAATCTGACTGTGGGTTGTTCTATATCAACATGAATGTCCTTATCACACCCGCAGCTTGGTTTGTTTTGATCAAGATACGGACAGCGTTTTTGTACAGCAAGATGATTTCCTTTTGAATCTTTTACTTCAACAAGTGCTCGACTTCCTATTTTTACTAGAATTGACGCAACCTGTTTTGGATCATTAAGATATGATACACCAACATCAACTATAGATGGAACAAACTCAATTTCCTTTGTATAATTAATTATCTCTGCGGTAACTAACTGTCGCGTTGGGATAATTGCAAGTGATTCATTAAGCGCTTCTCTGACGTATGTAACTCTTGGAGTTATCCTGTGCACAATTCCATTATAACCACTTGCTAACTGAATCCGATCTCCTTCACTAAACACCTTGTCTTTTCTAATTAGAATATACGCAAAATAATTTTCCAATGTTTCTTTTAATGCTAAACCAACTCCCAATGCTAAACCACCAGTTGCTGTAGCCAAAACAAAAAGGTCAACTCCCCACCATCCAACTACACCTATGACAGTTCCAACAAAAACTCCTATAGGAATAATTTGCTTAGCTGATTTGGGAACGCGTTCTTCTTGTAATGATGCATGACCTGATGGTTTTGAAGCAGGAATTATTGGGTCATATGCTTGTTGTCGTTTAACTTCTCTCCATGTATCAATGGGATAGATTTCTTGTGGTTTTGTTCCAGGTATAAGTTTTCTACCCGTTGCATTATTACCTGTTACACAATCAGAAAAGTATTTGTGATATTTCTTTCTCTCTGCACTCTTCCATTCTCCAAATGGATCATCAACTAATTTTTGATAACTTCCTATTGGTACACCCTTAGTGGTTCGATAGTTTTCTAAAAAGTTTATACCTTCTTTTGTTTGCAGATTCTTTTCAAACTCATCCTTTGGTATATCCTCAGGAAGAATTTTTGGTGGAACCCATTTGAATAATTTATGGAATAGATCATCATCATCATCGGGAAAACCCTTTAGCTCTTTCCAATTTTCAAAATCTTCTTTTTCAAGTGTTATTTTTTCTCGCTTGTTCAACGCGATTGGTATTAGATGAGATATAGTGTATCCAATAACAAGTATGTTAATTGTGTTTAAGATCTTTGCAAATGTTTGATTCGGAGTAAGCTCATCATTTGTTATTGTAACCTGTTCATCAAACAACTCAAAAATTTGTATGTATCCATTTACTGAAGAAACTAATCCAATTGCGAAAAAAGCTAGCATCGCAGTGCGGGCAAATCTCGATATGTGTGGACGGGTATAACTAAACTTTTGAGTTTCTATCCATTGTGAAAATTTACGATATCCAACAGATATAATTATCAAACCAACAACAAGTACTGCTAATGCAATCTGTAGTGAAACTGAAGACATCAATAGCTGTGAAACAGTTTCAAACTGTCCTGCAGAAAATTCACTAAGCTCCTCTACCATTTCCCCTATTCACTAATGAAAAATTAGGCTGAATCTCAGAGTTATATCAATCAGTCAGTAGTTATTTAAGCACCAATCAAAATTTTTTATAAATTTGTACGCCTAGAAAACAAAAATTTACGCCTATTTTGCTATTTTTTGCCAAGATTTAACAATGGTATATGATAAAATAAGTAATGACAGAACAACAAACA
>ENA-UPTF01001732-UPTF01001732.1-marine-metagenome-genome-assembly--contig:-NODE-1732-length-13437-cov-2.813473_pt1 | contig 13437 bp, 14 predicted proteins | sample MGYA00238166_ERZ767019 | MGnify/ENA primary metagenome ERZ767019 (study PRJEB28930, sample SAMN06266391) | marine metagenome | isolation source: Sea water from 250 m depth | place: Atlantic Ocean...
CTGCTCTTTCTGAGCGAACTGCTGGCTTGATGATAACCAACCCAGAGGACACAGGGATATTTAATCCTCATATCCGTGAGTTCACTGATGCGGTACACCGTGTTGGTGGTCTATGCGCTATTGATCAGGCTAATGCAAATGGAACTCTAGGGATTGTTCGAGCTCGAGAATTTGGTTTTGATATGTGCCACTTCAATTTACATAAATCATTTTCTACTCCACATGGTTCAGAGGGTCCAGCTGGTGGTGCTGTCGGGGTAACAGATGAACTTGAAAAGTTTCTCCCATACCCTGTTGTATCATTTGATGGAGAGAAGTATTGGCTTGATTATGATCGACCCCAATCTATCGGGAAGATCAAAGGATTTATTGGTAATGTGGGTATAGCAATTCGTGCGTATGCTTGGATAGTAGCCCATGGTGCGAAGGGTTTAGATACAGTAGCTAAGACTTCGGTTATGAACAACAATTATCTAATGTCGTTGATGTCTGATGTACAAGGCCTTTCAATACCATATGGAACCGAAGGTGGTTATCGACTCCAAGAGGTGCGGTACAGCTGGAATGAGCTTTTTGAAGATACCGGTGTAGGTACTAATGACATCAAGAATAGAATGGTTGACTTTGGGGTTAACAACTACTTTACTAGCCATACACCGTGGTTGATTCCTGAACCGTTTACGATTGAACCTCCTGAGTCGTATTCAAAACAGGAATTAGAAGAATATTCGGAGATTATTCGGAGAGTTGCGGAAGAGGCTTATAGCGATCCTGAAATGGTTAAAGGTGCACCCTATAAGAGTTCTATAAGCCATATGGACGAGTCGGCATTCGTGGATCCGGAAAAGGTGTTTACCACCTGGCGTGCATGGTTAAATAGGGAAAGTGTGAAAGGATGAAGATATCAAGAGTAGATATATGGCCGGTCAGTATTCCTTTCTCAACACCCTTTAAGGTCTGGCGTGGTGTAGCTACCTATAAAGACCATGTTGTAGTTGAAATTCATACAGATAGTGGTATCTCGGGTATAGGAGAGGCTTCTCCGTTTCTCTACTATGCCGCGGAGACTCAGGAGGATGTAGTTGCGACATTGGTTAATCACCTTGCTCCTATGGTGATCGGAACCAACCCAACGGAGCTTGAACACATTAATCAGATGTTTGACACAGTCGTTGATGGTCATTCATTTTCGAAGACCGCGGTTGAAACCGCTTTATGGGATATTTTTGGGAAAGTCTCCCAGCAATTGAGCGAGCACAGGACGGCGGCCGGAGAGCACAGTTGGGGCCCGTCTTCCCTGATCTGCTCGGTGCTGTCGAATTTGGGCTAATGCTGTGGAGTGGAATGTACCGACCGCTCCCAAATCTCGGATCCCCATCTTGATGAGACGACTGCGAAGTTCATGTGCGGCTCGTCGGGTAAAGGTCAAAGCAAGAACGCGACGGGCATCGGCGCTGCCTTCGAATACTCGACGAGCAATTCGGTTAGTAAGCACGCGAGTCTTACCAGCACCCGGTCCTGCGAGAATTCGCAGCGGGCTGTCATTAGATTCCACCGCCACCCGCTGTTCTTCGCTTAACGGCTCAAGATCAGTTTGAGGGGCAGGAGAACTTAGCGAGGCAGAAACAAATTCACCACCAGTATTCTCCTCAGTCACCTTGGTGACGCTACTGCCTAGGTAGGACGGTGGCGCCGTTGGGTCTACTCTCACATCATGATCTCGTCGATCCGCGTGGTGAGTTTGGTTCCCAGTGTGACCGAAACCTTGCTTGCGTGGGGGATTGAACCCATCGCCTGTACGCGATTTTGTGAACAACCGGGCCTCGAAAACGTAGGAGGGACAAAGGACCCCGACCTGGTCGGTATCGAGGCTCTGGCTCCTGACCTGGTTGTCTTGGACCGGGAAGAAAATCGATTGGAGGACTACCAGGAGCTCGTGAGTCGTAACCTCAAAGTCGAGTCATTGCACGTGACATCTGTCTCCGATGTGGGTACCGAACTTGGACGGCTGGCATCAATAGTTGGGGCTCAATGGTCTTATTCTCTTGACGCCCCACGCAAAAGTCGGGGTCTAAAAGCGTTTGTCCCCATTTGGCGCCGACCCTGGATGACGCTGACTACTGGCACCTATGGAGTTTCATTGTTAAATCACCTAGGTATTGATGTGGTCTTTTCTGAACACGACGATCCATATCCAACACTCGATGATGAAGCTCTCATGGCCTCTGAACCTGACGTTGTCCTTGCGCCGAGCGAGCCCTATCCATTCGGGAAACGGCACCTAGATATCTTGGAGGCAATAGCACCGACTCTTCTGGTTGATGGGCAAGATCTTTTTTGGTGGGGATCACGAACGGTGGACGCAATACAACGATTGGACCAAGAATTTGAAGTGTTCGAAGAGAAAGGACCCTGATGGCCCAAGAAAATTCGGGCATGGCCCAAAATCATCAAACGGAACTCCACTATGTGGCTAGTGGGGATAGCACCGATCCCGCTCTCCTGTTTGTTAATGGCTTGGGGAGCCAGCTAATAAATTTTTTGCCAGGCTGGGTTTCGAAGTTTTGTGACGCCGGTTTCTATGTGATTCGAATGGATAATCGTGATGTCGGAATGTCGTCAAAAACTTCAGGTGACCCTCCGAACATGGAAGCGTTGATAGATAGTTGGTCCCAAGATCGCTCAGTCAGGAGCTTCACCGCTGCCTATGACCTGTCTGATATGGCTGCCGATTGTGTCGCGGTTATGGATGCAGTGGATGTGGAGCGAGCGCATGTATGGGGAATGTCGATGGGCGGGATGATTGCGCAAACGTTGGCGATTAATCACGCTGATCGACTTCGTTCCATGACTACGGTCATGTCGACGACTGGAGAAGCCGGCGTTGGTCAATCAACGCCGGAGTCAGCTGCCCAACTGGTGAGTGTCGGCCATGATCGCGAGGATGTCGTGAATAACGCTGTTGCAGCTCGGCGTGTTCATAGCGGGTCGCTGTACGACGAAAGTTGGGCGCGCTCCCTTGAAGAGGCCGCCTACGACCGCTGCTACCATCCGCAGGGCAAGAGTTGGCAACTTTTGGCGATTATGGCATCTGGTTCGCGAGTAAAAGAACTTCCTATGGTCACGACTCCTACGATTGTCGTCCATGGCCGGCTTGACTCACTGGTTCAGGTAGACGGAGGGGAAGCAACTGCAGCGCTCATTCCCGGGGCAGAATTAGTGATCCATGATCAAATGGGGCACGATATTCCGGAACCGTTGTGGCGTCATTATCTAGCTGACTTCCAGAGATTGGTGGCACGAGCAAATTGAATCCAGAAAATGTAATCACAGATCTAGGGCAGCTTGAGGCTCTCTATGGTTCAGCTATGCCGCGGTCGATCAGTAAGGAAATAACGCACCTGAACTCGGAATATCGGGCCTTCATCGAGGCGGCGCCGTTCATGGCGGTGGCGACTGCCGGTTTGGAAGGTCTTGACTGTTCGCCGAGGGGTGAGAATGGCAGTGTCGTTCGCGTTGTAGATGAGAACACGATCCAGTTTGCGGATAGAAGAGGGAACAATCGGTTGGACACGTTGCGGAATATTCTTAGCGATAACCGAATAGCTCTTTTGTTCCTCGTCCCCGGGATAGGGGAAACAATGCGTATCAATGGTCGAGCTTCTATCTCAGTATTTTCAGACTTGCTCGAGACTTTCACGATTGACGGAAAGTCGCCCAAAACGGTGGTTGAAGTAAAAGTTGATCGAGTGTATTTCCAATGCTCGAAAGCCCTAGTTCGTTCTGGCCTATGGGACGCGGATAACCAGATGGATCCAGAGGACGTGCCATCTGCAGGTCAAATGTTAGAGGCGACTGCTGCCGATGATTTCGACGCCCTGGAATACGACAGAACCTCAGAACGACGCAACAAGGACCAACTTTGGTGAGAGTGCCGGTCATCTGGGACATGCTGTAGTCAAGTACTAGATTGTTTGTGAAATAGGTAGGGAGATTGGTATGGGTCCACTTCAAGGAATCCGCGTAATAGAACTTCAAGGCATTGGTCCAGGACCGTTTTGCGGGATGATGCTCAGCGACATGGGTGCCGAGGTGATCAGAATCGACCGTGCAGGCAACGTCTCAGGCATTGATTCAGATAATCCGCCGATTGACGTTCTCGCACGAGGGCGCTCATCAATCGGGGTTGACCTCAAGAATCCTGAGGGGGTCGAGGTTGTTTTGCGTCTTATCGAGACAGCGGATGCCCTTATTGAAGGTTTCCGGCCAGGGGTCATGGAACGTCTTGGGCTCGGACCCGAAGAGTGTCTCGCCCGTAATCCTCGGCTTGTCTTTGGACGCATGACAGGGTGGGGCCAAGAAGGCCCGTATGCGATGGCTGCCGGACATGACATTAACTACATAGCGCTAGCAGGGGCCCACGGGCCAAACAGACGCCACGGAGAAGCACCGGTGCCCCCACTCAACCTCGTGGGTGACTTCGGAGGAGGGGGCATGCTCCTGGCCTTTGGGGTCGTATGTGCAGTCGTGGAGGCACAACGGTCAGGACAAGGCCAGGTAGTTGACGCTGCCATGGTCGACGGAGCAGCCAGTCTCATGGCGATGTTCCACTCGATGAGAGCTCTAGGTGTCTGGAACGACGAACGTGGAACAAATCTGCTTGACACAGGTAGCCATTTCTACGACGTCTATGAATGTGCCGATGGTCGATACATATCGATCGGCTCCATTGAGCCCCAGTTCTACTCGGAGCTATTGCGTCTAACGGGACTGGACCAGGAGGAAGACTTTGCCTCGCAAATGGTGAGAACCTCGTGGCCCGACTTGAAGGAACGTATAAGTGCGGTGTTCATGACGAAGACGAGAGACGAATGGTGCGAAATAATGGACGCCACGGATGTCTGTTTTGCCCCTGTATTGACATTGGCTGAAGCACCAGACCACCCACACAACAAACACCGTGAGGTATTTACAGATGTGGCGGGCGTGACTCAACCAAATCCCTCTCCTCGGTTCAGTCGGACACAGGAGACGATTCAAGGACCACCGGCTCATCCAGGACAACACACTGATGAAGTCCTGCGATCAGCAGGTTACGACCCTGACGACATCGTCAAACTACGCGATGTAGGAGCGGTGGCCTGACATCAGAACGTGAACTCGAACCTGGGGCGGCCCCATCGGGCCTGCCTAGCAACCTCGTTCCTCTCTACGCCGAAGCACAAGCGATAATTGGGCTATCACCCGCCTCGGCGTGCGCAATTCTTCGCATAATCATCCGTTCACTTATCCAAGAACGCGGACTCCGAGGTCGGCATATTGGCCGAGATGTTGCGACTTTGGTCGATCAAGGAGCACCAGTGGGACTCCTCAGAGCTCTCGATGTCGTTTCGATGACCGATGATTCGGCCAAAAATCCGGCTGAGTTGAAACTCATCGACGGTCACAGCGACGCGCAGAACCTGACGATGTTCGTGCACCTACTCGCGGACCAAACGAATTGAGACGTTGATGCTCGGCAAGCTTCACCTGCTTGCATGCTGGGTGCTCGTGATAGGAAATGGAGCAGTTGGCGCGTGGTCTTTGGCAGCTATCCGGGTACCGAAACTCAAAAATAAATTGTTGTGGCGCCTGACCGCCTTTGTCCAGTTCTGGGTTTTTGTTCAAGTAACTCTGGCAGCTACCTACTTCAATGCTGGCGAAGGAAACGCTGGTTCCTTCCACGTGTTCTATGGGGTTCTCTCTGCAATCACGGTGGCAGTTCTCTACAGCTACAGAAGCCAGCTGAGCCAACATTTGCATGCCCTATACGGCTGGGGAGGGCTATTCATAATGGGCCTAGGTATTCGAGCGTTGCTACTTTTGTAGGAAGGCTCTCGTTCACCAACGATGCAGTGCCAGCTAGCGAGACGGTCAACTAGCGAGACGGTCAACTAGCGAGACGGTCAACTAGCGAGACGGTCAGCAAGTCGTTCCAATTGAACTCTCATCTCGCTGGGAAGTCTGTCGCCGATCGTTTCGTAGTGTTCTTCGATGAGTGACAATTCGTTTCGCCACTCGTCTGGATCGACTGCCAGCAAAGATTCAAGCGCTTCGGATCCGAGCTCTAGCCCAGAGACATCTAGATCTTCCGTTCTAGGCACCATGCCGATTGGGGTTTCAATTGCATCGGCCGACCCTGCGATCCGCTCCAAAACCCACTTGAGAACCCTTGCGTTCTCGCCAAAACCAGGCCAAATAAATCGACCGTCCTCGTCTTTCCGGAACCAATTCACATAAAAAAGCTTTGGAAGATTGGCACCTGGCTGATTGCCGATGTCTAGCCAGTGTTGAAAGTAATCACCAAAGTTGTAGCCACAGAATGGAAGCATCGCGAATGGGTCTCGACGCACTTGACCGACGGTTCCTGCTGCAGCGGCAGTCTTCTCAGATGACATGACTGATCCGAGAAATACTCCGTGTTCCCAACTGAGTGCCTCTGACACTAGGGGGACTGTGGTTGCTCGTCTTCCGCCGAAAAGAATTGCTGAAATTGGCACGCCTGCCGGGTCCTCCCAGGAAGGCGCGATTGAAGGGCATTGAGATGCTGGCACTGTGAAACGGGCATTGGGGTGGGCAGCAGGATGTTCTGATTCGGGTGTCCAAGTTTGGCCTTTCCAGTCAATCAGCCGGGCCGGTGCCTCGTCGCTGAGGCCTTCCCACCAGATGTCACCATCGTCTGTTTCGGCGACGTTGGTGAATACGCAGTTGCCAGAGAGGGTCGCCAAAGCATTGGGGTTGGTTTCCTGACCCGTTCCTGGTGCTACTCCGAAGAAGCCGGCTTCTGGATTGATGGCGTACAACTGACCATCTGGCCCAAATTTCATCCAGGCAATGTCGTCTCCTATCGTTTCGACTTTCCATCCTGGAAGTGACGGAATCATCATTGCCATGTTTGTCTTGCCACAAGCTGAAGGAAAGGCCGCCGCGACGTATTTGGTTTCGCCTCCGGGTGGCGTGACTCCGACGATCAACATGTGTTCGGCAAGCCAACCTTCGTCCCGCGCCATTGTCGACGCTATGCGAAGTGCAAAGCACTTCTTACCTAGAAGAGCGTTGCCTCCGTAGCCGGAGCCGTACGACCAAATTTCTCTGGTCGAAGGAAAGTGAACGATGTACTTGTTTTCTGCATCGCAAGGCCATGGCACATCGTCTTCCCCTGCAAGTAAAGGAGCGCCGAGAGAATGGATACAGGGCACCCAGGCGTCGCTGCCCAATGCGTCCAATGCGCCCTGTCCCATGCGCGTCATAATTCGCATTGATGCTGCTACATAGGGTGAATCAGTAAGTTGAACACCGATGTGCGCGATCGGAGAACCAAGCGGGCCCATAGAAAACGGGACAACAAACATGGTTCGTCCGCGCATCGAACCTTGGAATAAATCCAACATCTCAGAGCGCATCAACTCTGGTTCTCGCCAGTTATTGTTGGCTCCGACATCTTCTGGGTCATCGGTGCAGATGAAGGTTCGATCCTCGACCCGAGCGACGTCACCGGGGTCAGAACGCGCTAAGAAGCTGTTCGGTCGCTTTACGTCATTTAAGGGGATCAGTGTCCCTTGTGCGACCATCGAGTCTGTGAATCGATCGTATTCTTCTTGAGTGCCGTCGCACCAATAGACGGAATCAGGAGTGAGCACTTCGGCCCACTTATCAACCCACTCGAGAAGGTTTTGGTTGGTGGTCGTTCCAGGCATTCTGACCTCCGTTAGGTATCAGACGTCAACTGGGGTGGATCCCCAGTTCCCGGTCACGCGTCGCCCCCCGCGGCAGTGATCCAATCAGGTGTACCAAGGTCAACTTCACTGCCCAGCCGAAGCCGAGTAGCTAGTCCTTGTTCATTGAGGTCGAAGACGACTCTCTGCCCCTGTCGTACCATTCGAAAGATTGAGTCTTCGAGCGCGTCTAAGGCCAAGTCGTGCTCAGTGCGGTCAACATCGTCGACGACTACACCCGTCTTGGACTGAGGGTCATATGATTTTACGACACCCTGCACTGCTGCCCTCCGGTATGACTCCTGAACTCGAAGTTCGTTAGTTTGGCACAAGCTTCTATGGCGACCCTACGTCGGTTAGTGAAGCGGGCACAACTTAGCAAGTGAATGACGGGATCGGGGGGAACATCGGCATTAGGTTTGGTCACCTAGCGGTAGTGCCTGTCACCGGTATTATCGGCTTCCGTGGAAACAGTCTCTTTTTTGGCCACAACACAGATCGTGGAAGTCGTATCGGCATTTCACGATGCCTTAGAAGATCACAAGGAGTCAATAAATCGACTCAATGTGTACCCCGTCCCTGATGGGGACACAGGTACCAATATGTTCCTGACCGTGGGGTCAGTCTTGGAGGAAATGGAAGCAGTCGATTTCGATGATCGACATGCTGTATGCGCAGCCTTATCTCATGGTTCTCTCATGGGGGCGCGCGGCAATTCGGGTGTGATCTTGTCGCAAGTGTTGCGAGGGATGAGCGCTTGTTTCGCCCAAGCAGACGCAATAGACGGCGACGTTTTGGCCAGCGCGTTAACCGAAGCAAGTGTTGCCGCCGATGGTGCTGTCATGAAACCAGTTGAGGGGACCATCTTGACTGTGGTGCGTGAAGTTGCTCGAGCAGCTCGAGAGGCAGCAGAAACTAGTGCCATCTTGACGGTGGTAGAAGAGGCTCTCACAGAAGGTGAAGCTGCCCTAGAACGGACTCCCGAACAACTCATTGTGCTGCGCGAAGCGGGGGTGGTAGATGCAGGAGGAGCAGGGTTCCTTCTCTTACTGCACGCAATTTTGCATGTATTAGACGGCCGTGCCCTACCAGTAGCTGAGAACTCGACAGAGATAGCGAGCGTAACAATCGGCAAGCAACAACAGGACGAGCTATCTGAACTTCGGTATGAGGTTATGTACCTACTTAACGCCCCGGATGAAGCTATTGAGGGATTCAAGAATGTTTGGGCAGGACTTGGTGACTCAATCGTCGTCGTTGGTGGCGACGGACTTTGGAATTGTCATATCCACACCGATGCCATCGGTCCGGCCATAGAGGCGGGCATCGAGGTCGGTCGCCCGCAGCGCATCAGGGTGACCGACTTAGCTGAGGAAGTAATGGAGGAACGGTGGGTTCGCGAAGCCGCTGAGAGCGGAAAAACAGACGACTTAGCAGCGCCGCAACAGGTTCCCTGTGCCGTAGTTGCTGTTTCCCCGGCCCCGGGAATCGGACGAATCTTTCATAGTCTGGGGGTCCAGGAACTTGTGTTGGGTGGGCAAAGCATGAATCCTTCCACCTCAGAACTGTTGGAGGCGGTGGAGCGTGCTCCAGCAGAGCAAATAGTGATCTTGCCAAATAACTCAAACATTGTGGCTGTTGCCCGAACCGTTGACGACGAAACAGAGAAAACTGTTGTAGTGGTTCCAACTACCTCCGTGCCCGAAGGGTTCGCCTCGCTGTTGGGCTATGACCCTCAGGCAATCGCGACCGAAAATGCCAAGGTGATGCTCGAGATCGCTTCGGGAGTCGACGTAGGTGAGGTGACTCAGGCAGTCCGAGCAACCAGCACACCAGTCGGAGAGGTTGCGGAGGGTGATTGGATAGGTCTTGATCGGGATGGTGTCTGTGCGATCGGCGCCACGCTGGTTGAAGCCGCCACGAATCTGTTAAACGAGATCATTGGTGAAGACAGCGAAATTCTTTCGTTGATTGTTGGTGAGGGTGCAAGTGATGCTGACACTCGGGCAATTACGGAGTGGGTGACGGAGAATAGGCCAACCGTTGAAACCGAGATTCATACTGGTGGACAAAGCCACTACCCGTTCTTCTTCGGGGTCGAATGACGGAACCGATTTCTCTTCGTGAACTCGACGCTATAAGTGTGGACCGTTTACAAGGAGTTGGTGAGCAGCGACGAGCCTCGTTGGAAGAAGTTCAGATTCACTCGGTTTTCGACCTGCTGACTCATTATCCACGCCGCTACATCGATCGAAGTCATGAAGCCAAGCTTGTTGATGTGCGTCCTGGCCAACAAGTCATGGTCGTGGGAGATATCGAAAGCGTCACGTCGCGGAGGACTCGAAATAGAAAGTCCATTGTCGAGGCGTCCCTTTCTGATGAGACCGGGAGCTTGAAACTAGTTTTCTTTAATCAGGCATGGCGCTCGAAGCAACTCGATCAGGGGCTAACGGTGGCCTTGTTCGGCAAGGTCGATCTGTATCGCGGTCATCTTCAAATGACCAACCCCTTGGTCGACTTGGTTGGAGATCGCACGGGAAAAATCGTGGCTATATATCCCCAGTCAGGTAAAGCGGGTCTTACTACGTGGGATATAGGACGTTGGTCTACCGAGGCCTTGCGTCGTTGCCGAAGTAGAAGCATTGTGGACCCCCTGCCCCCAAAGTATTTGCAGGAATTGGGCTTGCTCGACCGGATGCATGCGTTGGAGGCGATTCATCAACCGACTTCAATGTCAGATGTTTTGAATGCGAGGGACCGCTTAGTCCTCGACGAACTATTGAGAGTTCAACTCGTTCTGCGTATGCGCAAGATGCGACGTCTTGATCGTGCTTCTGGCGTGAAACACAAAGTTGACGACCCTTTGTTAACCAAATTTGTCGATGGGTTGCCCTTTACTTTGACTGCGGCACAACAAAGGACGATGGCGGAAATAAGCGCAGACTTAAATTCTGATCAACCCATGCACCGGCTCCTCCAAGGAGACGTTGGGGCCGGTAAGACGTTGGTAGCCATGCACGCCTTGCTGATAGCGATTACAGAAGGACACCAAGGTGCCCTTATGGCCCCGACAGAGGTGTTAGCGGAACAGCACTACATAAACCTCTATGAGCTTGCTAAGGGTCTCGAAGTAGCGGATCCAACAACTCTGACCGGGGTAAGGCCGCTGTCAATAAAGTTGCTGACGAACCGAGTGACCGGAAGTGATCGTCGGCGCCTCGTCAAAGGAATGGAAGATGGATCGGTCGATCTAGTTATCGGAACACACGCTTTAATTCAGGAAGGAATTAACTTTTCTTCGCTGAGTGTCGTCGTCGTTGACGAACAACACCGCTTCGGCGTCGAACAGAGGTCTGTTCTCAGAGAACGGGGTCGCGATGATGGTAAGTGGCCTCACCTACTGGTTATGACCGCCACCCCCATACCTCGCACGGCGGCTATGACCGTATACGGGGACCTGGACGTATCCACCTTGAACGAACTACCACCAGGCAGATCCCCAATAGCGACATCCTGGATATCCCAAAACGTTGAACAAGTGTGGGACCACGTTCATTCCGAAGTTGCGCAAGGCCGTCAAGCCTATGTCGTATGTCCGTTGATCGAAGAGAGCGACAAGTTAGATGCGAGCTCCGCTGAAAACACCCGACAAGAACTCGTCACTGGTGTGCTCTCAGATCTGAACGTTGGACTGTTGCACGGGCGTTTAGATGCCGTCGAAAAACATCAAACGATGGAGGCTTTCCGAGAAGGTCAGCTTGATGTTTTGGTGGCTACAACTGTCGTCGAAGTCGGAGTCGATGTTCCGAATGCTACGACCATGATTATTTTGTCAGCGGACCGGTTTGGAATAGCGCAGCTTCACCAGCTTCGAGGGCGAGTGGGTAGAGGCAACCATCAGTCCACCTGTTTTCTGATTGCTACCGAAGAGATTTCTGAAGACGCTAGAGAACGTCTGACAGCCCTCGAGGAGTCGAATGACGGTTTCGCCCTCGCTGAGCGCGACCTCGAACTTCGAGGCGAAGGGACCATATTTGAACAAAGACAATCAGGTAGAAACGATCTCAAACTTGCCTCGCTGGCGCGAGATCGAGTGTGGGTCGAACGTGCTCGCGACTTGGCAGCCGAACTCGTAGATGGGAGAGGCTCACTTGGGCAACACCTTTTGTTTGAAGATGAGATCCGGTGGTTTGTGGAGCGTCGTGACGATGACGCCGAGAATCTACTGAGAGCGTAAGCGGCATCTGCCTACTCGTCTTCGACCACTATGTCCCAACGATCAAGACAGTCTCGGCATCGATAAGCAACCACATCACCGGGTTGAAACCCCTCGTCGGGCTCTTCGTAGCTAATCCGACGGCACAAGCCGCCACAATCAACGCAGATAATCGATTCAGGAACCTGCATACCAACAGTGTGCCGTTATTGTCATCCCATGCGCATTGTCGGAGGGGAATTGAGTGGTCGACGAATATTGGCGCCCCAAAATGATAAAGCCCGCCCTACATCCGAACGAGCGCGTGAAGCAATCTTCAACATGTTGTTTAGCCTGGGACTGCCTGCTGGCGCCCGTGTAGCTGACTTGTTTGCCGGTTCCGGAGCACTGGGCCTGGAAGCCTTATCGCGTGGGGCGGATGAGGCAACCTTCGTGGACAATGATCTGACAGCCTGTCGAACCATCAGTGAGAACCTGGACACCCTTGGATTAGAAGGTCACGTGATTCATGGAGATTCGGTTCAGCGGCTCCGGTCTTTCGAGGTTGATTTAGTGTTAGCAGATCCGCCCTATGGTTTTGAGGCTTGGAATGAGCTGCTGGAAGTGGCGGGAAATGCTTTGATCGTTGCGGAGAGCGACACGCCGCTTAGCATTTTCCCCAACTGGGAAGTGGTGCGAAGCAAAACCTATGGGAAGGCTTTCGTTACTATTTTGAGACCTAGCGAAACAAAAATATCTTGATTTGTGCGGATTTGGAGTGTTGACAGTGGAGGATTCCCGTCAGGATCGGTACCGTTTCAAGTAGCCCGAAGCGCTAGGCGAGGAGACACTCGTGGTCAAGGTTCTGTACCCAGGCTCGTTTGATCCTGTCCACAACGGCCACATAGAGATCTGCGCGACTGCAAGTCGCCTATTCGATCACGTAGTGGTTGCGGCAATGAGGAACCCTCAGAAGTCCTCACCATTCTTCACCGATGAAGAGCGGGTAGAAATGCTCACAGATGCTTGTGAACATTTAGGCAATGTCGAAGTTGTTCAGTTCGGTGAGTTAGTGGTCGATTTGGCTCGTCGCTTAGAAGTTGATTTCATAATCAAAGGGCTAAGAGGGTCAGCAGATTTTGAGTCCGAGCTCCAGATGGCCCAGATGAACAAATCTGTTAGCGGCGTTGAAACATTGTTTTTGCCATCAGCAAGTGAAAACGCATTCATAGCGTCGAAGTACATACGCGATATCACTGCCTTTGGCACTGACTGCTCCCACCTTGTACCCGAATCTATTGCGGAGCGACTCAGAGAAAAGATGCCCAAGTGACTGATGCCGCGCCGCTAAGCGGTCCGGGTGTCGAAGCTCTGGTGCGGCGAGTTATCGATGTCATTAACGCCGCCAGACCGATGCCCCTATCAACATCTGTCATGGTCAGCAGAGATGAGATTATCGAGTTGCTAGAAGCCGCCATACTCGAGTTA
>ENA-UPTF01001733-UPTF01001733.1-marine-metagenome-genome-assembly--contig:-NODE-1733-length-13435-cov-4.011304_pt1 | contig 13435 bp, 12 predicted proteins | sample MGYA00238166_ERZ767019 | MGnify/ENA primary metagenome ERZ767019 (study PRJEB28930, sample SAMN06266391) | marine metagenome | isolation source: Sea water from 250 m depth | place: Atlantic Ocean...
CCCGGACCGGGCCGCTTCTTCAAAATTTCCTCGGCCTCTGATACCAACCTAATCATACTGTCGTAACTGTCACCAGCCTCATCAGAAAAAGAAAAAATCCCATGGTTCATTAATACCATCGCTTCGAGTGTCGACCAATCGATCTTGTGGGTAAGATCTACTATCTCCCTCGCTAGCTCGAAACCGGGCATCACATAGGGCACCACCACGACTTTGTCGCCCCACAATTCACGAATTCGTTGCTCGCCGTTAGCTGTGTTAGTGAGGGCTAAGGCCGCGTCCGCGTGGGTGTGTTGCACCGCGGCAAACGGGAGAGATGCGTGCAAGATCGCTTCAACTGATGGGTTGGGAGCAGAAGCATCGAGCAAGTTGATTCGCAACTGGTTGACCATCTCCGTATCGGTCAAAGACGGTAGATCTGCCAGGCGCTTCACAGATTCAAGGCGAAGCGCAGCGAACCCTTCCGGCTCAATCGTCGCGAGATCCCACCCGCTGCCCTTGACATACAAAACATCGAGTTCTTCACCGTGAATGTCCACTTCGCGAGTTTTGACGGAAGTGTTTCCTCCTCCGTGCAGCACCAGCGCGGATTCCGCTCCGAGGAGCCTCGACCCGTAAACGCACTCGCCGAGACTGCCAGGAAATTCCGAAGCTTCTTTGCGGTTCCATCGATTTTTCATCGTGAGGTTCCAGCCTGGACGACGGCGTCAGCTATTGACTTTTGAAACGGTGCGTGCAGGACACCAACTTCTGTGATGATTGCCGTAATGAGATGTGCAGGCGTGACATCGAACGCTGGGTTGGCTGCGTTTACGCCCTCGGGAGTTACTCGTTTCCCCTGGATTTCGTGGACTTCGCATTCATCGCGTTCCTCGATTTCGATGTGATCACCGCTAGGTACAGCTAGATCGATTGTGGAGGTGGGCGCGGCCACATAGAACGGGATGTCGGCTTCTCGCGCTGCTAATGCATGGGACACTGTTCCGACTTTGTTCGCCGTGTCACCGTTTGCTGCAATGCGGTCGGCTCCCACTATGTAGGCGTCCACTTGGCCCGACAACACCTGGGAAGCCATGGCGGCATCCGGAAGCACCGTCACATCGATCCCTGCATCAGCAAGTTCCCAGGCCGTAAGCCGGGCGCCTTGAAGAAGAGGTCGAGTTTCAGACGCCAGAACCCGCAGCGATTCCCCCGCTTCCGCTTTTGCGTACATCGGCGCTAGGGCAGTGCCAGTTCCCGCCGTCGCGAGACGGCCAGCGTTGCAATGGGTGCCGATGGTGGTCGCGGACCGTAAGAGTTCGTGACCCAAGCGACCAATTTCTTGACACGCTGCGGCGTCCTCTTCCGCCACTTTGTGAGCCTCCCTAAGGAGAGCCGAGCGCAAATCTTCCAGGGTTTTGCTTGAGGACACAGCGTGATCTATCACCCGATCTACCGCCCAACGGAGATTTGCCGCAGTGGGTCGAGCGTCACCGACAAATGTCCGCAATTCTTCGAGCCGTTGGATTGCCTCTTGAAGATCAGAAGGTGCACTTTCGTCCAACCCCACAACAAGAGCTAACGCGCCGAAAGCTCCTAGTGCCGGTGCTCCGCGAATAGCGAGACGGTTGATTGCGGCCACGGCCGAGGCGGCGGTGCGCACCTCAATTATTTGTAGTTCCGTTGGCAAGAGTGTCTGATCAATGATCCGGATGTGGTTTTCGGCCCATTCAATCGGTGGTGTGGGACCTTTCATGATGTTCCGTACAAGCGATCACCAGCGTCTCCGAGCCCGGGCATTATGTAACCAAGTTCGTTCAGGCCTTCGTCTAATGCGGCGGCCACGATGCGAACTTCTGGATGCTGTGTAGCGACATGTTCAACTCCTTCAGGAGCTGCGACCACACACATCAGCGTCACGCTGGCTGGATGTTCGGTCGCTACTCGACCGAGTGCAGCGACGGCGCTGTTGCCTGTGGCCAACATGGGGTCAACGACGAGAACGTGACGGCCAGCGAGGGTCGGAAGTTGGAGTAAATATTCGCCGGCTTCGAAGGTTTCATGATCTCGGACGAGACCAATGAAGCCAACGTCCGCGTCAGATAAGACCTGCAACACACCGTCAAGCAAGCCGTTACCCGCACGGAGCACTGACACCACCACCGGTGTGCCCCCTTGCAATTGGCGCCCAGTTGTTTCAGCTAGAGGAGTCTCGATGGTTGCAAGAGTTGTTGGTAATTCTGAGGTAGCAGGACCGACCAGCAGCTGGCCAATCTGTCCGAGCAGTCGTCTGAACTCTTCAGTGCCGGTTCCGGTTGATCTAAGACGATCGGTCCATACTGTAAGAACCGGATGATCAACAACGGTAAACATTCCCCCACAGTAGAAGCAGGCGCGCCGCGATGCCGCATGACTGACATGCTGGAGCCACCGAGGAGGCGTAAGTGATAGTTGTGGGCGACGAAGTACGAGCAGCGATATCCGCGAAAAAGGCCGTTGTTGCGTTGGAATCAACCATTTTTTCCTCTTTAGGTTTACCAACACCTGCCAATTCGGAAGCCTTGGCTAGATGCACTAAAGCTGTTCGCGAAGCGGGGGCCGTTCCGGCTCTCACCGCCGTCGTTGACGGTGTGATCTGGGCAGGGGTTCCAGATGAATTGGTGCAACGTGTTTTGGGTGCTTCGGTCAAATTGGCTGCCCGCGATCTTGGTGTCGCGAGTTCGCAGCGTCTTCCTGTTGGAGTGACGACAGTTGGGGCAAGTCTCGCCATTGCCGACAAAGTCGGCATTGAAGTCTTCGCCACCGGCGGCATTGGCGGAGTCCATCGCGGTAGTGAGATCACGGGAGATATCTCCGCTGACCTCGACGCGATCGCCCGACATGGGGTGACAGTGGTTAGCGCTGGAGCCAAAGCGTTCTTAGATCTGCCGAGGACATTGGAGTACTTGGAAACTCGGTCAGTCCCAGTCATTGGATGGCGAACTGATCACTTCCCCGCGTTCTACACGCAAAGCTCAGGGCTAGAAGTTCCGCATCGGGTCGACGACGCTAGATCGGCAGCTCGCGTCCATGCGGCGCGCCGTGAACTTGGGCAAGGGGGCGTACTCCTAGCTGTGCCGATCCCAAGTATCGCGGAACTAGATGCCCAACGAGTCGCGGATGCGATTGAAGAGGGCCTCAACCAGGTTGACCTTCGACAGCTTTCCGGACCCCAAGTGACACCGGTTATTCTTGCCGAAATAGAGAAGGCAACTGGCGGTGACAGTGTCGATGCCAACCTAGCGCTAGCAGAAAATAATGCTGGCGTTGCCGCACAGATTGCCCTTGAGATAGCACAACTGTGAACGGGTTTGAACTATTGGTAGTGGCGCTAGCTGTGGTAATGGGCTCGTTAATCAAAGGAGTAACTGGTCTTGGTTTGCCGCTCACTGCAGTACCGGTGATTGCTTTTTTTGTTGGTGTTGAGAACGCCGTAGTCATCATGGCAGCACCCACCGCCATGAGTAACGCCGTATTGGTTCGAGAACATCGACGGGAACTTCGTTCTGCAGAACACCTACCGTTGTTCGCTGGCCTTGGTGCGGTAGGCGCTGTGGCGGGAGCGTGGGCGCTTCCCCGAATCGACGAACGCTTGCTCCTCTTGGCATTAGCGCTGTTGTTGGGTGCGTTTCTGGCATGGAGGTTCTCGTCCGTATCGCCTAGATGGTCGCCGAATGTGCAGCGGTGGGGGAGAGCACCCGTGGCGTTGACCTGTGGTCTAGCCCAAGGAGCGATTGGTATCTCCGGCCCTCTTGTAGCTGCTTGGTTTCAAGGGCTCGGCGTGTCCCGCGAACGATTTGTCGTCTCCAACACTTTCATTTTTTTGTTGACTGGCTTAACTCAATTAGCAACATTTTCCTTCACTGGCCAGTGGTCGCAACAACGGTTCTCGGGAGCGATCTTGGCTGCAGCCGTGGTCGCCACGGCGTTGCCTTTTGGAATAAGGATCGGACGTCGCCTGAACCCAGAACGATTCGAAGCGTTGGTGAGCGCCGTAATCGCGGTGTGCACGGTAAGTCTTCTCGTTCGAGCGTTCTAAGAGGGCGATAGCGTCTTCGACGTGAACCGTCTTGTCGCACTCTGCATCCCGGGAGGAGCTAGCTACGTCGATGCCGTTCGACGCATATGGGACGAAGGTGATGCCGTGTTCCCCTTAGATCAAAGGCTCCCCAAACAATCTCAATCGGCTCTGATCGAACACATGGCCGCGTCGGTGATTGTCGACTCGGGCGGCGAGACTTCCGTTGCCGGAACACCAGTTGAAACGGGGGACGCTCTAGTAGTGGCCACCAGCGGAAGCACGGGATTACCGAAAGGGGTTGTCCTCACCCATGACGCTCTGGCGGCTAACGCCGAAGCCACAAATTCCTATCTTGACGTCGAATCCAATACCGATAAATGGTTGGCCTGCTTGCCGCTCAGTCACGTGGGAGGGTTTTCCGTAGTGGTCCGCGCCCTCCACTCCGAAGTAGCTCTCGAAGTGCACGATGGATTCGACGCTGACCGAGTCAGTGAAGCTGCACAAAATGGCGCGACTCTCGTATCGCTGGTACCCACCGCCATGGGAAGAATCGACACCGCACACTTCAGAAAGGTTCTGGTTGGTGGTTCAGCTGTTCCTTCGAATCGTCCCTCCAACGTCATCGCGACCTATGGCATGACGGAAACTGGCAGCGGTGTCATATACGACCGACGACCACTCGAAGGCGTCGAACTCCGCATACAACAGGGTGAGATACAGATTCGATGCCCGATGCTCTTTAGGTGCTACAGGGACGGAAGCGATCCACGAACCGGCGATGGGTGGTTCCCTTCCGGTGATGCTGGGAGCTTGGACACCGATGGTTTACTCACGGTCCATGGGCGAAAAGGTGACATGATCATTACAGGCGGCGAAAATGTTTGGCCAGTCGCGGTCGAACGATTACTTGAAAGCGCCTCCGGTGTCGCAGAGTGCGCCATCGTCGGACGACCTGACCCTGAATGGGGTCAGATTGTCACAGTTGTCGTTGTACCTCTGACTAACCCGCCGGTTCTGGCCGATCTCCGCGAACACGTGAAAGCTTCACTTCCCGGATATTGCGCCCCGCGCCGTCTCGAACTCGTAGATCGGCTCCCTCGGACCTCACTAGGAAAGTTGCAACGACACCGGCTGTGAGAACGATGTTTCGGTGAGGTGTCTCTAGGGACGAGTAATGCGTCCCCCAATTGGCATGACGTCCTCTGGGAACTCTTCCGCGAAAAGAGCCGCCGTACCGAGTCCGTGAATCTCGTTCGGAGCGATTTCGAGAGCGAGATCTCTGGCCGCTCTAAGCGCAATCGGCCCATCCAAGAACGATGAAATGAGAACGCGAATATTGTGTTCTTTGGCGAGAGAAGCGAGTCGACGAGTCGATTCGGGGCCTCCTAAGATCGACGGCTTTAAAACAAATGTTTGAGCCGATCCGAGTTCCAAAATGCGTTTTATTTGGAGGGGGCTGTTGAGATGTTCGTCAGCTCCAACCTGAACACCGGTGTCTGTAACAATCTTTAGCCACTCCAAAGGATCCCGAGTGGGTTCTTCGACGAGATCGAGTTCGTCTCCAGAAACCGCACTCAACACCTCCAAGGCCTCCTTCGATGACCACCCGCCATTGGCGTCTAATCGAAGAAGTGTCTGTCCGCGGGTGGCTGCTGCTGCCGTTTGGATTCGCTCGATATCGCTATGAGTGTCGGTTGCCGCGACCTTCAGCTTTACCGCTGGATAACCGGACGCAATTGCTGCAACAACTTCGGTCTCTACGTCTACAACGGTCGACGCGCTTACTAAGGCCTGCACCGCGACGGAAGCGGAGGGTAGAGAGGCACCTGTTTTTGCGAGTTCTAGATATTCCAAAGCGGTTGCTGCACCACTGAATGCAGCGGGAGAGGCGGGTAAGCGTTCTGGATCTTGGACCCAGCGTTCCAGGGTGGTCTCAGCCTCTTGGAAAGACTCAACACCGAACCCGGGGAGAGGGGAAGCCTCACCCCAACCACAGAACTGGCCGTCGCACGCAGATATCTCAATGACGTGCCGTTCGGTTGTGTTGCCGTGGGCGGTAAACAGAGCGCTACGCAGATGCAAGACCCTCTTATGCAGAGTTATGAACATTCGAAATGCTCACTGATCGCTCTTGCCGTAGCGTCGGGTCGTTCGAGATGAGTAGCGTGCCCTGATTCCTTTATTACGTGGCAGGTTCCGTGGGGTAACGCTGCTGCCATTTCTTTGGCAATGCCTCGAAATTTTTGGTCCTCTTCCCCGACAATGAGAAGTGTTGGCACGTTGAGACGTTTGAGCTTGTTGTGCATTGGCGACATCGTGCCTGTTCCGCTGGCCCGAAGGCTGTTTGCGAGACCGAGCGGATGACTAGAACGTCGCTGCGCTAGAGATCTCGTCCATTGCTCAGGGGTCATTCGTTGCTGGAGGCTGTTCCACATGGGTGAAGCGATCCAACTATCGACGAAGCTTCCGATTCCTTTCTGGGAAATTGAATCAGCGAGATCGCGATCGTTGTTCAGGCGGTGAAGACGTTCGCGGTTGTCAGCGATCCCGGGGCTTGCGCCGATTACAGCAAGAGAACTGATCATTGTCGGGTGATTCGCGGCGAGGGTGAGGGCTATACGCCCTCCTAGGGAGTAACCAACGACGTGAGCGCGGGGAGCGTCGAGTTGAGTTAACAGCGACACAAGTTGGTTGGAGATGTTGGACAACGAATACGGATTCAACGATGCCGGCGACTCGCTTCGGCCGTGGCCTATTAAGTCTGGAACGATTCTCCGACCGCTGAGTCGGTCCACCAATGGCTCCATCGCTGAAGCTGAACCGGTGAAGCCGTGGAGGATCAAAAGGGGAACTCCGGTACCGAAGACATCTACGTTCAACCGGACCCCGTCACAAGCCAACTTCATTTCAACGCAAACGATTTTCGATGGCTTGGCTAATTTGGTCATGCTGACGTCGATCAAGGTCGGGATCAACAGGGATGCTGATGACTCGTAAACCCTCGTGCTTTGCTAAGTGACCACCCAATGTTTGTAGGTCGGATACCTGGATGTGTTCGACCCCCAGCGCTTCGACAATTTGGCTGATGTTAAGAGCTTGGGGTGTCCTAAACAGTGTGTGAAAGAGATGGCCGTCAATCATTTCCGAAATGGGCAGGTAGTCGAAGATGCCGCCCCCCTGGTTTTCGATCACAACGATGGTCAGAGTGGTCTTGTCACCTACTGCGGCGATCAAACCCCCGAAGTCGTGCTGAAAGGCCAAATCTCCGATGAGTAGAGTTGTCGGATGACCAGATGCTGCCGCTCCCGCAGCGCTTGAGATCATTCCGTCGATTCCGCTTGCGCCCCGATTGCCGAGTACTACGAGATGATCGGATCGAGATTCCAGGAAGCTGTCGACATCGCGAACCGGCATTGAATTCGATACGTAGAGCAAATGGCCGTCAGGCAGCTGACGCCCTAACTCGCGCGCGATTGCGGGCTGCAACAGCGGTTCACTATCGAGAATGTCGTCGATAACAGCGGCCGCATCCCCATCGGCGTCCACCCACCGGCGCCCCCAATCGTGGTCACACATCGATGGGTCAATGAAATTCACGAGTTCTTCGACTCCCTCGGGTCCCGTAGAAATCATCTCGGTAATTGTGAAGCTCGGGTCCGTCCAACTGTGCGATGGATCAAACATGATCATGGGAGCTCGGTGCTGTTCCATCCACAAACGGAGAGGTTTGCATGTGGGAGCGCCCCCCAATCGAATGACTATGTCGGGGACCGTGTTTGCAGCCCAGCTAGACCGAAGTAGGTGATCATGATGGTTGATCACTGGAACGTCGTCTGCTTCGACGCGCAACTGGGAAAGGGGCTCAGCTAGCAGCGGATACCCCGTCTTCCGGCACAAATCATGGATTGTGTCTTTCCATTTCTTTCCAGTGCTCATAGGCCCTGCAACGACTATTCCTCGAGGTTTGCTCCTCAAATCAGCAGCTAAACGTGTCGCGATCTGCGAATGGAGACCTGATGCAGATCGGGCGAGGGTGAGTGGTTTCATCGGTTGCGGTTTGGTGCGCTTATTCAGAGGCTCGAGAGGTTCTCGAAACGGCCAGTCCAGATGAACTGGGCCGGGACGCAGCCCCGTTGACATTTGAACAGCGCGCGCTCCGACGCGCTGAAACCAACCTGACGGTGCATCATCTGCGATCGGAAGTTCAGCAAACCATCGAACAGTGCTGCCATAAATATTTGTTTGGTCGATGGTTTGACCGGCGCCCCATCCCCGCAACTCAGGGGGTCGATTCGCCGTCAAGATAATTAACGGAGTCTCGGACCAGTGAGCCTCAGTAATTGCGGGGAGATAGTTCGCCGCCGCAGTTCCCGAGGTGCACGCGAGAACCACTGGTTCGCCCGATGACTTGGCCAGCCCCACTGCAAAGAAGGCGGCGGATCGTTCATCCAGGCGAATCCAGCTTTGCAGTCCAGGGGTGTCGGCCAGCGTGAGCGCTAACGGTGCAGATCTGGATCCGGGCGAGATAACAGCATGCTTGACTCCTTGGGCTACAACCTCCGCGGCGAAAGCCGCGCAGGCGTCATACACCGAATCGGCAGCCATCGGCTTAAGGGGTCAAATCCAGAGCGCCAAGAAGAGCTTCAAATTTTGTAGCGGTTTCAGCAAGTTCGTACTCCGGTTCGGCACCCTCGACTATCCCGCCCCCAGCGAAGAGAGTGAGAGTTTGGTGGTCAAGCAGAGCTGACCTCAGGGCAACACGAAACTCACCGTGACCTTCGAGGGTCATCCAACCGACGGGGGCCGCGTACCAACCGCGATCCATAGATTCGTTCTGATCGATCCAATCCTGAGCGCGTTGCCTGGGTAGACCAGCGACCGCTGGTGTTGGGTGCAGTGCTCTTACCAGATCAATAATGTGGGTACCGCGAGGGAGTGTTCCTGCGATGGGGGTGTGTAGGTGTTGAATACGACGCAGCTTCATGACTCCTGTGGGCGACGGCGGATCCAACATAACTCCAGCAGCCGTTAGGGCTTCGGTGATATCCCCTACAACGATGTCGTGTTCGTTTCGTTCCTTAGGGCTCGACAGCAACTCTGCTCTGAAGCGGGCGTCGGCACCGGGATGATCATGACGAGGACGCGACCCGGCTAAAGCTGCGGTTTCCACTCGATCGCCATCCGAATTGACGAGTTTCTCGGGGCTGGCACCTAGGAATACCCTCGGTCCGTGGGCGACTGCGAAGGTCGCACATGAAGGATGTCTGATCTTCAACCGTTCTAAGACGGCTGCGGCATTGAGTTCCGCCGGAATAGATAGTGACCGAGCCGTCACCACCTTGCTCATTTGTTGATCTCTGATTTGGGAAAGTGCGCGTGAAACCAGGTCCAGGTAATCCACGTCTTCTCGGTGATTAACGTTGTCTACCCAACCAAGGTCGTTGTCGAAATCAGGCGCGAATGCTGGAAGATTGACGCCCTCAGCATAGGTAAGCCAAGCTGATCCCTTTGACCGCACAACGAACACCTCAGGCAGCACCAATTCTCCACCACCAAAAACCGCCCAGTCTGGGTGACGTTGAATCTCGCGATCACTGAATGCGAAGCCTCCTACCAGAACCCCCGCGGAGAAATCGGGACCTGACTCACCGCTTAATCGAAGACTCAATGGGTTTAGCGCCTCGCGTACGGAGGTGAACCGTCCCCGCCGTTCTTCGGTCCGGAATGTTTGTGCCGCGCCGAGAGCAGCGAATTCGAAATCTTGCTCAGGTACAGCCCAATACGCTTTTTGGAAATGTCTCGAGGCTGCCCACATCGCTAACGGATCAACGCGCCCACTCAGACGTTTTCGGATGAGTGTAAGGGGCTTAGTTTCGGCCAGGGTGCTCACGTCTGGATGTCCTCAGCTAGGAGGTGACGGGTCACTTGCTCAATCAACGTCTGGCGAAAATGTTGCGCTACCAATTCGGTTACAACAGGGATGATGTTCTCGACGGTTTCCGCCTGCGACGAGTCTTCTTCCCCTGAGAGTTGATCAGCGAACAAAGCGACCGCGTCTTTGGCGACGCGTTCGACGTGATCGGCGTGACGGACAGCTAGCTGAATGAGTTGATCAAAAGGCACCCCAGCATCAAGCAGGCCCATGCCGGCCTTCAACATCGACAATGTCTCCGGTCCGAACGCGTCGCCTCCCGTTCTGGTTGGTCGGATGAGACCAGCATCAATGGCAAGCCGCACTATCTCTGCGTCGACCCCCGAAGTTTCTACGAGTTCGCCGAAGGTGAATGATTCACCGGCGGTGCTTAGCGAGTTCAGAAGTGGGTGAGCAGAGGAGTCAGTGAGGCGTTGAATTTGAGCCAAGCTGAATCCGTCGTGAGAGAGCTGTCGAATCTCCGCGAGCCGAAAAGCGTGAGAGTCGTCATAGACGGCAATCCGTCCTTGCCGCGTGGGTGGATGCAAAACACCGATTTTTTGGTAATACCGGACGGTATCGACGCTGAGTTCAGCATCTCCAGCCAACTGTTCAACACGCACACCGACATTCTAGAAGTAATTACTCCGAGAGTCAGCACTCTCATCATCAGGTGGGTCAAATTACGTTCAGTTAATTTGTTTCTCCATGCCCTCCCAATAAGGAGCACGCAGCTTAAATTTTTGCAGCTTGCCTGTAGCTGTTCGAGCTAGTTCTTCCCGAATTTCGACTGAAGTCGGACACTTATAGTGCGCCATTTTCTCTCGGCAGTAATCAATCAACTCTTGCTCGGTCACAGATTGATCTTCACTCAATACCACCAGCGCCTTTACTGTCTCCCCCCACTTTTCGTGAGGTACCCCGATTACCGCGACTTCAGCGATCGCTGAATGACTGAACATCACGTCTTCAACTTCAATAGATGAGACATTTTCGCCCCCGGAGATGATCACGTCCTTTTTCCGGTCTGAAATCGTTACGTGATGCTCCTCATCCATCGTGCCGCCGTCGCCGGTGTGGAACCAGCCATCAACGATGGCCTCGGACGTCGCCTCGGGTTGTTCCCAATACCCCTCGAGTACCACATTGGAACGAGCCAAAATCTCGCCCTGTTCGTCGACGTCGATCTTCACACCCAACGCAGGAGCACCGGCCCGGCTGAGCTTCCGCGCCTTCTCTTCAGAGTCGAGAGCGTCCCATTCCGAACGACACCGATTCATGGTCAGGAGAGGCGATGTTTCGGTAAGACCGTAAATCTGGATAAATTCCCAGCCCAGTTCCTGTTCCATACGCGCGATGGTTTGAGTAGGAGGCGGAGCACCAGCTACGACCATTCTCACCCGTCCTCTGCCTGGAATCTCACCCTCCCAGTCTTGAGCTGCGTCTAAAACCGCTGCCACTACCGCTGGAGCCCCACACATGTAGGTGATGTCATGTTCTTCAACGCGGCGAAGGATTTCGTCGCCTCGCACCTCTCGAAGAACCACGTGCTTGCCGCCCATGCCGGTGACGGCGTACGGCATGCCCCAACCGTTGCAATGGAACATGGGGAGCGTATGAAGATAGTTGTCTCTATCGCTCACTCCGGCATGCCAACCGAAAGTCGTCGCATTGATCCACAATGCCCTATGAGTCTGTTGTACACCTTTGGGCCGGGCAGTTGTCCCCGAGGTGTAGTTAATCGTTGCCGTCGCGTCCTCGTCGGGGGCCCAGACTTGAGGTTCACCTCCGGCTAAATACATCTGGTCGTCGCTGTCTGTTCCCATCACGACGAAACGGTCAACATCGATGTCTTTGCAGGTGTCCTCAAGAGAAGGATCAACAAGAAGCATCGAGGCCCCACAGTGGTCGACGATGTAGGCGATTTCGTCGTGGCTTAGTCGGAAGTTGATTGGCACAAAGATTCGTCCGTAACCTGAAACCCCCCAAAATGACGTCATCAAGCGTCCGCTATTTTGCGACACCATCGCTACGCGCTCGCCTGTACCGATGCCCAAGTCGTCGAGCTTCGCAGCTTGTTGACGTACTTTGACTCCGAACTCACCCCAGGTGAGTTCACCCAACCCGCCGCCGGGTGTGTCAGGTTCGTCTATAAGAGCGATTCGGTCCGAATAGACATTTTCCGCTCGATAAAGGAAATCGGAGATCGTGAAAGGCACCTTCATGATGTGTTCCCTCGGTCTAGTGCTCGACGTTGAGGCCAACAGTAGACCGGTAAGGTCCATAGAAGTCCAGTGAGATGACTCAAATGCCTATTGAAGTGCTCTTAATCGACGGAACATACGAGTTATTCAGACACTTTTTTGCGGTTCCCTCCCGCCGAAATGACAGCGGCCAGGAAGTCGGCGCGCTCCGCGGAGTGCTTGGCAGCGTTATTGGTCTGTTGGAACAAGGCGCCACGCACGTGGCGGTAGCGACCGATCATGTCATCTCGTCGTTTCGGAACGATCTTTGGCCGGGATACAAGGATGGGTCCGACATCGACCCCGACATAGCGCAACAATTCAAACCCCTTGAGGAAGGGCTTATGGCTTTGGGGGTCCAAGTGTGGCCGATGATCGAATTCGAAGCTGACGACGCACTCGCCGCAGGCGCTGCAATGGCCAGTCAAGACGACAGAGTTCATAGGGTGCTGATCTGCACTCCCGACAAGGACTTGGCCCAATGCGTTGGAGGCAAAGTTCTTCAATGGGATCGACGCAAGGATCTGATTTTCGACAGGGACGCGGTTATCAAAAAGTACTCTGTGCCCCCCGAATCGATTCCCGATTATCTGGCCCTGGTCGGTGATACCGCTGACGGCTTCCCGGGGCTGAGCGGGTGGGGGCCTAAATCTTCTGCAACGATCCTGAGCCATTACCAATCCATCGAGTTGATCCCAGATGACTTCCAACAGTGGAATGTCGCAGTTCGGGGTGCCCAAAGGTTGGCGTCGACGTTGGCCGACCAGCGCGACCGAGCGGCACTGTTCAAAGAAATCGCAACGGTTCGTGTTGACGCGCCAGTCTCAAAAAACGTCGATGAACTTGAATGGTCAGGCCCGACAACAGCCTTCGAAGATTTTTGCCTCGTTAACGGTATGGATGCACTGGCCCGACGAACGAGGAAGCTAACAGCCCATTCGATCTAAGATGGAATGATGGAACTCGGACCGGTGCACCACGTATCAATTAATTGTTCTGACGTTGAGGCCGCCGCGCCGTTCTACACCGAAGTGTTGGGGTTGACAGCCCTCGACCGTCCAGACTTCCCCTTCAACGGACGTTGGCTTCGAAGTGCGGGAGGGGGAGAGGTCCACCTCATTGAAGTAGAAGGCTGGGAACCTCCGAAAGGCCAGCACTGGGCTTTTCAAGTCGAGGACATCGACGCGACCGTGTCAGAGCTGCGAGAAAACGGTGTTGAGGTGAAAGATCCTCGAGGTCTGC
>ENA-UPTF01001736-UPTF01001736.1-marine-metagenome-genome-assembly--contig:-NODE-1736-length-13426-cov-3.060379_pt1 | contig 13426 bp, 10 predicted proteins | sample MGYA00238166_ERZ767019 | MGnify/ENA primary metagenome ERZ767019 (study PRJEB28930, sample SAMN06266391) | marine metagenome | isolation source: Sea water from 250 m depth | place: Atlantic Ocean...
GTAGGTTATAGCAATACCGCCGACAGCGATATGGGCACCCAGACCTACTCGATCACGGGCGGCACGGTCAGTGAAAATGGCAATGCCTGGATCAATGTTGATTATATGCAGCGCAACTCGTTGCAGCATGACGATAGGGATTATGCCGCAAGCGCAAATCAGGGACCCGCTGGTGGTTATGATTTCCGCTCCTCCTCCGGTAACCCGGGTTCGATCAAGATTCTGCCCGGCTCAGAGAACGGGTATGAGTCCGGCTTCTACCAGGTACCCGCCGGTAGCACCGGTACACCGACCGCCGAGGAGATCATCGGTGCCCCGGGCATCAACCGTTTTGACTACAACCCGTGGATGACCCTTACGCCCGAATACGAGCGATACGGGGCATCGGGCCGTATCAATTACGACGTGACCGATTATGCCACCGCGTTCGTGCATACGACCTATCGGAATATAAAGGTCCACCAGGAGATGGCTCCGACCCCGGCGTTTGGTGATTTGAACACCGACACTTGGGGCATTCTGCCCGCGTCCAACGCGTTTAACCCGTTTGGTGAGGACACAACCTTCCGTCATCGCCTGATCGAGGTTGGGCCTCGTCTCTTCGATATTGAGAGTGACATTTTCCGCGTACTGCCGGGTGTCAAGTTTGACATCGGGGACAGTTGGCAGGCAGAGACCGCCTTCCTCTACAACAAGGTCGAGACAGTCGACTTCGGCCAGAACTTCGTCTCTTCGGACGCCTTCTCGGACGCGCTGGCCTCGAGTGATCCAGCCACCGCCTACAATCTATTTGGCGCTGGACTGGGCATCAACAGCCCGGCCGTCCTAGACGGACTCCGGGTCAATACCCTCCGCCGCGCTGAGTCCGAGCTTCGGATGTTTGACGTCAAGGCGGCCGGCGATATCTTTGAACTGCCGGGTGGCACCGTGGCTCTGGCCGTTGGCGCTGAAACCGCAAAGGAGGATACCAGCGACATTGGTGACAGTCTCTCCATGTCGAACAAGATCGTTGCCTCCGGGGGCACTTCCAACGCGGGCAGCCGCTCTCGTGACGCCGGATACGCTGAATTCATGATTCCGATCATCGGTGAGGACAACAGGGTTTCTGGGGTTCACTCTCTCGGATTGCAGGCCGCCTGGCGTGTCGAGAATTACAGTGACTTCGGCTCGGCCGACAACCCGAAGGTGGGTTTGAAGTACCAGCCGCATGAGCGTGTACTGTTACGTGGCACTTACCAGACCGCGTTCCGGGCACCGGGCCTCCATCAGTTGTACATGGGCCAATCTATCGCCCACCCGTTCCTTCTGGATCCAGCACGTGGTGATGAGGGAATGCAGTACAAGACCATCTCTGGTGGTAATGCGGATCTGGAACCGGAAGAATCGGATAGCTACTCCATTGGTGCCGTTATCGACATTCCCATGCCGGAGAACATGGATCTCGCCATCAGCTTGAACTGGAGCAACGTCGAGTTGGAGAATCAGATCACAAGCCTCGGTGCACAGTATATGCTGAACAACGAGGAGCTCTTCGGTAACAACATTATTCGTAACGAGCAGACGGATGCTGACAGGGCAGCTGATAACCCAGGGCCTGACGGTAAGTTTGGAACCGAGGAGAATCCGGAGCTTGGTGATGACGATATTCCCAACGGAGGTGTCCCTGGAAGCATCAAACACATCAACAACGCTTATCTTAATCTAGCTAACGTGAATGTTGAAGTGCTCGATATATCGATCGACTACGGGATCGACACTTCGGTGGGTTACTTCGGTGTTGATCTTCGTGCCGCCCATATGGAATCATACGAATATCAGGCACGTCCGACCGATGCGTTCCAGGAGCAGGTAGGCTCTTATACCGTGCCGGAATTGCGCGGCAATGTGAGCGTCTGGTGGAACTATGACAAGTACAGCGCCGGAGCAACGATCAACTATGTCGATAGCTTTGATCAGATGTACGGAGTGATTCCGGAGGTAGACTCCCACACCACTCTCGACTTGCAGGCTACCTATGACCTGACCGACAACTCACGGATCACGGTTGGTGCGTTGAACGTCACCGACGAGGATCCGCCTTGGTCAGACAGCGAGGCGGAAGGGTACTCGTACGGCACCGCAGGCCACAGCCCTTGGGGCACCGTCCTGTACGCCCGTGCGACTGTCCGCTTCTAAGGCGAACAATCCATTTACAATCAAATCCCGTGGTCGCTTGGCCACGGGATTTTTTTGTTCGCCTTGCCAAAAAGCAGGACGGTACAGTCTGCTCCCTGTTGGGAATCACGATCCTCGGCAGATCGTCCTGAGCGAAATGAAAATAATCACCATCCCTATCATGCGAGCGGCCTTGCTTGGCCTTGCCTTGGCCTTGCTTGTCCCGCTTGGCCAAGCGGAAAAACTGCCCGTTGAGACATTTTTCAAGGATCCGGAGTTCAGTAGGATGCGTCTTTCCCCGGATGGCAAATGGCTGGCTGCGATCGCGCCGCGCGAGGGCAAAAACAATCTTCTTACCATTCGACTTTCCGACCGCAAGCTCTTCGGCTGCACTGCGGAGGATGAAAACGAGGTGTACAGCTTCAACTGGATCAGTAATGAACGCATGATCTTCCAGATGAAAGATCGCAACAATTTCCCCAATGGCGGTCTTTATGCCGTCAACCGTGATGGCTCCAAGTCCAAGGTGCTCCATCCGTCCTTCAAGACTTCCCGTGAATTTGGCAGTCGCATTTTCAAGGTGATGGATTTGTTCGACCCGTTAACGGATGAGGGTGCAGATATTTTAGTCGAGGTGCGCAAAGGCGGTGGGGGATTTCGTGAGGATCGTGCTTTCTACGGGAATATCGTCCGGCTCAATACACTCACAGCAAAGGAAAAACGGGTTGTCTTCAATCGGGGTGACATTCTTCAATTCGTCGCTGACCGTGATAAAGTCGTCCGCATCGGGATTGCCCAACACGGCCTCACTCGGACCGTCCTTCATCGGCGGGATTCCGAGTCGGATTGGGAGGAGGTTTATTCCGGTGACTTTCGTACAGCCATCGCCCCGCTGGGTTTTGGAAAGAATCCCGACATCCTCTACGTGGCCGCTCCCAATGGAGACAAGAAGGCACTGTTCCAGTTCGACCTCAAGGAGAGGAAACTGGGCCGGATGATCTTCGCGCATCCGAAGTTTGACGTGCCGGCCGGGTCGCCGATCGTGTCCGACAAGACCGGCAAGGTGCTTGGGGTGCGCTACGAGGCTGAGCGCCCTCAGACCTACTGGTTTGACAAGGATTACCAGGGATACCAGGCGATCATCGACGATGCGCTGCCCGGCATGGCCAACGACATCAAGAACTGGTCCAAGAAGGAGGATCGCATCCTTTTCCATTCGCACAGCGAGAAGACTGTCGGCTCCTATTACCTGCTCGATATCAGCAACAAGAAGAAACCCAAGTTGGAAAAGTTGCTCGACCTCGCGGAGTGGATTGACCCCGACAAGATGTCGCCGATGAAGTCGATCCAGTACACCGCCCGCGACGGGCTGGTCATCCACGGTTATCTGACCATCCCCAATGGCAGTGATGGCAAGAATCTCCCGCTTATCGTTCACCCGCACGGTGGGCCGTCCGCCCGCGATTACTGGGGCTGGAACAAGGAAGTGCAGTTCCTGGCCAACCGCGGCTACGCCGTCTTTCAGCCGAACTTCCGCGGCTCCACCGGCTACGGCACAAGGCTTTACACAGCCGGTTTCCGCGAGTGGGGCGGCAAGATGCAAAACGACATTACTGACGGTGTAAAGCATCTCATTGCCGAGGGCATTGTCGATGCCGGGCGCGTTGGCATCTACGGTGCAAGCTACGGCGGCTACGCGACCATGGCCGGCCTGTGCTTTACGCCGGAACTGTACCGGTGCGGCATCAACTATGTTGGCGTCACCGACATCGACCTGATTCTCAAGGAATACCCGCTCCCAAAGAAGATCAATGACGCCATCGATGCTGTGATGATTGCCGACCGGAAGAAGGACAAGGACTGGATCAAGAACCGATCCATCCAGAACAACATCGGCAATGTGAAGGCCCCGGTGTTGATGGCCTACGGGATGGACGACTGGCGGGTGCCGCCAAAGCATGGCCGCATCCTTAAGCGTGCGCTGGACCGAAACAACATCCCAAACAAGCTTATCATCAAGGCCAACGAGGGACACGGCTATCGCAACGAGGACAACGTCTTCGAGTTTTACCGGGAGGTCGATGCCTTCCTCGAGGAGTACATGAAATAAGGCCGGGCGCTTGGCCAAGCGTTGACACCGATCAACGGTTTCCCTAGCGTCCCTGCGCTAATGAGGGACGACCCCGGGCTGGGCTTCGGGTTTGTTCGTTTCAGCAGGCAGCCACGATATGTCGAACACCATTCTAGTGGGCGCCCAGTGGGGCGATGAGGGCAAGGGCAAGATCATCGACTTCCTGACTCAGCAGGCGGACATCGTCGTCCGCGCCCAGGGCGGCGCCAACGCCGGCCACACCGTCATCGTTGGCACGACGCAGTACATCCTGCACCTCATCCCCTCCGGCATTCTTCGAAAACGCACCACCTGCGTGATCGGCAACGGTGTCGTGATCGATCCCATCGGCCTGGTGGAGGAGATCGACGGCTTGAAAAAGTCTGGCATCGATCCCGCCGGGCGACTGCACGTCAGCGATGCAGCCCACATGGTGTTCCCCTACCACAAGGCGATCGACGCCGCGCGCGAGGCGCTCAAGGGAAAGGACCGGATCGGCACCACTATGCGTGGCATCGGGCCGGCGTACGGTGACAAGGTTGATCGTGTCGGCCTGCGTATGGGCAGTATCTTAAATGTGAAACGCTTCACTGAACAACTGCAGCAGGCTATTAAAAACAACAATGCACTGCTCAAGTCGCTCGGTGCAACCCCACTCCCCGTCAAGCGCACAATGGAGAGCGTTCTCAAGGCCGCGCGTCGTCTCAAGCCATACGTCACCAACACCGTGCAATTGCTCCATGAGGCTTCGTCGAAAAAAAAACGCATCCTCTTCGAGGGCGCTCAGGGCACATTTCTCGATATCGACCACGGCACTTATCCATATGTCACCTCATCGAACACCACCGCCGGCGGCATGTGCACCGGCTCAGGTATAGCACCAAACAGGAGTGATCGAGTGATTGGGGTGGCAAAGGCCTATACCACCCGGGTCGGCGAGGGCCCGATGCCGTCAGAGGACCGAATCGTTGGCGATCTGTTGCATGGAATGGGTCGCGAGTACGGTGCGACCACCGGTCGCGAGCGCCGCTGTGGATGGTTTGACGTCGTGACCGTCCGACAGGCGGCCATGCTCAACGGCATTACCGACCTTGCGGTTACAAATCTAGATGGCCTGGACACACTCGAGTCGGTCAAGGTTTGCGTCGGCTATCTGCTCAACGGAAAACGGGTCGATCATCAGCCAAGCGACCTCCGCCAGTTGGCCAAGTGCAGGGCCGTTTACGAGACGTTTCCCGGCTGGCAGAGCCCAACAGACAAGATTCGCACGTGGAAGGCCCTGCCGCTCAACGCTCGGCGTTATGCCAAGGCATTGGCCAGACTAACCGGCACCAAGCTCAGCCACGCCTCGGTCGGCCCGGCCCGATCGCAGACCATCACCCTGTAAACGCTGCCGCCTGGCCAAGCGCATGAGCCACGCCAAAACAGAACTCAGTGAACAGGCCAAGTCCGTCCTTCCGGCACACGTTGCCATTATCATGGACGGCAACGGCCGCTGGGCGCGGGAGCGTGGCCTGCCGCGAGTTGAGGGGCATCGCCGTGGCGCAGAGTCGGTCCGTGCGGTGTTGCGTTGCGCCTCCGCGCTTGGCATCCGTTACCTCACGCTTTACGCCTTCTCCGTCGAGAACTGGAATCGTCCCAAGGCCGAGGTTGATACGCTGATGAAGTTCCTCGCCCACTACCTAAAAACCGAGCAGGGGGAGATGAACCAAAACAAGGTGCGGTTGCGGGCGATCGGTCAGTTGGACCGCCTGCCGGGATTTGTTCGCGGGCAGCTCGATGCCACCATTGCGTCGCTCGATCATAACACCGGCACAACGCTGACGCTTGCCCTCAGCTACGGCGGACGCACCGAGTTGGTGGACGCAGCCCGTGCCATTGCTGCCAAGGCGCAGACCGGCGAACTGGCCTCAACGGACATAGACGAGCAAACCTTCGCTGATCATCTCTACACCGCGGGTACTCCGGATCCCGACCTGCTGATTCGCACCAGCGGCGAAATGCGTATCAGCAACTTTTTGCTGTGGCAGATTTCCTACGCCGAGCTGGTGGTTACCGAGCAGTTCTGGCCGGACTTTGGCGAGGCGCAGTTCTGCGCCGCACTTGAGCTATTTGCCAGCCGCGACCGGCGTTTCGGAAAAGTTTGACCCCGATCAGGCGGACTGAAACCCTTCCGTCGACAGCATGTCATCCGCCGTCCAAGCCAACAAAACAGAGTCGAAAGGAGTCGTCTTCGCACGGCGCCTGGCCAGTACGGTGGTGCTATTGGGGATCGTCTTTTACGGCTTACTTGCCGGCGACACGCTCTCTGTGTTTCTCGTTGGCGGCATCGTCATGCTGCTCAATATCGTCGGCCTGCTCGAGTTTTACGGTATGGTGGAGGAGAGCAGTCTGCCGCGCTTCAAGTGGCTTGGCCTGGCTGGTGGTGTCACCCTGGTCGGCACACAGTTCGTATACCTCTCCGGCTTGGCCAAGGCGCAACTCGGCGAGCCAACGATGGGCGGTGCGGCAGAGCTTGAGCTCGGTGTTTTCGTCGTCCTGCTGTTGGCCCTGCTGGTGCGGCGGGTCTTCGCGCATCCAGCGCCGCCGTTATTTTCGATGGTGGGCCACACGATGCTCGGTGTGTTGTACGTCTCGTGGCTGCTAGGGTTCCTGCTGAAGATTTACTTTTTAGCCACACCAACTGGCGCCGGGTTCGATCCCGGGTACTGCCTGCTCTTCTTTATTCTGGCGACCAAGTGCAGCGATATCGGTGCGTTCCTGCTCGGCTCTATGATTGGCCGTCACAAGATGATACCGAAAGTTAGCCCTGCCAAAACCTGGGAGGGACTTGTCGGCGCGCTTTTGCTCTCGACCACCGCCGCGATGTTGATGGCGCATTATTGGGGCGCGGCCAAGCTGGGCGGGATGACCCCGCTGCACGCCGCCGCTCTTGGCCCTTTGCTGGGTGTTGGCGCGGTGCTTGGAGACCTTGTCGAGTCGGTGTTAAAGCGTGACTCCGGTGTGAAGGACTCCGGCTCATTCTTCCCTGGCATCGGTGGCATCCTTGACCTTCTCGACAGCCTGCTCTTCAACGCGCCGCTAATGTTCCTTTACCTGCGTCTGGTTTTGTTCAATGAGTAGCCGCTGCTTCGCGAAATGAAAAACGTCGTTCTACTCGGTAGCACCGGCTCGATTGGCACCAGCACCGCCAAGGTTGCCGAGGATTTGCCCAACGACATCCGCCTCGTTGGCCTGGCGGCGGGCGGCAACGCCGAGCTCCTCGCAAAGCAGGCGAAGCAATTTCGTCCCGAGCTGGTCTCGATCACCTCGCCGGAAAAAGTGGACGAACTGCGCCCGCAACTCGACGGCATCCGGGTGACCTCCGGCGCAGAGGGGCTGATCGAATTGGCCACTCTGCCGTCTGCGGACATTGTGTTGGTCGCCATCGTCGGCACCGCCGGGCTGCAGCCTGCGTTGGCCGCGATACGCGCCGGCAAGGATATCGCCGTGGCCTCGAAGGAAATCCTCGTGATGGCCGGTGAAATCGTGATGGCCGAGGCCCGCAAACACGGCGTCCGCGTGCTGCCGGTGGACAGCGAGCACTCAGCGATTTTCCAATGCCTCGGGGAACGCACGCCCGAGTCGGTGCGGCGGCTCATTCTCACCGCTTCCGGCGGACCATTCCGCGAGACGCCGATAGAGGAGTTCGCCGGCATCACCGTCGAGCAGGCACTCAGACATCCGTCGTGGGTAATGGGGCGGAAGGTCACCATCGATTCGGCAACCATGTTCAACAAGGGCCTCGAGATGATCGAGGCGCGCTGGCTGTTCGACATCCCAATGCCGCAGGTCGATGTTGTCGTGCATCCGCAGAGTGTGGTGCACTCGATGGTCGAGTTCATCGATGGCTCAATCGTTGCACAACTCTCCACGCCGGACATGTGCCTGCCGATCCAGTACGCGCTCACTTGGCCAAGCCGAGCGGCGAGTGACCGCGTGCAGACCGACTTGGCCGCGCTTGGACGGTTGGATTTTGAGGCGCCGGACTTCGCCAAGTTCCCCGCGCTTGACCAAGCGCGCCGCGCCGGCGAGGCGGCCGGTACGATGCCGGCCGTACTCAATGCCGCTAACGAGATCGCGGTCGATGCCTTCTGCGACCGGCACACGTCATTCCTCGGTATCAGCGATACCGTTGGGCAGGTGATGGATCGCCACGAGGTCATTACGCAGCCGTCGCTCGACGCGATCCTAGAGGCCGACGAGTGGGCCCGCCAGAGCGTGCGGGACATCCTTGGACTTTGCCAACCGACAATATAATGCCCACCATTAAATCCATCGAGGCGCGCGACTTTCGCCGGCAGCTAGAGGATGGCGCCGGTTCGGATGCCGTCCATACCAACCCCCAGTACGGCTACGGCGTCACGCTGCTGAAGGCTGATAATGGACTCACGGGCAGCGGCATTGCCTACACACTTGGAACAGGCACAAACCTTGTTTGCGATGCGATTCGCATTCTGGCTGTGCAGTTGCAGGATCGCGATATAGAGGAGTTGATGGCGGAGTTTGGTGCGGTGCAACGCTCCATTGCCGAGCATCCGACGGTACGCTGGCTTGGCCCGCACAAGGGCGTTACGCATCTCGCCCTCGCATCGATTACCAATGCCTGTTTCGACCTCTGGGCCAAGGCGCGTGGCGTGCCGTTATGGAGGCTGCTGCTCGACCTTTCACCTGAGGAAATCGTCCGGCTGATCGATTTCAGTTATCTCGAGGAAGAGCTTAACGCTGATGAGGCCACCGAGATGCTGCGCGCTAATCAAGGCACTCGAGCAGAGCGCGAGGGCGTGCTGCAGACCGGCTATCCCGGATACGACACGTCGGTCGGCTGGTTTCAGTACAGCGACGAGCAGATTCGAGACAATGCGAAGGCTGCTGTTGATGCCGGCTTCACAGCGATGAAACTGAAAGTCGGTGCGAGGGATCACTCACATGACGTACGGCGCACGTTCATGGTGCGTGAAGCGGTCGGGCACGACGTGCGAATCATGCTCGACGCCAACCAGGCCTGGTCGCTGCCGCAAGCCATCGATGCCTGCCTCTCACTGAAAGGGATGGAGCCTTACTGGATCGAGGAGCCTACGCAGCCGGATGATGTCTCGGCGCACAAGACGCTCGCCAACGTTATCGCACCGGTGCCAGTGGCCGTTGGCGAGGCGGTCTCGAACCGTGTGCTATGGAAAAATTTTTTGCAGGCTGGTGCGGTCGGCATCGTGCAGGCCGACTGTACGCGCCTGGCCGGCATCAGCGAATGGCTCGCCGTGGCGATGCTCGCCCGAAAGTTCCCGGTGCGCCTCGTGCCGCACGTGGGCGACATGGGACAAATTCACCAGCACCTTGTGTTTTTCAGCCACATTGCGCTTGGACATGAGAAACTGTTTTTGGAGTACATCCCACACCTGCGCGACAACTTCGTGCACCCGGCCAACGTGGATGGAGGCCGATACATGCCGCCCGGCGAACCGGGGTGTGCCACCGACATTCATCCCGATAGTTGACACCATGAAATGGATTCTCCCCTGCCTGCTGGTCTTCGCTTGGCCATGCGCTGCCGAGCAGGCCAAACCCGAAGAGCCAGAGCCGCTCCCCCGCGCTCACTCCCACAACGACTATTACCACAAGCGCCCGCTGCTTGACGCTCTGGCCAGTGGCTTTTGTAGCGTGGAGGCAGATGTGTTTCTCAAGGACAACACGCTGCTGGTCGGCCACTCACGCTTCGAGTTGAAAAAGGAGCGCACCCTGGAGACGCTCTACCTCGCGCCTTTGGCCAAGCGCATGAAAATCAACGGTGGCAGTGTGTACAAGACCAGGGCGCCGTTTCATCTAATGATCGATTTCAAGACCGACGGTCCTGCGACCTACGCCGCGCTCAAACCGCTGCTTGAGAAATACCGGTTCATGCTCACTCGGTTTACTGCCGACACAACCCAGACCGGCGCGGTGACAATCGTCATTTCAGGCAGCCGTCCGAGGGAGGCTATGGAGAGGGACATCCGGCGACTGGCCGGCTACGATGGCCGGCTGGGCGACCTCGCCAAGGTTGAGAGCCGACACTTCATGCCGTGGATCAGCGACAGTTGGAGTTCGAACTTTGAGTGGCGGGGCAACGGTGACTTGTCGGTGAGAGAGCAGGCCAAGTTGGCCAATATCGTGAAGAACGCCCACGCCGGTGGGCAGAAAATCCGCTTTTGGGCTGCGCCGGACACCCCGTTTGCATGGGAAATATTCCACAAGGCCGGCGTCGATTTCATCAACACCGACCACCTCGAAAAACTGGCCAAGTTTCTGCGGGCCAAAAAAGACAACTGACCGCTTGGTCAAGGTCAGTTGTAATAGAAAGTGAAGCGTACGAACCGCCGGTCTGAGCCGATTTCGTCGCGCATCTTATCCGGCCAAGGCTCGTAGGGTGCCGGCTCTTTGATGGCCCGCTCGCACTTGAGGTCGAGGATGGAGTCCACAGTGCTGCGCTCCATCTGCACGTTGGTCACATTGCCGTCCGACCAAAGGTTGAAAGTCAGCACCACCTGTCCGACACTGGGTACGTAGTACTGGTCGAGAATCTGGTTCCAGCGGGTCTGGATGGCGGCGATGAGCCGGGCGTCATAGTCGCCGAACGGCGAGGCCTTGGCATCGATCCCCACGATGGTGGCCCGTTTTTTGACACCGCCGTCCTGCTTCATTTTCGCCCCCTGTATCATGGCCAACTGCTTAGCCTCAGCGACAGTGCGCGGCCGGCGTGGCTTCGGCTCTGTTTTCGGCTCTGTTTTCGGCTCCGGCTTGGCCACGATCGGGTTGAGCGTCTCGGCCTTTGGCGGAGGCGGCGTGGGTTCTGGTTTGGGCTCGGGCGGTTTGGGCTTGGGTTCCGGAGGCGTTGGCTTGGCCGTTGAAGCCGGCTGGCTGTCGACGATCCGCGGAACCTTGTCCTGCGTCCCCTCTATCTTGGGCTTTGTGGTTTCCTTTTCCGACTGCTCGTCGGCGGCTATTGAGTTTTGGTTGGAATAATATTTGGAATCTTCAGGGGCGTTATCGTTGGCCATGCTGGGAGGCACTTCGAGGAAGATGACCGAGCGCTGCCGTTTATTTTGCTCGTTGAGCGTCTCTAGGTCGATGAGTTCTGGGACGACGGCAGCCATCATTTTTTCTACCACGGGAAAGGCTCCCAGCCAGATGCCCAGTGCCACGATCGAATGGATCAGCAGCGACAACAGGAACGAGCGCTGAACTGAGTTCAGCGAGAACCACCAGTTACTGACTTTTTGCCGATTCACCGACATGCGCCGCCAGTGTGGGGCAGGACCCGCCCCGGCGGCAACCCTTGTTTGCGCTTGGCCAAGTGGGGCGGCTCCGGTTAAGTCTTTGCCCATGAGCAACCGCCTTAAGGGCAAATGGGCACTCGTGACCGGTGCTTCCAGCGGGTTCGGCGCAGAGACCGCCCGGCAGCTTGCCGCCATGGGCGTGAACCTCTTGCTGGGTGCGCGGAGGGAGGATCGCCTCGATCAGGTCGCTGCCGAGTGCGCCAAGTTCGGCTCGGTCTCGGCGCATGCCCATAAGCTCGACGTGACCTGCACTGTGAGCGTCAACGCATTCGCCGACTGGGCCAGGGCTACGGCTGGCCGGGTGGACGTGCTCATCAACAACGCCGGCGGCGCTCACGGAGTGGAACGCGTTGAGGATGGCAGGGACGACGATTGGGAAGCAATGTTTCAGTCCAACGCGCTGGGCATCCTCCGCGTGACTCGCGCCGTGCTGCCGCTGATGAAGCCACACCCCGGCGGCATTATCTTGAACATCGGCTCCATCGCCGGCCGTGTGGCTTACGAGGGCGGCTCTGCCTACTGCGCCAGCAAAGCGGCGGAACTGAGCATCACGAAGGCCTTGCGGCTGGAGTTGAACGGCACCGGCCTGCGCGTTGGCACCATCGACCCTGGCATGGCCGAGACCGAGTTTTCCATGGTTCGCCTGAAGGGTGACCAGGAAAAGGCCGACGCAGTTTATGTGGGCGTCGAGCCGCTGAGTGCCGGAGACGTGGCCGAGGCGATCGTGTGGGTCGCCAACCGGCCGCCGCACGTCTGCATTGATGAAATCCTGATGATGTGCACCGCCCAAGCTGCCCCGTACAAGGTACACCGCATCGAAGGGTAGAACTGGCTGTCTTCAGTCGCCCGTTAAAAAATGTCTTGGACGGCTGGGACAGTCATCCCTACTGTTTGACGAAGGAGGCTGTTCGCGGCCGGGCTAGGTTAACAGCCAATTTGCGTTCACGAATTTCTCGGCCGTTGTACATCTCCACTGCGTTGCGCGCCTCTTCCGGGGTGGCCATTTCCACGAATCCGAACCCCCTTGAGCGGCTGTCGAACTTGTAGGTCATCAAAGAGGCCGATACGACCGTGCCGCAGTTGAGGAACATTGCCTCGAGGTCATCCCGTCCGATGCTGTACGGCAGGTTTCCAACATGTAAAATGGATTCATTCATGACCAGGTAACTTGGCTAGAGGCAGGGAGCGGCCAAGCGGGGACTAGGCTGGCACAAGCGGCGTTCCGGCGTCAAATCGTGCCCGACTAAAGCGGTTAAAAATCACCCGTTTCCACGCATCCTGTGTGCGGGCCACGCAGTTCCCGATTGGCCAAGAGCTTCAAACCAAACGAATTTAGCTTAGGAGTCAACTGGCATGCCCAATGCTACATTCTCTAACAACCCGCAATGGGTCTGATACAAGCCAGGCTGTGGGTCTCTGCAAAATCCAACATTGTATCTCCGAAAATTCATCGGGTGCTTTGAAGATTTCTTCAATCTTGAGCACCCGTTATTTCTTTTTACACCCTTCATTTTGAAAGATTTAGAGCGTCGAAAAGGTGAGAAAATTCATCAGCAATGATTTTGGTGAATTTATGTGCTGAAATAAGCTGCTCAAATAATCATCGTGAAAACTCACTGAGTTTTTGTTTACTAAAAGTTGAGTAAATAAAACTGTGTTTAGCATGTAAAACTTAACAATTTTACCGTTTAGATAAAAACCACCAACAATATCGCTTCTAAGTAAATAAGGATTTTATTGAGTGTTGGAGTGGGAATTGTGAGTCAACGATTGAGAACACAGAATTTGCATTGGTTTTATTGGGTAATTC
>ENA-UPTF01001737-UPTF01001737.1-marine-metagenome-genome-assembly--contig:-NODE-1737-length-13409-cov-2.214821_pt1 | contig 13409 bp, 12 predicted proteins | sample MGYA00238166_ERZ767019 | MGnify/ENA primary metagenome ERZ767019 (study PRJEB28930, sample SAMN06266391) | marine metagenome | isolation source: Sea water from 250 m depth | place: Atlantic Ocean...
GCTATATGAAAGCCGATGGATTTAAAAATATCTTTGATTTCAGAGAGAGTGTGCTCCAACACATGGATAGAACCCATTCGAGGTTGCTTTCCAGGAAGAGTAAGATCCATGGCATCATCTTTAGCATTCTGCTGGGATTTTGAAACCGATGACACTTTCCTTTCAAACAGATCAGAAAGTTCTTCTTTAAAAGCGTTCAATTTCTTGCCAAGGATAGGTCGTTCTTCCGCTAAAGACTGACCCATCAAAGAAAATAGAGATGCAACGTCTCCCTTTCTTCCTAAATATTTTGAACGGAGTTCTTCTATCTCCCTGTGGTTATTTGGGAAGGATTCGAGATCGGCCAGGAAATTCTTCCTGACCGACTCGAGCTGTTCCAGCACTGACATTGCAGCTATTTAACTGATGCTGCCAGTGTGGTAAAGGCTTGCGCATCATTCACCGCCATATCGGCAAGAATTTTTCGATCCAATCCAATCCCATTTGTCTTCAGACCGCTTATAAAAGCAGAATATGTTGTACCATTTAGCCGACATGCTGCATTGATACGTGTGATCCAAAGCCTTCGAAATTGACGTTTTCGCTGGCGTCTGTCGCGATAAGCGTACAGCCCTGCTTTGACCACTGCATCTTTTGCAGATTTAAATGTGCGGCTCCGGGCACCATAGTAGCCTTTGGCCTGCTTGACGATTTTCCGATGACGACGATGTCGTGGTACGGAACTATTTGCTCTTGGCATAGCGTATCGCCTCCAGTGTATTAGACGCCCAACATCGCTTTCACGAGTTTACGATCCGCTGCAGAAACAATACTAGATTGCCTCATTTTACGTTTCGCTTTATTCGCTCTGCGAATGAGCATATGTCTATGGTTTGCTTTGTTTCGTTTAATTCTGCCGGAACCTGTCAGTTTAAACCGTTTGGCGGCTCCGCGCCTCGTTTTCATTTTAGGCATCCAGCACTCCTATTTTGCATTAAGGATCATTGACATGCGTCGGCCTTCTAAAGGAATATCCTTTTCAACCTCTGCCACATCTGCCAATTCTTCAAGAACTCTTTCCATAACTATTTTACCCAGGTCAATTCGTGATAATTCACGTCCGCGGAACATTAAAGTCACTTTTAATTTTGCACCATCCTGTAAAAATTTTCTACCATGATTTAATTTAGTCATTAGGTCATGGTCCTCGATACGTGGTCTCAACCGTATCTCTTTTATTTTGACAACATGCTGTTTCTTCTTACTCTGCTGTTGCTTTTTCTTTTCTTCGTATTTCAGTTTACCATGATCTACAATCTTACATACGGGTGGTTTGGCATCCGGTGCAACTTCCATCAGGTCCAGACCAGCATCCTCGGCTTTTTGTAATGCAACTTCAATGGTGACAACACCTAACTGTTCACCATCTTCCGAAATCAATCGTACTTCTTCAGAAGTAATATCATTATTCAGTCGTTGCTTATGTTTCTTTCCTATGAGTGAGTCTCCTGTTCTTTATTTCATTTAAAAGTTGATCTTTAATATTGTCAAATGGTTCAGCGCCTATGTCCCCTTCAAACCTGCGGCGCACAGATACAGTGTTATCGTTAGCTTCTTTCTCACCTACTATCAACATTACATTAATTTTTTCCAGTTCAGCCTGGCGAATCTTTGACCCGATTTTATCAGCCCGATCATTCAGCCTTGCACGAATCCCTGTATGTTTTAAGGATTTCACTACATGGTGAGCATAATCAATCACCTTATCCGATACGGGCAGAACAATAGCCTGAACCGGTGCGAGCCAGAGCGGGAAATTACCTCCAAAATGTTCTATCAGGAATCCAATAAATCGTTCATGTGTTCCCAAGGGTGCACGATGAATACATAGGGGTATTTTATCCAACCCGTCTTCATCTGTATAGGAAAGGTTGAACTTTGCCGGGACTGCAAAATCGACCTGATTTGTCGCCAAGGTAAATTCTTTCCCAATGGCACTCCAGACCTGGACATCAATCTTTGGTCCATAAAATGCAGCTTCACCCGGGACTTCTTCAAAGTCCAGTTCACCTTCGAGAAGTGCTTCTCGCACCCACTTCTCTGTTTCAATCCAGAGATCAGGCTCATCGATATATTTTTTTCCAAGCCCTTCCTGATCATGCAGGCTTAGACGCATGGAATACTTTTTAATCCCGAAAATATCAAAATACTTGAGATACATCTTACAAACTGCTAAAAATTCTTCTTTAAACTGTGCCTTGGTGCAATAAATATGCGCATCATTCATCTGAAGACTGCGTACGCGCATAAGCCCAAATAACTGGCCAGATTTTTCATACCGGTAGCAGGTCCCATACTCCGCAAGCCTTACAGGCAGGTCCCGATAACTTCGCGGTGATGAAGCATAAATCTTATGGTGGTGAGGGCAATTCATGGGCTTTACATAATACTCCTTTCCATCCACATCCATGGCAGGATACATGGAATCTTTGTAGTGCTCAAGGTGCCCTGATTTTTCGTATAATTCCCCCTTGGTCAAATGGGGTGTGCGCACCTGGTCATATCCTGCACTCCTTTCTGTTGCTTTTGCAAGCTGTTCCAACTCTTCCACCATGACTGCGCCGTTAGGAAGCCAGAGTGGCAAACCAGGCCCTATTTCTTCATCAAAGGAATACAGTTTCAGTTCTTTCCCTAGTCTACGATGGTCCCGCTTTTTAGCCTCTTCAAGATTATGTAAATGAGTTTTTAAAACATGAAATTGAATCACCTTCAATAGCCAAATCAGGTTTATTTGTCTGACCTTCGGTTGTAAACATCCACAGATAAGCGTCGCTTCCTACTACCAATTCTAATGCACCGTCATTGTCAGCATTTCCGATAACAATACCACCATAATGCCCCGTTTTACCAGATAATGCACTTGTTTTGGCTTCGAAAGTTCCAGGCTCTATACCATCATAAACAAATAACTCTCCACCTGAGGTTCCATAGATTAATTCAGGTTCTCCATCGCTATCAAAATCACCTACTTCTATTCCCCAAACAGAATTACTATCAACATCTTTTGAGTATTCTTCAGCATGTGTACTTCCATCATAAATAATCAATCGAGGTTTATCCTGACCTTTTTCACCAGTTCCTACGATGATTTCTTCTTTTCCATCATTGTTGACATCCCCTACAGAGATTCCATAGGCCTGATATCTTGCAGGATTCATTACCGAACCTTCCAAGGTGTAACTTCCCCCTGAACGACGATAAACTCTTACTTCAGCATTTTCTTCGGAACCTTCTCTATTATCTCCACCAGTTCCAACTACCAGCTCGTTTGTACCGTCTCCATCAGGATCACCACTGTCAATTCCACCGACTATCTGCCCCAAATCGGTAGATTCCCATTCTTCTGAATAACTGGAACCTCCATATCCATAAACTCTAACATTTCCATGAAGAGAGGTGGTTCCAGCAGTTGCACTCTCTATCTCCAAATATCCTGAGGCGATTCCAATTTCAGGATACGTTGAACCATCAAGTTCAGATATCGTGATTCCTAAGGCAGTATCTATGTTTCCACTTTGGTAAGCTTCCACGATATTACTCCCGCTTCTTTCGAAAATGTACAGATAACCTTCTGCACCATCTCCATCCTCTCCCTTTGGTTCTCCAATAGTACCAGTACTAATCGCAATTTCGTTATCACCGTCGTTGTTCAAATCACCTACAGCAATTCCAATAGCTGGTCTGTCCAGGACAGGACTTATCCAGTCAGTTTCGTAAGTTTTACCATCAAAAGCAAAGACTTTTCCAGAGTTTGAGCCGACAAGTACCTCTAAGTTATCATCATCATCGATGTTACCCATTGCAATAGCGTAGTTCTTTCCACCTTCGAGACTGTAGACCTTCTGATCACCGTTGCTACCAGCCTCACTCTTCCAAGCCATAGAATGCTCAGATTGAGAAGTAACTTCCCAACCGACCAATACTCCCGAATCACTACCATGAATAATCCATGGCTTGTCTGGGCCATTCATTGCGATTGTGACGCCAGCACCAGTGTTCATTGGATATCCTCCATACCACTCCTGATGCGTCGTAAGGCTGGATCCAGCTAGACTCATTATTCTAATGTTTCCACTTCCATCAGCAACAACAAGTTCTTCGTTACTGTTTCCAAACAAGTTTGCGCTTGCTAATCCATATCCACTGTTTACGTCAGCGTCATCCACACGAGCGTCCCTATCACCATCAATAAACACAGTTATCTTGTTCTGTTGAGGAACTATCAACTCATCGATATCATTTCCATTCAAATCAGCAGATATCATGCTGTAACAGAGACTGTCAGCACCACTGCTTCCATCCATATCATATTTCCACTGCAAGTCTTGAGTTACACCGTCGAATACACCTACCCATCCTTCTTTACTTCCAACAGCCACTTCTATGGCTTCATCATCATCAAATTGCCCGAATGTAAGTCCCCAAGTGTTTTCGAGTGTTCCTCCACTGGTCTTGGATCCAACATCCATATACCATTCAGCTTCATCTGAAGTGACGTCTCTTCCAACGTAAATTTCTGGAGTTTTGGTATCAACTACCCACAAGAATCCTCTATCTGCACTCATCGCTAGTTCAGCCCTATCATCCCCATCGAGATCGCCCATTGCTAGTCCATATGGCCATCCTTCGGTCCACTGTGTGTGTGACCATGAAATTCCTGAAGACCAGTTTGCTTCAGCCAACAGAGATATCCCATCGATAATCTTGACCTTACCAGAATCAGCATTCCAGTTGTAACCGATAGCAATCTCCAATTGCTCGTCATCATCTATTTGTGCGATTTCCATCCCTTTTACAGGACCGCCCATGTCAACGGACTGAAATATTTCGGTGAATGCATTGGCACTGGCGTTCCAGTCCATAACGTGAACAAATCCTTGGGAATTTCCAAATATTAATTCATCCTCACCGTCCGCGTCGATATCTGCGCTCTTTATCGAGTTAAGTGCCCCAGTTCCAGTTCCAATTCCAGCATGCCACTTTTCGCTTAGATATCCTGTATCTGTGTCTGTTCGAGCATCATTTGCACCCTCTACAGTTATTGCAGGAGCTATTGCTGACAGCAAAAATACGACGGCAAGTGTTACGGCCTTTCCTGCATCCATGATTAGTCATGGAAAAAAGAGACTATATCAAAGTTATGACATAATGTCTAAGACATTATGGTTCATTCTTTTGACAGTTTCTCAACCATTACAAGCTTTATTTCCTTGATATCCATACCTGCGGTGTCGATTCCCAGTCTCTCGGCCGAGGCCCGCACCCGTTCCTTCTCCGTCACCTTGCCGCTTCCCAGGTTGGCCCCATGACCTCTGAACTGACGATAGGCCTTTCCCAGGACTCGCGCCCCCTCCATCACCTTCTGGGGACCTAACAGCACCCACAGAAGAAAAACAATGACAACCAGTTCGAGTATTCCAGGTCCGTTCATTAACTGGTCAATGCTTGTTCCAAATAAGCTTTCATCTCAGCTTGACTCTCAGCATCGATACCGAAATATTCCATGAATGCCGATGTCACGCTCAATTCGAATGTTCTTCCCTTATGCTCGCGCTGGACCATTCCCAATTCCAGCAATTCACCAACGTGTTCGTAGACCTTGTCACCCAGTTTGAACTTCAACTCAGTCTGCAACATTGGCTGCTCGTGAGCAATCAGTGCTAGGGTTCGAAGTAGATAGGCCGGAATTTCCTGAGGCGCAAGCCGCCTTCCATATTCGATTGCCTCGGGCTTCAGCTGCAAAGCGTATTTGTGGCCCAGTTTAACGATCTCCAGTGCGCCTTCCCGGGTTTTGTACAATTCCACAAGCGCTTCCAGGGCGCCTAGGGCCTTGTTACGGGAAAGTCCCGTGGCCTCTGCAGCCTCGGTCGCATCGAGTGCCCTTCCGGCCGAGAAGAGGGCTGCTTCCACAGCCATCAATTCACTCATCCGGCACTCTCCAGGTTCTTGACATAGATACTGTGGCTTTCCAGATCCTTCTGGATGATATCAATTCGCCCTTCTCTCGCCAAAAACAGTGAACCAACGAAGGTTCGTACCACACTTGCCTTCTCTGGCCTGTCCAGGAGGTCTCCGATAGGTATCGGCTTACCATTGAATTCATTGATTCTCTGCCAGACTTTCTCTTTGTATTGGGTTGGATCATCATTATGCAGTCTTTCACCTATTCTATCGGCTATGTCTGACAATACATCTTCCCGAGCTTCACGCAGCTGTTTCCTGCGTTCAAGTCTGGCTTTACGTTCCATCTCTGCATTACGAGCATCCTCCAGAGCTCCGACCAGTTCCATCAAGGTTACTCGCCTTTCTCCCCTGAATAGCACACTTTCCTCTATTGGTGGTTCTGCACAGTCATCCAGTTGCTCAGAATAGGTCGGTTCCCAGCCAAAATCAAAGTCTATCCATTCAGGTTGAGGTTCAGGTATCGGTTCAGTGGCTTCGATGGCCCCAGTAGCTCTCAATCTGAGGACGTCCCAAGCCCAACCTAGAACTGAACCAGCCAGAGGAAGGTCCAGGTCATCATCCCGGAGTGCATATTTCTGGTATTCCTGGATTAGGTGTTTCATATCCAGTGACCAGGGGTCAAGACCATGTTCCTTGACCAGCATGAAAAGAAGCGTCACGCTCCTTGTGAATGGATCTTCTACGGTTGCCACCTCGGCTGCCGAACTTGCAGAGTCCGCGATCTCGATATATTGGTCAATCTTTTCAGTATCAATACCGACCATAGCCTTGTGGAATAGCAGATGGTTCAACACTTGGCTCATGCACCCACCTCCGCCTCAGAGGGCAATGATGTAAGGAATGTCTCAACGTCTCTTATTTGGTGCAAGTGTGATACTCCATCGTCTCCCATGAACACCCCGATGACATTATCCGCTTCGCGCAAGGCCGCATGGTGCAGACTGACCACTAGGAACTGGGCAACATTGGCTTGGAGCGCGATTGCTCTCCCGATATTTTCAGTATTTACCCCATCCAGATTCTGATCGGGTTCATCCAGAAGATAGAATGGACTGGGGTCATATCCCTGTATAGCGAATATGAAGGCCATTGAGACCAGTGATTTTTCACCACCTGAAAGTGCTTCCACAGGATATAATTTCTTACGTGGCATTCTAGCTTTGATGGTTAGTCCGCCTTCGAATGGTGATTTTTCATTCTCGAGAACCAGCCATGCCTCTCCTCCACCAGTTATCTCCTTGAAGGAGGTCTTGAAACTCTCTCCGATACTATTGTAGACCCCCATGAATCGGTTTTCTTTCTTAGCAGATATCTTCTTTTCCAGTCCATCCAGCCGGCGCACCTCCTCGTTCAGTTGTTTACGATGCTTCTTGATTTCATCGAATCTTTCTGCCTCTTGGCGATAATGTTCCAGTGATAACATGTTGACGTTGCCTAGGCGATTACGGTCCCTTTCCAGACTCTCCTTGCGCGACTCAAGCCTTTCTCTACTGGGAACGGTCGAGGGTGTCTTGGTGTCTTTTGGAATTCGCTCCTTGGCCTCCACCAATTTAGGTTCCCTCGTCGCGATCTCCACTTTCAGGTCATCTGTTGCATGTTTACGACCACGTCTGAGTTCCTGTTTGGCGTCCAATTCGGTCTTCAAGTTGGTCAAGAGGTCATGCAATTCGTCCCTTTGGTCACGCAGCCCCTTTAACGCCTTGAATTTCTCCTCTTCCTCTTTACGAAGGGCCTTCAACTGTTTCTCCAGTTCCTTTGATTTGCGTCCCTCGGTCTTGCGAGTCTCCTCCAAATCTTTCTGGTCACTCTGATTAATGTCCAGTTCTCCTTTCAAACGTCCGACTTCGGATTTGACAGCATCTACTTTGGCCGTCAATGCCGCTAGACTGGCCTGTTTACCAGACAAATCCTCGCGCGTGTCATCCAGTCCTGTCTGTAATTCACCAATTATCTTGGAAGACTTTCCGTCAGCTACAGCTTGGAGGTCCTTGGTGGCCAAGTTGATGTCGCCTGCAACTGCACCAATCTCTACGTCCAGTTTCTCCAACAGCCCGGTCCTTTCGATGATCTCTCCCTGTAACGCCTCCACCATTCCTTCACGGGACTTGAGCGCCTCCTCGGCCTCCAGGTGTCGTTTCTTAATCTCCTCGGCTCTTCCATCATAGTCCGTTACACGGGTCTGGAACGCAGCTCTTTCACTTTCCAGCTCCTGTCTAGCGGTGGCCAATTGGCCAGCTTCCTCGATTAGTTCACCAAGTTCAGCCGAGATTTGGAGCTTTTCAGCCTCCAGCTTCCGGATGCTGGTCGTCAATTCGTCTATATCGTCACGATCGGACGTTCCAAAGTGGATTCCGGTACGTGGTGCAGCACCTCCGACCAGAGCACCTCCGCCTTCCAGTAATTCTCCTTGGAGTGTCACCATCCGACCTTTGCCCAGATGCTCTCTTGCATCATCTAGGGATTCCATGATTACCGTATCTCCAAAGACATTGCCGAATGCATCCTTGTAACGTGGATCGAATTTTACTAGGTCCTGGGCAAAACCGATGGCACCATCCTTCTTGGCAATAAGTAAGGCATGAGCACTTGGTTTGTAGGAATGAATCTTGTTCAGGGGCAGGAAACGGACCCGTCCGATATTGTTCATTTTCAGGAATTGAATGGCCTGCGCCGCTGCCCTGTCGTTCTCAGTGACAATTGATTGCAATCTTGCACCAGCAGCTACTTCCAGGGCAGTGGCATATTCTTCGTCCACTCTCCCTAGTTCGGCGATGGTGCCTATGATTCCCTTTAGTTTTCCTTCGTCACGGCACTGTAAAACTGCCTTGACACCTTTGGCATACCCTCCGAATTCCTCTCTAGCCCTCTGTGCAGCCTCTTGGGAGGCCAGTTTCATGGATTCATCCCGTAGTTGGGCTTCGATATGTGTCAAACGTTTCTGATGGGATTCGATTGTTTCAAGCGCAGTTTTGTGTTTAGTCTTGATTTTGTCCAGGTTCTTGGCAGCAGATTCACGTCCGACCTGCAGATCCTCTAATTGGAAGTCAGCTTCCTTGACATCCGTCACAATGGACTCCAGCCACTGCCCAGAACGGCTCACCTGTTCTCTGGCACTGGTCAGCTGAAGTTCAAGTTGCTCCTTTTCACCTTCCAAGCGATGTCTCTGCATTTCAAGTTCACCGGCATCTTTGCGAAGTTTCTCCAGATTATCGCGCCGGTTAGACACAGCCTCTGAATCACTGGCGGCAGCCCCTTCCAGTTCACTCAGCCGTGCAACCTTGGCCGTTACCTCACTTTCAAGTTTATTGACTTTCTTCGAACTCTTTTCCAGTTCACCCATCAGTTCCTTGAGTTCATTTGATATGATCTTGTGGTCCTGACTCAGTAATTTTCTTGCTTTTTCCAGTTCCTGCAAGTCTTTGTGCGCCGCATCCGCATTTCTTTCAGCCAGTGCATGTGCAACCCTGACCTTGTCCAGTTCCTCTTGTAATTCACGGGCTTTGTCTCCCCCTGAGACGGCAATGGTCTTCTCCACATCCTCGAATTTCTCTTGATTATCCTCAATATCCTGTTTTCTCTGATCCTGTTCCTTCTCAAGTTCTTCCAGTTCCTCGGTATACTTGTCCACTATTTCTCGTCGAGATTCGATTTCCGCCTCCAGATCAAAGACCATACGGAATCTGTGAAGCAGTTCATTTTCCTTCAGTTCCTCGATTATCTTCTCCAGTTTCTCTGCGTCCTGTTTCTCACGTTCAAGTTGGTTCAGAGTTCGCTTGGCTTCCTTGGCCCGTTCGTTCAAGAGTGTCAGGTCCGCTTCGACTGAATTACGTGCACTTCGGGTCTTTCTAAGACGATTATCATATGCCGTTATGCCAGCCACATCCTCAATCTTGCGACGTCTTTCCGTACCTGACATCAAAGACGTCTGGATGACATCACCCTGCTGGATGATGTTGTAGCCGGTCGCGTAGAGTCCAGCTCTCGAGAATAAAGCCTCGAATTCGCTAGCAGATGATTTGATTCCGTCCAGTTGATAGTAGGTTACGGTATCCTTGCCACGTAATCGGATACCTTTGGTGAAAGTGACGTGATCCTTTTCGATTGCCAGAAAGCGGTCACTGTTATCAAAGACCATCGACACTCTACATGATTTAGGCCCTGTTTTCTTCTTGCTCCCTTCCTGGTATCCATTAATCAGCTGTTTCAGTCTACGAGCCCTGAGCATCTTCGTGGATCTGGAACCAAGGATGAAAAGAATCGCATCAGTTATGTTGGATTTACCTGAACCGTTAGGTCCAGTTATACATGTGAACCCGGGTCCGAGGGGGACGGTAACGTGGCCTTTGAAGGATTTAAAATTCTCGAACTCAAGTTCGAGAAGCCTCAATCAGAAGGCCTCCAGTTGAGCTTGCCGAGGTGAAATACGTAATGCCCCCTTGTCACCATCAACGGTCGGTCGATGTTGATCTCGGTAGGCTTTCCAGAATGTCTCAATTAATTTGGTACGATCTCCACGATCTCCTGCAACTAATCCTGAGAGGTAGGCAGATCGGTCTTCCTTTTTCCATTTGGTCGCTGAGAGTCCTGCGCGCATTAGCATTCCATCCAGAATCAGTCTCCCAATCAGACCATTGCCTGATTCGAATGGCCTGACCTGCTGGAACCGATGATGGAACAACACAGCTCTTTCGAATGGATGTAGAGGCGAGGGGTCATGCCACCATTGTAGCACCCCTTCCAATTCGTCTTCTACCAAGATTGCTGGAGGAGGCATGAATGCAGAACCGGGCAGGCTGGCTGAATCTGCTCTGAGGACACCACCTTTACCCGTACCTTCAAACAAATCCTGATGTAATTTCAATATATTTTTCTTGTCAAGTCTTGCAACTCTTTCCGATATCTCACCGTGCAACCTTCTCAGTGACAAGGCTTCCAATACCTTGGAAAGAGGGACTCCGGAAGGAGCTCGATCCTGTTCAAAGATGGCTTCGATGTTCTCAGCAGGTAATGGATTGGATGATAGTGCCATGTTGCCACTTATGGTCTGAACACTGTTCAAAGCAGCTTCTTGAGCTCTTTCATGAGGATCCTGTATTCGGTGTAGGGCCCGGTTCAGGAAACGCATTCGTTCCATACCCAGTATCTCATCTTTCTTGAGGTACGGAGTTCTATAAGTCTCGGATGACATCAGAGCCATGCGTTCGATAGCAGCCAATTCCAACTCTATGGTATGCTTCAGTTTCAATTGCTCTAATTCACTCTCATCAGGCTCTTCTGAGCCGAGGTACATTTGGACCTTTTCGACGCGTCTATCATACTTGAAAGACTTGACGAGGTAGTAGTAGTGCTGACCTCGGGTGGTCTTCTTTGTTAGATACACCATAAGTAGGGTTCTTATTGGTTCCACCTTTTAAAGTTTTTGCACAGAGGTGCCTAAGCTAAAATTCAGTTCTGGACCACTATCTTTAACAAAAAAAGGTAAAGTGGGACATAATGCGGGAAACGTACCGGTTTCAATATTTTATAGACGATGCTAATCGTATTATGTGGTATCAGTATTGTTTGTCTGCACTGGCAATGCGGCCCGTTCCCAGATGGCCGAAGGATGGCTCAAAAACATGAAATCTGGGTTTACGGTTCTAAGTGCCGGTACTAATCCCGAAGGACTTAGTTCCATGGCTGTCAAAGCTATGCTGGAAATTGGCCTAGATATATCAGATCAGACCTCAAAACATCTGGATGATGTGCCTTGGAAGGAAGTAGACTATGCAATCACACTTTGTGGTTCAGCAAATGAGACCTGTGTTACGATGAATTGGCCTGAAAAGTGCGTAAGAGAGCACTGGCCAATCGCAGATCCAAATTCTGACGATGAATATATAAATGCAAGGGACGAGATAAGGGACAGGATCAAGAACTTCGTCAATAACATGATTTAGGTATGTTAAATGTCGTATATGTGGTCCTCGTGAAAAAGAGTTAGTATTATATATTGTCCTTTCGTCATTGGACGTATATGAAGCAAATCTACGCACTAATAGTAATGCTTATGATGGCTAGTGTTGCCTTTACGGGCTGCGTTAGCGACGACGGAGAGGATACTGATGACACAGTTGATGACACAGTTGAACCCGTAGGAACCGAGAGCACAAGCACGCTCGACGACATAATTGCCGCAGGCTCTATGAAGTGTGGTGTCAAGACATCACAGTTCGGTATGGGATACCTGGCCGATGACGGAACCCGTTCCGGTCTTGATATCGAATACTGCAGAGCTCTAGCAGCTGCAATTGGATTGGACCCAGATACAGACATCGAGTATGTTCTGGCAACTGGATCAAACCGATTTGAGCTTCTATCATCTGGTGATATTGACGTCCTGATCCGAACCACGACCTGGACAACCAGCCGTGACGCCGATCTGAACGCTGACTTCGCAGGAATTAATTTCTACGATGGTCAGGGAATGCTGGTCAACACAGACGCACAACCAGCCTCATCTGTAATGGATTTGGATGGAGCAACTGTGTGTGTTGGTATTGGAACAACTACCGAGGGTAACTTGGCAGATTATTTCAACGTCAACGATCTTGGATACACTGCTGTAAACTCAGCTGATGCAGACGCAGCCAAGGCATCCTTCACGAATGGAGAATGTACCGCTTGGACTGGAGATATGTCAGCAATGGTCGCACAGAAGTGGGGTCTGGAACAAGGTGATGGACCTGGTTTCAACATGAGTATCATGCCTGAACTAATGTCCAAGGAACCACTCGCTGCAGCCACTCGTGATAACGATGATGACTGGAACGATGTCGTAACTTGGGTATGGTATGGTATGTTGACCGCTGAGGAACTTGGAGTAGACAGTACCAACTACAATGATGCAGATCTGTCCAATCCAGCATACAACCGTCTGTTGAACAGTACCCTCGGACTTGGTACCGAGGCAAACCCATTGGCCGCAACTTGGATGGTGTCAGTACTAGCAACCTCTGGTAACTACTTTGAGGCCTATGACAGATCATTCTGTGACGGCGACGGATTTATGCAGAACTGTTTGATTGAGCGCGCAGGAACACAGAACGCACCACATTGGGAAGGCGGACTTCAGTACGCACCTCCAATGAGGTAAGGATCTAACTCAACTAAAACTATTAGTCGTTAGATAGTAAGGGATCCCCGGGTTCATTCCCGGGGCCCCCCCGCATTAAAATGCACCCTTCTCTGAGCCTTGAGAGAGTTTGCTAATGTCAGAGAAAGGACCTACCACAGAGTCGGAAGAGGTCGAAGTTCAAGTTTCATACAATCCTTTTACAGCTTTTTTGGAGAAGATTACAGTAAGAGATTTTTTAGTTGGGATTTTTGCAATCTATGTTTACTACATAATTGCAGATGAATTTGTC
>ENA-UPTF01001739-UPTF01001739.1-marine-metagenome-genome-assembly--contig:-NODE-1739-length-13406-cov-2.400930_pt1 | contig 13406 bp, 10 predicted proteins | sample MGYA00238166_ERZ767019 | MGnify/ENA primary metagenome ERZ767019 (study PRJEB28930, sample SAMN06266391) | marine metagenome | isolation source: Sea water from 250 m depth | place: Atlantic Ocean...
ACGTAATCAGGCTGTAATTTGTACTAAATTGGGCAACCCTAATGGACCTGGCCCCTTAGATGCTGGACTTTCTGCTCGTCATTTATTACTTGAAATAGAGAACAGCCTTCGTCGTCTCCGGACTGATTGGATTGATATTCTTCTGGCACATAGAATGGATCCTTCAATCCCAGCAGAAGATGTCTGGGGAGTTTTAGATCAGTTGGTTAGATCTGGAAAAGTTCGTTGTATTGGTGTCTCAAACTGGCCTTCTTGGCTAATGGCCAAATCTTGTGAATTATCAGCACGTTATGGCTGGACACGATGTTCAGTCAGTTCACCTGAATATAGTCTTTTAAATCGCCAAATTGAGCTAGAACACATATCAGCTTGTTTTAACTATCGTGTTGGTTTGATGACTTACAAAGGATTGATGGGTGGAATCTTAACAGGCAAATATCATCGTGGACAGACAGATTTTACAGGCACAAGAGCAGGTAAGAAAAAAGCTTGGCTAACAAAAATGGACAGCCATCTATTTGATAAATTGGAAATCCTTCAAAAAATTGCTAGCCGAAGTGGTTTAAGTATGACTGAATATGCTGTGGCCTGGATATTACGGCGTCCAATAATTTCTTCGGTTGTTCTTAGCTTTAGTAATGAAAAGCAACTCCAGACTGCAGTGGAAGCGTCAGCCAAAATAATCCCAAACGAAGACATCGAAGAAATTGATCAAATCTTTGTCCCTCCCAAGCGACCTGGAGGGGAACAAGTCATGAAGTGGCGTTCAGGGTGGGCACTTGATGATCAGGAATTTTAAGAAAATGAAAATTCCTTACTTCAATTTTTGTTCTAAAACGGATGTCAAAATTTAGTACTGAGGCTAAGAATAGCTTCTAATCTAAACATAGAGATTCCCCAGATAATTTGCTAACATACATTTTAGTTTAATAAATTTTCTCTTACTCTTAAAAGATGGATTGACACTATGTATAGAAGACAATTCTTGCTGAAATCAGCTGTATTAACCCTAGCTGCAACCAACTTACGATGTTCTTCAGCTACTTCGCTAACCGGGCCTGAGGAAGCTAGCAGTAAGAAAAAAAAACATCGAGTAGCTATCATTGGATGCGGGAGAATGGGTCAGTATTATGCAGAAGTGTACCGGGCAATGCCGGACACGGAACTAGTTGCAATTGCTGAATGGAACCCAGAACGACGTAAAGTAGTAGGCGAACGTTTTGGGGTTAAGGCACTATACAGAGATGTCAATAGCCTTCTGAAAGACACTGTACCTGATATTGCAGCTGTAGTTACGCCTAGTAAGTATATGAAAGAAGCAGTCATTGCCTGTGCTCAATCTGGCGTTAAAGGCGTTTCCACGGATAAGCCGATTGCAGCTAAATTGGCTGATGCAGATGCCATGGTAGATGCTTGTAAAAAGAGTGGTACGGTCTTTGCTGGTGGGAATCTCCAAAGAGCAAAGTGGGATGTCCAAGAAGCTGCTAGACGACTCCATTCAGGGGAATGGGGAAAAACAATTGGAACTTCTGTTCATGGCTTTGGTGGTGAGATTTCTGGAGGTGGCTGCCAACATCTCTCGATTCTTCGACTCTTTACAAAAACTGAAGTAGATGAAGTTATCGCTTGGGGAAGTCCTCTTGAAGCTTTAGCCCCAGAAAAGGATGACGCAGGATTGATAATAAATGGTCTGTTTAAACTGAATTCGGGACTGAAAACTTCAGTTTTTGGGAAAAAGACTCCTTATTCTGGCGTTGAAGTATGGACTGAAAATGCTTTAATACGATGGAATTGGGCATCTCCTCAAATTTATAGTGGCAAAGATAATAGTGGCGCTCGTCATGAAATAGATCCCAACTACGCACCTTTCCCATGGACTGATTTTTTTGAAAAAATGCAAGGTACCATCCCTAGTACTGATTCAGCTCCTTGGTATGGCGATGATTATCTAATTAGTTCAATACGTTCTTTTATAGATGCAGTTGAAAAGGGTACAGAACTTTTTATTTCTGGCCATGATTTACGCCAAGCTCTTGAAATTGCAATTGCCTGTAAATTATCAGCCCAACTGGGGAACCTGCCAGTCAAACTCCCCCTTCAAGACCGATCAATGGCACTTTACCCCAGACCCTACCGATGGTTAGGTGGAGATGTTACTAATCGACCCCAATCACCAGAAGAAGCTGCTGGGAAAAAGAGTTAAAGACAGTCCTAATATTTCAATAGACCCGTTTTGACATTCCAAATAAACTTAGTTTAAGAAAACCTGTTCGTGGTCTCTACAGGCTGCTTAATAAAAAAATATGAACTATGTACTGGGAATTGACTTAGGAACCTCATCATGTAAGGCATGTGCCATTAATCTATCAGGAAATCTTCTGGCTACAAGCAGCGCTAGTATTCCTACATCCATTCCTAATCCGGGTTGGGCAGAGCAACGATGCGAAGACTGGATCCCGGCTATAATTAAAGCAACAAAACATCTTCTTTTAACCAATGCCATTCCCTCTGAAAAAATTGTTGGAATTTCACTTTCAAGTGCTGCCCATATTGCAGTCCTACTAGACTCAAAGAGGCAACCACTTAGGAAAGCAATTCTATGGTCTGACCAAAGATCTCTAAAAGAAGTTGAAAAATTATCCTCACTGTTCGGAGATGAAATTCTCAGGTCTACCTATAATGAGGTCTCCCCTACTTGGAGTTTACCTCAACTTCTTTGGATACGAAGACATCAACCAGATTTATGGTCAAAAGTACAAAATGTACTTTTTTCAAAAGATTATATTTCTAACTGGCTGACAGGTGAGATCACAACAGATCCAGCGACTGCTGTTTCTTCTTTACTTTTTGATGCAAATACCGAAAGCTGGTCGGAGGCTCTTCTTCAGCCTCTTGGTCTTAACACTACTCACTTACCTCAAGTTCTACCAACAACTGCTGAAGTTGGGCGGTTAAGCATTGAAGCTTCAAATCACCTTGGTGTTCCAACAAACATCCCTGTCATCAATGGTACGCTAGATAGTGCAGCTGAAACCTATGGGGCTAGGGTTATTACTCCTGGTCAGTCCTTGCTGAGATTAGCTACGGCTGGAGGAATTCAATTGGTTTTGGAGCAACCTCAGCCACATCCTCAACTCATTACCTATCCCCATCCCATAAGACCTTTATGGTATTCTCAAGCTGGAACAAACTCCTGTACCTCCGCTCTAAACTGGGTCTTTCAGACCATCGGTTCTGAAAAGCCTCCGCTTTTTGAAACTTGGGACGAGTCAATAAAATCAATCCCACCAGGAACAGAAGGTTTGTTTTTTCATCCCTATCTTTCTGGAGAACGTTGTCCTTACTGGGATGGTAACCTTCGTGCTAGTTTTACTGGAGCAACTTTTAAACACAGTCCAGCACACTTTGTTCGTGCCGCCTATGAAGGAATTGCTTTCTCCCTGCGTGATGCATTTACAATTTTAGAAAAACTTGGAAATTCAGAAGGGGAAATCACTGCAGTTGGTGGTGGAACTGCAGGAACTTTGTGGACTCAGATTATCTGTGATGTGATAGGAAAACCTTTAAAAGTTTCCCACAAAGTAGATTCAAGTTATGGAGCAGCTCTCCTTGGACTAGCTGGAATTAGTGGTAAAGGGAATATTACAGGGTTAATTTCCAAACTGCCTCAACAAGAAAAAATACTTTACCCAGACCCAGAGAAAACAGACTTCTATTCCAATCTATTTCAACAATACAAAGAAATCCAACATAACCTGCAACCGATCTATCATCGAATGAAAAATACTTAGACACTTTATTGGTTTAAGTGACAGATAATCCCCTACCCTTCTTTCGAACAAAGACGGATTATCCTGAGAGCTTCTTTCACATCCTGTCGGGAAATGTTCATGTGTGTTACCGCTCGAAATCGGTTAGGACCTAGTATACTCAAGCGAAGACCTTCCTGAAGAACTTTTTCTGTCATTGCCTCAGTAGTTGAGGCAACATCAAAGATGACAATATTCGTCTTAACTTCACTTGGATCAAGTTGTATTCCAGGAATCTCAGCTAAGCCCTCTGCTAGTACTTTTGCATTCTCGTGATCTTCAGCGAGCCGATCAATATTGTGTTGAAGAGCAAAAATACCCCCAGCAGCAATAATTCCTGCCTGTCGCATAGCTCCCCCTAACCGCTGCTTCCAATTCCAAGCTTCTTCAATCAATTCTTGCTTTCCGGCTAATACCGCACCAACAGGAGCTCCTAAACCTTTACTAAAGTCTACCCAAACAGTGTCAAAGTGGGCAGAAAAATCCTTTGCTGGGGTGTTCGTGGCAACAACAGCATTGAATAAACGTGCTCCATCCATATGTAGAACTAAGTTGTACTCGCGAGCCACCTCAGCTATTTCTTCTATTGCACTTAGAGACCAAGGAGTACCTCCTCCTCCGTTAGAGGTTTGTTCAACCGAAACTACACTAGTCCTAGGAGCATAGCGATTAATCGGACGAATAGCTTTCCTTACTTGGTCAGCACTGAAAACTCCCCGTTTAGCTGGTAAACCAGTTGGAATGGCCCCAGACAATGCAGCCAAAGCTCCACCCTCGGAAAAGCCCACATGTGCCAGACTGTGCATCAAAACTTCATCTCCAGGGGAACAGTGCAATTTAATGGCAATCTGATTGCACATAGTACCTGAAGGTAAAAATAAACCAGCTTCCTTTCCTAGAAGTTCTGCAACCATTTCTTGTAACAAGTTAACAGTTGGATCTTCATGTTTCTGCTCATCACCAACTTCCACCTGACACATAAATTTTCTCATTTCAAGAGTTGGTTGAGTAACTGTATCACTATATAAATCAATCTTAATTGCCTGCATAGTTATTAGCTCCTATCATAATTAGATCTAGTTATTATCCAATATTACAGTGAATGAGTCATAGAAATTCCATCACATTACAGTACTGAATATGGAAGTAACCAATATATCTGTTATAATTTTTCTAGTTTCATTTAGACTATGAATGATAACTATCCACATGTTGGCATTATACTTAGGAAACTGTACCACTAGTAATGCTGATAGATGTACAATTTTCTTAAGACAAATATTATGGACAAGGACGCCATTGAAGATTTAAAAAATCACTACTCTCAAATAGGTTTAAATAAAGCTAATTTAGACCCTGACCCTCTTAACCAGTTTAAAAGCTGGTTTAAGGATGCTGTTAATGCAAATCTTTTTGAACCCGGTGCAATTTGTCTTTCAACAGCGACTAAAGAGGGTCAACCTTCTGCTCGAACAGTTCTCTTAAAAGGAGTTGATAAAAGAGGGTTTCTTTTTTTTTCTAATTATGAAAGTCGCAAGGCGCAGGAATTAGGCCAAAATCCTCGAGCGGCGCTAGTTGTAGCATGGATTGAACTGGGTCGCCAAATCTGCATTTCTGGTAAAGTCTCTCGAATTTCGAAAGATGAATCGACTAAATACTTTCATACTCGCCCAATTGGGAGTCAGCTCAGTGCCTGGGCATCTCCTCAAAGTAAAATAATTAATAATCGCCAAGTTTTAGAGAAACAGCGGCTAAACATTGAAAAAAAATTTCATGGTAAAAAAATTCCCTTACCTCCTTTTTGGGGAGGATACTGTCTCACTCCCGTGACAGTTGAATTCTGGCAAAGTCGACCTAATCGTCTTCATGATCGGCTAAGATACAAACGCTTAATCAATAATGAATGGATTATTGAACGCCTAGCTCCTTAAATTTAAAACTTTTAGGATCATTAAAACTCTTATTATTATGCAAAGTTTTCGAAAAGAATTATGGCTAGAAATATCTTCACGCTCTGGATTTGTTAATATCACTCCTAAAATTGAATTATTCCTGAAGGAAACCGGAATTACTGAAGGTTTAGTACTTGTTAATGCCATGCATATTACAGCTTCGGTCTTCATTAATGACGACGAACCAGGACTTCATTATGACTATGAGAACTGGCTTGAAAAAGTTGCCCCTCACCAACCAATTAAACACTATCGTCATAATGACACCGGCGAAGATAATGCTGATGCCCATCTAAAGCGGCAAATCATGGGTCGAGAAGTTGTAGTAGCAATTACCGAGGGAAGGTTAGATTTTGGTCCCTGGGAACAAATTTTTTATGGGGAATTTGATGGACACAGGAAAAAAAGAGTTTTAGTCAAGATTATTGGACAATAATAAGGATGTTTTGTGAGGCCTCGCGTAGTAAACTTTCAAATCATCAATACTCCCATTGGTTATGCTTTAATCGCTGCCACTGATAAAGGCCTCTGCTATCTAATTTTTGGAGACAATTGCCAACAACTCGAGAATAATTTAAAGGACAATTTCCCAGATAATTTTTTTTCAAAAAATCTAGCTTCAATACAAAAATATACCCAATTAATTGATCGTTATTTTCAAGGTCAAGAAAATGATTTTCGTTTAACTTTTGACATTGAAGCTACAGCATTTCAGTGGGCAGTCTGGCAAAGACTTTTGAAAATTCCCACTGGAAAAACTCTTTCTTATAAGAATATCGCTCAATCTCTCGGTAATTATAGAAGTAGCCGAGCAGTAGCCCGTGCTTGTTCCTCAAATCCTATTGGACTAATTATTCCTTGTCACAGAGTCGTACGAAGTGATGGTAAAATAGGAGGTTACAAGTGGGGTATCCAGCGGAAACTAGCTCTTTTGAAACTTGAAGAGGCAATGACCTCCAAAAATTTAACTCTGCTATGAAATAAAAATTGTCCAAATAGATTTTTGATGAAGTGGTTTGAAAGTGGAATTAATAATTTCTTGTAAATAAACTACCCTCAGTAATACATATATCCAAGGAGGAAATAAGCATCATGTCATCGACCATTCGCATTGGTATTATTGGTGCCGGAGAGAACACTCGTCTTCACCATATTCCAGGTCTAAAAAAACAAGATAGTGTTGAAATTGTTAGTGTTTGTAATCGTAGACTTGAATCTAGTCAGAAAGTTGCCAAAGAATTCTCAATTCCAAAAATCCATACTGACTGGAAAACACTAATTGCTTCAGATGAAATTGATGCAGTGGTAATCGGAACCTGGCCGTACCTCCACTGTCCAATAACTTTAGCAGCTCTAGATGCTGGCAAACATGTCATGACAGAAGCTAGAATGGCAATGAATGCTCAAGAAGCCCGACTTATGTTAGATAAGTCAAAAATGAATCCTCAGCTTGTTACCCAAATCGTACCATCTCCTATTACCCTTCAAATTGATCGCATGGTTCAGAAGCTAATAGCAGAAAATTTTCTAGGTGAAATTTTAGCACTTGATGTTAAGTCTAATTCAACCAGCTTCATTGATTTCTCTAGCTCCCTGCATTGGAGACATGATCGTACTCTGAGTGGTTTAAATATTCTCGCCATGGGAATTTGGTATGAAGCTATCCTACGATGGATTGGAGAGGCTACCCAAGTGATAGCGATGTCCAAAGTCAATGTTAAACAGCGTAAAGATGGAAATGGGATCTTAAGGTCCGTTACGATACCTGACCACTTAGACATATTAACTAAAATGGCCTGCGGAGCTCAGGGTCATTGGCAATTTAGTGCAGTAACCGGTCTCACTCCTTCTCCATCTGAAGCTTGGCTTTTTGGAAGTGAGGGGACATTGTGTTGTAATCCTGAGAGTGCAGATCTCTATGGAGGAAAACGTGGGGACTCTGGACTAAAAAAGATTTCTGTGCCCCCTGAACTAATCGGAAAGTGGCGTGTTGAAGAGGAGTTTATCAACGCTATTCGAGGCCAAGAGAAGATATCTCACACTTCATTTGAAGAGGGCTTCAAGTACATGCAGTTTACAGAGGCAGTATCTGAAAGTTTCTGGACTGGAGATACCGTGTCTGTCCAAAATATAGGAAGATAAAAAAAGAACTCATAATTTTTCGTTTCTAAAAACTGTTCTAAATGAAGGTCAGATCCCAAGGGCTACCTAAACCTGGCTGGACTCAGTGATTAGCCTCTTGGTTTCACGGGCAATTACTAACTCTTCATTGGCCAAAATTACTAGTATTGCGACTGAAGAATCTTCGGTTGAGATCAAAGCCTCTTGGCCCTGAATTTGATTTTTCTGCAGATCAATTTGGACCCCAAAACATTCTAATCCTTGACATACTTTTTCCCGAATTTTGATTCCGTTTTCTCCAATACCCCCAGTAAATACAAGAACATCTAGTCCTTCCAGTACGGCTGTATAAGCACCAATATATTTTTTGATCTCATGAACAAAAACATCTAAAGCCAAACTTGCTCTATAGTTTCCATTCAAAGCAGCCTCTTCAAGATCACGAACATCTCCACTTAATCCTGAAATACCCTTTAATCCACCTCTTTTGGAGAGGGCAGTTCGAAGTTGATTGATACTAAGATTTTCCATTTCCATGAGGTAAAGCAGTATAAAGGGATCTAGATCACCATTTCGAGTTGCATGAGACAAACCTGCCTGAGGAGAAAAACCCATGCTTGTTTCAATGGAGCAACCGTCTTTAATTGCGCAGATACTGGCACTGCCTCCCAAATGACAGGAGATAATCCTTGGGTTAGAATTTGGATGACCTAATGATTGAGGTGCTTTCCATGAGACATACCGGTGAGAAGCTCCATGAAAACCATATCTTCGAATTGCATGTTTCTCTGTCCATTCGTAGGGAATTCCATAAGTCCGTGCATAATTGGGAATCGTAGTGTGAAAGGCAGCTTCAAACACACCAACGAGTGGTTTATTTGGAAGAATTTGCTGAAAAATTCGGAAGGCTTCGATATAAGGAGGATTATGAGCAGGGGTTATAGTTGTATAAGCTTCCATCGCCTTAATAACTTGATCCGTAATGAAAACCGAATCAGCTATGTTTTTAGCATGTACTGGTTTAAACCCCACCGCATCCAAATCCTGCAAGCTTCTCAAAATTCCTGTTGTTGGATTGGTTAAAATTTTAAGAACATATTCAATAGCCGTGCGATGGCTAGAACACTCTATTTCTTCCTCTTTGTGACAATCATCTCCAATTTCATAACTGACCGGTGACCGCTCACTTCCTACTCTTTCTATCTTGCCTACAGCAATTACACCCTCATCCTGCATATCAAAAAGTCGAAATTTAAGCGAGGTCGAACCTACGTTAACCACTAAAATCTTCATCAGAATGCTCTTTATCCTTTATTAATCGTCTTACTCATAAAAAGAAATTTTAATATCTAAACTAAAGCTCTTCAGCTTTGCCAACCAAAATACCAAGAGCAATCGAATGGATTTTGGTTTCTGGAGTTTCAGCTCGTGACAAGAGAATGAGAGGGACTCTAGCTCCTAAGACAATACCACCAGATTCACCCCCAGCAAAATATAGAATTGCTCGATAAAGAATATTAGCTGCCTCAATATCGGGAGCTAGAAAAATATCAGTGTTTCCAACTAACGGGCTGTCAATCCCTTTCCTCTCAGCTGCAAATCGGCTTAAAGGAACATCTAAAGCAATTGGTCCTTCGACATATGCTCCAGCCAGCTGACCACGACGGTTCATGAGAGTTAAACTAGCTGCGTCCAGAGTTGCGGGCATCTCATTCTTAACAAATTCAAGGGCACAAAGTGCAGCTACGTTGGGGCAATCAACACCAATGGCTTTGGAAACTTGAATTGCATTGCGGCAAATCTCGGCTTTTTGCATAAGTGTAGGGGCAATATTAATAGCAGCATCTGTCATAACCATAAGTCGGTCTATTCCAGGCACCTGAAAAACAATGACCTGACTAAGCAATCTTCCTGTTCGGATACCAGACTCTTTATCTAACACAGCCTTAATTAGTGTAGCTGTATTAATCTTACCTTTCATGAGTAAACTGGCTTTACCTTCCCGAATTAGGGAGATCGCTTTAAAAGCTGCTTTTGATTCATCCACCTCAGTGATGATTTGATTGGGTGGAATGTTAAATCCAGCTTCTTCTGATAATGAATAAATTTTATCAGGGTTTCCAACAAAGATCCCTTCAGCCAACCCCATCTCGGAAGCTTCCTTCATTGCTCCAATAACATCTGGATCATGACCTGCTGCCACTGCAATTTTCACCGGACCATTAGTTTTAGCTGCAGCTACTAAGGATTCTAGATTCTCATACATTTAAAATAGTCCTCCAACCCAAAAAACAGAGTGTATCTAAATTAGACAAACCTGCTTAAAAACCAGATTTTTCTTAGAATCTTGGTTTTTGTTTAAGGTTACGACTGCCCAAGAACTTCTTTTGCAATCTGTTCAAATTCACTCTCAGAAAGCAAACGTTTCTCTTCAATTGATACTCCTTTTACTCGGGATAGAATTTCATTTGCTTGATCAGAGTTAGCCTGAAGCCCACACCTTTCTAAATGTTCTTCAATATTGGCTAAACCACTCCCCTTGCCCAAAGCAACATCAACTTTAGGACGACCAACCACCTCTGGAAGGAAAGGAATATACTCAAGTGGTTCAACATCCTTACAGCGACGGTGGAACATGGCAACAATTCCAGACTCAATATAATAAAGCGAATCTCCAACAATTGGTCGATTTGGAGGAACACTAATGCCAGCTAATTTTTGAACAAGTTTAGAAAGTTCATAAAGAGACTCTGTTTTAACACCTACATCAACACCATATAGAGTTCGAAGCGCCATCACAGTATCCTCTAAAGGAACATTGCCCGCACGCTCACCCGTGGCTGAAACGGTAACGTGGGCAACTGAAGCACCATTTGCCAAAGCAGCAATAGTATTAGCAACGCCTAACCCAAAGTCTTCATGGCAGTGGATCTCAATTGGTTGTTGAAAACGTTCCTTTAACTTACTTACTACCATTTCAATTCCCTGTGGAGTACATACACCAAAGGAATCTGCTAGTGTCATTGAATCCATGTGTCCTTCCGTTGCAACTCTTTCCATAAGATCGAGATATTGGTTTAGCTCGGAACGAGTACTGTCTATTGTAAAAAACACCGTATACAAACCAGCTTCCTTCGCTGCTAATGTGGTTTCAATAGATGATTTAATAGCCCAATCCAGAGTCTTACCATAAGCATGTTTAATGATATGTTCACTGGATGGAATTTCTGTGATGATACCTTTCACCCCACATTCTTTTGCCAACTTAACATCGGCTGGCATGCAGCGGGCAAAAGAAAAGATTTCTGAACTAAGTCCTAAATCAACAATTTCTTTAATAGCAGCTTCGTCTTCAGACGAAACTGCAGGCATACCTGCTTCAATTCGATGGACACCAGCTGATGCTAGCTTCTTAGCAATCTCTACCTTCTCTTGACGACGAAAGACGATACCAGTTTGTTGTTCTCCATCACGTAACGTAACATCATGAATACGAATTTGGTCTGGGAAATGCATCCCCTGAGTTGCCTCTGGGGAATAATTCCACGGACTGGCAAACCATCGATCGGTTTTCCAAGGTTGATTCATTTGATTTCTCCTTAATTAAGTTAAATTAGAGGGCCAAGGGATTAATGATAAATAAGGGAATAACTACCCCAAGTTGGACAATGTATTTCATCAAGACAATATCTGTCAAGAATCTATAGTAGATACCACACCATAAAGCTGTACTTAGATATTTTCGTCATGAGCATGGTATTTATAGATCTTAGTGATTAAATGAATGTTAATAAAGGTGCAAAAATTTTTTTCATTCAAATTCTAGTTTAACTCCGTCAACATAGTTTAAGTCTAGGCATCTCCACTAAGGAATTAAAAGAATACTATGTATTATAAGGAAAGCATTGTTTCAAGAATTTTTTAGTAGAGTTCCTTCAGCATCCATTACAGTAACTTGACCAAGATTCAATGCCCTTAGTTTAGCTTCGAATTGACTTAGGTCACCAACAATAACAATTAATAATTGGTCATGCTGGAGGTACTTTTCTGCTGCGTCCTGTGTCTGATCAAGGCTAATTGATTCGATCTCCTCTGGGTAATTGGACAAAGTTTCTAAAGGAAGATCATAGGAAAAAAGATCGGCAGCTTGTTCAACTAACCGTTCCAATGTTTCAAATCGCTGGGAGAATCCCCTAATCAAATTTTGTTTAGCAGTATTTAATTCAAGATTTGTTATCTCTTTAGGTCCTCTGATAAAATTAATTTCCTTTAGGAATTCATTCAATGCTTCGACAGTGACCTCAGTCTGAACTGCTGTTCCTCCAATCCAATAACCAATTTCTCGTCCGTAAGCAAAACCGGTTGAAGCACCATAAGTATAACCTTTATCTTCTCTTAGATTTAGATTCAACCGACTACTGAAGCTACCACCTAACACAGCGTTCATCAGTTCAATACCATAGTAATCAGATATTTTTCGAGATGGCCCTATTGACCCAATTCTAATTTGGGACTGAGGGGCATCCTGCCGATCTACCAAAACCACACGAGCACCTTGATGGACTTTTAAATTAGGTAAAGACAATTCCGGAACTGCAGCATTTTCCCATTCCCTTAGTTCCTGATCGATCAACTGGTCTAACTCATTCATTGTAACGTTTCCAGCTACAAGTAGAATTGTGTTCATAGGTTTCCAGTAGGTATCATGAAACTTTAGTAGTTCGATCTGAGAAATAGCTTTCACTGAAGCTTCGTTTCCTGCAATTTGAAGACCAAATGGATGATTTTTTCCAAAAAGTGCTCCCAGGAAAACTCGGCGTGCTGTCGCAGCTGGGTTGTTCTTTTCCTGCAAAATACTATCTAGTCGCTGCTTTTGTTGACGCCCTAACTCCTGCTCAGGAAATGTAGAGTTAAGCACTAGGTCTGAAATAAGCTGAAATGCAGTCTTAAGGTTTGGCTTTAGGGTTTCTAACATTAATTGACAACTTTCAAAGCCAGTGGACAAACCAAGTGAAATCCCTAAACGGTCTAACTCTTCTTGAATTTGCAGAGCAGACCTAAACTTGGTTCCTTCGATTAACATTTCAGTAGTCATCCAAGCAACGCCTGGTTTCAAAATTGGATCCATACATGAACCAGATTTTATAAGTAAACTAACAGCAACTTTTGGAAGATCATGTCGCTCAGCAACAACTAGCGTCATCCCATTTGACAATGTCTTGGACTGCAAAATTGGTGCTTTAAAAGACCTTGGACTTCCTATCCCAGGGGATTGTCCTCGATTAAGTTCTATAGTTTTAGATCGTCCTGAAAGTTCTGGAGTAAAAGTCAGAACAACTCGTTCAGGAATTTGAAGGTAAGTTTTCACTGACTTTTGTACTCCCTCTATACTTAATGATTGATAACGGTGATAATCAGGTTGAAAGTAACTAGGATCTCCAAGTAAGGTATTGTATTGGTTTAACAGATCAGATTTTCCGCCAAAGCCTCCTAATCGTTCCAATCCACTAACAAACTCAAACTC
>ENA-UPTF01001740-UPTF01001740.1-marine-metagenome-genome-assembly--contig:-NODE-1740-length-13401-cov-6.640648_pt1 | contig 13401 bp, 13 predicted proteins | sample MGYA00238166_ERZ767019 | MGnify/ENA primary metagenome ERZ767019 (study PRJEB28930, sample SAMN06266391) | marine metagenome | isolation source: Sea water from 250 m depth | place: Atlantic Ocean...
TATCCAACAAAGGAAGAAGAAAAACAAATATTGAGGAAAATGGCGAAAACATCCGTTAATCAATCAATTAACCCAGTTGCAAAGCCAGAACAGATATTAAGGGCACAAAACATAATAAATGATATTTATGTTGATGAAAAAGTTGAAGAATATATATTGAACCTCATATTTGCTACACGAAATCCTGAGGATTTTGGTTTAAATGATTTGTCCGGCCTTATTGATTATGGGGCTTCACCAAGAGCTTCAATTAATATTGTATTAGCTGCGAGGGCCCGTGCTTTCATAGAACACCGTGGCTATATCACTCCTGAAGATGTTCGTTTCGTAGGATCAGATATTCTTCGTCATCGCATCATTTTAACTTATGAGGCGGAAGCAGAAGAATTAACATCTGAAGAGATTATCCAACGACTTTTCGAAACAATCGAAGTCCCCTAATTACTATTGTAATATGATCCCGAAAGAGATCATCCAAAAAGTACGTCATATTGAGATCAGAACCCGCGGTTTAGTTAATGATCTTTTTGGCGGTGAATATCACTCTGTTTTTAAAGGTAGAGGCATGTCATTTTCTGAGGTAAGAGAATACCAGACCGGTGATGATATTAGTTTAATTGATTGGAATGTGACCGCGCGATCCAATACGCCATATATTAAGATCTTTGAGGAGGAAAGAGAATTAACTGTTTATCTCATAGTTGACATGAGCAGATCAGGAAATTTTGGCACACTAAGAAAATTTAAAAATGAAGTTGCCGCAGAAATTGCTGCTGTTTTGGGCTTTTCAGCTATAAAGAATAATGATAAGGTTGGATTAATCCTATTTAGTGATGATATTGAAAAATATGTTGTCCCAAAAAAGGGAAAATCACATGTCCTACGTGTAGTGAGAGAACTACTTTATCACAGGCCAAAAGGACGGAGAACCTCAATTCAAAATGCAATTGATTTCTTAATGAAGGTAGCAAAACGCAGAAGTGTCGTATTCCTAATCTCTGATTATATGGATGAAGGGTATTGGAAATCGCTTAAGATTGCTAATCGAAAACATGATCTAATTGGCATTCAAATGAATGATGTAGCAGAATCAGATATACCTAACCTGGGATTGTTAAAGGTACACGACCCAGAAACTAATGAGCAATTCTGGATTGATACGAGTTCAAAAGAAGAACGTTTACTTTTTAAAAAAGAGCAAGAAGATAAATGGATAAAATTCAAGAAGGAATGTGATCGTATAAAATTTGATCTAATCCAAATTTTTACCACAGGTGATTATGTTGACCCATTAATGAATTATTTTAAGCGCCGTGAAAAGCGTATATAACTGATCATGACCCCAAGAAAAAAACTTTTGTTTATTGGCCTGATAATTTTTTTAAATACCTGTGGAAAAGATGAGAGTTTAAGTGGTTCATTTAAATTATATGTATCAACTGATACATCTTCTGCAACGATTGGAGATTTGATAAAATTCAGGATTCAGACAGAGTCCCTTGGAGAAAATTATTTGGTCATACCAGGTACTAAGTTTAATGAACCATTGGAATTACGACAATTAAAACCGATATATAATGAAAATGGAAAAATAACTGGATTAGACTATATCTTATCGGTATGGGATACAGGTATAGTGGTTATCCCAACCGTCGCGGTAAATGTTTTTAAAAAGGACAGTACTTTAGATTTTGTAATGCACACTGATTCACTAGAAATCAATGTTATGTCAATGGTTACTAAAACCAGTTCCCAATCCATGAGACCGATAAAAGGGCCAGTGCCTGTTTTTAAAAGATGGCCAATGGCGACAATTATCTTAGTCTTGTTGTTAGTTGGGATTTTATTTGGATTGCACTTCATTTATGGTAAACGTATGCCTGCTAAGCATATAGAAGTAGAAACTGTTCGGTCCACCAGGTTGGCTGATGAGATGGCACTTGAGAAACTTAACCATTTAAAGGATAGTACATATCTCCAACGTGGCGAGATAAAAAAGTTTTATGTAGAGCTTTCCTATATTTTAAGAGAGTATGTAGAGAACAGTGTGTACATAAAGACATTGGAAATGACTACTGAAGAAATAAAGTTGTACAGATCAGTAATTCCTTTTGATCATGACCAATTAGGTATATGGATGGATATTTTGCAACGGGCTGACCTAAGTAAATATGCAAAATCTGATCCGGAGAGTATGATTTGCCATGAAGACCTAGCTGCAGGGGAAACATTTGTGAAAAATACTGTGCCATCCTGGAAAATACAAAACACGTAAAATGGAATTATAGGTGTGTAACTAAAATTTGAGATAGCAAAGGAAAAGGTTAAATTCAAATTACAAAACGTGATTATCTATGGCCACGACAAGTGATATAAAAAAGGGCGCCATTCTGTTGGAAAATGGTAAGCGAATGAAAGTATTGGAATTTCTACATGTTAAACCTGGTAAAGGCAATGCATTTGTTCGTACAAAATTGCGAGATATTCAGTCAGGAAAAGTAGTAGAAAAAAAATTTAATGCTGGTGCAAAAATTGAATTAATTAGAATTGATGTAAAGGCAATGCAATACTTATATAAAGATGGTGATAGTTATGTATTCATGGATAGCCAGACATATGATCAAATCAATATTCTAGCGGAAATTATTGGCGATAAAATCAATTTTCTAAAATCAGGTCAGAATGTAGATATATTATTTGATGGTGCTTTAATTATCGATATTCGCTTGCCAGCACACGTTATTCTTGAAGTACAACATACTGAACCAGGCGAGAAGGGAAATACGGCAACAGGGGCCACTAAACCAGCAACAGTTGAGACAGATTATGTGGTAAATGTTCCTTTATTTATCAATAGTGGAGATGTATTAAAAATTGACACAAGAAGCGGGGAATATATTGAAAGAGCAAGAACTTAGGGTTAGTTTTCTTACTTGAAACTTATGTAAGTATATGTGGCAGGATAGGCTAAAAGAAATTCTTTATATTCTTGAAAACAGCAATGTTAATGAGATCGATGTAACTTTTCTGGGCATTCGGTATCGTGTGGTAAAAGAAGCACCTGTAGTGGATGAAGGCTTACCGGAACCTACTGTAAGTCCAAAACAAACCTCTAGCCAATCAGATATATCCGAAATGAAAAACACAGCGACTGAAGGACCGGACTTAACTTCTGGAGATGAAGTATTATCACCGATGCCAGGAACATTCTATATTGCACCATCTCCTGATGATTCTCCTTTTGTAAAAGAGGGTGATTCTGTTAAAAAAGGTGACACACTCTGTATTATTGAAGCAATGAAAATCATGAATGAAATTGAAGCTGAGGATAAAGGTGTAATTCAGAAAATTCTTGTTGAGAATGGACAGGCAATAGAATTCAATCAGCCTTTGTTTATTATCGAACCTAATTAATTTATTATGTATAAAAAGATCCTGATTGCTAATCGGGGTGAAATTGCACTGCGGATTATTCGGGCCTGTCATGAACTTGGCATAAAAACTGTAGCTGTTTATTCCACTGCAGACGAATACTCCCTCCACGTAAAATTTTCTGATGAGGCTGTCTGTATAGGCCCACCCGCTAGTAATGAAAGCTATCTAAATATACCTCGTATCTTGGCCGCAGCTGAAATAACCCATGCAGAAGCAATTCATCCTGGATATGGCTTTTTAGCAGAGAACGCAGAGTTTTCACGTATTTGCCAGGATAATGGTTTCGTTTTTATTGGTCCCACAGCACAGATTATCAATGCAATGGGAAATAAGTCAGAGGCAAAAAAAACGATGAAGAGTTGCGGTGTACCTGTTATACCTGGTAGTGATGATGTAATTAATGAAGTAGTTGAAGCAAAAATCCTTGCAGAAAAATTAGGCTATCCTATCATGGTAAAGGCTTCAGCGGGTGGTGGGGGTAGAGGAATGCGCCTGGTTAAATCGCAAGATGAGTTGGAATCTGCTTTTGGCGCCGCACAGGCTGAGGCAAAAAATGCTTTTAATAACGGTGATCTATATTTGGAAAAATTTGTTGATAATCCACGCCACATTGAGGTTCAGATATTAGCTGACAAGTCTGGCAATACAATTCATCTGGGTGAGCGAGAGTGCACGATTCAGAGAAGACACCAAAAATTGATTGAAGAGAGTCCTTCAGTTATAATCGATAGTGATTTGCGAAAAAAACTTGGAACATCTGCAATTGATGCTGCTAAGACTGTTAATTATATTGGTGTTGGCACCGTGGAATTTCTTGTTGATAAAAGTCTTAACTACTATTTTATGGAAATGAATACGAGAATACAAGTAGAGCATCCGGTTACAGAGATGGTCTCAGGCATAGACTTAATTAAACAACAAATCAGAATGCATGCTGGTAAATCTTTCCCATCTTTCCTTGAAAAATTTCACTTAAGGGGACATGCAATAGAATGCCGCATTAATGCAGAAGATCCAGCTAATGGATTTGCACCTTCACCAATGGAAATAACCAGTTTTCACATGCCTGGAGGAAAAGGTGTCCGGGTTGACAGTCATGCTTATGCGGGGTATAAAATCCCCACATATTATGATTCAATGATCGGAAAATTGATTGTTTCCGCAAGTTCCAGAGAACGGGCAATCATTCGGATGGAGCGTGCATTGGAAGAATGTATTATTGAAGGACCGAAGACAACAATTCCATTTCACCAGGCCATCATGCGGGATGATCAATTTAAAAGTGGTAATTTCGATACGAGTTATTTGGAAAATTTTCATTTTAGTGACACAGATTAACTTTAGAGGAATAAATTAATGAATGTACCAAATGATTTATTATACACCAGTGATCATGAATGGGTGAGTGTTGAAGGAAATGTGGCCACCATAGGAATAACTGATTTTGCCCAAAGCGAACTAGGCGATATTGTATTTGTTGAATTTCCAGAGTTGAATTCAACTCTGGAAAAAGGACAATCCATAGGTTCTATAGAAGCAGTAAAAACAGTTGCTGATCTCTATATGCCCATATCCGGTACCGTAATTGCAGTGAATGAAAACCTTGATAAAAATCCTGAAGCAGTTAACGATACACCATATGGTGATGGTTGGATGGTAAAGATTGAGATAGCTAACCAAGATGAAATAAGTGATCTATTAGCTGCCACGGCATATTATGATCTAATTTCGTAAATTTAACTATAATGATGAATTCAAAAGTCTATAACCATTTATTATCTGTTCGAAAAAAGAAGGGCGCCGGTTATATTGTACTCATTGACCCTGATAAAAAAAGTGAAAATGATCTACCAGAAAAGGTCAAGGCAATTAACGAATCAGGTGTAGATGCAATATTCGTTGGCGGTAGTCTAATGATGGATGGTCGTTGCAGTGACCGTGTTGCTCAAATAAAGTCTCTGGCTGAAATTCCTGTGATATTTTTTCCAGGTGGTATTAGTCAACTTAACAGTCATTATGATGCGATTCTTTTTATGTCCATTATATCAGGCAGGAATCCCCATTATTTGATCGGTGAACAGGTTATTGCTGCACCCATCATAAATGACCTAGGTATTGAGGTTATACCAACTGGGTATTTATTGCTGGATGGAGGCAGTGACTCTGCAGTACAGTTTATGAGCAGTACGGCACCTATTCCTATGGATAAACCGGATATTTCAATAGCACATGCTCTTGCGGCCCAATATTTAGGAAAACAATTAATATATCTTGAAGCCGGTAGCGGTGCAAAACAGGCAGTGACAAATGAATTGATTAAAGAAGTATTTGAACAAGTGGACATTCCCTTGATAGTTGGTGGAGGAATTCGAACGCCGGAAGTTGCCAGAGAAAAGGTTGAATCTGGAGCTAGTTTTGTTGTGACAGGGACTATAATTGAAGAAAATAATAATGGAAACATTTTGGAAAAATTTGCAAAAGCCGTACATGTGAACGAAACATGAGTGCTAAAATAGATTCTAGGCAGATAATTTCCATTAGTGCAGATGTTAAGCGGGCCATGCTTGATGCTTGCGCTAAAGATATTGACAACGCAGCTGATATTTTGACTAACACTGTAAAAAAGGGTGGAAAAATACTGTGGTGTGGTAATGGAGGTAGCGCTGCGGATGCCCAACACATGGCCACTGAACTTATGGGTGGGCTTCGAGATCATGATCGACCAGCGATCGCATCCATTGCATTAACTACGGATTCATCTTTTCTTACGGCATGGTCGAATGATACAGATTTCAATACAATATTTTCCCGGCAGCTTGATGGTCTGGGAAAGGCTGGCGATGTACTTGTTGCCATTTCCACCAGTGGTAACTCAGACAATATTGTGCAAGCCGTTGAAAGGGCGAAGACAATGGATATGGCTGTAATCATTTTAACCGGTCAATCCGGCGGCAAATTGCGTGATAAAGGTGATGTGATAATTCGTATACCAAGCGATGATACCCAGCGTATTCAGGAAGGCCATTTACTGGCCGAGCACATTATGTGCGAAATGGTGGAAAATGCGATTTTAAATTAGAGGTATATAAAGGTTGAAAACCTATCTTAAGGATTACCTTATTATGCTTCGTGTAGAAAAAAATCTTTCACCCAATTCTATTTCCGCCTACAAAGGTGATTTAATACGTTATCTTGATTTTTTATCTAATGAACAATCATTAACAGATCTCGATGATATTAGACAGATCCATATCCGCAGTTTTATCCGCTATTTAAATGATGTCCATCTGTCACCGGTAAGTATTACACGATCGTTTTCATCGATACGATCTTACCATGAATTTTTATCAATGGAAAAGTTGGTAAAGAAAAATCCAACCCAATTATTGGATCCCCCAAAACTGCCAAAAAAAATACCGCAGGTTTTGTCCGTTATTGAAATTGAAGCAATTATTAATGCAGTGGATATCGATTATCCAATGGGTTACAGGGATAAGGCCGTTCTGGAAGTTTTATATTCTGCTGGATTACGTGTGTCTGAATTATGTCAACTGGTAGTGCAGAAAGATTTACCGGATATACAAATGCTTCGCGTAATTGGGAAAAAAAAGAAAGAACGATTTGTTCCTATCGGTAATAATGCAATCCAAGTGATTGATAATTACCTTAAATATCTTCGACACAAACTAGCAGATAGACATAAGCATGATGGATGCTTATTTCTTAGTAATAATGGTAAACCATTGACACGTATGACTGTATATAATATCTTGAAAAAATGGACAGAAGCCGCAGGAATTACTAAAAGAGTTTATCCACATATATTGCGTCATTCCTTTGCGACCCATTTATTGGATGGTGGTGCAAATTTGCGGGAAGTTCAATTAATGTTAGGTCATGTTGATATTTCAACTACTCAAATCTATACTCATCATGATAAATTATTTTTAACGTCAGAAGTTCAAAAATTTCACCCACGATGGTAATATATGTTGTTTCGGTTACAACCTGAAGTACTAGTTCTATTAATTCCTGTATTATTATTTGCTCTTGTATTTCATGAATTCTCTCATGCCTGGGTTGCGAACAAACTGGGAGATCCAACTGCACGCTATGCTGGGCGCTTAACGTTGAACCCAATGGCGCACCTTGACCCGATCGGTGGGCTAATGATCCTTTTTGTTGGTTTTGGGTGGGCAAAACCGGTACCAGTAGATATTCATTATTTAAGTAATCCACGGGTAGATATGATGAAGATTGCCTTTGCCGGACCGGCTTCCAATCTACTTCTGGCATTTATTGGAGGTACGATTCTACGGTTAGGTCTTTTAGATGGAACTATGTTCATGATGATCATGTTCTTTACCCAAATCAACATTATGCTGGCCGTATTTAATATGATTCCAATTGCGCCATTAGATGGTTCACAGATCTTTTCGGGATTGTTGATTCGGACAAATCCAGAACTTGTTAGAAATTTGCAAATATATGGTCCTCAGATACTGATGGGCGCCATCCTTATTGGTTATTTTACACCAATTTCCCCAATCTGGTGGTTTATGGGTCCGTTTGTAAAATTTTTTCTATTTCTTTTCGCTGGACTGTAAGGCAAAGTTAAAATTAATGTTCAAAAAAAAATTCCATCATCTTAAAAAGGGCCGATCCCTTGTCTGGACAGGTTTTCTTTTTTTTATTGTGGTTTGGCTAATGTATTATTTAAATCAGTTGGCGCGCAACACAGGGTAATATGCAGCAGCTAGTTGAATGTGTCCCTAATTTTAGTGAAGGTCGTGATCTTGCGAAGATAAGTACTATTACGGCCCAGATTGAAGCAATTCCGGGTATTACATTGTTGGATGTTGATCCAGGTGCTGATACCAATCGAACAGTGGTGACATTTGTGGGCTCTATTGAAGCAGTCGAAGATGCAGCTTTTCAAGCGATAAAATCAGCGGGAGAAGTTTTGGATATGCGTAGTCATAAAGGTGCTCATGCACGAATGGGCGCTACGGATGTATGTCCATTTATACCTGTTAGCGGTGTTTCTATGGATGATTGTATATCCCTTTCGAAGCGAGTTGGTAAACGTGTTGGCGAAGATCTATCGATTCCAGTTTATTTGTATGAAAATTCTGCCCAGACACCCAAACGTAAAAACCTGGCAACTATACGGTCAGGCGAATATGAAGGATTAAAAGATAAACTGGCTGATCCTGCGTGGGGTCCAGATTTCGGACCAACTGAGTTTCATGAACAGGCCGGTGCCACTGTAGTCGGTGCCAGAGAATTCCTGATTGCTTATAATATCAATCTCAACACATTGGATAAGCGTCTAGCCACTGATATTGCGTTCGAGTTACGGGAGAAAGGACGAGCCCACAGACACCGGAACCCAGATTCACCCAATCTGCTTGATGGAGATATCATACGGTATCAGGATGGTGACTATCCTTGTAGCTTGTGTGATTATGTTGGTATTGGTCCAGCAGAAATTGTGGAGCACAACAATAGTGAACATGGATATGATTTAGAAACTGTACTTAGAGATCGTGATTACAACAGCAAAAATCTGGTCGGCAGACCTGTATTGAAGCCTGGTTTGTTTAAGGATGTAAAGGCCGTTGGCTGGATCATTGATGAATATGGATGTGCCCAGATTTCCATTAATTTTACAAATTACCATAGATCAACTATACACGATGTGTTTGACATGGCCTGTAAGCTAGCGGAGGAACGTGGTTTGCGTGTTACCGGTAGCGAATTAGTTGGCTTAATTCCACTTAATGCATTGCTAATGGCCGGTAACCATTATTTAATAAAACAACGCTGTACACCGGGTGTACCGGAAACCCGGCTTGTTGAAGTAGCAGTTCAATCTTTGGGACTGAATAATGTATCTTCTTTTGTACCAAAAGAAAAAATAATTGATTATGCCGTGAGTGATTCGAGTAACAAACTAGCTGGTATGTCTTTGCAAGACTTTGCCGATGAATTATCTACAAATTCAGTTGCACCGGGAGGTGGTAGTGTCGCAGCACTTGTTGGCGGACTTGGTTCAGGACTCGTATCCATGGTAGCGGCATTAACCCATGAAAAAAAAGGCTTCGAAGATTATCGCGATGAAATGGAAGCTATGGGTATAAAAGCACAGACGATAAAACAACAGCTTACTGCTCTTGTTGATGAGGATACGGATGCATTTAATGCAGTAATAGAGGCAAATCGGTTACCGGATTCCACCAAGGAAGAAATGACCGCCAAAGAAACAGCACTATTGGCGGCAAATAAACGGGCTATTACTGTACCTTTGGAAGTAACTAGGCTATCGCACCAGGTGTTAGAATTAGCAGTGGATTTAGTTAATAGGGGTAATCCTAATTCTGTTAGTGATGTGGGTGTTGCTGGTGAAGTCGCTTATGCGGGCGTTCGCGGTGGTTCACTCAATGTTTATATAAACCTGCCAGCAGTTGACTCAGACCAAAAATTTATTGTAGAGGTAAAAAAAGAGGTAGAACTACTTCTTCAGCAGGCAACTTCTCTGCGAGATAAGATATTTACCGATTCTCTTAATATCATTAACAGGTAATGAAACCAATACTTTCTCTACCTGAGGACCTGCGCAATAAAATTTCTGCTGGTGAGGTAATAGAACGCCCTGCGTCTGTTGTAAAAGAGCTCCTTGAAAACAGTATAGATGCGGGTGCAACGGAGGTAACTATTGTCGTGGAGAAAGGTGGCCACCAGCTGATTCAAGTTAGAGATAATGGGCACGGGATTACAGCAGAGGGACTGGCGCAAGCCTTTCTACGATATACTACGAGTAAAATATCCAAAGTTGATGATCTGTTTAAGATACGAACACTTGGGTTTCGGGGGGAGGCACTGGCCAGTATTGCGTCAGTATCGGAAATAAATGTGTCTTCATCAGTAGATGAATCCGCAGGGTATCAAATGGATTTAGTCAATGGTGTTACCGATGCTATTAAAGCGGCCCCGCCAATAGGTGGGACAGAGATTACTGTACGGAATCTATTTTATAATACGCCAGCACGGAAAAAATTCCTGAAATCAGCTACGACTGAATTCCGGCAAATTGTGAAAATGCTGCGTCGTTTTGGACTGGACTTTCCTGAAGTTTCTTTCCAACTGATGCATAATGATAAAACTATATTGAATCTAACGCCAGAAAGTCTTGAAGAAAGAATTATAGCTTTAACAGACCCTTCTTATCGGGATCAATTACTGCCAGTAAATATGATAAAAGGTGATTACAATATATCCGGATTTGTCGGCACACTGAATCTCGTACGGGGACGGCCAGGAGACCAGTATCTTTTTGTTAACCGCAGATTTATTCAAAATCGGCTTCTGAATTCAGCGGTTTATGCAGCCTATGAATCCCTAGTAAAAAGAGGTGAATACCCTTTTTCATTGTTGAATCTAGTGTTGCCACCTGACCAATTGGATGTAAATGTACATCCGAGAAAGATCGAAGTACGCTTTACCGATGAATGGCGCATTTATCATGTGGTAAAATCAGCGGTAAGAGAAGCGCTGGCTAGTATTTTGGCAACAATTCCATCATTTGAACAGCATGTTGGACAAATGGTAACATTTGGAAAAGAAATTGATCCAAATCAACGCCAGGAACCATTGTGGTTCACACCTGCCAAGCAATCGGATAGTGGTGCTGATCTGCAACGTGCGAAAGAATATGTCAGCAACTTGGCAGACCAAAAAGAAGAAGCCTCTGCAATTGAAGGCAGCATCATGTGGCAAGTACATGACAAATACATCATCAGTCAGATCAATAGTGGCCTGGTGATAATTGATCAGCATGTGGCGCACGAGCGCATATTATTTGAAGATGCGCTGCTTGCGTTTGATTCGACGCCCTTATCGGCGCAGACACTGTTATTTCCTGAAATATTGGAGTTTTCTACAGATGAATACTCCGTCCTATTGGATATCCTACCATATCTGGAAAAATTGGGATTTCGAATGAAAGAAAATGGTCAAAACAAGATTTTGCTTGAGGCTATTCCATCGGATATGGGCTGGGGTAATGAGAATTCTGTGATCAGGGATATAATTGATCATTATGTGGCCAATCGAGAAAAGTCCAGTTCATATGTGGAAAATCTGGCCGCTTCTTTTTCCTGCCATGCGGCTGTCAAAGCAGGAGATTCATTGACTTTAGAAGAAATGCAAGTATTGGTAAATCGCCTTTTTGCTACAAAACATCCATATTATTGTCCGCACGGTCGCCCAATTATTGTTCAATTATCGCTGGAAGAACTTGATCAGCGTTTTGAACGCAGCTAGACCTTCATTTTATTATGGATAATAACCGCTCCAATCCTAAACCTGTTCTGGCTATTGTAGGCCCCACAGCGATTGGAAAAACGACCGTTGCCATTGATGTGGCAAAAAAACTAAATGGTGAGATTATCGGCCTTGATTCACGGCAAATATACAAGGGCATGGCCGTTGGAACGGCACAACCCACTGTTGAAGAACTGGCAGCAGCACCGCATCATCTCATCGGTGTAAAAGATCCAGATTCACCTATCTCAGCTGGGAAATACGCTAAATTAGTCTTACATCTGGTTAAGGATATTTCTGAAGGGGGGAAAGAACCCATTATTTGTGGAGGCGCAGGATTATATTATCGAGCGATTACCAAGGGCATATTTACTGAGAGCGAGACTAATCTAAATGTAAGAGAAAAACTTATTCAGGAATATGAAGAGACTGGTCCGGATGGATTACTAAACCGATTACAGGAACTGGACCCAGAATATGCAGTAAAAGTCCATCCAAATAATAAAAAAAGACTGGTCAGAGCGTTAGAGATATATACAGTAACGGGCAAACCGCCATCAGAACATTTCAACAGACAGGAAAAATTTAGTATACCGACATTAGATCTTTTCACGGTTTTGCTTACTATTGATAGGAAGGAATTAGATAAACGTATAGCAAAACGAACTGTTAAGATGTTAAACAGTGGTTGGATCGAAGAAACAAAAATGCTGCGTAAAGGAAATGATCCTATTGCCATGCACCCGATGGATTCCATTGGATATAGACAAATCGCTGCTTTTCTTGATGGTAAGTTGAATAAAGAAGAACTCGAAGCAAAAATCATATTGCGAACCTGTCAATATGCCCGACGGCAATTACAATGGTTTAGACAAGAAAATATTGATCTTACCATTGATATTGGAATATCACCGGATAAGATTGCAGAACACATTGTTATGGGCTATAAAAAACAATGATAATAATGATAATTACTGGGAAAACTGCTTGGGAGATACTGTTCCCTAGTGTAATATCGCCGTGATTTTTGACCCTTTAAATAGCTACAGAGATAGCAAAAAGGGCAGTAATGAGGCCTCTGGTCATGCAGAGCGTTGAAAAGCGCTAGAAAAGCTGCCCCCAGAGGTTTTTTGGTTTTAGGGAGGAACCTATGACAAAAAAACAATCCATATTACTGGATGCAAATGCGGTAAGCAGGATTGTTGCCAGATTGAGCCATGAGATTCTGGAACGAAACCCTAACCCTGATGATTTGGCGCTGGTCGGGATTCAAACGCGCGGTGAACCTCTGTCTAAAAGAATCCATTCCCAAATTTCTGAATTTTCTGGTACTGAGATAGACTTAGGCTCGCTGGATATAACCTTCTACCGTGATGACTTCCGGGATCGATTAGTGGTGCCTCAAGTAAAGGGTACGGATATTCACTTTACCATAGATGATAAAATTGTTGTTTTGGTAGATGATGTTCTTTTTACCGGTAGAACAATCCGAGCTGCTATAGATGCATTAAATGCATTCGGACGACCAAAGGCCATTCAGTTAGCTGTATTGGTGGATAGAGGACACAGGGAAATGCCTATTCGAGCAGATTATGTTGGAAAAAATGTTCCTACCCATGAAGGCGAACATGTAGCTGTTCG
>ENA-UPTF01001741-UPTF01001741.1-marine-metagenome-genome-assembly--contig:-NODE-1741-length-13400-cov-2.138557_pt1 | contig 13400 bp, 15 predicted proteins | sample MGYA00238166_ERZ767019 | MGnify/ENA primary metagenome ERZ767019 (study PRJEB28930, sample SAMN06266391) | marine metagenome | isolation source: Sea water from 250 m depth | place: Atlantic Ocean...
CGAGCGCAAGGAATGGCATGCGTGCGATTTTACAAATTAGCATGCTGCCCACCGGAGAACTTTTGGATGCTAGAATAACCGAATCCAGTGGAGATCCAGCGTTTGATAGATCTGCAGAAAATGCAGTTTACAGTGCTGCACCGTTCACAGAATTACAAAGTTTGCCGATTAATGTCTTTAATGCAAATTTAAGAACTCTGTCTCTAATTTTTCAACCAGAGGATTTGTTGAATTGAAATTACGTACTTCTTTATTAGGGGCGTTTATTTGTCTCTGCAACTGGACAGCTAACGCAGAGCTCAGTATTCAAATTACTCAGGGCGTAGACAATCCTATTCCTATCGCTGTGGTGCCATTTTCCAATGAAAGCGGCGGCTTCTTTAGCGAAGACGTTTCTCAGATCGTGATTAACGACCTTGAGCAGGTGGGAGAATTCCGCGCCTTGTCTCGCGCGAATATGCTTAGTATGCCCAGTGGAGAACAAGAAGTGTTCTATCGGGATTGGCGAATTCTAGCTCAGGATTACTTGTTGGTAGGCAAAATTGACCAGCAGCCAGGCAGCCAGTTAGTTCAAGTGCAATATGAGTTTTTCGATATCAATCGAGAAATGAAGTTGGCGGGTGAAGTGCTAACCGGCAGTGTCACCCAATTAAGGGATATCGGCCATACCATTAGTAACGTTGTTTTCGAACAAGTTACCGGTATTCCTGGTGCCTTTACCTCTGAGATTCTCTATATCGTGTCGGAGTCTGCAGGGCCAGAAATGAGCCTGTTCCGCCTGGAAAAGGCAGATTATGATGGGGCGCGCCCACAGACTTTATTAGAATCCGGGGAACCGATAATGTCTCCGAGCTGGTCTCCCAATGGTCAGGATGTGGCCTACGTTTCCTTTGAGACTGATCTACCACGAATCTACATACAGAATATTGCCACAGGCCAGCGTCGACAGATTACCAATTATCCAAACATCAATAGCAGTCCAGTCTGGAGTCCTGATGGCACAAAGCTGGCGATGGTACTGTCTAAAGACGGAAGCCCGGATATATATGTGCAAGACTTGAATAATAATCAACTAATCCGAATTACTGACCATCCAGCCATCGATACGGAGCCCAGTTGGACACCTGACGGGCGTCATATCGTATTTATGTCGGATCGCACGGGGCAGCCTCAGATCTATCAGATGGAACTTGGTGCAAATTCTTATAATGTAGAGAGGCTTACTTATGATTGTTTTCAGTGTGCCAAGGCTAAATTTCTTCCAGATGGCCTGAATTTAGTGCATGTCCGGCGTGAAACCCGTCAAAGTCCGACTTATCAGATCGCGATTTTGAACATAGAAACCCTTCGAGTAATAACCCTGACGGGCACTTCTTTGGATGAATCTCCCAGTGTGGCCCCAAACGGTAGTATGATTATGTATGCAACAAAGTTTAATGGGAGGGGAGTGCTAGACGCCGTATCCATTGACGGCCGCGTAAAGTTCCGTTTACCATCCTCACAGGGCGACGTGCGGGAACCCTCCTGGTCCCCGTTTTTGAATTAATAAGCTACTGACTATCAAATATAAAGGCAAAATCAACATAAAGACAAAAGTCTTTGGAGGACTCAAAGAGTGGGAAAGCAAAGCAATCAATTTTTTAAAGTTAGCCTGTTAGTTATGTCACTATTCGTGCTTGGCGCGTGTAGCTCAACTAGCGAAACGGATGATGAAATCTCAGGTGATGACAGCCAGAGCTCATCTAGCAGCTCCAGTGGCTCTGCCTCTTCTAGTGCCGGCTCAAATAGTGGCCAACTGACCCAGGAACAAATCAGAGCACAGAATGCACTTCGTCAGACTGTTTTCTATTTCGATTTCGACGTGGCTGAATTCCAGCCTGCGGATCGCGAAACTCTGACTTATCACGCTCGTGATTTGGCAGCCAATCCAAGTAAGCGGCTTCGCTTGGAGGGTCATGCTGATGAGCGTGGTACTCGTGAATATAACCTGGCTCTTGGCGAGCGTAGGGCCAATGGAATTCTCAATTATTTTATTGTGAATGGCGCGTCTCGATCTCAAATCGAAGTTGTTAGCTATGGTGAAGAACGACCTGAACAATCAGGCCAGACTGAAAATGCCTATAGCCGCAACCGTCGAGTGGAGATAGTCGCTCGATAACTTATGAATAAAACCCTGAGCGCTGTAATCAGCAAAATACAGGTCGGTATTCTAGCGAGTATTTTTGCAGCGGCAGCTACGGCGCAAGTGGGAGGAGCAGTGGTAGAATCCCAAGGTTTCACTCCTGGACAACAAAACCAAGAAACCGCTTCGCCGTCCTCTAACAATGACGCTCTGTCATTGCTATTAGATCAAAACCAGCAATTGAGATCAGAATTACAAGCTTTGCGCGCGCTTATCGAAGAACAAGGATTTGAAATTCGCAAGCTGCAAAGAGACTCTTTGAGCAGATACACAAATGTCGATGATCGTCTGAGTGAAATAGAAACCAGTGGTGTAAGCTCGAACCCAATCACAACCACAGCATCACCGGTAATAGAACCAGCAATTAATTTAATGCCAAGTTCAAACTCAACTCTTTCAAGTTCTGCTGCAGGCTCTACGTCAGAAACACTAACAACGGGAACTTCTCCCGCTCCTATTAGCAGTGACCCGAATAGTAATCCTGTTATAGCTATGCCGAGAAATACAAATCGCAGCAGCGGAAGAGCAACACTTCAGCCAGCAGTTTTGAGTGAGCAACAGCTTTATCAGATGGCATATGATTCGGTAATTAATTCTAACTTTGAGCGTTCTATAGCGGAATTTGACCAGTATCTGAATATTTATCCCGAAGGGAGATTTTTAACTAATGCTCACTACTGGAAAGGTCAGGCTTATCTCTATTTAAATCGCTTTAATGAAGCGAAAGATTCTTACGAACTCATACTTAATCAATACGAAGATTCTGCAAAGTTACCGGACGCAATGTATGGCTTGGCGCTAGCCTATCAAGGGCTGGGCAATATACCTCAAGCGCGTCAATTACTAAACGATATCAAACGCCGATTTGAAAATACCGGTGTTGCCAATCTCGCTGATACTCGGCTTTTACAGTTAGACTAGTCCTAATACTCTTGTAAAGCTCCCGTATCAGGGCGAGCTTTATATTATGTGTGTGACTCAGATGACAGACATATCAACTTTACGCATCACAGAAATTTTTCATTCTCTACAGGGGGAGGCCAGAAGTGTAGGTATCCCTACAATTTTTGTGCGCCTAACCGGTTGCCCATTACGTTGCCAATATTGTGATACTGCTTATGCATTCGATGGGGGTGAAATTTTAGAATTAGATTCAATTCTGCAGCAGGTTAAAGATTACGACTGTGAGTTTGTTACAGTTACCGGTGGTGAACCTCTGGCACAACCTAATTGCACTGAACTATTAGGAATTCTATGCGATGCGAAGCTCAAGGTTTCTATTGAGACCAGTGGCGCGATGTCTATCGAAGAAATCGATGAGCGTGTATCGATCGTTATGGATTTAAAGACACCTGGCTCTTTGGAATGTGATCGAAATAAATATGAGAATGTGTTCTACCTCAGAGAAAAAGATCAGGTTAAATTTGTAATCTGTAATCGAAACGATTTTGAATGGTCAAAGGCTAAAATTGATCAATATGATTTGGTTAACAGAGTGGGTGAAGTTTTGTTTTCACCATCCTATGAAAAACAAAACGCCACTGAATTGGCTCAATGGATTCTAGACGACAAACTAAAAGTTCGTATGCAGCTGCAGTTGCACAAATTACTTTGGAATGATGAGCCTGGGCATTAATTAATGAATTCGAATAATGCAAAAGCAGTAGTGTTGGTATCAGGTGGAATAGACTCCGCGACTTGCCTCGCCATAGCTAGGTCACAGAGTTATGCCTGTTATGCACTTAGTTTCAATTATGGGCAGCGTTCCACCAGTGAACTAGATGGAGCTAAAAAAGTCGCTAGAGCCGCTCAGGTGGAATCCCACAAGATTATCTCCGTAAATATTGGAGAATTAGGGGGATCTGCACTAACCGATGATTCCATCGAAGTGCCTGAGAAAGAAACTAGCGGCATACCAGTAACCTACGTGCCTGCTCGCAATACAATATTTTTGTCTTATGCATTGGCCTGGGCTGAAGTAATAGAAGCCAGTGCCATTTATATCGGAGTTAATGCATTGGATTATTCTGGCTATCCAGACTGTAGGCCGGAATTTATTGCTGCGTTTCAGAACTTAGTCAGCCTAGCTACGAAGACTGGATTAGAGGGTGGCAATATTAGTATCGAAACACCGCTTATCAATTTTAGTAAGGCGGAAATCATTAAAAGCGGAATCAAATTAGGGGTTGATTATAGCGATACAGTGTCTTGCTATCAGGCGAGCGAGCACGGTGTCGCTTGCGGTAAATGTGATAGTTGCAGATTTCGCAAGAAAGGATTCGCAGATGCGGGGGTAAATGATCCTACCCATTATGTCTAATTAACTGGAATATTTACGACTTCGCTTGAGTTTTTCTATTTTGGTAGTACCATGTCGCACCGCGTGGGCCGTTAGCTCAGTCGGTAGAGCAGTTGGCTTTTAACCAATTGGTCGTGCGTTCGAATCGCACACGGCCCACCAATATTCCTTCTCTTCTTATTTCTATTGCGCATTAAAAATCATGGCTAATACTTTGTGTTAAAATGACGATTTTAAGTCATCGCCTAGTTTTTATGACGGAAACCAACACATCTTCAAATATGCATTCTCTCGCAGCAGATTTAGCAGTGGTGAGAGAGTTTCTTGATCGCGCAGAACCACCTGAAGAGTTATCGCAATCTGAAAGAAATGCACTTCTCGATCAGTTCAAAGAATTAATGCTGGTAAAGAATGCCAAATTAGTTGCTCATTACTACACAGATTCTCTTCTACAAGACCTTGCAGAAGAGACTGGAGGATTCGTTGGCGATAGTTTGGAAATGGCACGTTTCGGAAGGGACTCTGAAGCCGAAGTATTGATTGTTGCCGGCGTAAGGTTTATGGGGGAATCAGCTAAAATATTAAGCCCTGACAAAACGGTACTTATGCCAACTTTAGAGGCTACCTGTTCTTTAGATATTGCCTGCCCAATTGATAGGTTTTCTGCCTATTGTGATGAACATTCTGACCGAACTATTGTGGTTTATGCCAATACTTCAGCAGCGGTCAAAGCAAGATCTGACTGGGTAGTTACTTCCAGCATAGCGCTTGAAGTTGTAGAACACTTAATGGAGCAGGGTGAAAAAGTACTTTGGGCGCCAGATAAACATTTAGGCTCTTATATTCAATCAGTAACTGGCGCAGACATGTTATTGTGGGATGCTGCTTGCATTGTCCACGAAGAATTTAAATCTCGTGGCCTCAGCGATATGTTGCAGATGTATCCTGATGCAGCTGTACTAGCTCATCCGGAATCTCCATCGGCAATTTTGGATATAGCCGACGTTATTGGTTCTACAACTCAGATTATCAATTCTGCTAAATCAGTTTCTAATGAGCAAATAATTGTCGCCACCGATAAAGGTATCTTTCACAAGCTGCAACAGGTTGCACCAGAAAAGGAATTTATTATCGCTCCAACAGCAGGTAATGATGCAACCTGTCGAAGTTGTGCTCATTGTCCCTGGATGGCAATGAACTCATTGCAATCTATGGTTGATTCCCTAGTGAATTTTTCCGACGAGATTCAGGTGGAAGAAAAGCTGGCGATACAAGCCATGATTCCTCTTCAACGGATGTTGGACTTCGCGTCTTCTAATAAATTACAGGTAAAAGGGAAGGCTTAGTAATTTCAGTGAGGGTTACTGTGGACCTGATAATGCCAGCGCTCGTTGTTCAGTTTCAGTAATTTTTTGCCTCAGGCGCGCTTGTTCCGCTGGCGCAGCACCATTGTCTTCTTCAATCCTTAGCGCAAACTGCAATTGTTCCCGAGCAGAACGGAAATCATACATCAGTGCGAAATACTCAGCCCGAGCTTGGTGGACTTTACTAATATTGCCAGCTTGCCCCCAGGTTTCCGCTAATTGATACCAAAGATGATGATCGTTCTCACGATGAGCGGAATGTAATTCCATCATCTCAGCTGCTTGTATGTACGCTCTAGCCTCTATTAGGGCATTGACGTAGGCTATAGTGAGAGCGTGATTGTTTGGATTAATTTCCAGATGTCGTTGTAAGAATTCAATTGCCTGGTTTGGTTCATTTTGTTCTGTGAGAATTTCAGCCATAGTGACTACATAGCTGATGCGATTGGGATCTTTATTCAATAAAGGTAATAGGGTCCTCGCTGCGTTCGCATATTGTCCGTTTTCATAATAGGCAATCACCAGGCTATAGCGATTAACGTCTCGAGTGAACTCACTGGTGCTCTCGCTCAATAACCTTTGGTATTCAGAGACTAAATCTGCTTTATCTGGCGTATAGTGACCAATTACACGAGCACGATTAATCTGGTATTCCATATTCACGCCATATTCTCTCCGTGGATAGCGAATAGCGCGACCGCGAGCGTCAGCAATTCGTGACTCAGTTACCGGGTGGGATAAAAGAAACTCAGGTGGTCTGCTTCTGAAGCGGGATATTGCTTGCAGATTTTCAAATAGAGTTCCCATAGCTTCGGGATCAAAGCCAGCGGCAAACATATTGTCCTGACCTACACGGTCCGCTTCCGCTTCGTTGCTGCGACTAAAGCGTAATTGATTTTCAACGGCGCGTCCCTGCACGGCAGTGATTGCGGCTGCGCCGTGTTCAGCCTGAGAAGTTGCCATTATCAGTACGCTAGCTAACAGTGAGGCGATTTGACCGACTTGGCCCGATTGTGCCTGGTCAACACCGCGGGCGAAATGACGTTGGCTAACATGAGCAATTTCATGAGCCATTACTGAAGCAAATTCAGACTCGGTTCTAGCATTTAGGAATAGGCCAGTATTTACGCCGATAATGCCGCCAGGTGCCGCGAAAGCATTTAGCTCTTCGCTGTCGATAATGACGAAAGAGAGACGATGATCTTGAAGTTGGCTTCGGGATGCCAGTTTGTAAGTGATGTTTTCAAGGTAATTCATCAGCACCGCATCCGGAATTGTCGGTGCGCTGCGGCGTATCTGTGCGAGGAATTGCTGGCCCATTTCATATTCCTGCCCCAACGATACTGTGCCAGATATGCGATCGCCCAGAGAAGGCAAGTTTTGCGAATAAGCAAATGGAATGCTTAAGGCCATGCCGAAGCAGGTAATCAGGAATCTTTGAAAGGTTTTACTCATTACTATGAAACATCCTCTCCAGATCTCAGATTACCATAAATAGTTCTATAAAAAGAGTAGGTTATGGTTCAAAAGCAGTAATATAGGAGATAGTCATATGGTCGCAGAGTCATAGGCATATGACCGTAATGATTGATAAAATAAGATGATGGATATAAACCCTGACATTGAACTGGATTTGAGTGGCCTTGCCTGTCCCATGCCGCTGCTGAAAGCGAAATTAGCGCTCAATAACATGGAATCTCAGCAGATATTAAAAGTTGTGGCAACAGATCCGGGATCTGAAAAAGATTTTCACTTATTCGTCGAGCAAAGTGATCATCAGATTCTTGATTTTCAGAAGGGTGATAGCGCGTATTTTTATTGGATTAAGAAGGGCTAAGTCCGAGGAAAACTTTCTTCCATGAAAAAATTGCTCAACGATTTCTTCGATCGTTACTTTCATGACGAAGAATCCATTATTTTAGTAATTCTGCTTAGTGCGGGATTAATTATTCTTTTGTTGTTTGGAAGTATCTTGGCGCCATTAATAGCAGCAATTATCATCAGCTATTTAATGCAAGGCTTGGTGAATTTATTGCTGCGCCAGAGAATGTCCACGAAATTAGCGTTTGCCTCAGTTTACATATTGTTTGTCGGCATTTTTACGATGCTGCTTTTCTTCGTTCTTCCTCAGGTGTGGAATCAGCTAAGGCGTATGCTTGATGATGTTCCTAACTTGGTGAACCAGGCTCAAGAGGCTTTAAGAAATCTTCCTGAAAATTATCCTGATGTGTTTTCAGAACAATGGGTGCAACAAGCCATCAATAGTTTAAGTGGTGAAGTCAGGGGATTCGGCCAAACAATTCTTGAATTTTCCTTGGCGAGTCTGCCTTCGCTATTTGGCTTGTTTATTTTTCTAATACTCATGCCAATCCTGGTCTTCTTTATGATGAAAGACAAGGATGAATTGGTGCTATGGTTTGGAAACTTTTTGCCGCGCAATAGACCATTAATGAGTGCGATCTGGAAGGAGATGGATGAGCAGATTGCAAACTATATCAGAGGCAAGGTAGTAGAAATAATTATCGTAGGTAGTGCCGCCTACTTAATTTTTATTCTTATTGGAATTAACTATGCTTTGGCTTTATCAGTGTTGGTTGGCGTCTCAGTCATTGTTCCCTACATAGGTGCGATCGCTGTAACTATTCCGGTTGTTGCCATTGCCTATATTCAATGGGGATTTACCGGAGAATTCTATTCGGTGACGCTGGCTTACCTCATTCTGCAAATAATTGATGGTAACGTACTCGTCCCCATTATTTTCTCTGAGGCGGTTAACTTACATCCGGTCGCTATAATTGCCGCTGTTCTTTTTTTTGGCGGAATCTGGGGTATGGCCGGTGTATTCTTTGCCATTCCACTGGCTACTCTTATTAAAGCCATAATTAACGCCTGGCCCAGTAAGGTTCAATCAAAACCTCTGCCCGACTAAGGTTTCATGTTTTGGTCTCGGATTTGCCAATATGTTAAAGTCTGCGGATCACAGAGCAGGCAATTATGTCCAAAGAATTAAAAGGTAGTTTGGTCGCTATAGTAACTCCAATGCGGGGGGATGGGACCCTTGATCTCTCGGCATTCGATCGCCTTGTGGATTGGCACGTAGACGCCGGAACCGATGGTATAGTCGTGGTAGGAACAACCGGTGAATCGGCTACGCTGACTATTCAAGAACATTGCGACCTGGTGTCTCACTCCGTAGAAGTAGCAGGCAATAGAATTCCAATCATTGCCGGTACTGGCTCAAATTCAACTGACGAAGCCCTCTATTTCACAAAATCTGCTGCAGAGCATGGTGCAGATGCGGCGCTATTGGTGACTCCTTACTATAATAAACCTTCACAGGAAGGCCTCTATCAACATTTCAAGGCTGTGGCCGAAGCAGTTGATATACCACAGATTCTATACAACGTACCTGGGCGCACCGCCTGTGATATGAGTTTGGAAACGGTAAATCGATTGGCTGATCTTGAAAATATTGTGGGTATAAAGGATGCAACCGGGGATATTATGCGCGGCCATGAGCTCGTACAAAGATGTGGTGATCGTTTAAAGGTTTATAGTGGAGAAGACGCTATTACTTTAGCGCTCATGGAAGGTGGTGCTGATGGAACAATTTCTGTTACTGCTAATGTGATCCCCAGTTTGATGTCTGAAATGTGTGGGCTGGCATTAGCTGGAGATTTCGCCGCCGCAGCGGAAGTCGATAGCAGATTAGCACTGCTCCACCAGAATTTATTCCTCGAAGCGAATCCGGTTCCAGTGAAATGGGCTTTGGCAAAGATGGGCCTGATCGCGCCAGGAATACGGTTACCACTTGTGGAACTTGACGTTAAGTATCACGCACAAGTAACGGCTGCTTTAGTACAAGCAGGCGTTTCTTTTCCAGAAGCCGCCTGAGAAGGGAAACAAAGATTGAACATTAGAAATTTATTGCTTTTAGCTGGCTTTGCCGTGCTTAGTTCCTGCAATTATTTGCTGGGAGAAGAGGGGCTATTTCCGGATCCGGAAGACGATTATCTCGGTGCGAGCACCGCGCCTCAGATGCAAATACCGAACCAGCTTGATAGCTACACACTTGATCAGTTGTATGTAATCCCTGAGAGATTCTCTTCCCTGACGGCGCTCGAAGACGTGCCGATGCCCAAACCTATCGAACGAGGAAGACGGGAAGGAGTGGTAATTCAGAGTTTAGCAGATCGCCGGTGGATTGTGATTGATGCAACCCCTGGTCAGGTTTGGCCTCTAATTAGAGATTACTGGACCGAGCTACAGATTATTCTCGATTACGAAGACCCAAGTAACGGTGTTATGGAAACAGCATGGGTTGAAGTTGGTGGCGATGATGAGATGCGTCATAAGTACCAGATAAAAATTGAGCCGGGACTCCATTCTGGTTCGTCAGAGGTGTATATATTGCACTACGAAAATTTAAATTCTGAAGTCGTGCCACTAATTATCAGTTGGCCGGAAGAATCGAATTCTCCTGATTTAGAGCGACAAATACTTACTTCAGTTTCACAATATCTCGCGGATAGAAATGATGTTTATCAAGCATCCTCCGCTAGTCTATTGGCGGGCAATATCGAAGCAGAATCAAAAGCAAACCTGATTGAAGACGAGTTAGGTGATCCGATGCTGGAGCTCAAGGTTGATTATAATCGTGCTTGGGTGCAGGTTAGACAAGCATTGGAAAACGCTCAAATCACCATCGTAACCAGTGACAGAGATCAATCTATTTTTAATGTTCAGTTTGCAGGTATCCCTGAAGAGGATGATGGACCAAGTTTAATTGGGCGCTGGTTTGGTTCTGGTAATGATGAGATTGCTGAGGTAAGAGACTTTAGTGTGCGGCTCTTGCAAACAGAAAATGTAATTAATGTAGTAACAGAGGAACTGGAAGTAACTGAGGATTCATCTCAGCTTACTGAAGAGCTGTTACAAGTTATTAATGATAATCTGAGTTAGTGCCTAAGCTAACGATATTTTAATTTCATGGAAACATTTGTACTGATAGCTAGCTTGCTCCTCGTAGCGATAGCAGCAATCGCCGTGCTTGCTAGACAATTGCAGGGGGCGAAGATTCGCGAAGCTACTGCCGGTGAGAGAGTAACGGCTAAGGAAGCTGAATTAGAATCTCTGCGATCGAATCAAGCCCAGCTATCTGAAGATAACAGTTCATTAAAATCTGAAATTCAAAACTACCGAGAAGAGCTCGCCACTGTTAAAACTAGTTTGGATTTAGAGCGCAAGCAGTTTGGAGAAAAACTTTCATTGCTCAATGAATCCAGAGAACAACTGAGCACAACTTTTAAGAACATAGCCAATGAGATCTTTGAAGATAAGAGTAAAAGATTTACTGCCACCAACAAAGAAACTCTTAACGCGGTTCTAAATCCGCTGCAGGCAAGAATTCAACAGTTTGAAAAACGGGTTGAGGAAACTTATGACAAGGAGTCGAAAGAGCGTTTCTCACTCGCCAAAGAAATTGAAAATCTACAGAAACTCAACACTCGCATCAGCGAAGAGGCTATAAATCTCACAAACGCTCTTAAGGGTGACAATAAAGCACAGGGAAGTTGGGGTGAATTTGTCCTGGAATCTATATTGGAGAAGTCTGGACTGGTCAAAGGAAGAGAATACGAGGTTCAAGTAAGTTTAAAAGATGAAGAGGGAGGTAAAGCACAGCCAGATGTCATCGTACATCTGCCCGAATCACGAGACATAATTATCGACTCTAAGGTCTCGCTTAAGGCTTGGGATGCTTATAGTGCGGCGAAAGAAGAGTCGATAAAAGAAGAGGCACTTAAACAGCATATTGCGTCTATTCGAAACCATGTGAAATTATTATCTAGCAAAGATTACCAAAACCTAGTCGGTGTTAACTCCCTTGATTACGTATTCTTGTTTATGCCAATCGAGGCTGCTTATTCGGCTGCCTTGCAAGAAGATCCAGAGTTATTTCAGTTTGCCTTTGAAAGAAACATAATTTTTGTAGTTCCAACTACGTTGCTTACTACTTTAAAGACTGTTCAGAATCTTTGGCGTCTGGCGCAACAAAATCAAAATGCTAATGAAATTGCAGAGAGAGCCGGAGCACTCTATGACAAATTCGTTGCCTTTGTTGATGACCTGGATGACGTAGGTCATCGAATCGATGCAAGTAAGAAAAGTTTTGAAAAGGCACGTAATAAATTGCTTTCCGGACGTGGCAATCTGGTTAAACGAGCCGAATCACTTAAACAGTTAGGAGCTAAAACTTCAAAAAAACAAAAGGCTGAGAATCTTTCCTCGGCGCTTGACGATGAATCAGGCTCATTAACTTCAAAGCAATCGAAAGTCGAAAAAGGAGAAGAAGTCGAAGGTAAAACTCGACATTAGTATCCCCTCGCCAAAGCGCAATCAATTATGGAAGCTATTCTAGAATTTCTCTCTTGCGCAACCCCTGATTCCTGGATTGATGCCGCGAAAGATAACCAGGACCGCTTACTCATCGATCATGCGAATTGTGAAAAGAAGGCGGCTGCTAGCGCCATGAATTTAATGTATCGCTATACCACGAGATCAGAGCTACTCAACAAGATGTCGCAACTGGCCCGCGAGGAATTATTGCATTTTCAGCAAGTCGTGGAAATTTTGGCATCCAGGGAAATTAAATACGTTAGACTCGGTCCTTCTCGCTACGCGGCAGGACTTCGTAACCTGTTTGCTGGTGACGAACACCAACATCTGATTGACACTCTAATTTCAGGTGCGTTTATTGAGGCCCGCTCTTGCGAACGGTTCGCCAAACTTGTGCCGCATTTGGATCAAGAGCTCGCAAAGTTTTATACGAGCTTGCTCAAATCTGAGGCGAGACATTTTAAAGATTATCTGGAGTTGGCTGAGTTGTATTCTGAAGAAGATATAGCGGAAAGAGTTGAAGAATTTAGACAAAGAGAAAATGAGTTAATAAGTACTCCCGATGTAATCTTTCGTTTTCATAGTGGCGTACCAACGACGGTCTAATCACTACAATTAGCAGGGGAAGTTAGATTACTGCCTAAACTTTCTTGCAGATCAGCTAATTCATTGCAATCGACTCCATTATTTCCTGTTAAATTAACCGAGCTTAGGTTTGGGATATTAAACAACGGTCCAAGGTCTGTAATTTGATTGTTAATCAGGTTAATTCCGCTGAGCAAAGGCAGATCTTCCAGAGGAGTTATATTACTTACATTGTTATTGCCAATATCAAGGAAGCGCAGACTAATTAGTTCTCCAATATTAGTTAAATCACTGATTTCTGAATTGGCGCAGGAGAGAACTGTTAACTCATCAGGTGAGGAAAGGTTTTGTTGTTGTAATGCTAGGTTTATACATCCCTGTAAATCAGCATCTGCAACCTCATCGATTCGAAGTCTTCCTTCTGGATCATAGATTGCTTGCTCGTTAATAGACACAACGAATTCATTAGAACAATTAGTAAAAAGGAACAGCGCGGCGATCATTAAAAAGTGAGATTTTCTGGTTCGCATCGTTTTGTGAGAGCACGTTTAAATTATTGTTTTTTCAGAGATTA
>ENA-UPTF01001743-UPTF01001743.1-marine-metagenome-genome-assembly--contig:-NODE-1743-length-13393-cov-2.203740_pt1 | contig 13393 bp, 11 predicted proteins | sample MGYA00238166_ERZ767019 | MGnify/ENA primary metagenome ERZ767019 (study PRJEB28930, sample SAMN06266391) | marine metagenome | isolation source: Sea water from 250 m depth | place: Atlantic Ocean...
GAGAGTCCACTTCGACAATGTCACCTTGACTAGTCCAATGGTCAATCCATGAATCAACTAACTTTCTCTTGATTCTAGCACCGACGGGTCCGTAGTCCACCAGTCCAGACACACCCCCGTAAATCTCGAAGGAAGGCAGCACTACGCCTCTCCTTCTGAGCAGAGAGGTCAGCCTGTCTATTCTCCTCTCGCTCATGGTCTTCGAGTCCGACAGGAGACTTTCAAGCCATCCTAAGTGAGTAGTCCGTAGGGATGATTGTACAATAATACCCTAATTGCGACAATAGTATCAATCGACACGGTTCTGGCTCAGTCAGTGTATGTTATTCAGAAGCATTCATTTATCCAATCGAAGCCCTGACGGCCGTAGGTGAGTGAAATGCCAGAAATTCAGTACATACAGGATAGTATGGACACCGAGGAAATCCTCGAAAGCCTATCTCCCCCTGTTAGGAACTGGTTCAAAGAGAAATTCCCTGATTTCACCGATCCACAGAAGATAGCAATCCCCCGGATAATGAATGGAGAGCACCTTCTGCTCTGTTCACCCACAGGTTCTGGAAAGACTCTGACCGCTTTCTTATCGATTATAGATGACCTAGTGAGGAAATCATTGGACGGAACACTAAGTGACTCAGTACAATGCATCTATATTTCTCCAATCAAAGCTCTTGCAAACGACATCCAGAAGAATCTCATCGGCCCTCTGACAGAGATCAAGGAGAGATTCCTCCCTAGTAGGGCTAAGGACATAAAGGTCGGATTGCGAACTGGAGACACTCCGCAGAAAGAAAGAGAGAGGATGCTGAGGAAACCCCCTCACATCCTAATTACTACCCCTGAGTCATTGGGTCTTGCACTAGCCTCTAAGCGATTTAGACCGCTGCTGCAGGAATTGCGATGGATAATTATCGATGAGATGCACTCCCTGGTGCCAACCAAGAGAGGCACACATCTTTCATTATCGATGGCGCTGATGGACACAGTAGTAGAAACAGATGTCCAGAGAATAGGCATTAGTGCTACAATGGAACCCCTTGAGTCTGTAGCGGAGTATCTTGTGGCTAGCGATTCGCGAGAAAGCGACTTGGAACCTCAGAGCGTTTCTATTGCGAAGATTTCAGGCTCACGTGAACTTGATATGGATATCATTCTACCAAATGCTAGATTTTCATCAACCCCAGTAAAGGAGATTCTCGATCACAATATTGATCGCATCAAAGAGTTAGTTGAGGCGCATACGACCACACTCGTCTTCGTGAATACGAGAAACATGACCGAGACAGTAGTCCAGAGGCTCAAGATTGCCGGTCTGGAAGGTGTCGAAGGCCATCATGGCTCTATGGACAAGGTGATTAGACTCGATGTAGAGAATCGCCTCAAGAACGGCCTTCTGAGGGCTGTTGTTTCCTCATCCAGCCTCGAGATGGGTATAGACATAGGTTCAGTAGACCTAGTAATACAAGTAGGGTCTCCTGGCTCAATATCCACAGCAGTGCAGAGGGTAGGGAGAGCCGGGCACCATGTAGGAGGAGTTCCTCGGGCTCGTTTCCTCCCCACTTCACCTCATGATCTGCTGGAACTAGTTTCTCTGCAGAATGGTATTTTGGAAGGCTCGATGGACATGCTGAAGTTCCCTGAGAACTGTCTTGATGTTCTAGCTCAATTCACTATTGGCCTGTCCATTATTCGTGAGTGGGATATCGATGATGGATACGAACTAGTAACATCATCGTGGCCTTACAGATCACTTCCCTACGACGATTACATCGAAGTTCTCGACTTACTCGACGATGAGCGTAGAATATGGGTCGACTGGGAAGAGAATCGGTTTGGTAAGCGCGGTTTCGCTCAGATGATTTACTACACCAACATTGGTACGATTGCACCCGACAACAACTACCTTGTTTTCACGTCAGACGGAACTTTGGTCGGACAACTATCATCATCATTCGTCTCTAGTCTTAGGAATGGAGATGTGTTCCTGCTTGGTGGGTCCACATACAGAGTCTCCAGCGTTATCGGGACTAGAGTAAATGTCTCATCAGCGACAGGATATAGGCCAACAATTCCTTCTTGGACTGGTGAGGCCAATAGTAGAACGTTCGAACTCAGCCAAGACGTCTTATCGCTTCTAGGTCATGTATCTGTTAGACAGCGTTTGGAGGACGATTCCAGAAAACTACTCACTGATGCTATTGGTCTCAGTAAACCTGTTGCCAGTGCGCTGTCCGAGTTTTTCGAAGAACAGACTGCTATGACATTCCAAGTACCTTCTCTCGACAGAATATTGGTCGAGCAAATCGAAGGCCCCCTTCCCACATACATAGTCACAACATGCAGAGGCCGTGCCTTCAATATGGCCTTAGGATACCTATTTGCAGGTATCGCAGCAGAAGACAATGTACTAGTACACGAGATTTCATTCGATGAGAATGGATTCATGATCAAACTAAGCCATGAGGTAGAGATTTCACGAATTCCTCTGGTTTTCAGAGCAGGAGACAGTATTGAGACACTGAAAAGATACTTGCTTGACTCTCAGTTGTTTGCTAAGAGATTCAGAGAGGTCTCCTCCAGAAGCATGCTGAACCCTCGGCGTATCGGCGGCGATGAGGTCAGTCCCAAGCAATTCCAGCAGAAGGCAGAACGAATCATGCAGAAGCATCGCAAGATGGAGGACTCTGTGATTGTTCGAGAAGTCGTAAATGAGATTCTCCACAACGACTTGGACATGAGGCAATTGGACGATTTCATCTCCAGAATGGATTCCGAGGATGTCCGTATCGTCCATCGCAGAGTCAAGATGCCTTCTCCACTGGGAATGACTCTGTTCATGTCCTCTTTCGAGGACTTACTCTCACTGAGGACACGAGCCTATCTCATCAAGGACGTCGACCCTGAGATTCTCCGTCGCTTACTCGGCGCTAGATCACTTGCTACAGAATTGGATAAGGAGAAGCTTGCCGAGTATTACCAGTCGAAGGTATCAGTTCCCACGAATGCTAATGGCTTGCTAAGGCTGATGGACATGGGCGGTGGCCTCGAGCCGGGTCTGACTAACCCGTTATACAACGAGAAACTAAGCGGGATAGAAGTAGAAGAAATCCGCTCTTGGGTGTACGAGTTGGCCGAACGAGGATTAATCACTAAGATTCGTAACACTGGACACGAGCAGATTGACGGAAAGTGGTTCTCGAGTCGTATGGCTGATGTTCACGGGACTCTAGGCTGCCTCGCTGTCGCCGGCGCCGCTGAGATGGATGACCTCAAAGATCTGTATACAGGAGGGCTGAATTTTGAGAAAGGAGTGGATTTCACTGGAGGCAAGCCCGCTAAGTGGAAGCAAACCAACCTTTCAGATCCTCTCGATTGCCTACGACTGAAATTACTTGACATGCTAGGATCAGAGGGACCTCAGACATCAGATACAATTTGTGCGCGCTTACCATTCCCTCAATCACAGGTAGAATCGGTCCTTCAGGAATTGGAGATGCGAAATCTTGTCTCTATCGGCTTCTTCAAACAGACCGATGAGGGCGAGTACATCCTCAGGATGGACGAGTACAGAATCACTGGTGGAAGCATTGACGTAGTCGACTATAGGACCCTACAGACACTTCTGCTCAACAAGTCGTTCACGTCTCACAACGAGCCGGCTGATGCCATACGCTCCTCAATCCTTATTCAGAGAAGGGATGAGTTGTTCCATAGAGTCAATAACTACAGATTCAGAGACTGGAAAGACATCAAGCATGATTCTGATGTGGTCAATGGAAGACTACTACACAACAGGGTCGGATATACTCTAAAGAGCATGATTCCAATACTCACTGGACTCCGCAGCGAGCCATGGCTAGGCGATCTAGAACAGGAGCTCCTAGAAAAGATTCCAGAGGGAGGTATGACTAGGGCAGAACTTCTAGCAGATTACCCTAAGGGTAAGGAACATGCCCATCTGCAACGTAGTCTCAAAGGAGCAATTAGCAATCTTGAGAGACAGTTGATCGTATACAAGCAGTATCACGAGGTTCCAAACAGAAAACGCTCTTTAGCTACCTTCCACAAGGTCCATGGAATCATCGATCCACTATCATTCGAAGATGCATTAGTTGAATTGATTAACAGAATTGGTCCAATCAGACTGCATACTCTGAGATTCTTTGTCAGCCGTCCAGTAGAAGAATTAGCAGACACATTGAGATTCCTAGAGGACTCAGACAGGATTCAACGAGTCGTCGCCCTACAGCCAGATCCAACAGACTATTATGCTTCTGAGGAGGACTCTGAGGCGCTGATTTCACCCCTTCCGGAAGATAGGAAGATGAGAATTTTATCTCAGTCCGACCCCTTCTGCAGTCGATTCATCAATGAGATTCGATTGATACTCAAACAGGGCTGGTACCATCCCGTCTTCAAAGGAGTCGATCCGATTGGTAGAATCTTGATGTTTGTAGTCAATGACTATCTTGAGATTAAGGACATCAACATACCACATTCATACCTAGACGAGTTCAAGGATGCATTCTCAGAGTTGCTTGATAACTACAGAGACCGATTGGTCGATGTATCTGTCCTACACGCATTCAACGGTGTTCCAGTACATGATTGCGATGAGAGCATACAGGGCATACTAACCGAACTCGGATTTTCTTCGATGGGCGACGGAGAGCGTTACATCAGAGGAGGCGTGGTCGAACCACGCTCCAGAAGGGAAGTCTACAGAATGCTCTTCAATCAGCATAGAATACATCAAGATAGTAGATTTGAGAATGAGACCATGGCACTTGAGCACTTGAATGAAGTCAGAGACGACTTCGCTCTACGAGGCCGTTGCGAGATGTTCCGTGTAGATTTACATTCCATGGCAGCAGCCCATCAATTGCATCAGGGAACCAGTCTCAGAGGGCATCAAGTTTGGGCCAAGTTAGCACACTTCAAGCGTCTTCTGACCATCCGCAATGTGGTAGCATCGGAGGAAGATGATGAAATTCTACAGTTTTTCAGTGAGCACAACGATCCTACAGTATACATGGATAGACATGCAATGAAGAGATCGGAGTTCAGAAAACTGATTTCACCCCTAGTTCGAAGCGGTCATCTAGTTCAGGATTACAGAGGCGGATTCAAGACCGTCACACCTCTTCCTAAATCCGACTTGTGGGAGGTTAAACGGGATTATCTCAGAGAATTAGTCAGCCAGTATCCTGTAGTCTCACTGAAACAGGTCGAGAGGCTTGCAGGTTCTCCTTTCTCTGCTGAGGAGATTAGCGATGTGTTGCACGAGTTTGAAGAGGATGGGACCCTAATCAAGGGATTCCTAGTGGACGACCTGCAGGACATTTGCTGGGGTAGACAGGAGATGCTCGAAGACTCCAGTTCTCTGCGCAAGACTCGCGATTTGGTTGTACCTCCATCAGACAACCTGATTCACTACTTTGGAGGCATTCTGAGGCAGAGATTCGCTTTCGGCTCAGCCTACATGGTATTCCACAACGAAGAACCGATTGCAGCCTTCAAGGCCAACACTAGGGATGGAACAATTGAGATTACCGACTTCGTAGGCGATTCAGACCTTGAAAAGGAAGCCCTCAGAGTGATGAAAGAGTTCGCCTGGGAGCACGATACTAGATTGACAGGTAAGCTGTACGAGAAACTGCGTACCCGTTAGTCAAACGGTAGATTTGCTAGGGACAGATCTCTTTGGAATTAATCGCATAATATGCCGGTGTAACTCGGGCAGTAAATCAAACAGAGCAAGAGCCATCAGGAACATAGCGAATAGGCTGGCTGCTTTGGCCGCATAGCTGTGAGCAAAATCGAACATCTCTATTCCCATGAATCTCCAATCAGGATAGGTGTCTGTGAGCCAGACTATCCCTGCGTTTCGGAATGTGTTCAGTACGTGTATTGTTGGTACAGCAATTAGAAGGGCGCGAACCCTGCGATTCCAATCTACCGTACGAAGTGCAACAATCGCTCCCACGAAGACAATCATCGATTGTAACCCGGAGCAAGCGAGAATGAAACTCACACTGACTAGAGTCCCATCGGAGTGCTCCAGCGGGACGAAAAATCCATTCTCTCCTAGAGGCTCTGTTAGAATCCACCGATTACCATTCCATTCAGAGAGCGGAACTTCGCCTCCACTATGCAGGTCCACCATCATCGGACCCATCTGGTAACTCCCAAGACCAGCGAATTCCAACATGACTTCGGTGTTCCAAGCAGTGGCGTATACTATTGCCATGTTCAAATTAGGGACGCTGTAAGCCACGAAGTAGGGTATCACTGCCCAAACCACGCAACCTCTGAACCAAATCAAAGCCTCGGGTGCATCATTCCAATTCCTAATCTCCCATACTCCCAGTGCGATTCCTAAAGGCAAGGCAGCTGCAGTCATTACGACCAATACAGGATCTTGAATCTCCACGTAGTATGATGAATGTAGGTACAGAAACAAGCCTATTGAAACCCATCCCAATGCTGAGAAGTAAGGCGCATGGCGAAATTCCTGGCGATGAAAGCCCACTGCCAGAGAGATTGCGCCTAAACCGCAAATCAACAGTTTTAGGGCTGAATCAGTAATGCCTAGAATCCCTGCTAGATATCTGATTAACAGTCCTAATGGCTCCTCCATGAACTCTTTCGAGTCATTAACCCGTAAATATGATGCCCTCCCCGGGGCATCTGTGAGCGATATGGGATTCAACTTCAACGAGTTCGCAGATTCCTACATCTCGGATCTTAAGGACGCCCTCGATTCACTACCTCGAGGCCCTCTAGAGCAATTCTGGGAACTGGTAGAACATGCGTATGAATCAGGCGCATGCATCCACTTCATTGGCAACGGCGGTAGTGCAGCTACTCCTTCCCATAGTGCAGGTGATTGGTCGAAGGAACTCTCAATCAGGACCATCTCGCATACAGACAATGTTGCTTCGATGACTGCATGGGCCAACGATACAGATTACAGCAATGTATTCGTTGGCCAACTTTCAACATTCATTTCCGAAGGTGACCTAGTGGTTGCATACAGCGGCTCAGGCACATCACCCAACGTCATCAACGGTCTAGAATTCGCTAGCCAGAACGGGTGCTCGACTGTTGCCGTAACTGGTAATATCGATGACTCGGAAGGTGGAAAAATCGCAAAAATCGCTGATGTGGCAATTGTCGCCCCCACCGGGTCGATGGAGAGAATAGAAGATATCCAATTAGTCATCAACCACATCGTGAAGGAGGCCATTAAGGCTCACAAAGGGTTGTGATAGCCTGCTTGCCCCCTGTAGAGACGAGGTTGATCTCAAGGCCCCACTTTCTCTGCCATACATGCCTGAGGGCGTGTCATGGAACGGAAGCATTGCTTTTCTAGACCGAGATGGAGTAATCAATATCGGTTCAGAGAATTACATCAACAACCCCGACGAAGTCGAACTATTGCCAGACTCGCCGAAATCAATCGGAACCCTTCGCAGACTAGGTTACCGAGTCTGCGTTGTGACCAACCAATCACCTATCGGGAGAGGGCTCTGGACAAGTCAGAACCTAGCAAATATCCACAAGCGTCTGCAGGAGATGATATTGGAACATGACTCAGACGCGCATTTCGATCTCATTCTGCACAGTCCCTATGCTCCCTGGGAAGGAGCTTGGGCACGCAAACCATTTCCCGGAATGCTCGAGGCTGGCAGACAATTGATTGACAAGGCATCAGTCGACCCCAATCTTTCTGATTTGGAATTGTTCTATGGCGATGATTGGGCCGATAGGCCCGTAGACCCATCTTCTTTCATGGTCGGCGACAGGCAGGTGGACATTATGGCAGCAAACAGATACGGAATCAAGAGCTATCTTTGTAATCCCGAGGTGGGACTTAGCGGAGTAATGGAGAAAATAATCTGATGTCTCGAGATACGGTAATAATCGGCTTAGACGACACCGATCACCCTACTTCTGGATGCACTACAGATTGCTTCGACGACCTGTTGAATCGATTGTCGAATAGTAGGCACGAATTCACAATTTTAAGCAGACGATTGGTTCGATTGTGGCCCTTCGCCCCTAGGAGGACCAGAGGTAACGGCGCCCTATCTGCCGTTATCGAATTGGATTCAGACTCTCATCGAATACTACTAGAGGAATGCGAAAGTTGGTTTGAAGAACTACTTGAGAAATCTACTCCTTTAGATTTTGATTCAACCCCCTCATCACCAGTGTTGATCATCAGTGATTCAGATCCACCTCTCAATTGGTACAGGGACGCAGTGATGGGATTTGTAGAATTAGATTCCCGGCTCGATGAGATTGAAAAGCAGCATTTGACTATGTTTAGCGGAGACAGGAAGTGGGGCGCTATTGGGGCCAGTGCAGCGGTAGCATGGCCTTCTGATAACAATTCAACGTGGGAGTTGATTGCTTGGAGGGAAGATGAGAATATTGGTACTGAGCGTGCAATCACATCGAATGCAGTACGTGATATGGAAAGCTACCATCCACGTACTTTTGTAAATCGAGACCCTACTAAGGGCAAGGGTCTGATTGCACCCAGAACTCCTTGCCCTGTGCTGTATGGGATTCGTGGCCAATCTTCTGAATCAGTCGAGCAGGCACATCAGTGGTTACAGTCCAGAAGTGATGTAGAGAAATCAAACAGGTATGCTATCCACGTAACAAACCAACTTTCAGATGATCACGTGCTTGGGTCTTGTTCAGGTACTGTGATGTCTCATCCCGAACATACCAAGGGTGCGCACTCCAATATCATGGTATCAGTTGGCGGTAATGCAACTAAGCTGTTGGCTTTTAGCGAAGGTGGCCCAGTCAACAGATTGCTGAGAACCCTACATCCAGGAGATATTATTTCATGGGTCGGTCTAACAGCACCAGACAAGTCAATCCATTTGGAGAGGCTATCTGTCCTAGATTCAGTGCCCAGAATCACTTCCCGGCCAGTCTGCTGCGGCAAAACGATGCGCAGTTCTGGTTCAGGTATGCCCATTAGATGTTTAGAATGCGGCAATATCTCGGATAGAATCTGGCTCAGCCAGTCTCATGATGGAGAGTCTTTCGATACTATCGAAAATTGGGTCGAACCCACCCCCTCAAACAGACGACATCTTGCTAGACCTCTCAAGATGGGTATTCCTTGAGGATGATTCAATGGATTACTCTGACTTAGTAACAATAGCACTGTCCATCACTGCATTGCTTCTTTTTAGGCAGTTAGTTTTGATGTCAAGACGTAACCCGGAAGAATCACTTGAGGGAGATTACACAGGTAAAGCTCTGGACCCTCATGCCCTGGCAAGAGTAGATGCGGAATCGATGCGGGAATTCGACATATTGCTAGACAACAGCTTTCTTGAAGAAGAATAGATTGTTGATGATATGACGGAGAATGCTATACAATTAGCCCACCTCGCAGCATCGTGACCTCTACAGAGAGAATACCACGGAGGGATGCCCCTGACTTCGAAGAATCAGATTCCGGAATGATGAGTGCAATATCCGAAGACGGGTTCCTAAATGTAGCTTTGAATGACTCAAATCAGTACGGACCACATGCGATGATTATGCTGCTTGGTATCTTCGCATCCGTTACAGGATTTATTCTGCTTTTGTTGATGGCAGTGACTTAACCGATTACTGATATTGCTCTGGCAACGGCTTCGTCAACTATTCGACCACTGTGACCGATATGACCATCAGGAACGAATAGATCTGCCAATTCTGCCTCACCAAATAGCGAAGATATAACTTCGTCATTGGAGCATGCTGCATGCAAACCCTGTCCATCAGATATCGCTTGCATTGATGCTGCACGCAGTATCTCATGGGCATTATCTCTGGTAACTCCCTTGTCCACTAGTGCTAGCATTACCTTCTCTGCCATCACCATGCCATTCTGGGATTCGATGTTCTCACGCATTCTTTCAGCATCCACTGAAAGATTACGCATCACTCGATCTGTCTTGATCATGATATCATCTAGCAGAACCATAGAATGTGATAGTGTGAATCGCTCAGCAGATGAGTTTGCTAAATCTCTCTCGTGCCACAGTAGTGCGTTCTCATATGATGGTACAATCATCGATCGCACTATTCTTGCTAATCCGCAGGCATTTTCAGCAGTAATCGGATTGCGTTTGTGAGCCATAGTCGATGATCCGACCTGCTTTTTGGTGTCGAAGGCCTCTGCCACCTCGGCAATCTCGCTTCTCTGTAGGTTTCTAACCTCCTGCAGTACCTTCTCTACTGTAGTAGCCACGTTAGCCATCCAACCGACCCATTCGATGTACCGATCGCGTCCGACGACCTGAGTTGTGGCCACAGGGATTCCCAAGCCTAGTTCTTGCATGATTAGATTTTGTAACTCGAATGCATCCTTTCCCTGAGCAGCCCCTGTCCCGACAGCCCCCATGAACTTGCCAGTAGTAGCACGATTCTTGAGTTCTGACAACCTCTCATAGTGTCGGACGAACTCATCCACCCAAACAGCTACCTTCAAGCCGAAAGTGATTGGTACGGCTGCCTGGCCGTGTGTTCGTCCGAGCATTACGGTATCGCGTTCTCTGCTTGCGATATCACAAAGAGTGGATATTAGCTGTGTCAAAACTTCTGTCTGCAATTTGATACTATCCTTAATTTGTAGTGCTACAGCAGAATCGACGATGTCATTGCTGGTTGCTCCTAGATGGACACACCATCCAGCTTCTCCGGCAGCCTCAGCCATCGCTTTGGTGAGGGCCATGATATCGTGCTTAGTCTCCGCCTCTATCTCATCGACCCTATCGGCGGTTACTATTCCGGGGTCTGCGATATCGGCAATTACATCATAATCCTCAGCACTAACTCTACCAAGTTGGCAATGGGCCCATACAAGAGCTCTTTCTACTTCCAACTGACGGCTATGCCGGCCCTCTCTGGACCAGATGTACTTAGCCTCATTGCGTCCGTATCTGTAATCCAGAGGCGATATTGTCACGGCCTTCCCCGTGGTCTGCGGACCCTTGACTCCTGTTTGAGTCTAGCGCATGTTCGCTAGTCTGGCCTCTCGTATCGTTAACGTACCCCTAATGCCTTCCCATAGGCTCTCAGTACCACATTCTATACGCCCGTTCATGCACGGAGAAGATAGTACCACAGTCTCAAACTCCCCCCCTTCTCCGTCGATGTTAAATCTGTACTGTCGCGAAAGAGATTCCAGTTTACTCAATGACTCTTTGCACAGTGTTCTACCTAACCACTCTTCTCCCAGCCCATCAGCCGATACTGAGACAAACATCACTTCGAAACCATGTTCCACGAGTGAATGCATATGTGAAACAGAGTCATGATGCCAGAGAGGGCTGTATGAGATTATTCCAAGCCTTTCACACATCATATCTATTCTCGTTTTTTGGTAGTCAGAGCGCAAGGCACCAACCACCAGTGCATCAACATCCAAATTTCCTTCATGTAGAACCAGTTCATCAGGCCTTACCCATCCTACAGGCCACATTTCTATGAAGTTGGACTGCGGGTAGGAATCCCCTGATAGAGCAACTTCGAGATCGTTGATTTCAGATTCCTCTTCACCCTCACTCAAAACTGGTAACCAAGGAACTCCCATCGCAGCACTCTGGAGTGCTGCTATCGCGACGCCACTGGTCTGAAACATCATCGAGTCATCAGACTTGATACCAACCGATACTATGCATCGAACATCCCAACCTCGCATAGTGGCCCACCAAGCACAGTAAGAGGAATCCTTGCCTGATGATGCCAGCACGGCCACTTTCATGCATCTCCGAGTAGGGACACATCAATGAATGACGCGATTCACCAGACTAGTTTCGACCAAGATTGATAAGAGTCCGTATAGGCAACGGCATGATATCATGCAGCCAAGCGGACGAGGATACGACCATGGAGTTTCGACCTTTTCACCTGATGGCAGACTGTATCAGGTGGAGTATGCGCGTGAATCTGTCAAGCGTGGAACTACTACTGTCGGTCTGAAGTACAAGGATGGAGTGGTCCTGATAGTAGACAAGAGAATCTCCAGCAAACTAGTGATTGCTGATTCTATAGAGAAGATGTATCAGATAGATGACCACATCGGAATTACGACTTCTGGGCTTGTTGCTGATGCAAGACAATTGGTTGATAGGGCCAGAGTTCAGTGTCAGATTAACAAGATGACCTACGGTGACCCGATTGGAGTCACTTCACTCGTCAAGAAGATGTGCGATCATCTCCAGTCATTCACACAGTATGGGGGCGCTAGACCGTTCGGTACTGCGTTGCTTATTGCTGGCCTCGATAATGATGGGATTCATTTGTTTGAGACTGATCCATCTGGCGCCTATCAATCATACCAAGCTGGAGCAATAGGTAGGGGGAAGTCAACTGTGATGGATTACTTTGAGGCTAAATGGAAGAACAACATGACCCAAAACGCAGCTATCAAGTTAGGTCTGGAGGCCCTCAGAGAGTCGATGGACGATGATTTGAATTCGGATACAGTCGAAATCGCAATCGTAGATTCGAATGGCTATCATAAGATGGCCCACGGAGATGCTCTCAAGCATCTAGAGAAGATTTCCTGAGTATCCATGCCTCTAAGTCGAACCCTCGCTCTGGCGATACCATGGTGAGCCTAGACGATGCGGTTACGGCCCGACTCGAGAGAGGAGGCTCCAGATACGAGATTCTAGTCGACCCTGAACTCGTTCAGGCCTGGAAGGATGATTCGAAATCAGTCGAGTTGAGTGATCTACTTGCAATTGAAGAGATTTGGTCCGACGCCAAGGCTGGCGATAGACCCACTACCGAGGCTCTTGAGGGGGCCTTCGGTACTACAGATCTAGAAGCATGTGTTGAGCGAATCCTGAATCAAGGCACGATTCAGCTTACTACAGCGCAGAGGAAACAGATGGTCGAGGACAAGATGAAACAAATCGTGAATGAGATTTCACTGACGGCCACAGACCCAAAGACTCGCCTTCCTCACCCTCAGACAAGAATAGAAAACGCACTAGCAGAGGCTAGATTCAAACCCGATCCTTTCCTTTCGATTGAGCGACAAGTTCAGGATGCTGTGGACATACTGAAGCCTGTCATCCCACTCCAATTTATCACTGTCAAACTCGCATTCAAGATTCCCGGCAAGGACTACGGAGGAGTACTGCAACTACTCAGAGACTCTGTGCAAAGAGAGCAATGGCTCGAGGATGGCTCCTGGGCTTGCGTGATTGAAGTTCCCGGAGGCATGAGAAACGAGATAATCAGTAGGGTCGCGAACCGTTCTTCGGGTCTTGAGGTAAAGGAACTCGACTGAATTGCACCGTAGGTGCATACATCAACGGTTATGAAGGGAGGGCGGGTCGCGCGGCCCGATAACATGAGT
>ENA-UPTF01001744-UPTF01001744.1-marine-metagenome-genome-assembly--contig:-NODE-1744-length-13382-cov-5.856520_pt1 | contig 13382 bp, 22 predicted proteins | sample MGYA00238166_ERZ767019 | MGnify/ENA primary metagenome ERZ767019 (study PRJEB28930, sample SAMN06266391) | marine metagenome | isolation source: Sea water from 250 m depth | place: Atlantic Ocean...
CTTGGCTCAGAGTCCACAACTTTACAAAGAACAATTAACGATGAGTTTTGAAAAAGTTTTTGAAATTGCCCCAATATTTAGAGCAGAACCTTCTAGAACAAACCGTCATTTGTCTGAAGCAATTTCAATAGATTTTGAGGAGGCATATGTTGACTACAATGATGTCATGGATAGAATTGAAGAACTAATCAAAAGCTGCATTTCAACGGTTCAAAATTTTGTAAAAGAAAATCCTGATGTTGAGTTTACTGTACCTGAGGTACCTGATAAAATACCTCGTTACAAATATGCAGAACTCATTGAAAAGATGCAGGCTGCGGGGGTAAAGGCACAATGGGGTGATGATTTGTATCCAAAAAATCTACAAAAAATAGGTTTGAGCGGTTTTTACTTTATTGTTGATTGGCCTATGGGTCCAAAACCATTCTATGTGAAAGTAAAGAAAGATGATCCAAAAATATCTGAATCCTTTGATCTTATGTGGGGAGATTTGGAATTATCATCAGGAAGTACAAGAATTGAAAAGAAATCTGAATTAGAAGATAGAATGAAGAATAAAGGCATGAAAACTGAAGCATTTGATTACCATCTTAACATATTTGATTTTGGTGTGCCTCCACATGCTGGTTGTGGTATTGGTCTTGAACGATTAATGATGGCGCTAACCGGAACTGAAAATATTAGAGATACTACATTTTATCCAAGAGATGTAGACCGTCTAACGCCCTAAACAATCGTAGCAAAATAATATCTATGGGGCATTTCACTTCAAAATATGGTAGATGAAGACGAAATTATCAGAGTAGCCAAATTAATGAAAATTGATCTTGAAGATCATGGTGAACATGTAAGCCGTGTAAAAAAAATGCTTGAATATTTTGATATTTTAGACCAAATTGATCTTTCATCCGAAGAAATTACTTCTCAACAAAAATCGCTAAATGAATTACGAAAAGATGAATTTATCCCTTATGATAAGAAACTAATTGAATCATTAAAGAACTTCCGTGAACATTATGTTCGTGCCCCAAAGATGAATTAGATGAATCTGAATACTTCTATCCTAAAATACATTGAAGATGTAAAATCTGGTTCGTTTACAGTTGAAGAATTTACTGCTGCAACTTTACAGAGAATAAAAGACGTAGATGAAGCCGTACATGCATATCTTTCATTAAATGATTCTGCAATAAACGATGCAAAAAAAATTGATCAAAAAATTTCTTCTGGAGAAAAAATTGGACAATGTTATGGATTTCCTATTTCGATTAAAGATAACATTTGCATTACAGGTACTAAAACTACATGTGCTTCAAAAATACTAGAAAACTTCATTGCTCCATACACTTCAACAGTGGTAAATCATTTACAAAATGAAGATGCAGTAATTACTGGAAAAACAAATTTAGATGAATTTGCTATGGGTCTTACCACCGAATTTAGTGCATATGGACCTACAAAAAATCCATGGAATCTAGATTATGTTCCGGGAGGATCTTCTGGAGGTAGCGCTGCTTCTGTAGCTGCAAACGAATGTCTTGCATCATTAGGCTCTGATACGGGTGGTTCTGTTAGAAATCCTGCTAGTTTTTGTTCAGTAGTTGGTTTGAAACCTACATACGGATTAATCAGTAGATATGGGTTGATTTCTTATGCAAATAGTATAGAACAGATTGGTCCAATGACTAAAACTGTTAAGGATTCTGCATTTTTGTTAAACATAATTGCAGGTCAAGATGCTAATGATGATACAACAATTGACAATGATAATGCAAATTATTTGGAAAATATTGAGAATGGAATTGAAGGTAAAAAAATTGGAATTATAAAAGAAATGACTACCTCTGATGGTTTATCTTCAGAAGTTTCTGCTGCCACAAAAGATGCAATAAATGATTTTGAGAGTCTAGGTGCCTCATGCGAAGAAGTTACACTTCCTACAATTCCCTATACTGTTGCAGCATATTATACGATAACTTCAACTGAAGCTGGTAGTAATCTTGCACGATATGATAACATTCGTTATGGGTATGAAATGGATTCTGAAGGATATGAATACAATTCATACATATCTAAATCTAGAACAAGATTTGGTCCAGAAGTTACACGAAGAATAATTCTTGGCGGTTTTGTTCCTTCTGCAGGACATGCAGGCAAATATTTCTTAAAAGCATTAAAAGTAAAATCTAAATTAATTTCTGAAATTAACTCTGCATTTGAAAAATTTGATTATCTTATTGCACCTACCGCTCCTGTTCAACCATTCCGATTTGGAGAAAAGATAGATGACCCTGTAACTCTCATGCTCTTAGATTACAATACTGTGACTGCAAATCTTACTGGAAAACCTGCCATTTCGGTTCCATACAGGATATCCAATGGACTACCAATAGGAATGCAAATCATGGCAAATAGTTTACAAGAAAAATCATTGTTCCAAGCTGCATATGCATTAGAAACAAAAACTAAACTTCCGGAGGTACCATTATGACCAAAATTGGATTAGAAATTCATTGTCAATTAACAAAACTTGAAAGTAAATTATTTTGTCCTTGTAAAGCAAACTATCGAGAATTTGAACCAAATCATAACATTTGTCCGGTATGTATGGGACTACCAGGCTCTCTTCCAAGATTAAATCAAAAAGCTGTAGAATCTGCTACCAGTATTGCATTGGCATTAAATTGTCAAACTCCTGAAAAAATTGCATTCTTTAGAAAAAATTACTTTTATCCTGATCTGCCAAAAAACTTTCAGATTACACAACTCAATGTTTATGGGGACATGAGTGTAGGTGGTGAAGGCTATGTTGATGTTGAAGGTAAAAAAATCAAAATTCGACGTATTCAATTAGAAGAAGATCCAGGTCGATTAATTTACGAAGGTGCATCAGACCGAACAAAAATCACACTAGTTGATTATAATCGTGCAGGAACTCCTCTAGTTGAGATTGTAACTGACCCTGATTTTGAAAATCCTAGACAAGTAAGGATTTTCTTAAACATTCTTTCAGATTTATTAGAAAATCTGGGAGTTGCAGAACCCGGTCTAGAAGGTGCAATGCGTGCAGACGGAAATGTGTCGATTGAAGGTGGAAATAAAGTTGAAATCAAAAATATTGGCTCATTTCATGATTTAGAAAAGGCATTACATTTTGAACTGACTCGACAACAAAGTTTGTCAGAACGAGATATTGACATTGTAATGGAAACTCGACATTGGGATGATAGAAGAAAAATTACTGTAAGCTCAAGAAGTAAAGAAGAAGATCAAGATTACAGATATTTCCTAGAAAATGACATACCTTGGGTAAAAATTGAACAAACTACCCGAGATGTTTTAAAAGAAAATATGCCTGAAAGTATAAGTTCAAAAAAAGAAAGGTATGTAGAAAAATTTGACATTGCCCCACAAGTTGCTGAAATAATTGCTTCAGACCGATACTATTCACAATTATTTGAAAATGCATATTCAGAACAAAATGCAAAAGATATTGCAAATTTGATTACAACTGATGTAATTGGGTTCATAGATACAAAAGAAAAACAACAAAAATCAAAAATTACTTCAAAACATTTGTCTGATTTGATTGATGCAATTAATGCAAAAACAATTACAAGAAATTCTGCAAAAGTTGCACTTCAAGAGATTGTAAAATCAGGTAAAGATACCAAACTCATACTACAAGAAATGGATCTTGGACAGGTATCGGATTCATCTGAAATAGATGCAATAATTTCACAAATCTTTGAAGATGAAAAACAGGCAGTTATTGATGCAAAAGAACGTCCTGAAACGGTAAATTTCCTAGTAGGAAAGGTTATGCAGAAAACAAAAGGAAAAGCAGATCCTGTTAAAACACTTGAATTAATCAAATCTAAACTAAATCAATGAATCTCAAAATAATTGTTATACCCATTACAGTATTAATTATTGGAATTGGAGTATTCTCTTTCATTTCATCTGATGAAAAAGTTGAAATTTCTGAAGATGTTGTAGTCATACAATCTGAAGAACCTGGTAAATTAATTCAAACAAATGTTCCATCTTTGTTCAAAGTCATGGCATATGAGAATGATTTTGAAATGATTGATGGAAAAAAAATTTGGCGTGATGTGTACTATGAACTTGACGAGTCTAACATGATGATTTATGATGATTTAAAAAATAATAAAAAATCAGCAGTAGTTTTTCCTATATTCACTGCAGCTGCATATTCTGAACCTGGATTTTATACATTTTATCGTGGAGAATGTGATCAGGAATTTCATGGTGTTTTATTTAGAGATGATGATTGTCTTACAGTAAAACTTGAAGAAGAATATAGCCCACTTTTCACATCGAGTGCCAATGGTGTACAGGTTCTAAATCTTTTAGATTATGAAATTATTACAGATATTACTATTCATCAGAATCCTGAAATTCTTTTACAATATGAAAAAATTATTTTACTACACAATGAATATGTTACATCCACACAATTTGATGCAATCATATCTCATCCAAATGTAATCTATCTTTATCCTAATGCATTGTACGCTGAAATTGATTTTGATGAGGACCTATGGGAAATTTCTTTGATAAGAGGTCATAACTACCCTGATCCATTAATTAGAAATGGATTTGATTGGAAGTTTGATAACAGTCTTGAGGAATATGACGTGACTTGTGAAGATATGAAATTTTCAAAAATAGACAATGGTTGGATGTTGAATTGTTATCCTGAAAATATACTTCATAAAAGTAAAGAATTACTAAAACAGATTAGAGAATTTTAAGAATTCATCTCATTGTGAAAACAAGTATCTTCTCCAAGATGACATGCTGGTCCTGATGGTTCCACCAAGTAAATTATCGCATCGGAGTCACAATCAACTAATATTTTTTTAACTTTCTGTGTATTTCCAGATTCTTCACCCTTCATCCATAGTTTATTTCTAGAGCGGCTCCAAAACCATGAATTTCCGGTTTTTTTAGTTAATTCTAATGATTCTTTGTTTGTATATGCAAGAGTAAGTACGTCTTTTGATTCTGAATCCTGAACGATTACCGGAACAAGTCCATTCCCTTTTTCAAAATCAATATTATCAATTACTTTTAATGTCATTTCTTACCTCCTATCTGATTTGCAACCATTGGTAAGAATGCACCTACATCGGATACTATTCCTAATGCCTGCCATGTTCCTCTATCCATCAATTTTGTTACCGTAGGTTGGTTGATATCGATTACAATTACCTTGACATTTGCAGGTAGCATGTTTCCTGTAGCAATAGAGTGTAACATTGTAGATACCATGATCACCATACTTGCATCCTTCAAAACCTTCTTGTATTCTCTTTGAGCTTCTGCAATATCTGTAATCACATCTGGTAGTGGTCCATCATCTCTTAATGATCCTGCCAAAACAAATGGAATATTCTTTTTAACACATTCATACATTATTCCACGTGTAAGCTTTTTCTGTTGAACCATTTTCTTCAAAGAACCTGCTTTGAAAACAGAATTGATAGCATCCATATGATTTCTGTGACCTCTGACAGCTAATGTACCATCTTTAACTTTCATTCCTAATGATGTTCCTAGGGTGGCATATTCTACATCGTGTACTGCAAGTGCATTTCCAGCTAGAACTGCATTAATGTGTCCTGTTTTAATCATTTTTGCAACTGCATCAGCAGCTCCTGTATGAACAATTGCAGGACCGCCAACTAGTACAATTTTACCTCGTTTCTTTTTTGTATTTATGATATCTTCGGCTACCTTTCGTGCAATATGTTGAGTTGGACGTTCACTAGAACTTCCACTTCCCATAAATTGAAATACATTCATTCCTTCTCTAGGACGTTCTGGAGTTGAAACTTTAATTCCTTCTTCACCAACAACAACTTTGTCGCCTTTTTTCACTTCTCTAATTGGAACACATTTTGCATTATTTCCTTTAACAACAATACATTTGTCCATCATCATATTATCCACATTAATCCATTTGTTATTATGATAAATTGCAGTGTGATTGTTTGTAGTGCTGTAAAAATTGTCTGGAAATACCATGTTTTTTAATGCAGATTTAGTTTTACAATTTTTTTGAGTCTTTGTAGTTGCACCTTCTCTATGTAAGGCAGTCATTATTTCACTCAAATGAGTTTTATTTTTTCCAATAACTCGTAATTTTGCATAACTTTCATCTGTTTTCAGCTTTCCAACTGAAATTTTCATAACCTCAAATTTACCATCCAGATCCATAACTCTATCAAAGATTTTTGTTAAAACCAATGAATCGATGAGGTGACCCTTAACTTCAATGATTTTTGAATATTTGTTCATCTTACTATGATATTTGATGGCATTAATAAAATCTACACAGGTAAAGCTACTTTGCCTTTGTACTCTACAATGTTATCTTTTTTCAATAATTCTACAATGTTGTCCTTTTGTTCTTGATTAAGACTCTGAACCAATGATTTTGAGGTACCTTTTGCATCACATAACGCAATAATATATCCACTTGAGTCTGTTAAAACAAAACCTGATGACTCATCAATTACTGCATAGAGGTTTTCTTCTCCAACTGGCTCCCACACATTGGTTTTGTTATCTCGTAATGCTAAAGCTGGCATTGCTCTATCGTTTGATATAGAATTTAGATATGCTCTGGATGCCTCTACTCTTTTTTGTCCTTTTTTCAATGCTTGAAAATATTGCATGTAATAGAAATATTATAAATGCGATATAAATTAACAATTCTATGCCACTACTGAATTCAACAATAATGCGTTTAAACGAAATTACGACTTTAGTTGAGGATAAAACTAACTTAACATCTGAAAATGAATCTCTCATAAAACAAATTTTCAAAGAAATTAATGAAAAAGGAGAACGATATGATGTAGATGAAATTGAGTCATGGTTTGAAAATGAAGGTAGTTGGAATGTTAAAGATGTGAAAACACGTATTGTGAACATCTCACATTATGCACAATCCCGATTTGAACAAACAAACAAGTTTAGAATTGTAGATGATACTTGTGATGATGGGGATTCATGTAGTTGTGGGCATTAGTTAGATTCAATTTGTTTTAATAATCTGGAAACAACATCTGCATTATCTTTACGTTCTTTAGTTATTTCATTTAATCTCAAATTTTCATTTTCTGTCCTACTATCTTTTCCAATTATTTTAAAATATTCTGTATCCAAATCATTATTTGATTGTAATCGTTTAATAATTTCAAATAAAACTCCAATTAACTCATTTTGTGCTTTTATCAATTCATCTTGATTTTCAGACATGATGTAATACCAAAAAGTAAATTTATAATTATTTTAAGATGTCCATCAGAACCTTCTTCACATCAGGATCTATTATTTGTTCGACTGCAGAAATTATAAACGGCTTAACTTTTTCAGGATCAACATCTTTTTCATAAATTTTTGCTTGCAATGCCATTTCTAATTTATCTAATTCGTAAACTAGTTTAGATTCAGGTGTTTCTCTAGACAAAAACTCATCCCAAATATTCTGATAGTCATTCTGAATTTTTTGTGGAAGGGATTCTAGAATTTCACTCATGGCGTAATTTTCTAATTCTGATTTTTTATCATAGCCAATTTGTTCAGGCATGAAATCACCAATTTTTGATTCTGCCCAATCATGTAAGATGGCCATTTTGAGTACCTTTTCTGAATCAAGAGATTTCATATCCGACAATACCATTGACATCACAGACATCATGTAGGAATGTTCTGCAACGGATTCAGAATTTTCTAATCCAACTTTGATTTTCCATCCAGAACGTGGTAATTTTTTTAATTCAGCTATTTGAAAAAAGAATTCAGAAATCATATTTTTCCAATCATATTCTTTTTAATAAATTCACTAGTAAGATACAATATTCATAAATCTCTCATCTGTAAAAAATTTCTCAAATTCTTTATTTTGTCTTGATTTATTTTTCAGATTAGGTAGTACATTTACTGCTTTTTGCAGTAAATTGAAAAATTGTTCTACATTTCCTAATTTCAAAAAATTAGATGCCATTTCATACAACACCTCCCCATTTTCTGGATAAATATCAACTAATTTCATACATATCATATTAGATTCAGCAAATCGGTCTAATTTTTTTAAAATACGTAATTTGTGATATAGAGCAATAATTTCATCAGGATTATTTTTTAACAATTCATCACAAATGCTAACTGCTTTGTGAAATTCTCCAGTTTTTCTAAATAATGATATTTTATTAATTAAAACGGTTTTATCGTTAGGATTTATTTGTAAAAATTTATCATAGCATACGAGTGCATCAGAATATTTTTTTAATTTGCTCAAGGAGTAACCCTTATTGTTTAAAGCAATCAAATTATCAGGCTCTTTATCTAAAACTATATTGTATTTTTTTATCGCATCTTGAAATTTCTTTTCAAGAAATAATCTATTACCCTCATTGATTTCATCCATGATCAATATTGTTGGCACCATGTGAATTTTAACATACCCTTAATAGATATGCAGTAAGCGAATTTTTATGAAGATTTATACTAAAACCGGGGATGAAGGTAAAACATCATTATTTGATAATTCCCGTGTATGGAAATCCGATGAAAGAATATTGTCATACGGTGCAGTCGATGAACTTAATTCCTCAATTGGAGTTGCTTTATCTCTTGAATTAGATCCTGAAATTAAAGATATTTTGATTAAAATTCAAAATGATTTATTTATTGTCGGCTCAGATCTTGCAAATCCAAAAATGTCCGATAAAAAAATTAGGACTACTCCTGAAATGATTACTTTCTTAGAACAAAAAATGGATTTACTTGAGCCTCAATTGGAGCCGTTAACTAGCTTTATCCTTCCTGGAGGGACATTACTTGCATCCATACTTCATCTATCCCGAACCATATCTAGAAGAGCAGAAACACACGTTGTGGCATTATCTAGAACTGAAGAAATCAATAAAGATGCAGCAATTTACTTGAATAGACTTTCTGATCTAATGTTCATTTTAGCACGTTCAATTAACAATAGGAAAGACAAGCCGGACATAGTTTGGAAACCCTGAAAGGATACGCTTTAATTTCAATTAATTCGCAAGTTTTTCATGCCGAGGTAGCTCAGCCTGGGAGAGCACCACGCTGAAGACGTGGCTGTCGGGAGTTCAAATCACCCCCTCGGCACTTTAATTTTCCATAATGAAATATTTAATAAGATGATATTCTGATTTTCATCGAATAACTTGGTAGAAAAGAAAAAGACAACAAAAAAAGTTGCTAAAAAGACTACAAAAAAAGTTGCTAAAAAGACTACAAAAAAGACTACAAAAAAATCTGCAAAAAATAAAGCAAATTCAGAACCCTTAGATTCGGGTATAGTGATAGTTGACGATGATTTATCTGTCGATAAAGAAAGTGAGCTTGAAGAAAGACGTGCTTATTTGGAAGAGGCTCGTTCTCAAGAAGCAAGTTCTGATTAGAAATGCTTTTCACTTACTGAGTGATGTCTAATACATGAAAGCACTATGCATGATTACCGTCAAACCTGGAATGGTTGATAAAGTTGTTCAAATTTTGAGGAAAAAAAGAAAAATTTCTAAAGACATCATGGTTGTCACGGGTAGAGCAGATATTTCTGTAATTCTTAATTCATCGATAGATGAAATTAACAATGTTGTTATTGATTTAAAAAATGTAAAAGAAATTGTTAACACTGAAACATTAATTGAAGTAGAGGTGGATTTGGGTTGGTAAGGGCAGTAATACTTGTAAAATCTCCAAAAAAGCTCATAGCTGCAAGATTAAGAAAAATAAATAACATTACCGAATCATTTCCTGTTAGCGGTCAATTCGATGCGGTAGCAGTAATTGATGTTACAGAACTATCTGAAATTAAAAACATAACAACTGAAATACAGAAAATCCCAGGCGTTGAACGAACTGAAACCATGGTCGAAGTGAATCCCTAAAATCTTATAACACATAATGCTGTTTACTGTGTATGAATATCAAACGAATTGGAAATATAATTTTAGAAGTTAAAGATTTGGAAAATTCTATAAAATTCTATCATGAAATCTTGGGAATGCCTATAAAAAATGAAAGGCGTAATTGGGTGGATTTGGGTCAACAATCTGGAGGAATATTGAGTTTACACCCTGCATCCATAACAACTTCTCATACAGGCCCATCAAAAGAAAATGGAATTTTAATTGGTTTAACAGTAGGAGATTTACATTCGGCCATGGAAGAGTTGTCTGCTGCAAAAATCGAAATATTTAGAGACATTCAAGAAAGACAAGCAGGTAAAAATGCTATAATTTTAGATCCTGATGGATACTTGATTTCATTATTTGAACCTGACTTTTCAGATAACAAGGATAAACAAACCTCGGGATATGTGGGATTTACCCCTGAGTAATTATTTTTTTTATTTTATTTATCGATGTAGAATTTAATTTGAGTTTTTTATTGAATGTGATATAATATGTCATGCCATTTTTATAAAATAGTAAAATGTTGATTTTCTTATGGGAAATTGAAATAAATTCTACAGGACCCAGCCTCTTTGATGATTTTTCTCTTAATCTCATCATAGATGCAATCGCAAAAAATTCTTGCCGTACTGTGTCGGGTGAAAAAATAGGTTTTATTCCTGGTCTTATTTTGCCCGCAATTGTACGACCAAATTCATTGAAAACTCCAGCATAACGTATATCCTTAGAAATCGCCATGATTTTTTCACATTTCTTTCTATTCTGTGTGACTGTTTTCACCCATGTTTGATTATTCATACTGTTTAGAATGATCTATAATTAATAAAGCACGTCTAATGTTAATTTTTAAAAATGATAATTAATCCTAAAGAAAAAATTGATGAAATTCTTCATTCAGATGCGTCAAACTATCTTGAAACATCAGAACGCCTTGTTCTCAAAAATATATTAGAAAAAGATACAATTTCGGAATTAGATAGTGATAATTTAGATAAAATCTTTCAAAAATACAAGAAGTTCATCAAAAACTAGAGCCTGATGATTTTTTCTCAGATTTCTCGAGTTGCTTTTTTAGTTCAAGGTTCTCTTTGAGAAGTTTATCATTTGCTTCTTTTAGGAGTGAAAATGATTTTTCTCTGTTGTATAATGGATGACCTGGAGGAAATATGGATTCGTTTGCATGTAATAAGCCATCTGCATATTGACGAAACATTTGGTTAAAATCTTCAAGATTTGGCATCAAGGATGCATTTCTTTTGTTGAATTTTTCACGAATTTCTTTAATTCCTGTCATTCCTGTAGGAGGGGTACTTGTAGGAGGATAGCGTATTGTATCTTCAGGGCCTTGATTGGTATCGTTTGAGTTAAACTGTGTTTTTCTATGATTAAAGAATCCCATATCCATACTATCATTGGTTTTTGAACAATATTTTAGCATTCGTATGGTCTTGTTATGCTCAAATAGTGAACAAACGTCAATTTTTAGTCATATTCTTCTGATCGCAGATCCTTATAGCGATCATGAATTGGGATTGTTTAATGCAGCACAATAAAGTGAAACGTTGTTTGAAATGTGAAAAAATAATTCGTGATACAGAATTACACAAAATTGTGATGTATGTTGTGGATGAACAATTCACTGAACACCATTATGAACATGTAGAATGTCCAGACAAGTTTACCATTTAATTTGTATGATGATAAACAGGATACAATTCTCCATTTTCTCGACTATGGTATTTCCATTCGCCGTCTGTCCATGTTTTTTTGGAAAATTCTTTTTGTAATGATGGATGAATTCGCGTATACACGTCTTCACCTATCAAAATTTCTTGAGGCTTTGCTTTTCCTTGAATTTTTGCCGCAATATTCATTGCAGGTCCCAATAAATCAACGTGTGATTTTTCTGCATCCGAACCATATCGTACAATCATATTTGTACCAAAATCTATTCCAATTTTTACAAATAAATCAGGATAATCATATTGATTTAAAATTGGATTGATACCTTCTTCAATTATTTTTATCATAGATTTTGCAGCACCTATTGCATTATCTGCAGCAATCAATGAGCTTTGATGGACAAAATAACCAATTACTGCATCGCCAACAAATTTCAAAACAAATCCCCCGTGATGTTTTACCGCATAAGCCATTTCTTGAGCAAATGAACTAATTATGATTGCAACTTTTTCTTCAGGTAATGTTAATGTGATATCTGTAGAACCTACTAAATCCACATACATTACAACCATTGATTGTTTTTCATGTACATGTTTTCTAAGATATGCATCAGATCTATCTACTGTAGCATCATATTCAATTCCTTTTTTCAGTGAACTCCAAATTCTTTTTTGAGTTTCTTGAATCATTTTTTCAGAATCTACAACCTTTTCATCGTTTTTACCTAACATCATATCTACCACATTACTTTGAGTGTCTTGTTCTAAATTGGTAGAAGATGAATCTAAATTTTCATTATTTTCCATTACCATATTAATAAAAAATTACTGTGTTTTATCCTTTTTTCGTAAAAACATATGGTGTCTCGAATTTTTGATCCATAGTCCAGTATGTAGGCAAAGATATTGTAGACATCACTTCCAATTCAAATTTTTTGATTGTTGTTCCCCAACCAGAATCTGTTCTATCTCTAGAGAATTCCCGATGGGAATGACTTCCGGTCAATACAAATGACGCATCCGATAGCTCTAAGACTTGAAGAACATTTTTGATTACTGATTCAGCTAAGACTTCTCCAATTTCCGGAACACCTCCAATGACAAAAATGGATTTTTTTGACGGAATATCTTCAAAATTAAAAATTGTTGCATCCGCGCATTTTGGATTAAATTCAACTCCTGTTTTTTCAGAAATATCTTCTTGTAGATTTACTAGATTCGCGTCAATTTCTATAGATAGGGATTCCAATCCCAATGTTTTGCCACAGTAGGCTATCCTTCCATCTCCTGAACCTATGTCTATGATTTGTTCAAACCCTAAATTTTTTGCAGCTAGAGCCAATCCCCATGCTGATAATACCCACGTAGGATAGAATGGGGCATAACTTGCATCGTGTTTAATACTGTCAATCCAATAATTATTCAAATCACCTTCAAAAATTGTGTAATCGTTCATAGACATTTTTTTAATTATATGATTAGTGTAAATTGGATTTACATTAAGAAATTCATGTAATAATGAAAGTTGTTTTTCATTTATGAAAAATGATTCCGTAGGCACATTTGGTAATATTTCCGTAGTATGACTATTACCTTTGTATGCATTTACAAACTCATATTTTAATTCACATACATTCTTGGAATATGTTTCCATAAATGATTACAATTTAAGGAAGTAATTAAAAGAAATCATATGAGAATAGGT
>ENA-UPTF01001745-UPTF01001745.1-marine-metagenome-genome-assembly--contig:-NODE-1745-length-13379-cov-7.715907_pt1 | contig 13379 bp, 10 predicted proteins | sample MGYA00238166_ERZ767019 | MGnify/ENA primary metagenome ERZ767019 (study PRJEB28930, sample SAMN06266391) | marine metagenome | isolation source: Sea water from 250 m depth | place: Atlantic Ocean...
TCTTGTTTTGCAATTTCTGCAAGTTTTGGAATCTCATCTAAAAGTGGATGAATGTATTTTTTGCCCTCCATCTCAGAGCCTAGAAATGTTTTTTCTATTTTGTAGTCTTCAATTTTTACCTCATTCATGAATTCTTCTAGTCTGGTTTTTCCTACAACCCATGTTTCACCATTTACTGCAATCTCTACATATTCCTCTTTTGGATTTACACCAACCATTGCATCTGTAACTAGTGTAAATGGCATTGTAGTCCACACAATCAAAAATTTATCCTCTTCTGCAAGTTTTACTTTATAGTATAATGACGGATCTTTTACCATGTCATAGCCTTGATTTACTTCAGAATGACTAAGTGATGTCTGGCAGCTTGGGCAGTATGCAACTACTCTAAATCCTTCAGTAAGTATGTCATTTTCAAACGCCTTTTTCATTAATTTCCATTCATTTTCAATAAATTCATCTTTGTATGTCCAGTATGCATTATCTTGATTCAGTGACATGCCTAACATGTCATCAGCTTCAACCCATTTGGCATGATATTTTTTTACAATTTTCTTACATTCAGTTACAAGCTTTTCAATGTCTTCTGTTGTTGTAATGTCATTTTTCCCATTTTCAATTCCTAGCTCTTTTTCTGCTTGAAGTTCTACTGGAAGTCCTTGTGTATCCCATCCTGCATTAAAAATTACTTTGTTTCCCAGTAAGACATTGTATCTATACCACAAGTCTTTGAAAACCCTACCTCGAAGATGACCAGCATGAGGTATTCCATTCATTGTAGGAGGGCCCTCGATAAACATGATTTCATTTGTTTTATCACCAGAGTCTTGAATCATCTTTGACACATCCTTATTTTTCAAGTCCTCACTGACAATTTTTTCAATTTCTTTGATATCGAAGTTTTCTACTTGTTTCATCTAACGTCTGGAATGTTTTTTCCTATAATAATAATCTCTTTGAATATATAGTACAATTCTGTTGTATAATTATTGGTAAATGTTTTAGTTGTTGGCTCTGGTGGACGTGAACATGCCTTATCATGGAAATTATCTCAGTCAGAATTAGTTGATGATGTTTATGTTGCACCTGGGAATGGCGGTACATCACAGAATATTCCAATTTCAGTAGACGATATTGATGCATTGGCAAATTTTGCTCAAGAAAAAAGTTGTTTCACAATAGTCGGTCCTGAAGCCCCTCTGGCAAATGGTCTAGTTGATAAGTTCACTGAGAAGGGTTTAGCAATATTTGGCCCATCAAAACAAGCTGCACAATTAGAGTCTAGTAAAATTTGGGCTAAAGAATTTATGAAACGAAATGACATACCAACAGCTGATTTTGAAATATTTGATGATGCACAAAAAGCAAAAGAATTTGTCAGTACATATCAAAAACAAGTAGTAATCAAGGCTGATGGGCTTGCAGCAGGTAAGGGTGTAATTGTTTGTGATAACAATGATGAAGCAAATGATGCAATTGATAAGATTCTAGTCAAAAAAGAATTTGGCGACGCAGGCTCAAAAATCATAATTGAAGAAAGAATTGATGGTATTGAGGCCTCATACATTGCATTGTGTGATGGGCAAGTAGGAATTCCCATGGCTACAAGCCAAGATCATAAAAGAGCTTACGATGATGACAAGGGACCAAATACTGGGGGCATGGGTGCATATTCACCAACACCTGTAATAGATGACAAACTTGGTAGTGTAATACAAGAAGAAATTATTGGTAAAACAATTTCATCAATGACTAAAGAGGGAATTGAGTTTCGAGGGTTCCTTTACGCTGGAATAATGATTCGTGATGGCAGACCATATGTTTTAGAGTATAATGTACGAATGGGTGATCCTGAATGTCAGCCAATACTGATGCGTTTAGATTCTGATTTATACAAATATCTCAAAGCCTCATCTGAAGGAAAATTAAATGACTTACCAAAACTTTCTTGGAAAAATGAATCAGCAGTTTGTATTGTTTTAGCATCTAATGGTTATCCAAATTCTTATCCTAAAGGAGACGAAATTATTGGTCTATCCGATATCTCCCAAGATTCTTTTGTTTTTCATGCAGGAACAAAAAATGAAGATGGAAAAATTGTCTCAAATGGCGGTCGTGTTTTAGGCGTTACGGCATTAGGTTCTTCCCTAAACGATGCAATAAACAATGCATATAGTGTTGCAGAAAAAATTCATTGGAAAAACAAGTATCATAGAAATGACATAGGAAAAAAGGGTCTTTCTTAACTATGATGTTTTAATTACATCAGTTTCTGTTACAATCCAGTCCATCATTATATCATGTTCAGAGTTTGGTATCGATTTGACTATTTGTTTTGAGTATGTTAATGCAATTTTGATGGATTTATTTTTTGTAAGAAATTTATCATAAAATCCATGACCATAACCAATTCTATTCCCATTATTATCTAATCCTATACATGGGACTAGTATTACATCATGGTTTTCCTCTATAGGGCAGTTTTCTTTTGGTTCTGGGATATCAAAAATGCCTTTTTCAAGTTTGGTTATATCCTCAATTTTTCTAAAAACCATCGTCCCATCGTATACATGAGGTAAGGAAACTATTTTTTTTTCAGATAATAGGTATCTGATTAGATCATTTGTTTGTACTTCACTACCAATGGAATAATAACATCCAATTGACTTTGCATTAGAAAATGCTTTGATTTTTTTTAATCGTGATAAAATTTTCTGGGCATGAATTCCCATAATCTCAAAAGACATAGCGTCTCTTTTTTCTAAAAGATGCTTTCGTAAAGCAGCTTTTTCAGGATTTGATGTCAATTCCCTTGCTTAATGCAGCTGCAGTGATGGTATTTTTCAAAAGCATTGCAACAGTCATTGGACCGACACCACCTGGAACAGGTGATGCATATGATGCTTTAGAAATTATTTCATCAAAATCAGAGTCACCTTTTAGTTTTCCATCATGATGTGTTGTTGCAACATCAATAACTATTGCATTTTCCTTAATCATATCACTTGTAAGTGTAAATTTGTCTCTGTTACCGACACCAGTTATTACAATGTCAGAATTTTTACAGATTTCTTTTAGGTTATGAGTTCTAGAATGGCATGTAACTACTGTGGCATTTTTTTGTAATAGTAAATGGTATAGTGGTTTTCCAACAAGATTGCTTCTGTTAATAACTGCTACATTTTTTCCTTCAAGAGAAATTTTGTAATAGTCAAGCATCTCAATTATTCCTGAAGGTGTACATGGTTTTAGTATGCCAGTTCCAATTGATAATAATCCAACATTATGTGGTGTTAAACCATCCACATCTTTTTCTGGTAATATTCTTGATGTTGCCTCAAATTCATTTAATCCACTAGGAAGTGGTAGCTGCAGCAAGATACCATGAACCATTGAGTCCTCGTTTAGTGAATCAATTAGTTCATTCAATTTTTCCTGTGTAATGTCTTCTGCTGGTTTATGATCTTGCGTAATTATTCCAACTTCTTCGCATGCTCTGTGTTTGTTTCTAACATAAGTCTGGGAGGCAGGATTATCACCTACAAGTATTGTTGCTAGGCATGGTTTAATTCCTTGGCTGGATAGTTGTTTAACAGTCTCTGATACTTTCTCTTTGACATTTTTTGCTACTTCTAAACCATCAATTTTTGTCCCTGTCATAAAAAAAATATAATTTTGTTGTTATTTAATTACACTATGCTAAGATTTTTAGATTCAACGTATTGATTTAATGTATGAAATATGAATATGATACTGATTCATATCTTAAACAAATTTCTAATTCAAATTCTTACTTTCATACATTTCTTGATAAAGAATCCTTAGCCGCTGGAATTTTGTCTTTAGAGCCAGGTGAGGAGGACACACAAGAACCACACGAATCTGATGAAATGTATTATGTGTTAAAAGGAAATGGTTTCTTACGAATTAACAAACGTGATTATACAGTAAAACCTGGAAAAGCATTTTTTGTTACAAAAAACACACAGCATTATTTTTTTGGTAACACAAAAAAGTTAACAGTTTTGTATTTTTTTGGTGGGTCTTAATTTCTAATCAAGTATAATAGCTCGTTTTCCTGATAAACGAATTTTCTTTCTTGCAAAAAGTTTTACTGCTTCTGGATATATTTTATGTTCTTCTATTAGAATTCTTTTTGATAATGTTTTTTCATTATCATTATTTCTAACTTTAACCACTGACTGTAAAATTATTGGTCCAGAGTCTACACCTTCATCAACAAAATGCACTGTACACCCTGAAACTTTTGCGCCATTTTGTATAGCTTGTTTTTGTGCATTTAATCCAGGATATGCAGGCAGTAATGCTGGATGAATATTAAAAATTCTATTTTTATATTTTTTGATGAAATGTGGGCTAATAATTCGCATAAATCCTGCAAGACAAACAAGTCCATTTCTTGGTGTCACACCATTTTTTTCTAATTCCTTAATTATTTTCTTATCATATTGAATTCTTTTGTTTTTGTATTCTTTACTGTCAATAACTAATGTTTTAACACCTAGTTTCTCTGCAATTTTCAATCCTTTAGCATCTGGCTTATTTGATATTACAATCGATGGATTAATTGGAATTCTTTGTTTTTTTATTGTTTTTAGAATTGATTCCATGTTGCTACCTCTACCAGAAATTAATATTCCCAAGTTTTGCAATAATCTCTTTTATGACGTCATTAAAATAAAGCATTGGTTTGTGAAGAATCGATCAATATTGTAATTTATAATCAAAACATGAGTTAGAATTACATGGGAAATGTTAGATTAACAAAAAACGGTATTACATACAAAAATAACAATACTTCAGTAAATCTTGATCCAAAAACCGTACAAAATGAAGGCATTAATTTTGTTTCACATGCACATATAGATCATCTACCAAAGGGTGGGTCGGGCAAAATTATAGCATCAAAAGAAACAAACGAGATTGCAAAGATTCGTGGATTTTCATTTGATTCTCAGGACTCCTTAGAGGATTTTTCACTTATTGATACTGGTCATATCTTAGGCTCAAAAGGTCTACTTTTTGATGATATTTTCTATACTGGTGATATAGCTTTGCGTGACAGAGGTTTTCTAAAGGGTGCAAAAATTCCAAAATGTAAAACCTTGATTACTGAATGTACATTTGGTTTACCAGAATTCACGTTTCCTGATATTAGACAAGTTGTTGAAGAAGTTAATGAAATAATTGCAGGTTTGTATTCAAATGGAATACCTGTATTATTGCTTGGGTACGAGCTTGGAAAATCTCAAACAATTTCTCAATTGTTTGATAGTTGGGAGCCAATGTATTATCATGATTCAGTCAAAAAAATGAATGACCTGCACAGAAAACTTGGTGTACCATTAAGGGAGGAAATTAGTTACTCAGAAGCAAAATCCAATGGTTTACTAGAAAAGAAACCTTGGGTTATGGTGGCTCCTATGATGAGTTCAAAAAATCAATTCATACAGGAAATGAAACTAAAGTATGGTGCAGTAACAATTGGATTTAGTGGATGGGCAAAATCAAAAAAATTTGGATTTACTAGAGGAACTGATTACTCTATTCCATTAAGTGATCATTGTGATTATAACGAACTTATTGATTTAGTCCAATTTTCTGGAGCTGAGAAAATCTATACGATACATGGATTTGTAGATGAATTTGCTCAAGATTTAGTTAGTAAAGGTTTTTCTGCACAGCCATTACGAGAATCATCTTTGGACGAATTCTGCTAATTTAATTTTCTTAATTTTCTATTATACATAACACCAAATCTATGTGTCTCATCTCTAGCATGCTGTAAAATTTTTAACGAATCTTTATTTTTTGCAATAATAATTGATTTAGTTCGCCTTGGAACAAAAATTTCCTCCCTCTCTTTTGCTAATGAAACACATGGAATTTCTATTCCAACATCTTTTAATGCAGACATTGCTGCACTTAGCTGTCCTTTTCCTCCATCAATTACTATTAGATCTGGAAATTCACTTTTCTCCTTTCGTAGTCGTGAATATCTTCTCTCAACAACTTCATTAATCATAGCAAAATCATCCCTTCCTCTAACTGTCTTAATCTTAAATTTTCTGTATCCTGATTTATCTGGTTTACCATCTACAAATCTTGCCATTGACCCTACAGCATACTCATCACCATGATTTGAGATATCAAAGCATTCGATTACGCGTGGAATAGATGGTAATTTGAGAATATCTCTAAGATCAATCAATCCTGGCTCAGAATTTTTATTTTTTATAAGTTCAATATTTCTTAGAATTAATTCAATAACCTCTTTCCTTTTCCCTTTAGTTCCAAGTACTATTTTTACTGGAAATCCAGCTCTTTCTGATAATGCAGTTTGCAATGAATCTATGTCACCTAATTCTTCACTCGTGATTATTATTTTTGGAATTTTATGCGTTGTATAATATTGATACAGAAAATTTGTAAAATTGTTATCTCCTACTAGATCAAATGTAAATTTTTCACTGTCTCTAATTACTCCATGAGTTTGTCTAAATGTCATAATAATTGCATCTTGTTGACCATACTTTATTCCAAAATATTCTTCATCAGATTTTTTTGCAGTTTCCATTTTTTTACCAGAATTAATACTTCCCAACCTTTGTAGCGTATCTCTAATTTCAATTGCTCTTTCAAACTGTTGTAAGTCTGATGCTTCTAACATTTGTTTTTCTAGTTTTTGACTAAAATCTTTCATCTGTTGTTTACTTTTTAATATTGATTCCAGATCTGAAATATTTTGCTTGTATTCTTTTTGTGCAGAATTATATTCACACGGCCCATCACAATTCCCTAAATGGTATTCTAAGCATACTTTCTTTGGTAATGTCTTACAAATTCTTACCTTGAATGTTTTGCGAAGTGATCCGATTGTTAGTAACTTTGAACTACCTTTTGTAAATGGCCCAAAAATCTTTCCTTTTCCTAAAAAATTCCCATTTCTTGTTCGTCGTGCGACAAGTAGTCTTGGAAATTTTTCATTTGTTATTCTAAGATATGTGTATCGTTGTTGGTCTTTTAATTCAATATTGTATGTCGGTCTATATCGTTTAATCATATTTGATTCAAGTAGAAATGCTTCACTTTCGTTATCTGTTAGAACAAATTCGATATCAGAGATTTTTGATACTAGTTTCTGTGTTTTATAATTCTGATTTTTTGTAAAGTAAGTTTTTACTCTATTTCTAAGATTCTTAGCTTTTCCAATGTAAATTATACTCCCTGAATTGTCTTTCATCAGGTAAATTCCTGGCTCTTTTGGTATGGAAATCTTTGAAATATCAAAAGTCATGTTTTCATCAATTTTTTTAGGTATTTTCCTGTGTAACTTTTAGGGAAATTTGCAACTTGTTGTGGAGTACCTGATGTAACCAGATTACCACCATTATCGCCTCCCTCTGGACCAAGATCAACAATCCAATCAGAGTTTTTTATTACATCCATATTATGTTCAATTACAATTACTGTGTTTCCTACATTTACAAGTCTGTTTAAAACATCTAGAAGTTTCTGCACATCTGCAAAATGTAGCCCAGTAGTTGGTTCATCTAAAATGTAAAGTGTCTTTCCAGTACCTCTCTTAGATAGTTCTGATGCAAGTTTTACTCGTTGCGCTTCACCACCAGAAAGTGTGGTTGATGATTGACCAAGTTTGATGTATCCCAGCCCTACGTCCATTACAGTTTCTAATTTTCGTCTAATTGCTGGTATGTTTATAAAAAATTCTAATGCTTCTTCTACAGTCATTCCTAAAATGTCTGCAATATTTTTCCCTTTGTACATAACACCTAATGTTTCTGAATTGTATCTTTTTCCATTACATTCATCACACTTAACATAGACATCTGAAAGAAACTGCATTTCAATTTTTTTTACACCATCACCTTCACATGCAAAGCATCTACCAATAGGTACATTAAATGAAAACTGCCCAGGTGCATATCCTCGTTCCTTTGATAATTCTGTATTTGAAAATAATTCTCTAATTGGAGTAAATGCACCTATGTATGTAGCAGGATTTGATCTTGGTGTTCTACCAATTGGTGATTGATCAATTGAAATAATTTTATCAATATTCTCTACTCCTGATACATCCTTATGTTTTCCTGGAAGTCCAGTTGTTTTGTAAAAGTAAGATGATAATGCTTTTAACAAAATATCGTTAATCAGTGTAGATTTACCAGAACCAGAAACTCCTGTAACTGAAATTAGGTAACCTAAAGGGAATTCAACATCAATATTTTTTAGATTATTTTCTTGAGCACCTTTGACAATTATTTCTCCATTACGCTCGCGTTTTTTCTCTTTAATCTTGATTAAATTATGATCTTTAAGATAATCTCCAGTCACAGATTTGTGATTGTTTAGTATTTCTTTGAGCGTGCCCTCAAATACAACATTTCCCCCATGCACACCAGCACCAGGTCCCAAGTCAACAATCCAGTCAGAATTTCTAATTATCTCCTCATCATGCTCAACAACAATTACAGTATTTCCTAAATCTCTAAGCTTTGATAGGGTTTTGATTAATCGTGCATTATCCCTTTGATGTAATCCTATTGTAGGTTCATCTAAAACGTATAAAACACCTGTTAAGTTTGAGCCGATTTGTGTTGCAAGTCTAATTCTTTGAGATTCACCACCCGAAAGCGTGGCACTTGATCTGTTTAATGAAAGATAGTTTAATCCTACATTTCTCAGAAATTCTAATCTCTCTTTAATTTCTTTTAATACATCTCTTGCAATGAATTGTTCTGTATCAGTTAATTCTAAATTGTTAAAAAACTTGTAAGATGAGTCAATTGAAAGGTCACATACATCCATTATATTTTTTAAATTAATTTTTACAGCCAATGCTTCAGGTTTTAGTTTTTTCCCTTTGCATGTAATGCATGGTGTATCTCGCATGAATTGTTTTAGCCATTCTCTTTTTGCTTCAGAGTCAGTTTGCATAAATTTTCGTTGAAGATTATTTAGAACTCCTTCAAACGCATCTGTATATTCCCAGAATGAATCACTGTTTTTTGATTCATATGAAAATTTCATAACATCATCAGTTCCATGTAATATGATGTTGATTTGTTTTGATTTCATTTCCTTAATTGGGGTCATTAAATTAAAGCCATACTTTTTTCCAACTGCACGTAATTCTTGACGTCTAAATGACTGAAACCTTCCACTCCACGGAACAATAGCCCCATCTAATATTGATTTTGATTTATCAGGAATTACCAAATTAGGATCAAATTCCATTTTTACTCCTAATCCATTACATTGTTTACACATTCCAAAAGGTGAATTAAATGAAAAAGTACGTGGTTCTAGTTCACCAACTGTAATTCCACAGTGTGGGCATGCATTATTTTGTGAAAAAATCTTTTCATCTTTATCTGATACTATAAGCACTGAGCCACTTGCAGCCTTTAATGCAGTCTGAATAGATTCAAAAATTCTACTTTTCTCTGCTTTACTTGCATTAATTCTATCAACAATTATTTCGATATTATGCCATTTTTGTCTGTCTAGTTTTGGAAATTCATCCTCTAATGATACATTTTCTCCATTTACCCTTGCTCTAGAATAGCCATCTTTTTTCATCTGTTCAAATAATTTTTCATATGTTCCTTTTTTTCTTTGAATCAATGGAGCCAATACAAGAATTTTCTTTTTGTAAAATTCTTTTATCACTGAATCTGTAATTGATTCAATTGATTGACTTGAAATTTTTCTACCACATTTTGTACAATGTGGGATACCAATTCTTGCAAATAGTAATCGTAAATAATCGTATATCTCGGTAGTCGTTCCAACAGTTGAACGTGGGTTTTTACTTGTAGTTTTTTGCTGAATTGATATTGCAGGTGATAAACCATCAATAGAATCAACATCAGGCTTATCCATCATCTCTAAAAACTGTCTTGCATAAGACGATAATGATTCAACATATCTTCGTTGCCCCTCTGCATAAATTGTGTCAAATGCAAGAGTTGATTTTCCTGAACCTGATAATCCACTAATTACAACAATTCTATTTTTTGGAATGTTCACGTTAATGTTTTTTAGATTATGGTGACGTGCACCTTTTACTCTTAATTCACTTTGAGTCATCCTTATCCAATTCCCTTTCTATTCTCTTTATTTTGTCTCTACACTGTATAGCATTCTCAAAGTCAAGATCTTCAGCATATGTTTTCATCTTCATTTCAATTTCAATTTTCTGTTTATTCAAATCTGTTTTTGATTTATTTTTAATTTCATCTAATTCGGCAACTTGTTCTGGTATTGATTTAATAATCGTCTTTGGAATTATTTTGTTAGTTTTATTATGTTCTATTTGTTTTTCTCGTCTTCTTTTTGTTTCTGCTAAAGCTGATTTCATAGACTTGGTGATATTATCTGCATACATGATCACTTTTCCTTCTGAGTTTCTAGCCGCTCTTCCAAATGTTTGAATTAGACTAGTTTTATTTCTCAGAAATCCTTCTTTATCTGCATCTAATATAGCAACAAGTGAAACTTCTGGAATATCTAATCCTTCTCGTAATAGGTTTATTCCAACAAGAACATCAAATTCACCTAGACGTAATTGTCTAATTAATTCCGTCCTTTGAAGACCTTCAATTTCTGAGTGCATATAGCGAACACGAATTTCTTTTTTTGAGAGGTATTCTGCTAAATCTTCAGCCATCCTTTTTGTCAGTGTTGTAATCAGCGTTCTACGTTCATTTTTGGCATGTTTTTTAATCTCTCCAATTAAATCATCCATCTGCCCTTTTGAATGTCGAATCTCTACTTCTGGATCAATCAACCCTGTTGGCCTAACTAATTGTTCAACTATCTGTGATGATTTTTTCCGTTCATAATCACCAGGAGTGGCTGATACAAAAATAGTATTTTTTATACGCTTTTCAAACTCTTCAAATTTTAACGGTCTATTATCAAAAGCACTTGGTAATCTGAATCCATACTCAATAAGTGATTTTTTTCTTGAATAGTCACCTTTGTACATGCCGTGAAGCTGTGGTAATGTAACATGTGATTCATCAATTACAAGTGTAAAATCTTTACCAAAGAAATCTAGTAAACAAAATGCCGCTTCCCCAGGCATGCGTCCATCAAAATGTCTTGAATAATTCTCAATGCCAGAACAATATCCTAACTCTTCAATCATTTCAAGATCATATTTTGTTCGCATTTCAAGCCGTTGTCGCTCTAATTCATTTAGAGTTGGCAACCTTTCTCTGAGTTCTTTTTTGATTGATTTTACTGCTTTATCTCTAACATCTTTCGCAATTAGATAATGTTTTGCAGGAAATATTCTGATTGATGATAGTTTCTTCTTCTCTGATAATGATACATTATCTAATATTGCAATTTTCTCTATTTCATCGCCAAACATTGAGATTCGTATTATATCCTGTGAGTATGCTGGTATAATGTCAATTGTATCACCCTTAACTCTAAAGAACCCTGGCTTCATTTCAACATCGTTTCGTTCATATCTTGCATTTATGAGATTTTTAATTAACATAGTTCGAGAAATTTCTTTTCCCATTTCAATTGTAATTGACATATCATTCCATTCTTTTGGAGAACCTAGTGAATAGATACATGAGACAGTTGATACAATAATGGTTGGTTCTTCTGAAAGTAACATTGCAGTTGCCTCTAACCGGAGCTTTTCTATTTTTTCATTAATCTGTGTGTCTTTTTCAATATAGGTATCAGTTTGTACGATATAACTTTCTGGTTGATAATAATCATAATAACTTACAAAGTATCCAACATTATTATTTGGAAAAAATTGTTTTAATTCTGAATAAAGTTGTGCAGCAAGAGTTTTGTTATGTGAGATAACAAGTGCATTTTTTCCAGTTTTGGCAACGGCATTGGCAATTGTGAATGTTTTTCCACTTCCAGTTACACCTAATAACGTCTGGTTTTCTTTGTTTCTAATTCCTTTTACTAATGTATCAATTGCATCTGGTTGGTCTCCAGTAGGTTCAAAATCCGAGTGTAGTTTGAATTCATTTATTTTTTGCAATAAGCAAGATCATTCTAAAGAAAATTTAAAGCAATGGTAATTCAGTGATATTAGCAAACTGCTTCTTCTATGGTTTGTCCAGTGAAGTTTCTATCAAACCAATCAGCATAACTGGGCTCATTGTTATATCGATCTAAATAATGCTGTAAGTCCTTTTCAGGATCTGGAAATCCTGGAATTTTAGTTGATGATACAAGTAGCTGTGTGTTATCACATGTTGCACGTTCTAATACAGTTATGTTCTCTGTTGATTCAAAATCTAATGATAATACGCCAGCACCACCACCAATAACTAATATTGCGATTATTCCAATTATTATCGCATTCTTACCAGACGAAGATGATTTTTTCTTTTTTGGGGCACCTTGTTCAATTTGTGTAATAAATTTCTCTTCTAATGAGGTTTCATTTTCTAATGGGGTCTCATTTTCTAGCGAGTTATCAATTTCACCTGTAACTCTATGCAAATACTCTTTTTCATATTCTTCAAAGCTAGATGGTTTATTTGTTACATTATTTTCGGTTGAATTTTGCAGTTCTGAATCTGTTGTTTCTTTTGGTTCAATAGAGTCTGGTGTTCTATTTTGAATTTTTGGTGGTTTGTAATCACTATATTGTGTTTTATTGATTCTAGGAAAACTTGAAATTTGTTCTTTTTTAGTTTCTATTTTTTTTACCTGAACTCGTTTTCTTGGTGTTAAATATTGTGAAACTAGTGCTTCAACATATTTTCTATCTTCTAATGAGATTAAGCTCCTTTTTTGAAATAACTCAATAATTTTTTTTAAGCGGTCAGGATTACCCTTTCCAGTTTCTAAGAGTTTTAGTGCATCATCAATCGTAGAGTCTGACATTTAATCAATTTGTCCATAAAATCTTTATAAAAATTGATATGAAATTACCACACTACATCATTTTCTAGTTTTATACCATCATCTGACATTGAAAAACCCATTATTTCCAGTGTATTTCTTGCTGTTTTAGAATTACGTTTAAAGATATTTTCTGCCAACTGACGTTTTTCAGAATCTTTCAGATTTTGACCAATTTTGTATTTCCCACGCATAGTTTGTGGGGTAACTTTGATTACTGCAACCTCATTTAGCACTTCCATTTCTGGATTCATTGGTTCATAACCACCTTCAGGCTGATATTTTTTCATTAGTGCATTCAGTGCTAATGTTTTTTCTTCATTATTTTCAATAATTTGACATATTCCTTTCATAACCACGCTGATGTATAGGGTGTCAGCAAGTGATGCATCAGTAGGATCAAAGAAATAAGATGGTAAAAATTCTAAATTTCTATC